>Ga0209055_1001182_pt1 | contig 17397 bp, 18 predicted proteins | sample GraSoiAngelo_110_FD_185875 | JGI IMG/M metagenome (GOLD analysis project Ga0209055, IMG submission 185875) | Grasslands soil microbial communities from the Angelo Coastal Reserve, California, USA - 14_0903_12_30cm (SPAdes) (version 2) | ecosystem: Environmental > Terrestrial > Soil > Grasslands ... | reverse complement strand
GGTAGGCGGCATCCACCGGGCCGTCGCCTGTGCCGGTCTGCTGCATGATCTGCCCGTCGATCTCCAGCTCGATCCGCGCCGTCGGCGTCTTGTCGGTCCCGCTCTCGACATAGAGCGACTTCAGCCGGTAGGTCTCCGGGATCGTCTGCAACTCCTCGCTGATGATGGCCTCCAGGTCCTCCTCGTACACTTCCTTCTTCTGGTCGGCCAGCCGCTTGAACCGCTCGAACGCCCGGTTGAGCTCCTCCTCGGTCGGCTTGAAGCCGAGCTCCTCCAGCCGCTGCCGGAAGGCGTGCCGGCCGGAGAGCTTTCCCATGACCAGCGTGCTCTTGCCGAGTCCGACCGACTCAGGCCGCATGATCTCGTAGGTCGTCTTCTCCTTGAGCAGTCCGTCCTGGTGGATGCCGGACGCGTGGGCGAAGGCATTGGCCCCGACGATCGCCTTGTTCGGCTGGACGACCATGCCGGTGATCTTGCTCACGAGCCGGCTGGTCTTGACGATCTCCTCCGTGACGATCCTGGTGTCCGCCCCGTAGAAGTCCTTGCGGGTGCGGAGCCCCATCACGATCTCCTCCATGGAGGCGTTGCCCGCCCGCTCGCCGATCCCGTTGATTGTGCACTCCACCTGGCCGGCGCCCTCGACAATGGCCGCCAACGAATTGGCGACCGCCATGCCAAGGTCGTTGTGGCAGTGCACGGAGATCACGGCCTGCTTGATGTTGTGCACGGTCTCGCGGATGCCCCGGATGAGCCGCCCGAACTCCTGCGGGGTGGCATAGCCCACTGTATCGGGAATGTTGACGGTCGTCGCGCCCGCCACGATCACGGCCTCCAGCACTTCGTACAGGTACTTCGCATCCGAGCGCGTGGCGTCCATGGGCGAGAACTCAACGTCCTCCACATAGCCACGCGCGCGCGTCACCATCTCCACGGCGCGCTTCAAGGCTTCCTCTCTGGTCAACCGGAACTGGTGCTTGAGGTGGATGTCCGACGTCGAGATGAAGGTATGGATGCGGACCTTGGGCGCGCCCTTCAAGGCTTCCCAGGCGCGGTCGATGTCCTCCGGGCGCGCGCGGGCCAGGCTACAGATCGTGGGGCCCTCCACTTCCTGCGCAATGCGCCGCACAGCCTCGAAATCGCCCGGCGAGCTGTACGCAAAGCCAGCCTCGATGATGTCCACGCCGAGCCGGGCCAACTGCTTGGCGACCATCAGCTTCTCGTCGGGATTCATCGCCGCGCCGGGAGACTGCTCGCCGTCCCGGAGCGTCGTGTCGAAGATACGGATCAGACGACTCATCTCAAAATTCCTACTGCTCCCCCTCACCTATCCTCTCCCCCGTGGGGAGAGGGGAAGGGTGAGGGGCGTTCCGGTTCCAGGCTGCGACGGGCCGTCCGGCGCATCAGGTTGACCGCCAGCATCACCACGCCTGACAAGGCATAGGCGGCAAACAACACGAACAACGCGATTGAGATCAGCATCTCCGGCTCAGCCTGGCTGATCCGCGCCAAGGCCGCAATCGCCGCCACAATCAGCATGACCCCTATGACGCCCCATACCAGATACATGAACCCCTCGCCGGCCCGGAGCTTCATGCCCTTGAACTTCGTGTACTTGATCGTGCTGACCATCAAGAAGGCCAGGACGAACGTCACGATCAGGATCAGGACCGGCTTGACCTCGCGACCCAAGCGCAGGATGTGATGGTCCAGCAGCATGAGCGAGGCTATCGTGGCGGCCGCCGCCGGGATCGGAAGCCCCATGAAATGGCGGTTGTCGGCCGTGGCCGCCAGCACATTGTACCGCGCCAGCCGCAGCGCGCCGCAGCCGACGAACGCGAACACCACGGCGAGTCCCACCAGGCCGTAGCTACTGAGGGCCCACGAGTAGATCAACATCCCCGGGGCCACGCCGAACGACACCAGGTCGGCCAGGGAGTCGTACTCGATGCCGAACTGGCTGGTCGTCTTGGTCCAGCGGGCCGACTGGCCGTCCAGCATGTCGAAGACCAGCGCCACCAGGATGGCGATCGCCGCCTTCATGTAGTTGGCGCCGAACACTGCCATGATCGCGTAGAGCCCGCAAAAGAGGTTCCCCGTCGTGAGCAGATTGGGCACGACGTAGATGACCTGCCGGCGGCGCTCCCGCAATGAGGTTCGCATTCTCATGGCAACACTCCGATGATCGACTCGCCTCCCGTCACCTTATCCCCCGTCTTGATCCGCATCTCCGTCTCCTTCGGCAGATAGAGGTCCATGCGCGATCCGAACCGGATCAGCCCGTACCGCTCGCCGCGGGCTACCCGCTCGCCCTCGGTGAGCCAGCAGACGATGCGCCGCGCCACGTACCCGGCCACCTGCACACACAGCACGCGTTGGCCCCCGTCAGTCTCGAACAGCGCCGCCACCTGTTCGTTCGCCAGCGTCGCGTCCGGCCGGCTCGCCACCAGGAACCTGCCGGGGCTGTACGAAACGGCCTTCACGAGCCCGGCGCACGGTGTGCGGTTGATGTGGACGTCCAGCGGGCTCAGAAAGACGCTCACCCGCACTGCCCGCCCCTTCAGAAAGCGGGGCTCGTCTTGTTCCACCACCGCCAGCACGCGGCCGTCGCCCGGGGACACGACTAGGTTGGGCCCATCTGGCACCCGGCGGGGTGGATTGCGGAAAAACCACCCCGTGAACAGCACGGCGGCGCCGAACAACGACCCGGCGACCGTCCAGCCCAACGCCCACGCCACGATGCCGGGAGCAGCCGCGGCGGCCAGGAAGGGCAGCCCTTCCCGGGCGATCGGCCAGCCACGCGCCCGGTCAGCCATGGATCAATTCTTGGTCTTGTCGACCAGTTGGTCTTTCTTGAGCCACGGCATCATGGCGCGCAATCGGGCCCCGACCTCCTCGATCGGATGCTGCTCGCCGCGCTTGAGCAAGGCGTTGTACTGGGGACGGTTGGCCTGGCACTCGAGCATCCATTCCTTGGCGAACCGCCCGCTCTGGATCTCCTCGAGGATACGCTTCATCTCCTGCTTGGTCTCATCGGTAATGATGCGGGGGCCGCGGGTCACATCGCCGTACTTCGCCGTGGTGCTGATCGAATAGCGCATGTTGGCGATGCCGCCCTGGTAGATCAGGTCTACGATCAGCTTCACCTCATGCAGGCACTCGAAATAAGCCATCTCCGGCGAATAGCCCGCCGCCACCAGCGTCTCGTACCCCGCTTGGATGAGGGCCGTCAGCCCACCGCACAGCACCACCTGCTCGCCGAAGAGATCGGTCTCCGTCTCCTCGCGGAAGTTCGTCTCAATGATGCCGGCGCGCCCGCCGCCGATCGCCGATCCGTAGGCCAGTCCGATCTGTTTGGTATCGCCGGTGGGGTCCTGGTGGACGGCCAGGAGGCACGGCACGCCGCTGCCCTTCGTGAACTCCGAGCGGACGAGGTGCCCGGGACCCTTGGGGGCGATCATGAACACGTTGATCGAGGGCGGCGGGACGATCTGGCCGAAATGGATGTTGAACCCGTGCCCGAAGGCCAGGTACGCGCCCTTCTTGAGATGCGGGCCGATCTCGGCGCGGTACAGGCCGGCCTGCACCTCGTCCGGCGCCAGGATCATGACGATGTCGGCGCGCTTGACCGCATCCGCGGTGGGCAGCACCTTGAGGCCGGCGCGCTCCGCCTTCTGCCAGGACGATCCTTCCCGCAGGCCGACGAGCACGTCCATGCCGCTGTCCTTCAGGTTCAGCGCATGGGCGTGGCCCTGGCTGCCGAACCCGATGATCGCAATGGTCTTTCCCTTCAGCACTTTCAAATCGGCATCTTGATCGTAATAGATCTTCAACATGGATAACTCCCTTATTATTCCCCCGTTGTCATTGCGAGCGCAGCGAAGTAATCTCGTACCTCGCTTCCCCTAGATTGCTTCGTCGCTGTGCTCATCGCAATGACAGGAGTCACTTTTCCTCTTTCAGTACACGCCGTGGCTGCGCGGCTGCCTGGCGGACCGGTTCGCGCGCGATCGCGACGCGACCTGTCCGGACCAGTTCCTTGATGCCCAGCGGCTGGAACAGGTTGATGCACGCCTCGACCTTCCTGATGTCTCCGGTGACCTCGATCGTGTAGGTGGTCGGCGTCGAATCGACCACCTTGCCTCGGAAGATGTCGGCGATGCGAAGCGCCTCGGCACGGTCCTCCTGCCGCGTATGGATCTTTATCAAGGCAGTCTCGCGCTCGACAAACTCGGTCTCGTTCAGGTCTACCACCTTGATGACGTCGATGACCTTGTTCAGCTGCTTGACGATCTGCTCGATGATCTTGTCGTCGCCCCGCGTCACGATCGTCATCATGGACATGCTCGGGTCCAGGGTCGGCGCCACGGATAGGCTCTCGATGTTGTAGCCGCGCCCGCTGAACAGATTGGCCACGCGCGACAGCACCCCGAACTTGTTCTCCACCAGCACCGAGATGATATGCTCCACCTAAACTCCTTCTCCCCTCACCTTAATCCTCTCCCCCAAGGGGAGAGGGAGGGGTGAGGGGCCGCTGCTCAGGCCGTCAAAACGGCGTCCTTGTCCTCGCCAGCAACCTTCGGCACCGGCTTCTCACCGCGCTTCATCTCCGGCGGGTCCTCGAGAATCATCTCGTGGTTGCAGCCTCCGGCCGGGATCATCGGGTAGCAGTTCTCGTACGGGTCCACCTCGACGTCCACGATGACCGGCTTGTCGGTCTTGAGTGCCTCCTTGATGACGCCGTCCACCTCCTCCACCTTCTTCGCTCGGAGCCCGACCGCGTTGAAGGCCTCGGCCAGCTTCACGAAATCGGGGACTGTGTCCAGATAGGACGACGCGTACCGGCCCTCGTAGAAGAGATCCTGCCACTGGCGCACCATGCCGTGAAAGTGGTTGTTGAGGACGAAGACCTTGACCGGCAGCTTGTTGACGACCGCGGTGGCCATCTCCTGCATGTTCATCTGGAAGCTGCCGTCGCCCGCGATGCAGAGCACCAGCTTGTCGCGGAAGGCCGCCTGCGCCCCTAACGCCGCCGGCATTCCGAAGCCCATCGTGCCCAGCCCTCCGGAGGTCAGCCACCGGTGCGGCTTGTTGAGGACGAAGTGCTGGGCTGCCCACATCTGATGCTGGCCCACGTCGGTCGACACGATCGGGTCCTTGTCCTTCGTGAACTGGTAGATCCGGTCGATGACGTACTGCGGCTTGATCATCACGTCCGGCGGCTGCACGTAGGTCAGCGGGTGCTTGGCCTTCCAGTCGTTGATCTGGTTCCACCAGGGCTTGCGCTGCTCGATGGAATGGCCGTTCGGTGTCGCCTTGAGCATGGCGTTCAGCTCCTGGAGCACCGTCTTGACGTCTCCCACGATCGGGATGTCCACGTGGACGTTCTTGCGGATGGACGTCGGGTCGATGTCGATGTGGATGACCTTGGCCTCCGGGCAGAACTCCGATACCTTGCCGGTGACCCGGTCGTCGAACCGGGCCCCGACGGCGATGACGAGGTCCGAAAAGTGGACCGCCATGTTGGAGGCGTAGGAGCCGTGCATCCCCATCATGCCGAGCGACAGCGCGTGCGAGCCGGGGAAGGCGCCCAGAGCCATAAGCGTCATGTCCACGGGGATCTGCGTCAACTCGGCAAACTCCAGCAGCTCCGCCTGCGCGTTGGAGAAGATCGCGCCGCCGCCCACATAGATGATCGGCTTCCTGGCCTTGTGGATGGCCTCCACGGCCTGCTTGATCTGCCACTTGTTCCCTTCGTAGGTCGGGTTATAGCCGCGGATGGACACGCGGTCCGGGTAGCGGAACTCGCCCTTGTTCATCGCAACGTCCTTGGGGATGTCCACCAGCACGGGGCCCGGCCGGCCGGTTGCGGCGATGTAGAAGGCCTCCTTGATGATCTGCCCCAGGTCGTTCACGTCCTTGACCAGGAAGTTGTACTTGGTGCATGGCCGGCTGATGCCGACGTTGTCCGCCTCCTGGAAGGCGTCGTTGCCGATGAGATGGGTGGGGACCTGGCCGGTGAAGACGACGATCGGGACCGAGTCCATGTAGGCGTCCACCAGCGGAGTGACCACGTTGGTCATGCCCGGCCCGGAGGTGACCAGCGCGACGCCCGGCTTGCCCGTGGCCTTCGCATAGCCCTCCGCCATGTGGCCGGCACCAGCTTCGTGCCGGGTCAGAATGACCTCGATATCCTTCTGCTGGTGCAGGACATCGAAGATCTTCAACACCACGCCGCCCGGGAGCCCGAAGATGGTCTTGACCCCTTCGCGCTTGAGGCACTCCACAAAGATTTCGGCACCCGTGAGCTTCATCGCAACTCTCTCTCCCCGGCCTAAAGGTTTTCTACGAATCAACCGCACGGCGGGCCCGATCCGGAACCCGCCGATAATGTCTTGAAATTCAGCGTAGTTGGAACGCACACGCTATCACGAAGGGGCACCAGCCGTCAACTCTGCACCCCTTGACAGACCTTCGGTGCACTCGCTACCGTGGGAGGAACATGGATCGTCTTATCGAGTGTGTCCCCAACATCAGCGAAGGCCGCAAGCCCGAGACCATTGACGCGCTGGTCCACGCCATTCAGGCCGTCCCCGGCGTCGTCGTGCTGGACCGCCAGAGCGACGCTGACCACAATCGCTCGGTCCTGACGTTCGTCGGGCCACCCGAGTCCGTCGCCGAAGCCGCGTTTTGCGCGGCCGAAGAGGCTCTCCGCCGGATCGACCTCACCACCCACCGCGGCGAGCATCCCCGCGTCGGCGCCACCGACGTGATCCCGTTCGTCCCGATCCGCGGCGTGACCATGGACGACTGCATCCACTTGGCGCGGCTCGTCGGACACCGCCTGGCGGATGAGTTGCACATTCCAGTCTTCCTTTACGAGCACGCAGCCAAGGCACCGTTCCGCACTCGCATCGAGGACATCCGACGGGGCAGCCTCGAGGGGCTGAGCGAGCGGATGCGGATGAACCCGGAGTGGACGCCGGACTTCGGGGACGCGAAGCTGCACCGGACGGCCGGCGCCACCATCGTCGGGGCGCGCCGCCCGCTCATCGCCTACAACGTGAACCTCGCGAGCAGCAACCTGGATATCGCCAAGGCCATCGCCCTCACCGTGCGGGCGTCTAACGGCGGACTGCCCTCGGTCAAAGCCGTCGGCATCGCCTTGAAGACGCGCGGCATCGCGCAGGTCTCCATGAACCTGACCAACTATGAAGAGACGCCCGTCCACGTGGCGTACGAGGCAGTCAAGGCGGAAGCGGCCAAGCACGGCGTGGAGGTCCAGAGCAGCGAGGTGATCGGGCTGATCCCGGAAGCGGCCGTGGCGCAAGTCGCCGGGCACTACCTCAAGCTCGAAAACTTTTCCATGAGCCAGATCCTCGAAGCGCGCATGGCCCAAGTCATGACGCGGGACCTCTCCACGACGGTCGGTCAGTTCCTGGAGGCCGTATCGGCCCCCAATGTGGCGCCGGGCGGGGGAAGTGTGGCCGCCCTGACCGGCGCGGCTGCCATGGCCCTGGGCGTGATGGTCGCCGGGCGCCTGCTCGAAAAGGAAACGCAGCCCCAGAAGGTCGCCACGCTCCGCGCGAAGCGCGACCTCCTGATTCAGCTTCGCGATAGGCTCCAGGCGGCGATCCGCGAAGACGCCGCCGCTTACAACGCCGTGCTCCAGAGCTCCAAGCGCCCCATGCTTGACCCGGAGCGAGGCGCGGCCATCCAACAGTCCCTCAATGTTGCGATCGCGGTCCCCCTCGCAATCATGGAGCTGGCCGTGACCGGCCGGGACGTCCTGCGTGAGCTGATCCCCCTCGCCTCGCTGCCCCTGGCCGCCGACCTCAAAGCCGGCATCTTCACCGCGCGTGCAGCCGGCGAAGGCGCGCTCACCTGCATCAAGGCCAACCTGGACTCGCTGAAGGACGATCCCCGCGTGCCGGAGCTGCTGAAACAGCTCGCTCCGTATGAAGAGCGGCTCCGCCGGGACTGAGTTCTCTCCCTGACGCCTTGCAGGTTTGAAAAAGTGATCTCAGGCGGACAGACGGGCGTGGACCGCTCCGCGCTGGACGTCGCCCTGGAGTTGGGCGTGCCGGTCGGCGGGTGGTGCCCCAAGGGACGCAAGGCTGAAGACGGATCGCTCGCCTCTCGCTATCCGTTGACGGAAACGCCCTCTGAGCAATACTGGCAACGGACCGAACGGAACGTCCGCGACTCGGACGGCACGCTGGTCTTGACACGCGGCGCTCCAGCGGAGGGGACGGCCTACACGATTGAAGCAGCCCGGAAGCTGGGCAAGCCGTGCCTGGTGCTGGACCTGAGCAAAGGGCCTAGCGACTCAGACGTGCAAGCGTGGGCGGATGAGCACAAGGTGCGGGTGCTAAACGTGGCCGGCCCGCGCGAGTCCAAGTGCCCCGGCATCTACGCGCAGGCTGCGCAATTTCTCAGAACAATCTTCTCTCGCTAAGGCTAGCGGGTCCTGTCGCCGAATTACCGGGGCACCCGTTGCTCCTCAATTGCAACGGGTCAATCGCTCGCGCTCAGCCGACCGGCCAGCGCATCTTGGGTGCTCCGCGAAGCGAAGCAAGTCGCACCTACGACGCGGCTGGCCGGCCGTCAATCAAGCAAGTCGCGCTGCGTTCCGCCAGGGTCCCATTCGGCGCCACCCGCTAGCTCTTCGCCGCTAGCTTTCCATCATTTCGAGGCGGGCGTCGAATTCGTGGCTGCATTGCGTACAGCGCACGCAGTCGCGCTCGACCGTGGCTTCATCAACGGGAACGGCCATCCCGCCGCAGTCCGGACAGCGCCGCAACTGCGCGGCCTCAACATCCAGCGTCTCAAACTTCGAACCGCGGAGACAGTACACGTGCTTTCCGTCAAGCTGCCAGGGCTTCCCGGCGTTGTCGACGACGGGCAAGGTGATGTAATGGTGCGCGGCGTAGTCCTCCAGTTCCTTCCTGGTTGTGAGTCCGCCCTGGATCAGCTTGCCGGTCTTCGCATCATACAGAGCGTCCCCCTTCACCATAACTTTGGTCGGTCCAAACTTCATGGCGCACCTCCTACCTTACATACTTTCCTTCTTTGGCATGTAACGGCTGCGCGTTTTGTCCATCGCCTCGGTCAGGTCCTTCCATTCCTGCGCGGTCAGGAGCGCTTTCAACTTGAAACGCAGCCCCAGGATCCTGGTCGTGCTGGCCATCCGCTCATTGGCCTGCTCATCCATCACCTTCATGAACTGCTCCGGGGTCGCCTCGTAGTTGGCGTTGAGCGCGTACAGCTTCTGATGATAGGCGCTGGTCTTCTTGAAGGACTGCTTGACCTCATTGATGATGTCCTGAACGATTGCTTTGGCCTGTTTGGCTTTCTCCGGGTCATTGACCGTCTTGTCCACCAGCTCATCCATCTCGGCGAGGCCTCGCTCGAGCGCAGCCTCCCGGTAACTGCTCGCCGACCCGTACCCATGGTGCCGAGCGCACCCGCCCACCACCAGTGTCGTCGCAACCAAAGCCGGTATCAACATCTTGGCAGCCTTCATCTTCTACAACCTCCCTACAGGGCGTGAGGACAAGAAGCATAATCGTTCCAACGCGCGAGCGCAATAGTCATCGAAGCAAACCAATTGACCAATGGGACTCTTGTCTCTACAATGGCCGCGCCATGCCGCCTAAGACTCGTATCCACGCCCTCCTGGACAAGGAACGCACCCTCATCTTTCCGGGCGTGTACGACGCGCTGGGTGCGAAGCTCGTGGAGCGCGCCGGCTTTCCCTTGACCTTCATCTCCGGCTACAGCGTGGCGGCCACGCAACTTGGCTTGCCGGACTTCGGCTACCTGACCCAGACCGAGATGGTGGCGACCGCGAAGCGGGTCTGCGGGTCGGTCAAGATCCCGGTCATCATTGACGCCGACACCGGCTACGGCAACGCGCTGAACGTCATCCGCACCGTGAACGAGCTGATCGACGCCGGCGCCGCCGGCATGTTCCTGGAGGATCAGGTCTGGCCCAAGCGCTGCGGCCACATGAAGGGCAAGCGGGTCATCCCGGTCGAGGAGCACGTGCAGAAGATCCGGGCCGCTGTGGACACGCGCCGGGGCCGCGACTTCTTCATCGTGGCGCGCACGGACGCCCGGCAGGTCAACGGCCTGGAGGATGCGATCAAGCGGTGCCGGAAGTACAAGGAGGCCGGCGCCGACGCGCTCTTTATCGAGGCGCCCCGGAGCGGGGAGGAGCTGAAGACGATCGCCAAGGAGCTGTCCCCGCCGCTTGTCGCCAACATGCTGGAGGGCGGCGTGACGCCGCTGCTCACCAAGGACGAGCTGGAGAAGCTCGGCCTCCAGCTCATCGTCTGCCCGCTGACCGCGCTCTATGCCTCGGCCAAGGCCATGCAGGATCTGTTCAACCTGATCAAGACCAAGGGCACCACCCGCGACGCGCTGGACCGCTTACTTCCCTTCCAGCAGTTCCACGACCTCATCGGGCTCGACGCCCACTACGATCTCGACGAGAAATACCGCACTAAGGACGGGGATTAAGAGCGGGTCCTGTCGCCGAATTACCGGGGCACCCGTTGCTCCTCAGTTGCAACGGGTCAATCGCTCGCGCTCCGCCGACCGGCCAGCGCATCTTGGGTGCTCCGCGAAGCGAAGCAAGTCGCACCTACGACGCGGCTGGCCGGCCCTGAACCAAGCAAGTCGTGCTCCGCTTCGCCAGGGTCCCATTCGGCGCCACCCGCTAATGAAATTGTTTATCAGCCGGAACCGAGCCGAACCAGCAGTAGCGGTAGCGCGCGACGAGGCGGTAGGCGAAATACGCGAGCGGCCGGACCAGCGACACGCGCAGGATGGCATGCAGGACGCGTCCGCCGGGGAGCCCCGGCACCAGCGGGAGAAAGGCGTCCAAGCCTCGGCTGATCGTGCCGTCCGGCTCCACCAGAAACGCCACATCCGGCCGGCCCGGCTTGTACTCGGCGCCGAGCCGGGACGCGGCTTCTTCGCTCTGGTACGGGACGAACCGGATATCCGATTGTTGGGGTTCCGGCCCCAGCCGCTCCAGCCCTTCCTTCGCGGTCACGCAGAGCCGGCACTGGCCGTCATAGATCAGCGTCCGCATCACGCAAAGACCTTCGCAATCTGCTCAGGAGACAACGGCGCGAGCCGTGCGAGCGCCAGGTTCTCCCGCACATGATCCTCCTGCTTCATCCCGACCAGCGCCGTTCCAATGCCCGGCGTCGAACGGACGAACTGCAAGGCCCGCTGGGCGTCGGTGCCTTCGCCCAGCGCTTGAAGCAGGTCCGCCGGTAGACTGCGCGCGAGCCTTCCCTGCAGGATCGGCGCGCTGACCATCACGTACATGTTGAGCGCCTTGGCGGCCTCCAGGAGGCTCACCGTCACGCCGTTGAAGCTCTGCGTCTGCCAGGTCAGCGCCTCCGGCATGCCGAGGTTGTACGGCAACTGGATCACCCTGAAGTGATGGTCTGTGCCGCCCACTTCCTGCGCCAGACGCACCAGCGCCTCCAGCGAAAGATGGCCGCGGGCCTTGGGTGACACCCGGTAGCCATCCCAAGTCGCGGTCCCGTACACGCGCAGCTTGCCCTGTGCGACCGCCGCCTCGAGCGTCTCAAAGGCCGTGCGCATGCGCGTCATGAACTCGTCGCGCGCCACCTGCTCGAGCTGAATCTCCGGATTATGCAGGTAGTACACGTCGAGACAGGCGAGCCCGAAGTTGGCCAGGCTGCTGTCGATCTGGTGGCGCAGGTAGATCGGGGTCATGCAGTGGCAGTCGGACACCACGTCCGACGAACTGAAGATGCCGGGCATGATGAAGGTCTTCTGCACATAGGCGTAGCCGTCGCGGGGGGGCGCGCCATCGTACGGGATGAACCCGCCTTTCGTTGCGATCAACACCTCGTCGCGCCGGCAGGTTCCATCCTGGATCAGCTCGGCCAGCGCCTGGCCGATCGTTCGCTCGCTGCGCTGGCAACGGTAGTTGATCGCGCTGTCAATGACGTTGCACCCGGACTTGACGGCCTGCTGGATGGCCGACCGGTAGAGCTCGTCCGTCGCACCGTCGTGCTTCCCGAGATATGTACCGAGCCCTATCGTCGACAGCGCCAGCCCACCCAGCCCTTCGCGAAAGTGCTGCGGATGGCCCGCCCCCGCCGCGACCAGCCGATCGCGGTACCGCCGCGTGCCTTCCGCCGTCGCGTAGCCGGCGAGTTTCATAGACCGAACTGCTGCCGGCACCATCGCACCATCTGCTCGACCTCATCTGGCTTGTGATAGTCCACGGCCTTGTGGAAAGTCGCTGCCACATAGTCCTCGGTCATCTCGGTCGTTTCTTCGAAGCCGGCTCCGCGTAGTGCGGGGCGGAATTTGGCGACGGCCGGTTGCAGGTAGTACTTGGCCTGCTTGGCGACCTCGTCCGTGCCCAGATCCTCGGGAGTCCCCTCGGACATCAGGCTCATGATGTCCTCGATGTCCATGCCCATCTGGCAGAGCAGGCGGCCGTCGGGGGTCAGCTCCAGCAGCCAGCCCTCGCTTCCCAGATCCATCAGCAAGGCGCCGCCAGCTTCCAACTCGTAAAAGCCCGGGTGACTTCGCCGGAGCCGCAAGCGGACCGCTTCCCATGATGCCTCGCTCATGGCTTCACATCTTTCCTGAGAGTGCGCACGCTAATGACCTGGCCTTCACGCAGTTGATCAATGCCGTCCCGGCAGTAGCCGAGCGGAAGCCACCGGCACGACCCGCAGATGCCCGGCAGGTCGGAGCCCTTCACCGAGGCGCGGATCCGATCGAGGACCTCGCGCCACCGCACCCTGGCCCCGGGCTGGAGGCCCAGCAGCACCAGCACGTGCCGATCCTGCGCCTGCATGCCTTCTTCCGAGGGCGCGCCGCTCAGCGAACAGCCGGCCGGCGCCAGGTGTGGGCAGGCCGCGCAGAACGCGTCCGGCGCCTCCACGACCTCGACCCACCGGTCCGGGTTCTCGTTCAGGTCCTGGTGGAGCGCGGCCATGTTCTCAATGAAACCGGCGCTATAGCCCTCGCCTCGAAAGCCTTGCAGGCACAAGAGCGTATGGCCCCTGATCCGGACCGCTCCCTGGGCATCTGCAGGTATTTGACGCTGACCCATGAGTCCCTCGATTCGACGCTATTATAGCCGGCTGGCAGGCCGGCCGCACTTCTCTTGACCCTCAGCGACCATCCCCATAGAATGCCGCCATGTTCGGAGTCTGGAAGCGTAAACCCGCCATACCCGATGTGGTGATCTACACCAAGCCCGACTGCCCGCTTTGCGACAAGGCCAAGGCCCTTCTTCACGAGCTCCAAAAAGAATTTCCCCACAACCTCATCGAGAAGGACGTCAACAGCGAGGAGAAGGCCAGGAAGTATTACGCCGATCGCGTTCCAGTGATCCTGGTCAACGGCCGCGAGGTCGCCGGCTATCCGCCGGAAGAGAAGTGGGTGAAGATCGCGCTGAAGAACGCCCACCGCCTGGACATGCGGCCGATCTAGTGCGCGAGGCACTCAGGCCTCTCGCCGAAAGGGCAGTGTCATGATGCCACGCCTGCTTGCCTATACCGCGCTGGGAATCTTGCTGTTTGTCGGCTACCAGTGGTGGAGCAGGCAGCAGCAGGTGTTACAGCAGCAGACGCCACCACCGGTAGCAACGCCAGCGCCCCAGCCCACACCCAACGCTGGGCTTTCCGTGACCCTGTCCGACCCCGCCGCCCAGCCGATCGTCCGACAAGGCGGGACGCCGCTGTCGATTCCCGTCAAGGTGTCCGGCTCACCGCATGCGGCCGCGCTGAACGAAATCAACACGCTGATCCAGCAGGGGAAGGACGCGGAAGCGGAAGCCAAGCTCCAGGCACTGCCGCCGGACGCCCTGAACGACCCGGCCGTGCGCGCGTCCACGTCCACGCTCTGGAACAACCTCGGGGTGATGCGGGTGAAGGCGGGCGGAGCGGCCGCCAGCGTGCCGGCGTACAAATCGGCCCTTGCCATCAACCCGTACAACGCGATCGCCCATCATAACCTGGTCTACGCGTACTGGGAGCTCAAGGACCCGGCCCTGACCACGGCGCTGCTGGAGGAGTCCATCAAGTTGAACCCGGACAATCCGTTGCCGCACCTCGCGCTCGCCGAACTGCTCTTGAACAAGGACGACTTGGCGGGCGCCCGCGCGCACCTCGAGCAGGCCAAGGACCACATGGCCGAGTCACCCAATCTCCAGGTCTACCTGGGACGACTCATCGCGCGCGTGGAACAGACTCAGAAGGCCGAGCAGAAGTTTCTGGCCCGGGAAAGCTCCCACTTCCTGGTGAAATTCGACGGCGAGGCCGATCACGCCGTGTGGAACCGCGTCCTTGAGATTCTAGAAGAGGCCTACCGGGAAATTGGACAGCAGCTCGGTCACTTCCCCTCAAAGCCGATCCTGGTGGTGCTGCACACGCGCGAGACCTTTCAGGGGGCGACCGGCGGGCCGGCGTGGTCCGATGGGCTGTACGATCCGGTGATGGGGCGCATCAAGGTGCCGACGCAAGGAGCGTTGACCGACAAGGCCTGGCTGACGCGCGTGCTGCGTCACGAGTACGTGCATGCGCTGTTGCACGATCGCATGGGGGGACGCGGCGCGATCCCGCAGTGGCTCAACGAAGGGCTGGCCATGCAACTGGCCGGCGACCCGCCGCCCGACATCCCCGAACTCGTCCGCGGGCAAGTCACGCTGGTCAACCTGAGCTACCTTGAAGGCAGTTGGATGGGCCTCACGCCCAAGCAAGCGGTCGTCGCTTACCTGGAAGGGAACTCTGCCACCAAGTATTTCATCGATCGGTTCGGGATGGACAAGATGCGCGAGGTGCTCGGCCAGTTGGTAACGGGTCAACCCTTCCCTGACGCGTTCAAGGACCGGCTGTTCATCAGCTACGAGGACTTCCAGCGCCGCTGGATCGACGATCTCAACGAAAAGATCAAGGCTGGCAGAACCTCATGAACAAGCCCTTCGACGCTTGGTGGGCTCTTCTGCACGTGGGATGGCTCGCGGTGCTGCTGGGCCTTGTGATGGAGGTCATTCTGGTCGCGCTGGCCGCCGGCTTCGGGACGTTGAAAGGCGCGAACCCGATCCTGGCCGACCTCGTGCAGAAGGTCTCCTGGTCGGTCGTCGTGTGTGTGGGGCTGGCCGTCGGCACCACGGCGAAGAAGGCGCGCGGGCCCTTGATGGGGCTTGCGGGCCTGCTCGCCGCGCCGCTGGCGTTCATGGCGGCGCGCTCGCTCCACGAGGGCGCGATGCAGGCGCTCCAGGTCGCGAGTACCGCCGGGCCGACTCCCTCTCTGGCACTGATCGCACTCATCAAGGGACTCCAATACGGCTCTTTCGGCCTGACGCTCGACTGGGTCGAGAAGAAACCGTGGGGCGGACTGGCGGCGCACCTCGCGACGGGGCTCGCCGTGGGCGTCGTGTTCGGCGGCGCAATGCTGGCGCTCTCCATCCAGGCCGCGCACCAGACGCCGGCGCTGCCCGCGCTCGCGTCGCGCGCCGCCAACGAGTTCCTCTTTCCCGTCGGCTGTGCGTTCGTGATCTACGTCTCGAAGGTGATGAAAAAGCTGGGCGCTCGAGCAGAAGAGAGAGTGCATTGATGCGATGAGCGGGTCCTGCCACCGAGCAAACGACCCGTTGCATTCTGCGGAGCAACGTGTACCCCCGTGCTCGCGCTCCGCCGACCGGCCAGCGCATCTTGGGTGCTCCGCGAAGCGAAGCAAGTCGAACCTACGACGCGGCTGGCTGGCCATGAACCAAGCATGTCGCGCTGCGCTCCGCCCAGGCGCCCGCTCGGCGCCACCCGCGCTATTGAAACATCCTCGCCCCAATGGGGAGAGGGAAGGGTGAGGGGACCGTAGAAGAGAATGAGTACTGGGAAAGAGGTCGACCGGGAGAAGATCGAGATGGAGTGGAAGGCGCGGGGCTTTAGCTGCGACCTCTGGGTGGACCCGCCAGGACAGGTCTGGGAAGATTACGTGCACTCAACGGACGAACTGCTGATGCTTATGGAGGGCAAGCTGGAACTGGAGATGAAGGGCAAAGCGTTTCGGCCGGCTATCGGCGAAGAAGTCCTCATCCCAGCGAACACCTCGCACACCGTCCGCAACGTCGGCGGCACGACCGCCAGATGGCTTTACGGGTACAAAGCCCGCTGACACGGTAGGACCCTTTTGATGTGATGCGGCGGGACTTAACGGGGCCAGTTCCCGGACCTGTTGGAAGAGTACAGCAGGGATCGAATCATCCTGTTCTGACGTGCAACCATCCCATGGTACTGAGGTTTTGTCAGGAAGCAGTCACGGGTTTTCTCCGTGAATTCCCTGAAGAAGTTTCGGGTCACCTGGAGCGCGTCCTTGGAATAGCCAGATTGTTCGAGGAATTCCACCGAGCGTAGGTAGGCGGCAGCGCAGATCAGTGTATGGTTTCCCTTCGTGGCTTGGGCGAGCGCTTGGCGATACCAGGAATGAGCCGCCTGAGGATTCGTCTCTTCGAGTAGCATAGCGCTTAGCAGTCTGAGGGCAAGCTGATCGTGATCTGTGGTCTTCCCGCCTCTGCCCTGGTAGATCAGGCCTTGAATGTCCTGCTCTGACAACTGAACGGGTCCACGCTGGCTGTTCAGCCGGTCAAAGAGCTCCTTTGCCGCCGGCCATCGCCCTTCAAGAGGAATAATGACACAGCGGCAGCCAAGGGGATCCTCGCAGCGAATGCGGGCGCCTGCTTCCCATGGTGTATGGCCTGAGAACGCATGGGTATGGGCCGCGCGGCACCGGCGACATGTGCGTGGATCGTTCCTCGCCATGAAAATGAAGAGCGTGGGTCTGGCTCCCACCGTGGGCAGTTCAATCCGTAGCGGTATCAGATAGGCCAGAAGGGCTTTGGGCTTAATGCGGCCCTGTCGGACCCCTACGTCATGCAGTTCCCAGCAAAAGAGCAGCCCTAGGATAGCGAGCAAGCTGGGAACCTCTTCCGGGATGATCAGGGCTGCAACAATAGCGGTCACGGGACCCTATCATGAGCAAAGCGTATTCCTTTTCTGTTCATCCCCCTTTTCTCAATCTCGTCTGGGTTGTCATTGGTCTTACCCCTGAAACACTATGTCTTTGGGTGTAAAACCTGAAGGTGACTGAGTACACCCCTAGTTTTTCCTGCCGACTGGCCTGAGGGATCATGTAGAGGGGAATGAGAAAGCAGTGAAAAGCTGCCATCACGCTAGATCTGTGATTAAAAAAGGGGATCGGCACCTGTCGGTGACTGGCCCGTGAAAACCCTTTTGATGTGATGCAGCAGGACTTAACGAGGCCAGTCCCCAGCCCCGTTGGAAGAGTACATCAGGGATCGAATCAGCCTGTTTTGACGTGCGACCATCCCAT
>Ga0209055_1001179_pt1 | contig 17414 bp, 14 predicted proteins | sample GraSoiAngelo_110_FD_185875 | JGI IMG/M metagenome (GOLD analysis project Ga0209055, IMG submission 185875) | Grasslands soil microbial communities from the Angelo Coastal Reserve, California, USA - 14_0903_12_30cm (SPAdes) (version 2) | ecosystem: Environmental > Terrestrial > Soil > Grasslands ... | reverse complement strand
CCGGGGAGCTCGAGGGAGTGGTCATCGACCTCCGTGCTCGCGCACGTAGGCGGCGACGATGCTCCGCCACGAGCGCTGCGACGTCAAGACGAGCTCCACCAGCTCGCGGACTGCTCCGCGCCCGCCTCGGGCGCGCGTCACGTGGTGCGCGGCCGCCTTCACGGTGGCCGGCGCGTCGGCGACGGTGACCGCGAGGCCGGCGATCTGCATCGCCGGGATGTCGAGGAGGTCGTCGCCGATGAAGGCGACCGCGTCGGCCGGCACGTTGTGCTCGACGCGCAGCGCCTCGAGGACCTCGCCCTTGCGGCGCGCGCCGAGGACGACCGAGTCGACCCCGAGCTTGGCGCCGCGCGCCTTCGCGATCGGGCTCGACTCGCCGGTGACCATCGCGGTCCGGATCCCGGCGCGCTTGGCCAGCGCGATCGCGATCCCGTCGTGGGTGTGAAAGGCCTTCAGCTCGTCGCCGCGCTCGGAGAGCATCATCCGGCCGTCGGTCAGCACCCCGTCGACGTCCATGACGAGCAACCGGATCTTCCGGGCGCGTGCGACGACGGCGCGTGTCGGCATCAGGCGACGCGCCGGGAGAAACGCGCGACCGGCGCGGGCACGGCCGCCGTCTCCGCCTGGGCGAGCCCGGGTAGCGCGACGACGATGGCGGCGAAGAACCAGAACGGCTCCATGATGCGGACGATGATGAACGTGTTGGCGCCGAGCGCGTGGCCCAGGAGGCCGACCGTCCCGGCGACGAAGCCGAGCGCGAGACCGCGGTCCTCGGGCACGGTCAAGGTGCGGAACGAGGTGACGCCGGCCTTCAGGAGGGCCCAGACGAGCGCCAGGAACGTCACGAGCCCCACGATGCCCGTCTCGACCAGCGTACGGGCGAACTGCTGGTCCATGAACGCGAAGCCCGTGACGCCGTAGCCGAAGATCGGGCGATGGCTGAAGCCCTCGAGGGCCTGCTTCACGCTGATGAGTCGCGCCGAGGTCGAGGGGTCGAGCCCGACCGTGCCGACACGGACCGTCGGCTGTCCGCGCTCGGGCTCGAACGTGTAGTGCACGCGCCTCGTGACCGATTCGGGCAGCAGCGTGAAGACGGCGGGCGAGGCGACGATCATGACGATGAACCCGATGATCATCAGACGGCGCCGGCTCGTGAGCGCGGCGATCGCCGCGACCGCCGGGATCGCGCCGACGTAGGACGTACGCGAGAGCGTGAACATGAACGGGATCGCCATGAGCCCGGCCAGGCCGAGATAGATCGCCCGGGTCTTGAGACGCGCCGTCTCGAGCGCGATGCCGCCGGCCACCGCGATGAGCAGCAGCAAATAGCCGCCGAACGTATTGGGCTCGCCCTCCTTGCCCTCGAACGGCGCCGACACGCGCTGTCCGCTCGGGATCTGCGTGAGCCCGATCAGGCTGACGATCACCGCGGTGAGAAACGCCGCGGTGACGAGGCGCCACGCCTGGCGTCGGTCGACGAGGTTGTTGACGACCATGTAATAAACGACGAAGTACTCGACGTACTTGAGGACGTAGAACGCGCCGCCGAAGCCGGCGACCGTTCCGGTCATGTAGCCGATCAGGGTCGCGACGCCGGTCGCGGCCACGTACGCGAGGATCGGCCGGTTGAGCGGGGTCTTCAGGGTGAGACCGAGCTCCTTGTTGACGGCGGTCTTGGCGAGCCAGCTGAACGCGACGACCAGCAGCAGGATGTCTTCGCTCCGGATCACGATGCGGCGCCCCTCGGCAACCATCCCGCCGCTGCCGAGTTGTGGCGAGAGCAGCATCGAGAAGATCACGAGGTAGAGGCCGAACTCGATCCTGACGAAGACGATGAGGAAGACGGCCAGCGCGGCGGCCAGGACAAAGGGTGAATCCACGCGGCTACTTCACTCGCACGACCTGGTTGCCCAGGCCGAGGCGCATCAGCTCCTGACCTTTCGCCTCCGCTTCCCCTGACGTGGCGAAGTTCCCGTGACGGAGCGCGAACATGACCGCCTCGCCCGGCTGGGCGGCGACGCGCACCTGATGACCGCTCGCGCGCAGCCGCTCGGCCGTCTGGACGGCGCCGCGCAGCGGAAGGGGCAGTCCCACCTGCACGCTCAAGGGCTCGCGCTCGCCGACCACGAATGCGTCGGCGAATCCCTGCTGGCGCAGCGCCGCGACGAGCGCCCGCGCGTCGCGGGCGCTCGGAATCTTCTCGATCAGCACCGCATAGAGCGCGGCGCCGGTCTGCTGACGGAAGCGCACGGTCGGGTAGCCGGCCTCGCTCAGCTGCCGCTCGACGCGCTCGGCCTCGGGCGCGGTCATGAACGGGCCGAACTCGATCGCGTAACGCGCGCCGGCCGCCGGGGCGCCGCTGGGTTGGGCCGCGGGCTTGGGCGACGCAGGCGGAGTCGCCGGCGCAGCGGCGGGTCGCTCGACGGCAGCCGGCGGCGCTGCGATCGGCCCCAAGCTCATCGCCGGTACGGGTGACTGCGGAACGGCTGATGGCGGCGCCGACGATTGCGGCGCCGGCGACACCGCCGGAGCCGGTGAGGGCGTGGCGGGTCGCGGCGTCGGGACCACCGTGGTCGGCTTCGACGGCGGCGCCTCGAGGCGCTGACGCAGGAGCTCCTTGGGCTTCTGGCCGCCGCCGAGCCAGCCCAGCCGCCATCCGGCGAGGCCCCCCAACGCCGCCAGGAGCGCGACGACGACGACACCCACGAAGAGACGCTTGGATTTCATCGAACGCAGCCTGGGCATCTCGAACGCGTCCGGCTCGACTGCCGGCGCGCTCGCGAAGACGTCGGCCGCGGTGGTCTCGGCACCACCGTCCGTCTCGACGACCGCCGCCTCGGCGCGGGAGCCGCGGTTCAGGAGGCCGCGCACGAATCCGCGCGCGCGCTGCAGGCGCTCCTTGCGCGCGTCGACGACGGTCTCCTCGCCGTAGTAGTGCGTGTAGTACTGCGTGTAGGCGTAGCCCGCGATCTCGGTCTTGACGTCGTTCAGCACGACGCCCCAGACCTTGCCGCCGACGTTCTCGACGTGCACCTTGGCCCGCTTGAGCACGAGCCGGCCGACCTTGCCCGCCTGGTAGACGATGACGACACCATCGGCCTGCGAGGCGACGATCGCCGAGTCCGTGACCGGGAGGATCGGCGGCGTGTCCACGAGGATCACGTCGTACACATCGCGCACCGAGTGGAGAAAACCGGTCATCGCCGGCGTCGACAGGAGCTCCGACGGGTTGGCCGGCACCGGACCGGCCTCGATGATGTGCAGGTTGTCGAGGCCGGGCGCGGCCATGATGTCTTCCATCTCGAACCGACCCATCAGGATATCCGCGACGGTCCGGATGCAGTCGCGCCATTGCGCGCTGCCGACGAGGATGTTCGAGAGCCCCGGCTCGCGCTCGATCCCGAAGAACCGGTGGATGCTCGGGCGCCGCATGTTCGCGCCGATGAGCAGGGTCTTCTGGCCGCTCTGCGCCATCGTCAGGGCGAGGTTGACGATCGTGGTGGTCTTGCCCTCTTGCAGGGTCGGGCTCGACACGACGAGGACCTTGCCCGAGCGCTCCATGCGCGCAAACTGGATGTTGGTGCGGAGCGTGCGGTAGGCCTCGGCCACCGGCGACTTCGGATCGAAGTGCGTGATCAGCAGCGAGTGGCTCAGCAACGCCTCGGGATCGATCTGGGCCAGCGCCGGTCGTCGCTCGAGGATTCGCTGCACGGTCTCGCGCGAATCGATGTGCGGCACGACGCCGAGCACGGGGACGCCGAGGTAGGTCTCGACGTCCTCGATGGTCCCGATCGAGGTGTCGAGGTTCTCGCGCACAAAAGCGAGCACGAGCCCGATCGCCAGCCCCAGCACGGCGCCGACCATCATCGTGTTCGTCGCGTCGCCGCCGATCGGCGCGTCCGGCTCGGTGGCCGGGCGGACGATCGAGACCTCCTCGATCTGCTCGGCCTCCTTGATGAGCGCTTCCTGGTGCTTCGTCTTCAGGAGCGCCAGGAGGTCGTCGTTGGTCTTCGCCTCACGCTGCAGGCGCTGCAGGGACAGCTCCAGGGTCGGCAGCTCACGGTTTTTCTGCTGCAGCTCGCCGATCTGCCGATTCAAGAACTCCTCGCGGTTGCGGAGCATCGCGATCTGCGCCGCGACCTCCCGGCGCATCTCGGCGCGGACCTCGCGGATCCGGTCGTCGAAAGCCTGCAGGCGCGGATGGCGGTCGGTGACCTCGACCGCGAGGTTGTTGCGCTCGAGCTGGAGCTCCGAGAGCGTCCCCTGCAGCTTCTGCATCGCCGGATTCGAGGTCTCGATGAAGACCCGGTCGGTGGGCGACGCCGCGTCGAGCGCCGCCAGGCGCTGCTGGATCGACTCGAGCTCGGTCCGCTGCTGGCGCGTCTTCTCGATATCGCCGCGGACCTGGGTGAAGACCGACATCAGCACCGACGACTCGGCGCCCGGCGCGACGATCCGGTTCGCCTCGCGGAACGCCCAGATCTCGGCTTCCGTGCGGCGCGAGCGCGCCTCGACATCCTTGAGCTGGTTCTCGATGAAGCGTCGCGCCTCGGTGACGCGCGAGTTGCGCAGCGACTTGTTGTAGTCGCGGTACGCTTCGGCGGTCGTGTTGGCGAGGTCCTGGGCCTCGCGCGGCTTCGTGGAAGTCGCCGTGATCTCGAGGATGCTCGTGTTCGGCACCCGGGCCACTTTCAGCTTGCCGTTGAGCGAATCCAGCGTGCCCCAGTAGCCTTTCGCCTCGCGCGAGGCCGCCCCGGTCGGTACTTCCTTCAGGTATCCCAGGCGCTTGGCGACGTCCTCGAGGATCGGATAGCTCTTGATGATGGTGACCTGGGTCTCGATCGAGTCGGCGCTCGAGTAGGAAAGGACCTCCACCAGGAGCCCCGAGAGCTGGGTCGACTGCTCGAACTTGACGGCGGCGGTCGCCTGGTAAAACGGAACCTTTCGTTGCGCGAGGCCGAAGCTCAGGAGCGCAACGAGCACCGTGCAGGCGATAATGATCATGCGCCGACGGCGCACGATCAGCCAGTAGTCGCGGAGGTTCATCTCGTACTGCGCCACTAGCGGCTCCTCATCGCCCGCCCTCCGCGACGGCGCCGGTGATGTAGAGGAACGGCGCCTCCGCGAGGTCGGTGGATTTGGGCGACCCGAGCCGCTGGCCCTTGCCGTCGGCGACGATCTCGACGCGCGGGCGCAGCGGGTGATGACGGTTCACCGCGGTCACACGGCCGACCTCGCCGGTGTTCAGGCGCACGAGCGTGCCGGGCGGAAACACGGAGATCTCGGAGAGCAGCGCCTTGACGAGCTGAGACGGAAACGCCTCGTGCTTGGAGCGCACGATCTCGCGGATCGCCTCGTGCGGCCGAAGCCGCGGCCGCGGCGCCGGCGGCATCGTGAGGCCGGTGTAGGTATCGACCAGCCCCAGGATCTTGGCGTCCTGGCTCACCGCGGCGCCGGGCAGGCCCTGCGGGAAGCCCTGGCCCTGCTCGCGCTCGTGGTGCTGCAGGATGGCCTCGACGAGCCCCTCGCGCGGCGACGACCAGCGGCGGATCAGCTCGACCGACAGCCGGGGGTGCGAGCGGTACTGCGCCTGCTCGTCCGTCGACAGCGAGTCGAGGCGGCGCAGCAGGCTCTCGGGCAGCTGCCAGAGCCCGACGTCGATGAGGCTTCCCGCCATGCCGAGCTGCACCCGCCGCGGGCGGTCGTAGCCGACGCTCGCGCCGATCGTCATCGCGAGCACGCCGACACGCGCCTGGTGGAACGCGAGGTAGTCGACGCCTGCGACCGCCACCGTGTTGTTGGCGAGCCAGAAGAGATCGATCGATGCTTCCAGCGACGCCGCGCATCGCTCGATGATCTGCTCGAGCTCTGACCACGGGAATTCGTCGCCCGTGCGGATCAGCTCGCGGACGCGGGCCAGGAACAGCTGGAGCTCGGCGAAGAGCGGCTCCGCGCTCTCGGACAGTGTTGCGGGCTCGATCGGCAGCGCGTCGAGGCTCGGACCTGGCTCGACGGCGCGCGGCTCGTCGACGGCGGGCGGCGGCGTGGGCCCAGGCGCGTCCTCGACCGGCCGCGGGCGTGGCGGAGGCGGCGGCGGTGGTGGCGGCGGGGGCGGCGACGCGCCGGGCGTCGGCGCCACCTTCGCGGTCTCCGCGGGCTTGTCGCGGGCGATGCCGCGCACGACGTCGCTCATGCGCACCATCAGGAAACCCCGACCATGTCCTTGATCACCTCGGCGATGATCTTTTCTCCGATCTCCTTCGCGCGCTTGGAGTACCCGACCAGCAGGGCGACGTCGCAGAGGTTGTTGATCTCGCGCGGGGTGCCCCGCGTGAAATCGAAGATGAGCTTCACCGCTTCCTCGGTGAAGAGCTGGTTCGGCTGTCCGGCCATCCGCAACCGGTGGCCGATGTAGCTCGCGGTGTGCGTGTAGTCGAGCGTGTTGAGGTGATACCGGAGGCTGATCCGCTGGTCGAGATGCTTGAGACGGCGGACCTTCACGCCGAGCTCGGTCGAGCCGATGAGGAGCAACGTCACCAGGAACCGGTCGTCGGTCTGGAAGTTCATCAAGAGCCGCAGCTCCTCGAAGACCGAGTCGTCCTCGATGAGCTGGGCTTCGTCGACGATGACGACGCTGTCCCGCCCGGCCTGATAGTTCCGGAAGAACAGATCGTTCAGGAGATGCAGCAGCTCGGGCTTGCGCGTCTCCTGGGTCTCGACGCCCAGCTGGTAGAGCACCTCACGCAGGAAATCGACGGGGGTCCAGCTCGGATTCGTGAGCAGCCCGATCTCGTAGCGCTCGGCCTCGAGACGCTGGATGAGCGCGCGCGACAGCGTGGTCTTTCCGCAGCCGTACTCGCCGGTGAGCATCCCGCAGCCCTTACGGTGGCGCACCGTGTAGACCAGCCGGACCAGCGCCTCCTCGTGCTCGGGCGACAGGTAGAAGAATTTCGGGTTCGGCGAGTTGTCGAACGGCGGTTCGCTGAGCTCCCAGTACGATTCGTACATGGGTCAGTTGCCGGGCGCGCGGCCGTTGAAGATGAAGTAGAGGCCCGTGTAGGCCGTGACCAGCGACGCGACCGCCGTCAGGATCGTGACGTAGTCCTGCCACCACTTGACCGCGACCTCGGGCACCGTCACCACGGCGCCGGGCTCGAGCGGCGGCGCGTCGGCCATCGCGTAGGTCCGGCCGTTTCGGAAGGTCACCAGGGTGTGGACCAGCCTGGCGCGGTTCGTGGGACCGCCCGCCAGCGCCACGTACTCGCGCGGCGTCAGGTCCGGCCGGAAGTCGTGGGCGCCCGGCGTCTTGACCTCGCCGAGGATGAAGATCCTGTCCTCGACGACCGGCAGCATGAAGACGTCGCCGTTCTGCAGCACGATGTTCGGCGCATTGTCCTTCTCGACCAGCATGCGATAAAGATCGATCGGGATCCGTTGCTTGGGGCCGGTCGCCCCGGTCCGGTCGACCAGCGCCAGACGGAGATCCGCGTACGAGGCGGCGCCGCCCGCCCGGTCGAGGACGTCGCGCACGCGCTCGCCCTGCGCCAGCTCGAAGCGCTGGAGGATCGTCGATTTGCCGGCGACCGTCGTCTTCGTGCTCTCGGCGGTGCCGTTGAACGCGCCGCGGACCTCGACCAGGTCCTGCAGCGAGGAGATCGCCGGGACGTAGATCGCGTCGCCCGGTCGCAGGATGACGTCGGCCGGCGGCGTGAGCGCCGAGCGCAGATCGAGCGCCACTGCTTCCTTGCGGTCGCCGGAGCCCACGCGCGTGAGCCGAGCATCGCCGAGCGCCGCGGCGTCGCTCAGGCCGCCAACCATGTCGAGCAGCTCGCGCAAGGACGGCGTCGATCCGATCTCGTACTGGCCGGGCCGGCGCACCGCGCCCGCGAGCGTGACGGAGCCCGAGCGCGGCGGCACGTGGATCCGCAGACCCTCCTCGACGAACGGGTTCTGCGCGAGATCACCGCGCAGCTGAAAGGCGAGCAGGTCGACCTGACGCTCGCCGCTGCGTCGCGCGAGCGTGATGTTGCGCATGCTACCGCGCGGGGTGATGCCGCCGGCCTCGAGGATGACGTCGTACACGCGGCGGGTCGCGGCGGTCTGCACGGTGCCCGGGCGGTCGACTTCCCCCGACACGGTCACCTCGAACGTGCGCGGCGCCACGACGGTGAGGGTCGCGTCGGCGAATCGAAACACGTCGCGCGCGCGCGCGGCCACCTTGCGATGCGCCTCGAGCAACGTCAGCCCGGCGACCGGAATGGCGCCGAGCGGTGGCACATTGATCGCGCCCTCGAGGTCGACGACCGCTTGCTGGCGGATCACTTCGAGACGGCCGGCGATCTGAACGTCCAGAAGGTCTCCGGGGGCGAGGCGATAGTCCGGCCCAGGGGTCACTCCCCGCGGTCCCGAGGGTGCCGGCGGCGGGATCGGGGTCGACCGCATAGCGGGCGCAGGCGGTTGTGGTTGCTGAGGAGTGGTCGGAATTTGAGCAAACCCCGGTCCGGGCGCCAGTAGTGACACCACCAGAAGCAGGCTGACCAACCTGCGCAGACTACCGGCCTTCATCGGTCGCCCACGACACCAAATAGAAATTAGAAAACATTGTCTCTTTTCAGAATTCGCGAGGTCAAGGAAAATGCATAGTATTGCAATAGTTTCCTTGACACTGTAGAGCGCGACGGGTACGATCCGCTACGCTATTCGGCCAGAGTGGCGATCACAGTCCCGAGGCGTCCCTGATGGTGCCTAGAGCCGTCCGCATCGCCCTTGCGGCCTGTGCGCTTTTCGCCTTTCTCGGCGCGGGCTTCTGGATTCATGCGCTCTTCTTTTCGCGCTCCGCCGCGGCCCCAGCGACACCGGCACCGGCGCCGAGCGCGGCCGAGGCGCTCCAGTCAGCCTTCGTGAGCGTCGCCGAGCACGTCCGGCCCGCCGTCGTCCACATCAGCCCCGTGCAAATGGCGAGGCGTCGTCGGCCGCCAGTGGCGCCCGGTCCCTTCGCCGAGGACCCGCTTCTCAAGGACTTCTTCGACCAGTTCTTCGGGCCGCGGGGCCCCGGACGGCGTGAAGAGTTCCACCAGCCCGGCCTCGGCTCCGGCGTCATCATCGACAAGCGCGGCTACGTCCTGACCAACAATCACGTGGTCCGCGGTGCTGACGGCGTCTTGCTGCGTCTGGCCTCGAAGCGCGAATATCAGGGCCGGATCGTCGGCGCCGACGTGACGACCGATCTGGCGGTGATCCAGTTCGAGCCGGACGTTCCGGTGGCGGTGGCGACGCTCGGCAACTCCGACACCTTACGGGTCGGTGAATGGGCGATCGCGATCGGCAATCCGTTCGGGCTCGACCAGACCGTCACGGTCGGCGTCGTCAGCGCGACCGGGCGGGCCGACGTCGGCATCGCCACGTACGAGAACTTCATCCAGACCGACGCGTCGATCAATCCGGGCAACTCCGGTGGGCCGCTCGTGAATCTGCGCGGCGAGGTGATCGGGATCAACACCGCCATCGTGGCCACCGGTCAGGGCATCGGCTTCGCGATTCCCGCCAACATGGTCAAGCGCGTCACGGCGCAGTTGATGGACCGCGGCAAGGTGACCCGCGGATGGATCGGCATCGCGATGGAGCCCTTGACGAACGAGCTGGCGCAGTCGTTCGGCTTGCGCGAGGCGCGCGGCGCAGTCGTGGCGCGGGTCTATCCAGGAGGTCCCGCGGCGGCGGCCGGCATCGAGAAGAACGACGTGGTCCTGACGTTCGAGGGCGTTCCGGTCGAAGACTACCGTCAGCTGCAGCGGCTCTCGGCTGACGCCGAGGTCGGCAAAACCGTCAAGCTCGAGATCGTCCGCAACCGCGAGCGACGCACGGTTGAGCTCCGCGTCGCCGAGGCTCCCGACCGCGTCTCCCCCGACCGCCCCCCCGCTCCCCGCGAGCGCTGAGTCGAAGCAACAGGCGCGATCGGACCGAACGAGCCCGCAAGCAGCAAACTGGCCAAGTCATCAGCAAATCTAGCTGAGCCCCAAAACAAAAATCAGGACTCGCGAGTCTCCATCGCCAGACGGCAGACTGGGCCGGGTCGATCCGGGTCCGGGGAGTCTCGCGCGACCTGTGTAGGCAGCGTAGCTACGACGAAACGCACGAGGCCGGTCGTCCGCAATGAGTGCAGTCAGGTCGCGCGAGACTCCCCGGACCCGGATCGACCCGGCCCAGCCCCCGAGCTAAGCGACGAAAGGAGGAATCGGCGGAATCTCGACTTGTTGAGTTTTGACCTCGCGCACCCCGGGCACGGAGCGAGCGACCTCGACGGCGCGCTCGAGCGCCGCCGTACCCTCGAGCGTGACGACGCCGCCATGAGCCTCGACCGTGATCCGGTAGCGCCGTGTCTCCGGATGCGTCGCCAGCGCGACCTGCACCCGCGAGGCCAGCGCGCGGGAGGCGACCATCTGACGGCCCGCCTCGGTCGTCGCCATGTCGGGACGGCGCACGAGCGCCTCGAGGATCGCGACCACCGCGTCGTATTTCATCTTCTCGGTGTTCACGACCAGCTCGTAGAGCGTGGGATCGGCGATGTCGACCTCGTAGAGATAGCGCATTCTGCCGGACTTCTCGAGGTCGTCGCGGCGCACGAGCTCGGCGGCCGCGCGATAGTTGGGCGTCTCACCGGTCATCTCGGCGGTGCGCTTGACCCACTGCTTCACCCGGTGCTCGAACGGACCGATGACCCGGGCGCGGAGCACGTGCGGGACGCCGCGGAGCAGCCACTGGCCACCGCCGCGCATCAAGACGCAGTTGTCGTCTTCGGCGAACTCGAGGCAGGTCGTCTGGAGCACGGTGATGTGATGGCGCGTCTCGGTGTCGAAGCGCTCGAACAGAGTCGGCTTCGACTCATCGAGATGTGAGAGCTTGTCCTCCGCGAGCCCGTAACGGCGAGCCGCGTCGAGCAACAGCTCCTGGTTCACATAGCGATACCCGAGTCGCTGCGCCAGCGACATGCCGATCTTGGGGCCGCCCGCTCCCATCTGATGCGAGACAACGATGATGGCCATGGATCACCCCCGCCGATACTTGTCTTTGAGCGTGGTCGGAGCGATCGCGATGCGCTTGCCGGCGACGTCGTCCAGGATGTAGACCTCGTCCGTGAGCGAGCCGCTGACGAAGACCTCGAAGACCTCGAGCGCGGCTTCCAGCGTCGTGTCCGGGCGCCCGGCCATCAGTTCCTCGACTGCGGCGCGCTGGAGTCGCTGCATCAGTCCTCCTCGAAGGTGGCGGTAAGCCTATCCCACAGCCCTGGCGGGGGCAAGCGGGTGAACGCCCGCGTCCGGAAAATGCCGAATCAGGCCCGCCGGCCGATCTTTCGCTCGGGTTCTCCCAGCCGGGCCAGCGGGAAGCGGTCGAAGCTTGGAACGAACGAGTACGGCGGCCACGGCCCGGTCGGAACGACGGCGATGCCGGCGGCGCGCGAGGCGATCGGCGCGATCCGCGCGAGAAATCCGTCGACTTCAGCGCGCGCGACGAGGAAGGCGACGGAGCCCGCGACATTGCTCCCACCCCCGGGCGACCGGTAGCGCCAGCGCTCGATACCGGCTTGCGTAACGAGCCGCTCGGCCAGCTCCCGGAGCTGGACCACGCCGGGCGCGCCGTCGGCGCACTCGCGGCAGGTCCTGTCGATCGAGTGCCCACAGTGAAGGCGCAGAAGCTTGACGTTCATCTCGACGTAGCCTCGGAGCTGGGCCAGCGTCGTGTTGACGAGCGGCGCGTGGGCGGCGAGCCACGCATCGAGGTCGACCGCCGCCACGACCACCCCGAATCTGAACGGCACCGTTCCGGAGGCGTCCAGGGTGGAGGCGACGACGTCGTGGTGCAGGGCCAAGGTCCGCGCGTTGGCCTCGGGCAGTCGATCGAGCTGGCTCACGAGGACCACGAGATCGCCCAGGCGCCGAAGCTCGACGGGGCCCCCGACGCTCGCGCCCGGCGGACGCCACGCCGCCGGGAGCCGGTCGGCGATCGCGTAGAGGTACTGATACATGCTGCCCCCCGCGCCCCGGACGGGGCGCCGCAAGCTCGGGGCGGATTCGATTGGTAGGTGCGAGGGTATAATGGCCCGGTCGTGTTGTCCAGGCACCGCCGCCGCTCGACGTGCGCCGTCGCCGGTTTCGCGGTCGTTCTGCTCGTCTCGGGCGCCTTCGCGGCCAAGCCCTCGCCCACGCTACCGGCTCAGATGCCTGCCGGCGAGCGCGCCCGGCTTCAGGAGGTCGCCGAAGCGGCCTCGGTGAGCGCGCGGGCAGCCGGCGAGCCTTTCATCGCTCGGCCGGACGTCTTCGAGTTCCTCCTCGATCACCCGGAGTTCGCGACCCACGTCACTCGGGCGCTGAAGCTGGCCCGCTACCGGATCTGGCGCGGCCCCGAAGGCGGCCTCTGGCTCGACGACGGCTGGGGCGTCGTGGGCCAGTTCTCGGTCGTCTATGCGACCAGCGGCACGCGCGTGGCGTACGCGCACGGTCAGTACCAGTCGGGGCTACTCCCGAGCATCAAGGGCCAGGCGGTCGTGCTCATCGAGTACGGGCTGAGCCCGACCGCCGACCACAAGAGCCTGATCTCGCCGGCCGTGACGGGCTTCGTGAAGCTCGAAAGCCGCATCATGGCGCTGGCCGGAATGCTCGCCGGCTCGGTCGCGACGGCCAAGGCGGAGAAGGAAGCCAAGCGACTGGTCAAGCTCTTCGCCAAGGCCAGTCGCGCGATCGAGGACAACCCCGCTCACGTCCACGAGGCCGTGCGGCAGCGCGCCGATGTCCCGCCGCGCGATCTCGAAGAGTTTCGTCGGCTACTCGACCTTCGATAGCACCGCCGCGAGCCCGTCGCGGAAGCGCCCGACCTCGGGATGCAGGCCGACCGCCGTACGATAGGCGTCCGCGGCTTCGACGTGGCGTCCCCGCGCGAACAGCGCGCGCCCGAGCCGCGCGTGGGCGTCGGCGTGGTCGGGCCTGCGTTCGATGACCGCGCGCGCCGCGGTCTCCAGCTCGTCGTAGCTCCCCAGGAGCTCGAGGGAATCCCAGAGGTTGATATGGGCCCGCGGCTCGTCGAAGTTGAGCCGGATCGCCTCGCGGCACTCGGTCGCGGCGTCGGCATACCGGCGCTGCGCCAGTAACACCCCGGCCAGCGCGGTGTGCGGGGACGGGGCGTCAGGAGTGATCCGGATGACCGCCCGATAGGCTGCTTCCGACTCGCGATAGCGGTGCTGCTCGGCCAGCATCTCGCCGAGGTCGCCGTGCGCGCGCGCGTACTCGGGCTTGATGCGAACCGCGTCACGAAACGCGGCCTCGGCCTCCGCGTAACGGCCCTGCCAGTAGAGCGCGACGCCGAGGCCACGCCTGAGCGTGGCGTGGTGCGGCCGCAACGCGAGCGCCTCGCGGTACGCCGACTCGGCCTCGAGGTGCTTACCCTGGCGGCCGAGACCGAGCGCCAGGTTCGCGCGAGCCTTCACCAGGTCGGGCCGCAGCCTGATCGCCGAGCGCAACGCCACCTCGGCCTCCGCGTGGCGGCCCTGCCGTCCGAGCGCGACCCCGAGCTCGTAGTGCAGGTCGGCGTCGTCCGGTCGGAGCGCCAGAGCGCGCCGGAACGAGGCCGCAGCCTCGGCGTAGTCACCGAGCGCGCCGAGCGCCAGACCTCGACCGCTATGGAGATCGGCGTCGTCGGGACTGACGGCCAGGGCGTCCGCGTACGCCGTCGCCTCCTCCGCCCATCGTCCCTGACGGCGAAGGGTCGCGGCCAGGCCGAGATGCGCATGCAAATAGCTCGGGCGCAGGCGGATCGCCTCGCGGAACGCCGCCGCGGCGTCGTCGTAGCGACCGAGACGCTCGAGAGTGACCGCGAGGTGATGGTGCGCACGCGCGGCGTCGGGGCGCAGGCGCAGCGATTCGCGGAACGCGGCCGCGGCCTCGACGTCGCGGTGGCGGCGCCGCAGCACGGCGCCGAGCCGCTCGCGCAGATCGGCGTCCTCGGGCCGAAGCCGGATCGCGTCACGATAGGCGCTGGTCGCCTCGGCCAGCCGGCCTTGACGCTCGAGCGACAGCGCGAGGCCCCGCCACGTCTTCACGTCGCTCGGCGTGAGCACGAGCGCCTCGCGGTAGGCCGTCGCGGCCTCGGCGTATCGCGCCTGCTCGTAGAGCGTATCGGCCAGATCGCGTCGTGCCGTCGTGGGCGCCGTGTCGCGCGCGAGCGCCTCGCGGTGGACGACCTCGGCGGCCGTGACCTTACGCTGGCGGCGCAGCACCGTCGCCAGGTTGGCCCGTGCGGTCGCGTCGTTGGGCTTCAGGGTGAGCGCCTCACGGAACGCGGACTCCGCGCCGGCGTAGTCGCCCCGACGGCTGAGCGCCAGACCGAGGCTCACGTACGCCTGCGGCGAGTCGGGTCGGAGCCGGATCGCCTCGCGGAACGCCGAGGCCGCTTCGGCGTACCGCGTCTGCTCGAAGAGCGCGCCACCGAGCTCGAGATGCGCCGAGACCCCATCGGGCTTGAGGAGGATCGCCTGCTTGAAGACCGCCTCGGCCTCGACCGACCGGCGCTGGCGGCGCAAGACCAACCCGAGCCCGAGGTAGGCCCTCAGGCGTCCCGGGTCGGTGCGGACCGCTTCACGGTATGCCGCCTCGGCCTCGCGGTACCGGCCCTGCCTGGCCCACACGTGGGCACGCTCGCACAGGGACTCCGCTTCGGCCACCGTCTACTCGGGCAAGACCGCGATCGCCTCGATCTCCACGAGCAGGTCGTCTCGGACCAGACGTGAGATCTCGACGAGCGTGCTGGCGGGACGGTGAGGCCCGAAATACTCCTTGCGGGCGACATTGACCTTCTCGCGATCGGCGATGTTCTTGAGGAACACGGTGACCTTGCACACGTCGGCGAACGTCGCGCCGGCGGCCGCGAGACACTTCTTGAGATTTTCGTGGACCTGCCGGGCCTGGGCGGTCGCGTCGTTCCCCCCGATCGTGCGTCCCTGCGCGTCGGAGGCGACGCACCCGGAGACGAACACGAGGCGGCCGGCGCGCACGACGTTGGTGAAGTGGCTGATCGGCTCGGGCATCCCGGGAACTCGAATCTCTTCGCGGCGACCAATTCCGTCCATGGGCACCTCGCCTCGCAGTTCGACGCGTCCGCTCGGAGAGACGAGGCTCGATTCGACCTCACTTCGCAACTCAGCTCTCCCGATCTCGACGTCGACGGCGTAACTGTATATCAAGACGCGCGGTGCCCGGTAGACAAGAGCGCATCGAAGCGCGGGACCGAATGGCGTGTGGTAACTCCTGTGGGCGAGTGGGGTGGTCGCACTCAGGAGCGCGGAAGGAGGACGGTGAAGCAGCTACCCTCGCCTTCGCGCGACTCCGCGGTCACGCGACCTCGATGGGCCTTCGCGACGCCCTGGACGATCGCCAGCCCCAGGCCGGTACCGCCCCGATCTCGGTGTGCCTGCCGGTAGGGGTCGAAGATATTGGGCAGCGCCTCAGCGGGAATGCCCACGCCAGTATCCTCGACCTGGAGCTCGAGCTCGGGGCTCGCGTCGGTGAGCCGCACGAAAACACGCCCGCCGCGCGGGGTAAACCGGATCGCGTTGGCGCCAAGGTTGACGACGAGCTGATAGAGACGCTCCTCGTCGCCGAGGTACATGAAGTGAGACCCGTAGAGCTCGCGCTCCAGGACGACTCCTGCCTCCTCGGCCTGCGGGTGAAGCTCTTCGACGACGCGGTCCACAAGTCCGGCAAGATCGAGTGGCTTCCGTTCCAGCTCCATGAGCCCGGCGCGAAGGCGCGACATTTCGAGAATCTGATTGGCCAGCCGAAGCAGGCGCTCGGAACTCTGCCCGATGATGTCGGTGAGACGCGCCTGTCTCTCCGTGAGCGGACCGGGATCGCTGGTGTGAAGAAGGTCGACGGCGCCGCGGATCGACGTGAGCGGCGACCGGAGCTCATGTGAGACGGTCTCGAAGAACTCCCGCTTGGCTTCCTCGACCTGACGCAGCTCACTCGCCATCAAATTGAACGCACGCGCAAGCGCTCCAATCTCGTCCCGGCTTTCGATCACGATGGGCTCTGAGAACGCGTTCGCGGCGACCTCTGCCGTGGCCGAGGAGAGGAGCTCGAGCGAGCGTGTCATCCGTCGAGCGATGATGGCCGTCCCGAACAAGGCCAGACCGACGGCGGTGCCCAACGCGATCAGCACGGCGGTCCAGGTGCGGCGTTCCAGGCGCGCGGCCTCGGCCTGCGCCGCGACGACCCGCACGCGGGTGGCAGACATCATCGCGTCCAGGCTCTTTTGGACTTGCTCAGCGAGCACTCGAGCGGTGTTGTCGGTGAGTCGTAGGGCGCCGGTGCGATCGCCTTGCTGGAGCAGCCTCTGCTCTTCTGTCACAATACGGCGGTACTCCGCGAACTCGGCGCTGGCCTCACGGTGGTGCAGCATCTCCTGCTCGCTGAGCGGATACTCGGCGAGATGCGCGAGGTCCTCGGTGACCCGCGTCGCCAGCTCTGCCCATGCGGTCGCGTACCGACGATCACGCAGCACCAGAGCGCGTGTCTCGAGCGCCACGAGTCTCGGCATCGCTTCGCGGGCGGACGCCGTGACGGTCAGCGCGGGAATCGTGCTGACCGTGATCTCCCGATTCACGGACACGAGACGGCCCACCGCACCCAGGCTCAAGGCACTGACGCCGGCGAACACGAGGATCACGAGCGCTGACGCGAGGAAAATCTTGGAACTGAGCCGGCTACCTAACCCGGTGCAGCCGCACAGGCTGCTCCAGCGTATCGCGCGCCAGTGAAGCAGCGGCTGGATACTCGCGGCACACGACTTTGCGAGCTTCGAGGTCTTTTCGCGTATCTGGCCTCCGAACCAGGACGCGTACTGAGCCCTTGGAATCCCGAAAGCCCGACCGGAGCCTTCCATGGCGGGATGTAGGGGCAAATCTGATACCGGAATCGACATTCCAGGAATATCAATAGCTTCCGCCGGTTCCGGGCACCTGAGCTGGTAAGTCTTTGGGCGGCTAACGATCATTCCCGAGCCAAACGCTGGCTGAATCTCAACCCGACGCCCTCAACCTCGAACGCTTCATCGAGCTCAGCGAACGCGGCGCGGTCTCGCGTTCGCGTTCCTCGGCGGCGTCACCACCGCGCTCGTCTGCGATCAGCTCAAGAGCGGGGTCGTCATCCCGTGCCGCTATGAGCCCGGGCTCCAGCGCACCTACGAGGAATCTCGCTCAGCACTACGGGACGGTGATTCTGCCTGCGCGGCCGGCGAAAGCGCGCGACAAGGCGAAGGTCGAAGTGGCCGTCCAGATCGTGGAGCGGTGGATCCTCGCTCGCCTCCGCCACGAGGTCTTCTCCTCGCTCGCCGCGCTCAACGGGCGCATCGCCGAGCTGCTCGCGGGTGTT
>Ga0209055_1001177_pt1 | contig 17419 bp, 11 predicted proteins | sample GraSoiAngelo_110_FD_185875 | JGI IMG/M metagenome (GOLD analysis project Ga0209055, IMG submission 185875) | Grasslands soil microbial communities from the Angelo Coastal Reserve, California, USA - 14_0903_12_30cm (SPAdes) (version 2) | ecosystem: Environmental > Terrestrial > Soil > Grasslands ... | reverse complement strand
ACTTCGATAAGATCGCGCATAAGATCGACAAGATGGGCGACTACAAACCGGAGATTGTTTACGAACGCGCGAAAATTGAAGAAGTCGATCCCCGCGATGACGACGCGATTGCACGACTGAATGAAAATTCGACGCCGCAGTTCGTTACGGTCAGGGACGATGTCGATCTTCCGGTGATCACAGCGTATCGTTTGCTTGCCGCGAAGTTACAGCCGCGGCATCCGATCCTTTTAAAGGATGAATTAAGAAGGATGAAGGATGAAAGCAGGGACTTCCTCCACACGCTTCTCATCGCCGCGACAAACATCGGTTCGCTGCTGTGCGACGGAATTGGGGACGCCGTTTTGGTGCAGCGGGAAGAAGCGCCGGGGCAAGGACTGCGCTTCTCCTATAATATATTGCAAGCCGCGGGCTCGCGGATTTTCAAGACCGATTACGTCGCGTGCCCGTCTTGTGGCCGGACGTTATTTAATCTGCAAACCACGACGGCAAAGATCAAAGCGGCAACGTCGCATCTTAAAAGCGTGAAGATTGCGATTATGGGCTGCATTGTGAACGGGCCTGGAGAAATGGCCGATGCGGATTTCGGTTATGTGGGCGGCGCGCCCGGCAAAGTGAACCTCTACGTGGGCAAGACGCCGGTGAAATTCAACATTCCCGAAGGGGAAGCAGTCGAGCGTTTGCAGGATTTGATTCGCGAACACGGCAAATGGATCGAGCCCGTGGCGGCTGCGGCGGTCCTGGCGTAGGCACGCGCGCTGGAAATTTGCCGAGGGAAGCTCACACAGTCGCCATACTAGCCATACTATAAACCGACGCTACCGCTGTACAATCCGCCACAGTCAGACCAATGCCAACGCCGCGGAAAAAGTAATGCAGCGCGTCACTGTTGCGCCGTCGCATTAAAATGAGAGACAGCCAACATTCGTCCTAATCCGAAGTTGATTATAGAACCTTATGAGAAAGAAATCAGCATTACTATTTGCGGTTTTGCTCGGGGCTAGCGGTATTGTCTCGACGACGGCAAACGCCATCTCACTTAACATCGAAGTTGGCGATCGGCCTTACTATCTCCACGGGCCGGGCTATTGGTCTGGCGGAGTGTATTATGTCTGGGTGCCGGGCCACTGGGGACGCCATCGTCATCACCGCGTTTGGGTTCACGGCTACTATATCGTCCGCTAAGTCACGGATAAGCTGCTGCAAATCGGGCTGAGCGATCTCGGCGGCAAATTACGTCCGCGATCGGCCCCGGTTTTGCTTTTCCAGATCTCCTCGGTGTCGTTTGACGCCGTCGATCTACGCGCCCATATTACGCGCTCCTCACCCTCGAGGAGCGTCTCATGGACAAAATCCGGAACATCGCCATCGTTGCGCACGTCGATCACGGCAAGACGACGCTGGTCGATCAATTGCTGCGTCAATCGGGCACATTTCGTTCCAATCAAAAGGTCGAAGAGCGGGTGATGGATTCGATGGATTTGGAGCGCGAGAAAGGCATTACGATTCGCGCAAAGAACGCGGCCTTTCAATGGAACGGTTATCGGATCAACATTGTTGATACGCCGGGGCACGCCGATTTCGGCGGCGAAGTGGAGCGCATCATGAAAATGGTGGACGGCGTGTTGCTCGTGGTCGATGCCCACGATGGGCCGCAGGCGCAAACGCGTTTCGTTTTGCGAAAGGCACTGGAGAATAGCGCCCAGCCCATTGTCGTAATCAACAAGATCGACAGAGAAAACGCGCGTCCACACGAAGTGCTCGACATGGTCTTCGATCTTTTTGTCGAGCTCAAGGCAACCGATCAGCAGCTCGATTTCCCCATTGTCTACGCGAGCGCGAAGAACGGCTTCGCCATGCGCGAACTACACGACAACAGCGACGACATGACGCCGCTCTTTGAAGCGATCGTGCAGCATGTGCCGCCGCCAAAAATTTCAAGCGAGCCATTTTTTCAAATGCTCGTTTCGAATCTGGAGTACAGCGATTATCTTGGCCGTGTTGCGCTTGGTCACATTGTGAGCGGCCGCGTGCGCGTCGGGGATTCCATCATTTGCATTCATCGCGACCGGACTCTGGAACGGGCGAATGTCACCGCGCTCTTCACTCATTCCGGGGTGGAGCAGATCGAGATAAAACACGCGAGCGCCGGCGAGATTATCGGTCTCGCCGGATTCGAGGAAGTTTACATCGGCGAAACTCTGACCGACCGCGAAGACGCCGCGCCGCTTCAGTTTGTGGATATCGATCCACCGACGATTCGGATGCGTATTCTCGTGAACGATTCGCCCTTTGCCGGACGCGAAGGAAAATTTGTGACTGCGCGGCACATTCGGGAGCGCTTGATTCGCGAAACGCGCGGCAACGTTTCGTTGCACGTGGCCGATACGGAAACTGCGGGAGTTTTTGAGATCGATGCGCGCGGGGAAATGCAGATTGCAATTCTGATCGAGCAAATGCGGCGCGAAGGCTATGAAGTGATGGTCTCGCGACCGGAAGTGATCTTCCAGCGCGACGGGAGCGGCGGCCTGCTCGAGCCGCTGGAGAATCTATATGTCGATCTACCAAATGAGAACCTCGGCGACGTTCTGCAATCAATTGCCAATCGTAAAGGCGAGGTGGTCCATGTGGATCATCACGCCCGGCGGGTTTCCATCGAGGCGATCATCCCGACGCGCGGATTAATTGGATTCGAAACCGATTTTGTGAATCTAACCCGGGGCGAAGGAGCGATGAGCCATCTCTTTCGCGAATATGCGCCGTTCAAGGGCGAGATTGGCGGACGCGGACGTGGCGTGATGGTGTCGATGGAATCGGGAATCAGCACCGCTTACGCGCTCAATAACATTCAGGAGCGCGGGCGGCTTTTTATCGGTCCGCAGGAGGATGTTTACCCAGGCATGATCGTGGGCGAAAACGCGCGGCCGGAAGATTTGCCGGTCAATCCATGCAAAGCGAAGCATCTCACCAACATGCGCAGTCAGGGCGAAGGCAAAGGTATTCAGCTCGAAGCGCCTCTCCGGATGAGTCTCGAGCGCACGATCGAGTACATCGACATCGATGAGTACGTGGAGGCGACGCCGAAATCGCTCCGTCTCCGCAAGCGTATTTTGGACGCAACCGGCCGGAAACGCGCTGCCTCGGCTGCCGCGTAGCTCGATTCCAAGCAAGAGGTGAGGCGATTCACCTCAACTCGCGGGGGCTTTCGGAGTCAATTGCCTTGTGCATTAGCTTAGTTCTTAATAAGCCAGGCTCGGACCCAGCGCCGAATCCGAGAAAAAAAGGACAAAAAATGCTTGACATTTTCGTCTTAATCCTCGGAGTCTTGAACTCCCCAAATTCACCCAAACTTCAACTCGTTATCAGCGTCTCCAAATACATGAAAACTAATCGTCGGTTTACTCGAAATCATCTTCTCTCACAATTGCGGATCACAACTGTGGTCACACTAATGTCCGCGGCGGCGGCAATGGCCTTCGTCGCGGCGAAACCATCTGGCCCATTCTTGTCGGGGAAATCAGACAATACGGATCAAGCGATCAACAAATTCAGACAGGGTCGCGATCAAATTGGCGGCAACAGGCGAGCCATGCCTGGTCCGGAAACAGATCGCGGGCCAATCGCCGCAGCTGAAGAAGATTATGCGAAGCGCGCCTATCCGGCTAGCGACGTTCCGTTCAAGCTAACGGTGGACGCACAGAAAGCGTGGGCGAACGTAAAGTCACAGGGACCCTCAGCGGGCGTCTGGACCCTCATAGGCCCGAGCATAGCGAATTTTCCTGATATTTTGACTTTCAGTGGGCGTGACTACACGACCTCCGGCCGCATTACTGCGCTGGCCATTGCGCCGACTTGCACAAGCAACGACTGCATGCTATGGGTTGGAGCCGCGGGCGGAGGTGTCTGGCGCACGAACAAGGCGCTCGCAAACCCGCCAAACTGGACATTCGTCTCGGGCAGCTTCGCGACGAATTCGATCGGGACGCTGACTTACGACGCTGCGACCGCCACGCTCTACGCCGGAACCGGCGAGCCGAACGCATCGGGTGATTCTGAAGCCGGTTTTGGTATTTACAAATCAACCGACAACGGTAACACGTGGACGCACCTGGTTGCGAACACACGCGTCGCAGCGATGCCGACCGGGTGCGGGGCCGCGCCTAAGTATACCGGTCCGGCTTTCAACGGGCGCGCCATTTCATCGATCAGGGTTAGCGGCAGTACCATGTATGTCGGTTCAACGCGCGCCGTGCGCGGAGTGAGCTCCGTTACGGGTGGAGTCGTCAGCTTGGCTCCGGGCCTGCCGCCACCCGGACTGTGGAAGTCTACCGATGGCGGCGCGAACTTCACGCAGCTCAGCCCGGAAGGTGTCTGCCTGAACCCGTTGCTGAAGGGCGACGCCGGGAAATTCCAATCGACCTTCGGCTCGGCGCGTGGCGTTAACCACGTCGAATTTGATCCGAATTACGCGACCAATACGACGCTCTACGCAGCTGCGTTTCCCAGGCTTACCGTAAGCGGAGGAGGCGTCTGGCGCTCGACCGATGATGGCGCTACCTTCACGCAGATTAAGACCGCGCTCGCTCCCGCTAATATTAATGATCGGGCCGAGTTCGCGGTGACACCCATTACGGGTGGATTTACGCGAATGTATGTGGGCGACGGCAACACCGGATCACCGACTGCCCAAGTTTATCGCAGCGATGACGTCGCGACTGGCGTGCCGGTGTTTACCGATCTTACGGCAGCGGAGTCGCCAGCTGGCCAAACTGATAACTACTGCTCGGGGCAATGCTGGTACGACAATTTTGTCGTCACGCCGGCAGGTTTTCCGGACAGCGTCTATGTCGGCGGCTCGTTCGACTATACGACGTACGGGTTCGCGACAAACGGCCGCGGCGTTCTCTACTCGACCGATGCTGGTGCGTCGTTCACCGACATGACATGGGATGCGACGACGAAGCCGACGCCACCGGGAAGCTGTTGCCAACCTAATCCAGTTGCGCCGAATGGAATGCACCCTGACCAGCATGGATTCGTCGTTAGCCCAAGTAACCCAGGCCTCTTCTTCGACGGCTCCGACGGCGGTCTGGTGCGCTCGGACGGAGCGTTCGCGGACATCTCATCGCAGTGCACCACGTTCCGCGGCCTTAGCGGAGATGATCTGGCGCTCTGTCAGCAGCTCCTGTCGCGGGTTCCGACGCATTTGTTGAGTCTGAACAAGGGCCTCTCGACTTTGCAGTTCCAGAGCCTCTCGGTCGCTGCCGACAACTCCAAGCACCTGCAAGGGGGTACGCAGGACAATGGAACGTTCGAGACGACCGGCTCGGCCGTGGTATGGCCACAAATCATCTACGGCGACGGTGGCCAGTCGGGTTTCAACGTCGGCAACTCCGCGCTGCGCTTCAACACCTTCTTCGCAAACTACACGGATGCGAACTTCCAGAACGGCGATCCGAGCAAGTGGGTCGTTATCTCCGGCCCGCTGTTTGCTGAGGCCTCGGCATTCTACAAACCGATCATCGCCGATCCCTTTGTTGCCGGGACGATCTTCCTGGGCGAGCAGAGCGTGTGGCGAACGCGGGACTGGGGGGGTAACCAGGCATTCCTCGAAGCGAACTGCCCTGAGTTCACCACGCCTGGCAACCAACCTGGGTGCGGTGACTTCGTCATCATCGGCGACGGCATTCCATCGACACAGCTGACCTCTGCGCTATGGGGCGATCGCTCCCTCGGCACTGTTGCGGCAGTTGCCCGGAGTTCAACCGATTCCAGTACACTGTGGGCGGCGACGTCAACCGGCCGCGTGTTCTTCTCGAGCAACGCCGATGCAGCGCACGGCTCAGTCGTCTGGGAGCGCCTCGACTCCTCGTCCAGCGTCGATCCGCCCCGGTTCGTCAGCGGTATCACGATCGATCCGGCGAATCCAAATCACGTTTGGATCTCGTACTCGAGCTATAGCACCCTGACTCCGACGACGCCAGGCCATGTCTTCGAAGTGACCCGAACCGCGCCTTCGACGGCGACTTGGAGGAGCCTCGACAGCCCGGGTGGAACGCCGTTCCCAAACTTCCCGGCGACTGGCATCGCTCGTGATTCGAACGGCGATCTCTACGTCTCGAATGACTGGGGTGTTCTGATCCTTGCCAACGGCGCGGTTTCATGGGTACCCGCTGGCACGGGACTGCCGATGGTTGAGGTCGCAGGCCTCACAATCGTGCCCAGTGCGCGGACACTCTACGCAGCAACGCACGGCCGGAGCGCCTGGCAGCTGACCCTACCGTAAAGGTTGGGCTTCGCAAATTTGGGCGGGATAGCTAAAGTCTATCCCGCCCATTTTTTTATCGATGTGCTCGGTCCTCAAATTGCTGACTGCCGGCTGTGTCGTTTTCGCACTGGTTTGTAGCGCAATTCCAAGTGTCGCGGCATCGCCAGGTTTGGTGGAGGGACATTTGCAGATTCTCCCGTTCAGGGAAGTTGAGCTTGCCGATGGTGAAAATACGAAGACCACCACACCGCAGGCTTATTCTGAATATCCGCTCGTTGTTTTAAGCGGCGACGGGAAACGAGAAATTGCCCGGCTTACCGCGGACGCGCAGGGAAATTACCGCGCCGAGTTGCCGCCAGGCGATTATGTTTTGGATGTGCACGACCGCGCACGCAAGCATGCCCGGGCGAAGCCGAAACCGTTCATAGTCGTCTCAAATCAAACTGTCCGCGTCGCTATGGACATCGACACCGGCATTCGCTAAGGCTTATCCTCATTCCAGTTGCAGGCGATTGACAAATCGCTCGGGTTGCGATTGAGTTCGCTGCGGATGAGTCTCGAGCGATCGATCGAGTACATCGACATCGATGAGTACGTGGAAGTGACTCCCAAATCATTGCGTTTGCGCAAGCGCATCCTCAATGGAAACGCACGGATGCGGGCCACCATGGCGGCCGCTTAGTTGGGTTGACAAACGATGATTTTCTCGATGCCTTTTGGCTTTCTTTCGTATCGTCGCGGCTGAGCCATTTTTTTTAATAAAAATCGAGAAAGATTCTTGACATCTCGTCTTGATTTCGGCAACACTCGCGTTCCGCAAATTTTCCGGAAACTTTAACTCGTTATCACCGGGCTCAAAAAACATATGAAAACTAATCGTTGGTTTACTCGCAATCGTCTCTCATCACATCTGCGCATCGCAACCGTCGGCACGCTCATTTCGGCGGCGGCCGCGATGGCGTTCGTCGCAGCGAACAATTCTAGCCTTACATTGTTATCGGGCGAATCAGCCGGTAAAGGTGAAGCTAAGGTTCAAGCGAGGTGGGCGCGCTCCGACGCCTTCATGCGCCACTTCCAGACGCTCCTCGGCCCCGCCAGGACGAAGGATGCCGAGCAGAGCGCGAGCGACGGCGCTGCGCAGGAGGCCTATGACAACAGGGCGTACCCGAATAAATGGATCCACGCCGCCCAAAGGCAGGCGGCTGCGAACGCGGCGAGTGCGGTCGGCAAGCTTTCGGGTTCCACCAGTGCCACCTTCGCGATTCAGGCGAATTGGCAGGAACTCGGCCCGAGCGGCGTCCCCGCATCGGCCCTCGTCGCAGGCGAGTCGACCGGAGGCACCGCGGCCACGATCTTCTCCGGTCGCACGACCGCGATCGCAGTGGTTCCGACCTGCACTCCGTCCAGTTGCACCGTCTTCATCGGAGCAGCGGGCGGCGGCGTGTGGAAAACGAGCAATGCTCTCGCGTCGAGCCCGAGCTGGAGTCCGGCGAGCAATGGGATCGAGTCGAACGCCATCGGTTCGATCGTGTTCGATCCGAATGACGCGACGGGCAAGACGCTCTACGTTGGAACCGGCGAGCCGAACGGCTCGGGTGACTCCGAGGCAGGCGTGGGCTTATACAAGTCGACGGACTTTGGCAACAACTGGACACTCGTTGCCGGCAGCGCGTCGGTGGCAACGGGACGCTCAATCGGCGCAATCGCGATCGACCCGGCCGACGCCAACCATATCTTCATCGGCACAGATGTTGCGCGGCATGGCTCTTCGTCCGTGAACGGCGGGCGCTTCACGCCGCCCGGGGAACCTCAAGTCGGTCTCTACGAATCGACGAACGGCGGCGCGACCTTCACTCGCGTCCTCAGCAAGCCATCGGACATTCCCGATCCTGGAACCGTGAACGGCGCCGACTTTTTCCGCGGTGGTGTGTCTCACATCGAGCTGTACCGACCTTCGGGCGAGACTCAGGTCTACGCTTCGCTCTTCGACTACGGCGTCTTCCGGCGCTCGACGACCCTGGACCACGACACCGCCTTCCACCGGGTCTTCGCTTCGGCGGGTGGCTGATTGATCGCCACGTCGTCGGTCTCGCGCACGGAGTTCTCGCTCGCACCGAACGGGGCGAACCTCCGCGTTTACGTCGGTGACACGGGCGGCGCGCCCGCCGACTTCTACCGGGTTAACAACGCGAACGTCCCTGCTGCGACCCTGGTCACCGGCGGCACGAACGGCGGGTGGACGAAGCTGTCCAGCCCGGTGAACGGCACGCCCGGCTTCGCCTCTTACAACTATTGCTCCACCCAGTGCACCTATGATATGCCGGTCTTTTCACCCCCGGGCGCCCCGGACATTGTCTACATCGGCAGTTCAATGCAGTACAGCGAGCTCGGCGGTCGGTCGAACGGGCGCGCCATCCAGCGGTCTGAGGATGCGGGTGTCAATTTCACGGACATGACGATCGACACGCAGGGCGTGAGCCTGCACCCCGACCAGCATGCAATCGCAGCAACTCCGTTCGACCCGAACAAGGTCTTCATCGCGAACGACGGCGGTGTCTGGAGGCTCAACGGCTCGTTCTCGAACGTCTCGAGCCAGTGCTCGTCACGCGGACTCACTGGGGACGATCTTACCGACTGCCAGAACTGGCTCTCGAAGGTCCCGACGACAATCTCAACGCTGAACAGGAGTCTCGGGACGCTCCAGTTCCAGAGTCTCTCCGTCAACTCGCAGGACCCGCTCGCCGACATCATGGGCGGCACGCAGGACAACGGCACGCAGGCGTTCAGTTCGGAGAACGTGAACAAGCCCTGGTTCGTGACCATCTTCGGTGACGGCGGACAGTCCGGCGTGAACGCGTTCGATGCGAACAAGCGGTTCCACACGTTCTTCTCGGCGTCGCCAGATGTAAACTTCCACGGCACCAACTCGAAAGGGTGGGACTGGATCGGAGACCCACTCTTCTTGGTCGAGGCGCAGTCTTTTTACATCCCGATCATCTACGACCCAGCGGTCGACGGGACCATCTTGGCTGGCCTCGACTTCGTCTGGCGGACGACCGACAACGGCGGCAACCAGACCGACCTCGACACACACTGCAACGAGTTGACAGGTGATTTCACGATCACGTGCGGTGACTGGGTGCGCATCGGTCAGGGCAGCTCCCCGCTCGACGCCACCAAAGCACTGGGCGATGGATCGTTCTGGGGGTCAAAGGGGCCCGTAGGCTCCTTCGTGGTCGCCACTGAGCGGGCCCCGAGTGACGAGGGGACCCTCTGGGTCGGCACGCGGCGCGGCCGCGTGTTCGTCACGTCCAACGCGGACGCGGCGGCGCCCGGTGCGGTCACCTTCTTTCGAATCGACACCGCGGCGCAACCGGAGCGCTTCGTAAGCGGTATCGACGTCGATGCGTCGCACCCGAACCACGTCTTCGTCTCGTACTCCGGGTACAACGCGTACGCGATTGCCTCCGGCACGGCGCCCGGGCACGTGTTTGAGGTCAATTACGACCCCAGCACACACGTGGCGACGTGGTCGCCCGATCTTGCGGGCGGTGAGCCGTCCGCGGGTGGGCTCGGGGACCAGCCAATCACGGGCATCGCCGTCGACTGGAATACGGACGACGTCTACGTGTCGACCGACTTCGGCGTCTTCGTGCGAAAGAGCGATCAGACGACGTGGCAACCGGCTGCGGGCGGCCTGCCCCCGGTTGCGACCTACGGCTTGACTATCGACGTGAACGCCAGGGTGCTTTACGCGGCAACCCACGGCCGTGGCGCTTGGAGACTGCAATTGCCGTAAGTTTGGTTTTGCTGGGCGGGGTAGTGAAAATCTATCCCGCCCAGATTTCGATGAGGGTAATATCATTGTTCCTCAAGAACCTGATTGGTGGGTGCATCTTTCTGGTGCTCGCCGGCAGCGCTACATCGAGTGATGCTTTGCCGTCGGGTGTCATGGAGGGACACCTGAAGATCCTTTCGTCCAAGCCGGTCGACCTCGGCGATGAAAACGCGGCGACGGCGACGGCGGAAAACTACGCTGATTATCCGCTGCTCATCTTGAGCGTGGAAGGACAAAAAGAAATCGCGCGGATTACTGCGGACACGAACGGGAACTATCGTGCTGTGCTGCCGCCGGGCGATTACGTTCTGGATGTGCAAGGACGCACACGAGGACGCACACGGGGGCACCTCCACGCGAAACCGCAACGGTTCACAGTTGTCTCGAATGAGACTGTCCGCGTCGATATGGATATTGACACAGACCATTGGCGAGTTAGGTCGACGCAATCGTTCCGGCCTGATTGACAAATCGGGTCGGCTGCGGTTAAATTTGCGATAGTTAGTCCGCCTCTTTGTCTGTCTCTCGCGGGGGCGCGCTGTTCCGAAATTTGGAATTATCGTTAGGCAAATTTTGCAGTCTTAAAATATTCCGCACATTTATGTCGGGACATAGCAAGTGGTCGAAGGTCAAGCGTTTCAAAGGCGCGATTGACGCGAAACGCGGCAAGATTTTTAGCAAATTGTCGAAAGAAATTAGTATTGCGGCAAAGACCGGCGGTGGAGATCCGAATGGCAACCCGCGGCTCCGGAGCGCGGTCCAGGCCGCGCGTGCGCAAAGTATGCCCAATGACAACATCGAGCGTGCCATCAAACGAGGTACTGGTGAAGGCAATGACGCAACGCATTTTGATGAGATCGTCTATGAAGGCTACGCACCGGGCGGAGTGGCAGTGATCGTCGAAGCAGCGACGGACAATAAAAACCGCACGGCAGCCGAGATTCGCAGCATTTTCACCAGGAACAATGGCAATCTTGGTTCCAGTGGCAGTGTTTCGTACATGTTTCACAAGAAGGGGCAGATTATTGTCCGGCGTGATTCGATTGATGAGGAGCGCATTTTTGAGCTTGCTTTGAACGCGGGAGCGGAGGAGTTGACAACCGAGGAAGACCAGTATCTTATTACCACTTCCCACGATCAGCTCTATGCCGTAGCTGAGGCGCTCAAACAAGCGGGTGTTACGACCGATGGGCAAAAGTTTACGTTCATTCCCGATACGACTGTTCCGGTTGCCGATGAAACCGTGGCGCGACAGGTGCTGCGATTATGTGACGAACTCGAAGACGACGACGACGTGCAAAACGTCTATTCAAACCTAGATATTCCCGACGAACTACTGGCCAGATTGCCGGCCTGAAAAATTTAACTGCCGCAGGAGACGACGCGGCCCGTGCTCGCCGCGGCGAGCGACCAGATTCTTTTAGTTATGGACCAAGAAAACGAGAACCGCCCTCCACCGGTGGAAACTGAACCCACGATCCCCGACCAGCGGCGCCGCCGGCCGCGCCGCCGTTATCCGCGGCGGCGTTATTACGATCGCGGCGAGCGCAATGAAAGTTTCAACCAGTCACATCCCGAATCATCAAATTCATCGTCCGGCGTGGTCGATCCTGCAGGGGAAAATCCTGGTGTTGAAACATTAGATCGGCAAGCTGAAGAGAGTGCGGTCGAAACGGGCGAACAAATCTCACGAGAACCGGAGTTCGGCGAAGGCATCATCGAAATTTCGGGCAAGGGTTTCGGTTTTCTGCGGGACTCGAAACGCAACTTCGTGCAAACGCCACAGGACATTTTCGTCACGCCGGAAATTGTGCGGCGCTTCGGCTTGCGTGACGGCATGTGGATTTACGGCGAGACGCGGCGCGGCAATCGCGGTCCGCAATTGACGAAACTGCTCACGATCAACGGGGGAGAGCCCGCCAAATATCAGGGCCTGCGGCCGTTCGAGGAACTTACGACCATCAACCCCAATAAACGGATCAAGCTCGAGACCGTGCCGGATCGATATACGACCCGGATCATGGATTTAATGACGCCGCTTGGCATGGGCCAGCGCGGTTTGATCGTCGCTCCACCGCGCACGGGTAAAACGACGCTGCTCCATCATATCGCTGAGGCAGTCACGAAAAATCACAAGGAGATGCATGTCATCATTTTGCTTGTCGATGAACGCCCGGAAGAAGTCACCGACTTCCGGCGCTCGCATCCAAAGGCGGAATTAATGGCGAGCTCGAATGACAGCGACATCAAAAGCCACACTCGCATTGCGCAACTCGCCATTGAGCGGGCCAAGCGGCTGGTCGAAGCCGGAACCCATGTTTTCATCCTGCTCGATTCGATTACAAGAACGGCCCGCGCGTTCAACAATGCGATGGCCGGCGGCGGGCGGACCATGAGCGGCGGTATCGATGCTCGTGCCATGGAAATTCCCAGAAAGATTTTTGCGGCGGCGCGCAATACGGAAGAGGCCGGCTCGCTTACCATTGTTGCGACGGCATTGATCGAAACTGGGAGCCGGATGGACGAGTTGATCTTTCAGGAATTCAAAGGCACAGGGAACATGGAGATGGTGCTCGATCGTAAGATCAGCGATCAGCGTATTTATCCGGCGATTGATATTTTCCTCTCTGGAACACGCCGCGAAGAGCTGCTGCTGCAACCCTGGGAGTTGGAGAAAATCAATTTGATTCGTCGTGGCCTCGCCGGTCACAAGCCAGAGGAAGCGATCCAACGCCTTTTGATGTTCGTGAAAAAGTTTCCAACGAACACTCAGATGTTGAAGGAAATCCCGGGATAAACAATCGCGCTTGCGATTGTCGATCTAAACTGAAGCCGCCGGACGCATGCGAAGTCGAGTGGGAAGTTCTCCCGCCCGAGCAAAAACAACGACGAGCGTCGCTCGAGCCGCTCTTCAAATGGGTCGCCATTATCATGGACGGCCTGCTGCGCGTGCCCGGAACCAAGTTTCGCTTTGGTCTTAACCCGTTGATCGATTTCGTGCCGGTGCTCGGTGATGTCAGTGCCGCGTTTATCTCCGTCTCCGTTTTGATTTACGCAGTTTCGCGCGGCTTACCCAAGATCCTGCTCGCGCGCATGGCGCTGAATATTTTGACCAATGAATTGATCGGCGTCGTGCCGGTGCTCGGCTCCGTTTTCGCCTTCTGGTTCAGAGCGAACAAACGCAATTACGATCTGCTCCAGCGGCACATCGAGCGTCCGAATCGATCGCGCAAAAGCGATTGGATTTTTATCGGCGCGGTTCTTGGTTTGGTTTTCGTAATCGTTTTCGCCGGACTGATCGCGACTTTTCTCGTTCTCCATGCAATCGCAAATTTTCTCGCTAGGAGCTAGCCAACGTTTTCGTGATGTGCCGCTGATAAAGCGCGTGCATCGTTTCCCGTAGATCGGCATATTGTTTCGTGAAGGCATTCGCATCGCTGTGACCAAGCCGTTTTGCGAGTTTTCGCTGCTCCTTTAGATCGGTCGGCAAGGCGGAAACACTTTTGTTCTCGTAACGTCGCAAAACAGATTCACAGCCGCGGAGAAATTCATAAGCGCCTTTCAAGGCGCGAGCCTCTGACTCGGCGAAGTGACCGACCTCGCGCAAATGATCGACCGCGCCTGTCCAGTTCGGCTCCCAAATCGCGTTTCGCATCTGTAGCGCCTGAACCAGAAATTCGGCTTCAATAATTCCACCGCTGCCTGTTTTGAAATCGAGAAACTCGCCTCCACTGCTCCGCTCGCGCCGGATTCGCTCGAGCATGTTGTCGATCTTCGTGTAAAGATCGACATGTTGGCCGGCCTTGTGCCAGGCGTTTTTGGCGATCGCCATAAACTCCTTCGCCAGCGGGCCGGTGACAGGACGAGAGCGGGTCAACGCTTGCAGCTCCCACGGCTGCGCTCGCTCGGCATAATAGCGCTGGTAAGTCTCAAGCGAACAAACGAGAGGCCCCTTTTCTCCTTCCGGTCGCAGCCGGGCGTCAACGCGCGAAAGATTTCCTTCCGCGCTTGGTTGCGCCATCACCGACAAAAGTTTTTCTGCGTCGCGACTTTCATGTCCGACAAAGAGAACGTCGAGGTCGGCCCCGTAAGTGATTTCGCGTCCGCCAAATTTTCCCATCGCGATAATAGTCAGCTCGTCGCCGCCGAGAATTTCATTCACGCAAACCAGACAGGCTTCTGCCAGTGTCGATTGCTCCCGGCACATTGTCGCGAAATCGGCCAAACCGAGAACGTCGCGTAAAAGGATTCGGAACAGTTGGGCCTGACGATAAGCGCGTAGTCTGTCGAGGGCCGTCCGTTTTTTTCCGAGCGACCTGAGTTGTTCGAGGTGACCGGCCATCTCGATGGAACAGTCGAGTTTTTCGTCGCGGGTGATGTCCTCCAGGAGTTGTGCGTGGCGCACGAGCAAGTCGCTCGCGAATCGGCTTGCATCAAAAGTTTTGGCGAGCAGTTCAAGCAGTTTCGGATTTGTCACCAGCAACTCAAAAAGCACACTGCGCAGTCCGTAAGCTTCGACGAATCGAGCAAATTGATTGAGGGTCGCGTCCGGGTCGGCCGTCTTTGCGAGTTGAGCGAGGAGGAGAGGCCGCAGCTTGCGGAAGGCCTGCCGGGTCCGGGGAGAAACGTGCGCGCCGCTCGGCCCTTGACCCAGTCCGGTCAGAGCCTTCCCGGCGTCTGATTGGTTGGCAAAGATCCCGGAATCGACCGGCTCACCTTTCTTGTCCGGCAATGCTTCGGCGATGAGACGGCGAAAAACCGCGCGCACGGTGAGCATTTCCCGCTCGAGCGCAGATGTGAATTCCTCTCTCGAGCCGAATCCGAGACTCAGTGCGAGTCGTCGCAAGTGTTCCGGCGTCGCGGGAATGGTGTGGGTTTGCTGCTCGGCTTCGATCTGCAAACGGTGCTCGGTGCGGCGCAGGAAGCGATACGCGCGGTCAAGAGCGACAATTTCATTGGGCGGAATCAGTTCGAGTTGGGCAAGACCCCGGAGCGCCTTCAATGTGCTCGGCTCCTGCAGGAACGTGTGCCGCGCCCCGTGAATAAATTGCAGCGTCTGCACAACGAACTCGATTTCGCGAATCCCGCCGCGACCGAGTTTGACGTCGCGTCCCAGATTCTCCTGTCCGACAACATCGCGTTCGATCCGTCGTTTGATGTTGGCGATCTCTTCGAGCAGATCGGGTGTGGGACTTTTCGGGTAAATGAAAGGTTGATGTTGCCGCAAGAATTCGTAAGCGAGCTCACGACTGCCGCCGACCCCGCGAGCCTTGATCAACGCCAGGCGCTCCCAGGTTTCCCCGAAACCGCCATAATAATGCTCCATGCTTTCAAGCGATCGCGCCAACGGGCCGGCGGAACCTTCGGGGCGCAGCCGAACATCGACACGAAAAAGTGAACCTTGCGGGTCAGGGGCCGAAAAAGCCTCGAGAAATTTTTCGGCCAGGCGATTGAAGAACTCGTGATACGAAAAGCGCGGCGAGAGTTGGCCCTCCTCGCCGTAAAGAAAAATAAGATCGACATCGGAACTGTGGTTGAGCTCGGCCCCGCCGAGTTTACCGAGAGCGAGAATAGTAAATTCGGTGTTGGGAGAACCGTGACGCTGCCGGAATTCCGCGTTCCAATGTTCGAAGACGCGGCGGATGCAAATCTCGGCGATCTGCGAAAGCTCGCCCGTTGTTTCCTCGAGCGGTGCGACATTTGCGAGTTCGCGAAGAGCGATCCGCACCATCTCGCGACTTTTCCACAGACGCAAAGCTCGGAAATTTTCAGAGGCGAGTGAATCGCCGGCGAGCGTGCGCAAATCGCCGGCCATTTGCGGGTAACCGCGCGCCGCCAGACAGACTTCGGGCTGTCCGAGCCAGATGAGGATCTCGGGCTGCCGCATCAATCTCGTCGCGCAAATGCTCGAGAGGGCAAGAAGATGAAGCAGGGCGGCTTCGCCCAGTGAAAATTGTTCGATTAGCTCGACAATCGGCGGCGCGGTTAGCGGCCAGGTTTCGCTAAGCCGGCAGAGGGCGGTTTCTACTTGCGCCGGGTCTAAGGAAGCGGCCGCTTTTTCCTGAATCCAGCGATCACTACGATCCATTACGCGGAACATGCCGCTGATTTTGTCCAAAGACTAGTTGTCGATGTTTGTGTTAATCGTGTTACCGGAAACGGCAGACCTGGAAGAATTTTAACCCAATGACCTGATTATTCACGAGCGTCCGCTGCGACATTTGACACCCTTCACAGGAGAGTAGGCCTAGTTATAACCCGAGTAGCCGTCAGTTCACTCGCGAATGCATTCGAAGCTGCGTCGCTTGGTTAGCCGGTTCGTCGGCTTCAGCACGCGGCTATCCTCCGCCCACCTTGTGCATTGAAGCGATGCCGGTCTTTTCATAGTTCCGGCGCTCGCGCGCCATATCTTCCTCATGCCGATGCTGCATTCAAAGCAGCTTCTCTTGAAAATCATGTTCTTTGTCAGCTTGCTCTCGCTGAAATCGTTCTTGCCTGTTCAGCAAGTGTCGTTGGAGAACAAAAGTACCTATCGCCGAGACAATGGCACCAGAAAATCCACCGACTACCGCCGCTAGAATTGTATCGCTCATTTGTAAGGGAACTCCGTCGCCTGGTTAGGCGGCGGCTTGTCACATCGTGGACATATCGTGTCAGAGGTTTTCTGTACTTTGCGGCTTCTGATACGCAATGGAAATCCTGCACTCTCCGCTCCGAGGGGTAATCAAGTACCGCAAGATAATCTGCATGTTGGTACATTGCCACTTAACGGTCCGACTGCCGGGAGCAAAACTGCTGTTGGATGCGTCGTCATCTGAAACCGCAGCGCCATATTTCTGAGTGAGCATATCTCTGATGGTATTAAATACACTCTTGCCCTTCGCGGTGATGGGAAAGTCTCTCTGAATTTGAACAGCAGCCAAACTGCTTGTCCGATCCATGAGAAAATGGACGTTGAAGGTCTCATCGGCAATAGGTACATTTGGCAGAACAAGTGAGCAGATGTAACGGCCTCCTCCGAACTGATAAGTCTCTGGCGTGGAGAGCATCTGCGACGAGGGGTAAGTCTCTCGAATTTGCTGCGCCGTCATTCCCCAGTGAGCGTTATTCCAACCGCCTTCGGTATCATCACTAGTTGCTGCCGAAGCGAGGATGGCTAGTGATGGGATAATAAAGAATAAATTAAGTTTCATTTTTTGATTTGGTACGGAGGTTCTTACGTTTAACGAGAACCGGCACAATTATAGCGTCTTTAACGACGTAGTTTTTAGTGCGCTTGCGTTTTCTGCAGAATTGTCTCGCGAGCTTTACAG
>Ga0209055_1001176_pt1 | contig 17425 bp, 13 predicted proteins | sample GraSoiAngelo_110_FD_185875 | JGI IMG/M metagenome (GOLD analysis project Ga0209055, IMG submission 185875) | Grasslands soil microbial communities from the Angelo Coastal Reserve, California, USA - 14_0903_12_30cm (SPAdes) (version 2) | ecosystem: Environmental > Terrestrial > Soil > Grasslands ... | reverse complement strand
GATCGTCTTCCGGTACGTCACGCCCGAAGGCCGCGAGCATCCCTCGGCTAATCCCAACGGCTCGCTCACCAACATCGCGGGGATCCGCAACCGCGAGGGCAATGTGCTGGGCCTGATGCCGCATCCAGAGCGCGCGGTGGAAGCCGCGCTGGGCTCCGAGGACGGCCTGGTGGTTTTCCGCTCCATGTTGGAAAGCCTGACGCGGCAGGCCAGTTCCGATCCGCTGCGCGTCTCCGCCTAGCACGGTGAGCATCCCAGCAGAACACAACATTGTCGGCATGACATGCAGTTTTGTGGGGGCATGCCATCCCCCTACCGCGGCAAGCCGTACATAACGGCAAATTGTGCGTTCCGGCTTGACGGCGCTCTGCGACACACGAATCATCAAAAGTGATGCTCGAAACAGAAATAAAAGTTACGCCGGAGCTGGCCGCCGACCACGGCCTGACGGCCGAAGAGTACGCGCGCGTGCTGGCCATCCTGGGGCGTGAGCCCAACCTGACTGAACTCGGCATCTTCAGCGTAATGTGGAGCGAGCACTGCTCCTACAAGTCGAGCAAGGTCTACCTTCGCCGCCTGCCAACTCGCGGCCCGCAGGTGCTGCAAGGCCCGGGAGAGAACGCCGGTGTGGTCGAGATCGGCGACGGCCTGTGCGCTGTGTTCAAGATCGAGTCGCACAACCACCCGAGCTACGTTGAACCGTTCCAGGGCGCCGCGACCGGCGTCGGCGGCATCCTGCGCGACATCTTCACCATGGGCGCCCGGCCCATCGCTGTGCTCGACGCGCTGCGCTTCGGGCCCATCGTCGCGCACGATCACGCCAGCCCCGAGGCCATCCGGCGCAATCGCCGCATCCTCGACGGTGTGGTCAGCGGCATCGCGTTCTATGGCAACTGCTTCGGCGTGCCCACCGTTGGCGGCGAAGTTCAGTTCGAGCCCTGCTACGCTCAGAACCCGCTGGTGAACGTGCTGGCGCTGGGCATCGCCAGAAAAGAAGACCTCTTCTTCGCTCGCGCGCGCGGAGTGGGGAATCCGGTGATCTATGTTGGCGCAAAGACCGGACGCGACGGCATCCACGGGGCTTCGCTGCTGGCCTCGGCCGAATTCACCGAGGAGTCCAAACAGAAGCGGCCCAACGTGCAGGTGGGCGACCCGTTTATGGAGAAGCTGCTGCTCGAGGCGTGCCTGGAGGCGATGAAGACCGGCGCCGTGGTTGCCATCCAGGACATGGGCGCGGCCGGGCTGACCTGCTCAACCTGCGAGATGGCATCCCGCGGCGGCACCGGCATCGAAATCGATCTCGCGCGCGTGCCGCAGCGCGAAACCTCGATGACTCCTTACGAGATCATGCTGAGCGAGTCGCAGGAACGCATGCTGCTGGTGGTCGAGCGCGGCCGCGAGCAAGAAGTTCTGGAAGTTTTCCGCAAGTGGGGGCTCGACGCGGTGGAGATCGGCCGGGTAACAGAGAACGGATTGCTGCGCGTTCTCCACCACGGCCGGGTGGCGGCGGAAATCCCCGCGCACCCGCTGGCCGAGGAAGGCCCGGTGTACCAGCGTCCGATAGCGCCGCCGGCCGCGCGCGCCGAGAAGCAAGGCCGCGAACGCTACGCCGCATTCGCCGCCGAAGGCGCCGACCTCACCGAGAACTTTACGCGCCTGCTGGCCTCCCCCGCGATCGCCTCGAAGCGGTGGATCTATGAACAGTATGACCATATGGTGCGGACGAACACCCTGATGGGCCCGGGCGCGGGAGACGCGGCGGTGGTGCGCATCAAGGGCACGAAGCGCGCGCTGGCACTCAGCGTGGATGGTAACGGCCGCTGGTGCTATCTCGCTCCGCGCGTTGGAGCCATGCACGCCGTCGCGGAAGCCGCGCGGAACGTCGCCTGCTCCGGCGCGCGGCCCTGGGCCGCCACCAACTGCTTGAATTTTGGTAACCCGGAAAAGCCCGAGGTCATGTGGCAATTCAGCGAGGCTGTGGACGGAATTGCGGAAGCCTGCGTCGCGCTGAAGGTCCCCATCACCGGCGGCAACGTCAGCTTCTACAACGAGACCCTGGGCAAGTCCATCTTTCCGACGCCGACCCTCGGCGTCCTGGGCGTGCTCGAAGACGCTTCGCGCACGCTGGGGATGGCGTTCCGCGCTGAGGGTGACGTGATCGTGCTCCTCGATGGGGAGCTTGCAGGTGCCCCCTCATCTGCAACTGGAGGGGAATTCTTGTCGTCCGAATATGCGAAGACGATTCGCGGCGTGGTGGCGGGCGCGCCGCCGGCCGTCGACCTGGCCGCCGAGAGACGGCTGATCGACACCCTGGTAGCGCTCGCCGGCGAGGGTGTTCTCAGGTCAGCGCACGATATCAGCGACGGCGGGCTCGCGGTGGCGCTCGCCGAAAGCTGCTTCGCAAGCGAGGGGCTTTCGGCGGAGGTCTCGCTCGAAGGGCGAGAGCCTGCTGAGTGGGCCCTCTTCGGCGAACGCGGGGCGCGCGCGGTGGTGTCAACTTCGCCCGAGTTGCTTGCCCGCCTGCATACGATTGCGGCACAATATCAACTTCGGGCCCGAGAAATTGGCACGGTTACTCGCGGCGAATTCCGCGTGCAATACAACGGCCGAGTAGTCGTGAATGCGGCTGTGGAGTCGCTGCGCGACGCCTGGGCCAGGGCGCTCGAGCGAGCGTTGACAACCAGATGAACGCGATGGTTAACGTCGGCCGGTGGTTCACATTAATTCTTTGCCTTTTTATGGCACTGAATACTTCGGCCGCCGTCTACCTTCTGATCCACATTCACGTCGCATGGATCGGGGCATCCCTTGATTGGACCGGTATCGTCACCTACGCGCTGGCCTCCTTGCTGTTCCTCGTGGCAGCATGGGGCCTCTTCAAGTGGCGCCCTTGGGCACGCTACCTCTCATTAGCTCTTTATGGGTTGTTTCTCTCCCAGGAGGTCAAGGAAGCCGTTTTCTCTGGCGCTGATGGAATCATGGTTGTTGCCGTCACGCTCTTCACCGCAACCGTAGCTTGGCTGTTTCTACCAGGGGTGTCTGCTCAGTTCAAGCAAGGGAGAAAAACTGCGTGAATCACGCGTTCCGCCTCGAAGACGACCACTTCCGCGACCACTGCGGCGTGTTTGGCGTCTTCGGCCACCTTGAAGCCGCCAAACTGACTTACCTGGGTCTCTACGCGTTGCAGCATCGCGGCCAGGAGTCGGCGGGCATCGCCTCGACCGACGGCGCTGAGCTTTATGCGCACAAAGGCATGGGTCTGGTGGAAGAGATCTTCCAGACCGAGACGCTCGCGCGGCTGGCGGGCGATGCGGCCATCGGCCACACACGCTACTCCACCTCCGGCGAAACCTCGCTGACCAACGCCCAGCCGATCGTCATCGACTGCAACAAGGGCAAGCTGGCGCTGGGCCACAACGGCAACCTGACCAACGCCGGCGAATGGCGCCGCAGGCTCGAGCACCGCGGCTCAATCTTCCAGACCACCAGCGACACCGAGGTGATCGTGCATCTGGTGGCGCGCAGCGCGGCGCACAATCTTTCCAGCGCGATTGGCGACGCGCTGAACCAGGTGGAAGGCGCCTACTCCCTCCTGCTGCTCACTCGCGACGAGCTCTACGCCATCCGCGACCCGCGCGGTTTCCGCCCGCTCAACCTGGGTCGCCTGGGGAGCGCGTGGCTGCTGGCTTCGGAGACCTGCGCGTTCGATCTGCTGGGCGCCGAGTACGTGCGCGAGATCGAGCCGGGCGAGATGGTGCGCATCTCGCGGTCCGGGCTCGAGTCGATCCGCTTCGCGCTGCCCAAGACGCACCAATACTGCATTTTCGAGCACGTCTATTTTGCGCGGCCAGACAGCCTGATCTTCGGCCGCCCCGTAAACCGGAGCCGCGAAATGTTGGGCCGCCTGCTCGCCGCGGAGCACCCCGCCGCGGCCGATGTGGTGGTGCCAGTGCCCGACTCGGGCGTGCCGGCGGCCATCGGCTACGCACTTGAATCCGGCATTCCCTTCCGCATGGGGCTGATCCGCAACCACTACATCGGACGCACGTTCATCGAACCCGTGCAGGCCATCCGCGACTTCGGCGTAAAGGTGAAGCTCAACCCAGTGCGCGAGCTGCTCGAAGGCAGACGCGTGGTCCTGGTGGACGACTCCATCGTGCGCGGCACCACCAGCCGCAAGATCGTGCGCATGGTGCGCGAGGCCGGCGCTACCGAAGTCCATGTGCGCATCAGTTGCCCGCCGACCATTTCACCGTGCTACTACGGCATCGATACGCCCACGCGCGAGGAGCTGATCGCCTCGGCCAACTCCATCGATCAAATCCGCGAGTTCCTCGCCGCGGATTCCCTGGGCTATCTTTCGCTCGATAACTTGCGGCGCGCGGTGGGCGACACCGAAGGAGACTTTTGCAACTCGTGCTACACAGGGATTTATCCGACCGAGTTGGTCCAACTCGAAGTGGCTCACCGCGAAGGCAACTTACCGGCGCTGGTGCCTCGTGAAAACTGAAGCGCAAGTCCATCTCCGCCATCGCATCTTGAGCGAAGTGCTTTCCTGGGCCTGGGTGGCGGCAGCCTTCCTCCTGATCCACGGCACGCTAGTGCAGGCCCGCGTCATCCCCTCAGGTTCGATGGAGCGCACGCTCCTGGTGGGCGACCACCTGTTGATGAGCCGCTTCGGCTACGACGCCGGAGTGCCCTTTACCGGTTGGCACGTGCGCCTCTGGCGCGAGCCGCACCGCCAGCAGGTGGTTATCTTCCGCGCGCCGCTCCCGGGCACGCCCGACTACGTCAAGCGGGTCATCGGCCTGCCCGGCGACACCCTCGAAATTCGTCGGGGAGTGGTCTGGGTGAACGGCCAGCCGCTCGCTGAGCGCTATCTCAACGAGCCGCCCAACCCTCGTGAGAACCTTGCCGCGGTGAAGGTGCCCCCAGAGAGCTATTTCGTGATGGGCGACAACCGCGAGAACTCCTACGACAGCCGCTTCTGGGGCTTCGTGCCGCGCTCGGCGATCGTGGGCACGCCGCTGGTGATTTACATGTCTCTCCAGGCGCCCGAAGGGGCTTGGGACGCGGGGCAGATCCACGAGCGGCTCTACGCCTATCTGAATGCCGTGGCGCACCCGCGGCTGGTGCGCTGGAAGCGGTTGTTCACGACATTTTAGGCCATACAGCTAACCTGCGAGATCGCAATTTCGCGAGATTTGAGGTCATTCTTCGGCCTCCGGGATCAAAGACCCAGCACGGGTTCCAACTTCCCCTTAGCCCAGCAGAAAGAGACTTTCTGCAATGCGATACGCCGACGCTGGCGTCAGTATTGCCCTCGCCGAGCAGGCCAAGCAGCGCATCCGCCGGCTGGCTGGGCGGACCTTTACCCGCAACGTGCTTGGGGGCATCGGCGGGTTCGGCGCCCTGTTTGCGTTTGACCGTAACCGCTGGCGAGAACCGGTGCTGGTCTCGAGCGCCGACAGCGTGGGCACGAAGCTGAAAATCGCCTTTGCCATGGGAGTCCATTCCACGGTGGGGGCGGATATCGTGAACCACTGCGTCAACGACATTCTGACCTGCGGCGCCGAGCCGCTCTTCTTCCTCGACTACTTGGGCATGGGTCGGATGGACCCGGATGTCGTCGAGCAGGTGGTCGAAGGCATGAGCCGTGCCTGCCGGCTCGTAGGTTGCGCGCTGATCGGCGGGGAAACTGCGGAATTGCCGGACCTCTATCAACCGGGCGAGTACGACCTGGCCGGCTTCATTGTCGGCGTAGTCGAGCGCAGCCGGATGCTTAGCAGCAACGCCGCGCGGGCGGGCGATGTCCTGCTTGGGTTGCCTTCGACAGGGCTGCACACCAACGGCTACTCGCTGGCGCGCAAGTTGGTGTTTGAGGTCGCGCGGCTCAAGCCCGACACCTACGTCGCCGAGGTGGGCAACAAGATCGGCGCGGAACTCCTCAAGCCCCATCGTTGCTACGCTCCGGTTCTGAAAAACATCATAGCGCGCGGATGGCTTTCGGCCATAGCCCATATCACCGGCGGCGGCATCCCCGGCAATCTGCCGCGCGTGCTCCCGCGCTCGACCCAAGCGGTCGTCGAACTGGGCGCGTGGCCGGTGCCGCGCATCTTTCGCTATCTCGCCGGGATCGGCGAAATCGAACGGGACGAACTCCTGCAGACCTTCAACCTCGGTGTGGGGATGATCCTGGTCGTCCCGCCGAAAAACCTGCGCAAGGTCGAAGCCGAACTCAAGCGCCGCCGGGAGAAATTCTTCCGCATGGGACAGGTCGTTACTGCCCGTCCCGGCAAATCGCGGATCGCCTGCACAGGCACCCTGCAAATCTGAGATGTCCGCAGTACCAATCTTCGGCGGCTGAAACTACGCGGGGCACGGCGTTTCGCGGGCTCGCAAGTTGTGCTAACTTGCTGCGCTCATGACAAAGCGTATTGGAGTGCTGCTGAGCGGCCGCGGATCGAATTTTGAGGCCTTGGCCGAGAGTGTTGCCGCAGGACGCATTCCCAACGCCGAGATCGCCGTCGTCATCAGCAACCGCGAGGGCGCGCCAGGGATCGAGCGGGCCCGCGCGCGCGGTATTGAAACGCGCGTGATCCCGTCGAAGGGGCTCGAACGCGAGGCCTACGACCGCCAGGTGGTCGCGGCGCTGCGGGAAAAGCAGGTGGACCTGGTGTGTTTGGCCGGGTTTATGCGCTTGCTTTCGCCCTACTTCGTCGCGGCATTTCCCAACCGCATCCTGAACATTCACCCGTCGCTGCTGCCGGCGTTTCCCGGACTGGAGGCGCAGCGGCAGGCGCTGGAGTACGGGGTGAAATGGAGCGGGTGCACAGTGCACATCGTGGATGAAAACCTCGACGCCGGCCCCATCGTCACGCAGGCCGTGGTGCCGGTACTCGATGACGATACACTCGAGACGCTGGCCGACCGCATCCTGAAAGAGGAGCACCGCATCTACTCCGAGGCCGTGCGCCTCGTGCTCGAAGGCCGCTTCCGCATCGAGGGCCGCCGCGTGATACAGACCGCGGCAGAAAAGCGAAGAGCGAATGAGGCCTGACGCAAAACTGAAATCGATGCATTTCAGGCCGGTTGACGAGCAGCTCGCCTACCTGCGCAAGGGCGCCGCGGAAATCATCCGCGAAGAGGAGCTGAAGGCCAAGCTCGAAAAGTCCCTGTCCACCGGCGCGCCGCTGCGCGTGAAGCTGGGCGTGGACCCCACGGCACCGGACATTCACCTGGGCCACACGGTGGTGATCCGGAAGCTGAAACATTTTCAGGACCTCGGCCACACCGCTATTTTTCTGATCGGCGACTTTACCGCGATGGTCGGCGACCCCACCGGCCAGTCTGAGACACGCCCGCCTCTATCTCCCGAGCAGGTGCAGGCCAACGCGACAACGTATCTTGAGCAGGTGTACAAGATCCTCGACCGGGAAAAGACCGAAGTCCGGTACAACAGCGAGTGGCTCGGAAAACTCACCGGGCACGACATGATCAAGCTGTGCGGGCACTACCGGCTGGCGCGCATGCTTGAACGCGAAGATTTCCGCTCGCGCCTGGCCGGCAATCAGCCCATCGCCATCCATGAGCTGCTCTACCCGCTGCTGCAGGCCTACGATTCAGTTGCGCTCGAGGCTGATGTCGAACTGGGCGCCACCGAACAGAAGTTCAATCTGCTGGCAGGGCGCGAAATCCAGCGCGAATATGGCCAGCCCTCACAGGTGGCTTTCACCGTGCCCATCTTGGTGGGCACCGACGGCGAACGCAAGATGTCGAAGAGCTTGGGCAACTACGTCGGCATCACCGAGTCGCCGGGCGAAATGTTCGGCAAGCTGATGTCCATCCCCGACGAGCTTATGTGGTCGTACTACGAATTGCTCACCGATCTGCCGCCCGTCGAAATTATAGGGCTCCGGCAGCGCGCCGAGAGCGGCAAAGCGCACCCGAGGGACGTGAAGACCAACCTTGCACAGGAAATTGTCGCCGGCTTCCATAGCAAAGACGCTGCGCAGAAAGCTGCCGAGGAGTTCCGGCGAGTCTTCAGCGAGCGGCAGGCACCAACGGAGGTAACCCAATGGTTCGTGCCTCAAACCGGCAAAGAAAAGCTAGCAAAGCTCCTGGTTCGATGGGCAGATCTCTCTTCTCGGGCAGAGGCAGAGCGCTTGATCAGGCAAGGCGCAGTCGAAATCGATGACAAGACTATATCTGATCCAGCTTACGAGATTGATTTCAACAAACCCCGCACGTTCAGCATACGCGTAGGGAAGCGCAAGTTCTTCAAAGTAGAAGTTCAGTAGTCACTTCCGCTCGGCCAAGCGCTTCAGGCGAGCCAGGTCACGGCGGCTGACGGTGTCTCCGGCACGCATAGCCATGCGGGCCTACTTCTGCTCAGCGAACTTATCGTCCTGAGGCCCGAGGCAGCACGTCAGGGCAAGCGTCGCCCCGCTCAGACACGCTACCAGAGCTTAAGGGCAACAGCGTAACCCGTGAGCAAGCCGTGGAAGAACGCTTGGCGCTGCTTCTGGTTGGAGTCTTTATAGCGCCGCGCGGCTTGGTCGAGCGCCTTCAACAATTTCTCACGCCGCTGCTGGCGGGTGCCTCCGGCAAGCAGCTTGTCAACCAACAACTGAACCGCCTCATCGTCAGCAATCGTATATTTATGCGCGTGACGTGCCATAGGGACCTCCTGCGCAAGCAATTATAACCCTGCGAGCCGATCGGGGTTCTAAGATTACAGGCGTACTGCACTTGAGAAGGCGAGCAATCCAAGCTAGCGACGCTCAGCGAGTTTCTTCAGGCGGACAAGGTCACCGCGGTCGCGGCGGGCGACGGCGTGCCGGGTCAACAGCCAGTCAACGATGTGGCCCAGGCGGCCGGGAAGATCGTAGTCATCGCGCATGCGGACAAGCGTGCCACCAGGGCCGGGGCCGAGCTCCCAGCGCTGCAACCCACGGATGCCGTAGGCATCCTGGAAGCGCCATTCGAGCAGTCGCTGATAGGCATAATCGGTGATGACGACAGTGTGGGAGACTTCCTTGTGGCCCAGGCGTGCCGTGATGCGAACCTTGAGGCCTACCTGAAATTCTGCTGCGCCGCCTTGCACCTCGAAGGTACACTCCGTTTCCGCGCCGTACCAGTAAGGCATGCGCTGCGGCACGAAAAAGACGAATACGCGGTCGGGTGGCGCAGCAATTTCAGTGGTGAATGCGAGCTTGGCCATCGCAGGTGAGCCGCAGTCTAGCACCGCCGAGGATGACAGAGAGACTCCTCGGCCCGACACACCGCCGGGCCTTGGAAAGATAGGCGAAAAGAGGGCCACGAATTTGGAAACGTGTGCTGAGGTAAGCCACGAGCGCGCGGCAGGCTTTATTGTGCCGCGAAGACGAGCGCCGCGGCGCCAAGGACGCGGCGGCTGCGCCGCTCCTGCACGAAGACCACCGCCCGGAGATTCTCGCGTTTCCAGTTGGGGGCCAGCGTCACCATGGGTTGGGCAGCAAAGGCGATGGCCACCCGCGGATTAGCCTTGCCAATGGGTCTGAGCTCGCGCACGACCGCGAAGTGGTCAAATCTGCTGCCGGCGTTTTCGCCGCGCAGCACCTCAGAGTGTAGGTTGCTTTCGGTGATCGCCAGATAGACTTCAGGTGTGTCCCCAGTCGCGGTTTCGCCCAACTCTTCCACGCGAACGTCCAGGGGAATCCCAAGCGCGGCACTTTTTGCGGCGGCCAGGTCCCGCGCCTGCCCGGAAGGGATCGGGGCCCACCGCAGATACACCGCCGCCTTGGGAGCCTGCGCCTCCTGAAGGATGGCCTGCCGCGCGCGGCCTTCGGAGCTGCCCACAAACTCAGTTCGCCCATCGACGATCATTTGCGGGGTGTACACCTGGTTGCTCCCGAAGACCTGCGCGTAGCCGTTTTGCCGCTCGCTGAACTCCGCCGAGGAATAAGGGTCGCGCCAGCCGAGATGGTTCCAGTAGTCCACATGCTCTTTCAGCGCAATGACTTCAGCGCCCGCGACCGGCTGGGTTTTCTCCAGCCGCGCAATCAGCGCATCAGCGGGCGGGCAGCTCGAGCAGCCCTCCGAGGTAAACAGCTCGACCAGCACAGGTGTGCGCTTGCCGTCGCTGGGTCGTGGCGACGCGGAGACGCCCTGCGCGGCCGCGCCTCTCTTGTAAGCCGTCCCAACGGCGAAAAACGTCAAACCAGCCACCACACATGCCAAGCTGAGCCGGAGCTTCATGTGCATTCCCCCGTGCGATTCGAGTCCATTGTATCTTGGATGCTCTTCGGCGTCCCGAAGCCGCCAGGAGTTGCGTCAGGGATTGAGCTTCGGGGAAGGGCGGCGCTCGAAGCGCGGCGCCACAACGATGCGCAAGATTCGGTGGTGCGACCTACTTCACGAACTGGGGCGCTTGACCCTTGGACCAGGGATCGTAGGTGCGCGCAAAGATGAGCCGCTCGGCCAGCGGCGGGTGGCTATAGAGCCAGACCCGAATGAATTCCGGCGGATTCGGGTCGGATAAGTTGACCTCGCCCATCAGCTGGAAGGCTTCCGCGGCGACTTCACCAGAATTGGGCACAATGCCGTGGATCACCTCGAGGCCGTAGACATCCGCCTGATGCTCCACGTAGCGGCTGAATGAATTGCCAGCCGGCTCGGCCAGAAAACTAAATACAGAAAGTAGGAGCAGCAGTACCGGCAGCGAGGCCCAGTCATCGGCGCCGCGAACAGCCCAGCGCCCGCCCCAGCGTGCGAGCACCCCTTGCATTCCCCGGAACCCCAGGTAGAGGCCCACCAGCAGGAGGCCAGCAAAGAAGGCCAGGCCCTTGGGAACATGGTGCAAGACGTAGTGGCCCATCTCGTGGCCGAACACGGACAGGGTCTGCGGCAGGGTCGCCTTTGCGATCGTGGTGTCCCACACCACCACGCGTTTTGAGGCCCCGATGCCGGTCACGTAGGCGTTCAGCGATTTCAGCTTTGTGCTGGCGTTCATCTCGAACATGCGCTCGCGCGGGATGACCAAGCCGCCGTGCTGCACGACTCGTTCAATCTCCGCGGCGAGTTGGGGCTGCTTCGGAGCAAGCGGCTCAAACTTGTAGAACAGCGGGTCAATTACCAAGGGGCTGATGAAAACAACGAAGACAAGAATGGGCAGTGCCGCTAGCCAAAAATAGAACCACCAGCGCCGCGGGCTGCGCCGGATGACGCCGTAAAGAATCCAGACCAAGACCGTAAAGATAACTATCGAGATGAGTTGTTCCTTCGTCCAGTCCCAGGTCCAAGAACTCCAGCCTTGCACCGACTGGTCGTACTTCCGCGCGAGCCAGTGGCGGTAAATCTCCGTGGGCAGGTCCAGCACGCTAGTAGTCAGCAGGAAGAGCGATGTGTACACCAGCGCCTGGACAAAGCGTCGTGACGACGCGCGCTCAGCCCAGTCGCGAAATTCCGGCGCGAGCCGCCAGCCAAGCACCAACAGCAGGATCAACATGCCATAAGCGGCAGCGAAGAAATGCAGCCGGTACCGCGCGCGCGCGTAGGCTACCGCCTGCTGGTACTTCTCGGGAGAAAGTTGGTATCCCTTCACAATTTTGAGCTCGGTTTTTTGCTCGGGCTGTGCAGCTTGTCTCAAAGAGCTCGGAGTTTGGGCCGAACCCGCGCCCGCAGGCTGGGGCGGAGCGCCTTGACCGGCCTGGCTCGCGGCGAAACTCGGGGCACCGGCTGCTGCGGCCAACAGCGGCAGCAAACAGGAAACAATAAATAGAACCTTGGGTCGAGTCAGGGTACCTCCCTCGCGCCTTCCGATAGAAAATACGGGCTCTCCACCGGCGCTTCTGGGCGGGAGTATGCTCCCTCCCCTGCGGACCGCGCAAGCATCGGGGCGCGGGATGGACACACCTGAAGCAGCGGACTAAAATATGGCGTGGATATGCCCAAACTTCGCATCGGGGTCTGGGCCAGCGGCCTGCTCCTGCTCGCCGGGTGGGCCTCCCCGTGCCATGCCCAGCTTGTGCGGGAGGAACCTGAAAAGCGCAAGCCCGAGCAGCAAGAACGCAAAGTCGAAAAACTCGCGCTCGAACAGATCCTCGAACGCCTTCCCCAGCGGGTAACCTCGAAACCAGGCACCCGGGGCGATATGGTGAATTTCCTACTCATCGGGTCGAAGGAAAAGATCGAGGCCTCCTTGCGCGCAGCGGGATGGGTTGAGGCGGACCGCGATAATACGCAGGCTGTGGTGCACGCCATCCTGAGCACCATAGAGAAAAAGGGCTACACCGAAATGCCCATGAGCCTGCTCTACCTTTTCGGGCGCCCGCAGGACTACGGCTTTGCCCATGCCTTGCCGCTGGCGGTAGCCGCCGAGCGCCACCACTTTCGCCTGTGGAAGGCACCTTGGCAAACCGCGGACGGCGAGACGGTTTGGGTAGGCGCGGGCACGCACGACATCGGCATCGAGCGCGCCATCGACGGGACGCTCACGCATCAGATCGACCCCGAAGTGGACAAGGAACGCGAGTACATCGCTGAGACGCTCCAGGATGCGGAAAAAGTGAAGCAGCTCCGCTATCTGCGTCCCGCTGAGCCCGTGCTCGAGGCCACCACCGCCACAGGGGCTTCCTACCGCTCCGACGGGCGCATCCTGGTCATCACTCTCAAGTAGCCCAGCCGCACAAACCTTCAGCGGCCCAGCGGCAGTGGTGAAGTGTGACGCGGCCTTCCGGCGCCGGCTGAACCGCCGGTATTACTTCGGCTCCAAGATCAGCGGCAGGCCGGTGCGCGCGCTGCCAATGATTACCACCTTCGCGTTGTGGCTGGTGGCAAGTTTCTCTGTGGCCTCGATGCCTTTCCATTCCAGCAACTGCGGGCTGATCCCCTGCGCCACGATGCGCTGGAAGTCCGCTATGCCTTGGGCCTCAATGCGCTTGCGCTCGGCCTCCTGCTTTTCCTTCTGCAGCACGAAGCTCATGCGCAATGCCTCCTGCTCGGCCTGCTGCTTGGCCTCGATGGAAGACTTGAGCATCGCCGGCAACTGGACGTCGCGCAGCAGCACGCTCTCGACGACGATGCCCCGCGGTCCCAGCACGCGCCCAAGCTCGTCCTGGATTTTGAGCGCCACTTCCTCGCGCGCGCCGGTATAGAGGGCGTTGGCGCTGTGGGCCGCGGTCACCGCGCGGATGGCCGCGCGCAGGTTGGGCTCGATAAACACGTCCGCATAGTTCCTCCCGAGGTCCTGGAAGACCCGGGCGGCCCTGGTGCGGTCGAGCTTGAAGATCAGCGAGGTGTCGAGCGCTATGATCAGGCCTTCGTTGGAAGGCACGCTGGCCGACTCCTTGATCGATTGCGTCTGGATGGACAGTTTGTTGTTCACCTTGAGGGGATTAATCATGTGAATGCCCTCGTCGAGCACGTCGCCGGTTACCCTGCCGAACAGCGTGAGCACACCGACGTGCCCAGTGGGCACCGAGGTCACCGAAGACCACAGCAGAATGAGCAGCACGATCCCGCCCACGATCCTTCCGACACCCAGCGACAGCCAGTTTTTGGGCGCCGCCATACGCAGCGTCGGACCACGGTCCCCGGGGCCTTTGCTGAAAACGTTCATGTTCGCCTCCCGTCAGAAGTTTCTGCGGCTTGCCAAGCGCGGCGACCATTGTACATGGCCGCGGGCGCGCGGCATCCGAGGAAGCCAAAAGGCGGCTTGCCGTGCGGGCCTGGACCAAAGAGTAGGGGCGCACCAAAGCTTCAGCGTGATAGGCCCGCATGAGACATACCTGCGGCAGCAGCAATATTTGGCGAGCCTGGCCGACAAGCCTCAGGCTATGGCTTGCGCGCTACCCTTTTGTGAGCACGCCAAAACAGAATGGGCGGAGAGAGTCCTCCGTGGCGAGAAAGCACGGGGCAGGGCTTGCCGGGTTTGAAACACGACCCCTACTAATTGTGTGTTTTTTCCTTGACACGCCAGAGCCCCTGTCCCAGAATCCCGCCAGCTTTTCCCGGTTGCAGGGCCGAGACTCTGCGTGGGGGTACCGTGCAGTATTTGCCAGGCTGGACCGTGCAATGCATCAACCCCGACTGCGAGGCGCGCGGCTTGTGGCTGCGCGTTGACGCGGCCCGGTCGGAACTGTGCAGCAACTGCGGTGCTCCGCTGCGCAACGTGCCGCCGCCGCTGGGGCCGCGGCTGCGTTTGCGCCCGCGCTCCCTGGGCACCTACCGGCCCAGGCGCTAGCACCGACCGGAGCCTCGACGGTCACTACAGAGCGTAGCTCGCCGTCCTAGTAGCACCCATGTTCGCTACGGCGACGCACCTCCGCCGCGTTCGCCCGCCACACTACTTCTCTCAGCACAGTTGCAAGGGGTCTAACAGAGGGGGCCAAGCTCAGGCTGTTACAGGGCCGTAAAAATGAGGAGCGGCCGGTGGGGGTGCCGGCCGCTCAGGGCGTGGGGTGATGGAGGGTACAACGTGCTCCGGATTTAGTGCGACGAAAACCTGTCAGGGGCTTTGAGGGGGGTGGTTTTCATCTCAGTCGCCTAATTCCGAACACGGTGCGATTCTGCCTGGAGGCAGGCTTTGGGTCGATGGCCTAGTAGGTTCAATCTACGGGGTACGAAAGTACTAGCGAACCTGGCGTCATTTTTCGGCGAGCTTGCTCCAGCTTCGCCCTCGTCTGCATCACAGAGCGGGAAGCAGCAACATCCCGAGACCTCGGGACGCGCACCCGATCTGGCGCTACAGTGTGCCGGGTGTCGCCGTACCAGCGGGCTTGTCGCCCGGGCCGGCGGTGGGGGGCTTGTCGACCCACCACCACATTGGCGGAAGCGATTTCTGCTCGGGCCAGATTTGATTGAGCGTGTCGCCTTCAAACAGTTCGCCGTTTTTCATCACATAGCGAACGGTATTGGTGTTATGGATGTCCTCGAGCGGATTTTTATCCAAAATGACCAGGTCAGCCAGTTTGCCTGGCTCCAAGCTGCCTATGTCCTGCGCTAAGCCGATCATCTCGGCCCCGTGGAGCGTCGCAGCGCGCAGCACCTCCATGGGTTTTGCGCCGCCGCTGGCCAGCGCCCACATCTCCCAGTGGTAGCCCAAGCCCTGCAACTCCCCATGGCTGCCGATGCCAACGTGGCCGCCGGCGCGGATGATCTTGACGGCCTGCGCCGCCAGCTTTGGATAGGAGTACTCATCCTTTCGAAACCATCCTGGCCGCCGCTTGGCCTTGGCATCGAGCAGGTTGTGGGGCGTAAAGCGGTTAAGCTTGGGCAGATCGTGCACCTCCGTACTGGAGAAGTAGTCGTTTTCGGCGAAGGGGCTGCCGTAGGCCACGATGAACGTGGGGGTATAGCCGATTCCCGACTGCGCGACCAGCTCCACCACGTCCTTGTACAGCGGAAGGATCGGCAGGGTGTGCTCGTTGCCGGAAAATCCGTCGAGCACGTGCGTCAGGTTCAGCTTGAGGTCCAGAGCTCCCTCGGTGGTGGGCATCATCTCGAGTTCCTTGCTGGCCTCGACCATCCACTGCCGCTGCTTGCGATTGCCAACGATGTAGCTCTTGAGATTTCGCGTGCGGTAATACTTTTTGTAGCGGGTCAGCACGCCCTTCACTTCCTCGAGCGACTTGAAATTGTTGTTGGAGAAGATGCCGGGGCCGGTCGAGTAGGCACGCAGGCCGAGGATTTCACCGGCGTCCACCAGGTCCTGGTAGGCAAACATGTCGTTCGTCGCTGTCTGAACGTCCAGGCCCGTGGTGACGCCATAGGCTAGGTTGGCGAGAAAACTCCAATTCTGCAGGTCCAAGATGCCGCGGCGAATCTCGAACCAATGCGCGTGGGTGTCCACGAAGCCAGGCACGATAGTCTTGCCGCGCACGTCGAAACTGCGCGCCCCGGCCGGGACCTTACCGCTGCGCCGGCTAACCGAGGTGATGTGATTATCGGTCACCACCACGTCGGCGTCGTCGAGCACTTGCTCGCCGCGCATGGTGATGACTCTCGCGCCGCGCAACATAATTGTGCCCTTTGGCGTTTTGCGCGGCACCTCAACGATTGCCTCGATCTCCTGGATGTTCGCGGCCTGCTCTTTCTTCTCCTCCTTGGCGGCCTTGTCTCCAGGCACCTGTTGCTTCGAGGCGCCCTTCGCCTCGTCCGGCGTGGGACTGCTCGCCGAAACCTGGTCAGCCTCAGCGTCCTTCTTCTCTTCGTCCGCTTTTTTCTCCTCGTCCTCTTTCTTGGGCGGCTCGAAGGTGACAGTGTCAAAGGCTTGGCGGAAGAAGCTCGGACCTATCGCCCAGGTGATGGTCTTGCCGTCGTCGGCCCAGTCAAAATAGTCGGCACCGACGTCGGTCAGTTTCTTGAGCGGGACGCTCGGCGAGTTGACGTTGACCGTGGGGGTCTCACCCCCCACTTCAGGCATGGCCGCCAGATAGAGCTGGTTCATCACCTGGGCCAACACCCACTTCCCATCCGGGCTCGCGCGCACTTCATCGGCCGGCACCGGTTCTTCGACAAAGTAGAGACCCATGCCGGTCACTTTGAGGTGTACGCGGCGGTCGGTGCCATCGAACCGCAACGAAATCAAGCCTTGGTCGGAGTAGACGTAGATGCGGTCCTTCTCATGGGTGAAGTGAGGGCGGCCCACGCCTCGTGCCGGGAGAATCAGATTGGCCTCGCCGCCCTCAGCAGCAATCCACACCAAATCCGCGCCAGGGGTCTGTCCGAAGTCGAACTGCCGCACCATGCGATCGTGCGCTGAGCCGCGCAGCGCAACAATCCGCGCGCCGTCGGGCGTCCACGCAGGCTCGCTGTAGAACGCCGCGAGCCGCGTCAACTGCTGCGGCTGGCCTTGGCCATCGGCGCGCACCTTCCAGATCTGCCCGCCGTCACTGGACCAGGTGACGTACGCCAGCCACTGCCCGTCCGGCGACCACGTGGGCTGAAACTCCCGCGCGTTGCCCGAAGTCACGCGCCGCGGCTTGCCCCCGGGAATGTCCATCATGTAGAGGTGCGTCAGCGCCGAGAACACCAGGCGTTTGCTGTCGGGCGATTGCGCCGCGTCCTGGATGAGTCGCGCGCGCACCGGGTCCTGCTCCACGCGCCGGGGGAAATTCAACCTCGGCCCAAGCTCCTGTGACACTTGCGCGGTGAACGGAATCACGCGGTCTTCGCCCTTCTCAATGCTCAACCGGTGAATCTTCCCGCCGTAGGAGACGACGATCTCCTTACCATCGGGCAAGAAGGCGTAGCCGGGAAGCAGGTCGCGCGTGAAGCGAGACTCCTGGTCGTCGCGCTGCACCGGATACTTCAGCCAGCGGTCCTCGCCGGTTTTCAGATCGCGAAGGCGCAGCCCCGTCTCGGTTTCATAGCGCGTGGCGTAAACCATCTTGGTGCCGTCGGGCGAGACCACCGGTCGCACCGCGCTCCCCAGTGCCTGGGT
>Ga0209055_1001174_pt1 | contig 17433 bp, 17 predicted proteins | sample GraSoiAngelo_110_FD_185875 | JGI IMG/M metagenome (GOLD analysis project Ga0209055, IMG submission 185875) | Grasslands soil microbial communities from the Angelo Coastal Reserve, California, USA - 14_0903_12_30cm (SPAdes) (version 2) | ecosystem: Environmental > Terrestrial > Soil > Grasslands ... | reverse complement strand
GGAGGTTCAGCAGCAGATCGTCGAGATTCGCGCCACGGCCCGCGAGGCGGGGAGCCGCACCAAGATCGCCGTCTCGTCGCGGGACGATTCGATCGATCCGGTGGGCGCCTGCGTCGGGCTCAAGGGTTCGCGCGTGCAGGCGGTGGTGAACGAGCTGGGCGGCGAGCGCATCGACATCGTCCCGTGGTCGCCCGACCCCGAGCGCTTCGCGAAGCTGTCGCTCGCGCCGGCGCGCGTGGCGCGCGTGTTCTCGGATCCCGAGAGCAAGACGATCCAGGCGATCGTGGACGAGGACCAGCTGTCGCTCGCCATCGGTCGGAACGGCCAGAACGTACGGCTCGCGTCCGAGCTCACGGGTTGGAAGATCGACTTGTATTCGAGCCGTGAGTGGCTTGAGCGCGGTGGCGAAGGACCGCTGTTTGCGCCGCTGCCGCCCGAGGAGGAGGCCGCGACCAAGGTGTCGCTGCGCGAGCTCAAGGGTCTGCCCGTCGAGCTGGTCGACGTGCTCGAGCGGGCGGGCAAGAAGACGCTCCAAGATATCCTCGATTTGGAGCGCGAGGACGTGGACAAGATCGCCGACATGACGCCCGAGCTCGCGGATAAGCTCATGACCTTCTTGAACGAGATGATGGAAGAAGGCGGCGAGGACGAGGCGGGGCCGGCGGTCGAGCCGCCGGCCGGCGGCGACACGTCCGCCCAGCCGGCGTGACCGACCGGATCGTCCGGCTGCTGGGCCTCGGGCTCAGGGCCGGGCGGGTGGTCGTGGGGGTCGCGGGGGTGCGGGCCAAGCTGCAGCGGGACGGATTGCGGTGCGTCGTGCTGGCGGCGGATGCGAGCGCGCGCACCCGGGACAAGGTGGAGCGCCTCGCGCGCGCGCGCGGGGTGCCGATTGTGCGGGGACCGGGCGCCGGGCCGTTGGGCGCCGGGCTCGGCCGGCCGCCGGTGCAGGCGGTCGGAGTCGAAGACGCGGGACTGGCCCGCGGGCTGGCGTCTTTGGAGGCGTAAGTGACGACGACGCGGATTCACGATTTGGCGACGGAGTTCGGCATCTCCTCGGAGCAGTTGCTCGGCATGCTCAAGGAGCTGGACATCTTTGTGCGCAGTCACCTGTCCCCGCTCAAGCCGGAGCAGGTGGCGCTGATGCGCGCGCGCTGGGAGCGCGAGAAGCGCAAGCTGAAGGACGCGCCCCCACCGCCCAAGCGGCGCCGGGTGGTGAAGGCCGCCGCCCCCGAGCCGGTCGCGGCGGCGCCGGAGGCGCGGCCCATGCGGCGCCGCCGTACGGCGGCCGAGGTGGCGGCGGCCGAGGCCGAGGCGCAGGCCGAGGCGGCGGTCGAGGCGGAGCGCGAGCTCAAGGCGCGGGAAGCGCTCGAGGCCGCCAAGGCGGTCGATGACGAGGAGAAGCCCTCGCTCGAAGAGCGCGCCGCCGCGCTGTTCAAGGACCTCCCCGCGGCCGAGGAGTCGCGGGGCGAGCAGCCGTCCTTCGCCCCGTCGCCAGCGGCGACCGCCGCGCCGCCGGCGTCGCCCCCACCGTCCGCCGCCTCGTTCGGCGCTCCCCCGCGGCAAATGATTCCGACCCCCGTGCGTCCCAAGCCGGTGGCCAGTGCGGCGCCGGGCGGCGGTCCGCCCGCGCCCCCCAGGCCCGTGGCGTCGGCCGCGCCCGGCGTCGGACCGGCCGAAGAGCGCCGCCGCGACAAGGGGAAGAAGCGCAAGAAAGGCAAGAAGTCGCTGGTGGACCAGGAGGCGGTGGCGCAGAACATCTCCCGCACCCTCGCGTCGATCAAGGGCCCGGTCGCGCGCAAAGGGGTGCACCGCCGCGACGAGGGACCGAGTTTCCGCGACATCCAGGAAGAGAAGCGGCGCGAGGAAAAAGAGCGCGAGAAGACGCTGGTGCGCGTCACCGAGTTCATCACGGTGTCCGAGCTCGCCAACATCCTCAAGGTGCCTGCCAAGGAGATCGTGGCGTTCGCCTTCAAGGAGCTCGGACAGATGGTGACGATCAACCAGCGGCTCGACTTCGACATGATCGAGCTGATCGCGTCCGCGTTCGGCTTCCAGGCGGTGCGTGAAGAGGAATACGTCGTGGGGGAGGGCGAGCAGGCTCCCGACGACGCCCAGGCGACCCTCAAGCCGCGGCCGCCGGTCGTGACCGTCATGGGGCACGTCGATCACGGCAAGACGTCGCTGCTCGACTACATCCGCAAGACCAACGTGGTGGCCGGCGAGGCCGGCGGCATCACGCAGCACATCGGCGCCTATCAGGTGACCCTCAAGGACGGCCGGTCGATCACCTTCCTCGACACGCCGGGCCACGAAGCGTTCACGGCGATGCGCGCCCGCGGTGCCCAGGTCACGGACATCGTCGTGCTGGTCGTCGCCGCCGATGACGCGATCATGCCGCAGACGATCGAGGCCATCTCCCACGCCAAGAACGCCGGCGTGCCGCTCGTCGTCGCGATCAACAAGATCGATCTGCCCGCCGCCAACGTGCAGAAGGTGAAGCAGGATCTGCTGTCGCACCAGGTCGTGCTCGAGGAGTTCGGCGGTACGACGCTCGCTACGCCGATCTCGGCGAAGACCGGGCAGAGCGTGGACACCCTGCTCGATCAGATCCTGCTGCAGGCCGAGCTGCTCGATCTGAGGGCGAATCCCGATCGCCGGGCCCACGGCACCGTGCTCGAGGCGACGCTCGACCCGGGCAAGGGGCCCGTGGCCACGATCCTCGTGCAGAACGGCACGCTCCGGGTCGGGGACGACTTCATCTGCGGCCAGTTCTCGGGGCGGGTGCGCGCGATGTATAACGAGCGCGGCGAGACCGTGATCCTCGCCGGTCCCTCGACGCCCGTGCAGATCCTTGGCTTCGAAGGCGTGCCCGAGGCGGGTGACACCTTCAGCGTGATGGAAGACGCCGGGGCCGCGCGCGAGATCGCCCAGAAGCGCCAGCGCCTGGAGCGCGAGGCACAGCATCGCCGCACCGGGCGCGTGAAGACGCTCGAGGACTTCATGGCCGAGCGCGCGGCCGGTGGCGCCGCAGCGCTCCGCATCATCATCAAGGCGGACCAGGGCGGCCCCGCGGAGGCGCTCGCGGACGCATTGGCCCAGCTCTCCACACCGGAAGTCAAGGTGGAGGTGGTGCACCGCGGCGTCGGCGCCATCACGGACTCGGATGTCCTGCTCGCGAAGGCCTCGGGCGCCATCATTGTCGGCTTCCACGTGCGGCCCGACTCGAACGCCCGCGCCTCGGCCGAGCGTGAGCGGGTGGAGATCCGCACCTACCGCATCATCTACGAGGCGGTGGAAGAGGTGAAGGCCGCGATGGAGGGCCTGCTCACGCCCGAAAAGAAGGAAGTCGTGCTGGGAGAGGCCGAGGTGCGGCAGACGTTCAAGATCGCCAAGATCGGTACCATCGCCGGGTGCTTCGTCCGCTCGGGCGTCATTCCCCGCACCGCACGGGTGCGCGTGATCCGCGACGGCGTGGAGGTGTACGAGGGCAGCATCGCGTCGCTCAAGCGATTCAAGGACGATGTCCGCGAGGTGCGCGAGGGCTTCGAGTGCGGCATCGGCATCGAAGGGTTCAACGACATCAAGGTCGGCGACCTGATCGAAGCGTACAAGGTCGAGGAGGTCGCGCGCTCGCTGACGCCCGCGTGACCGCGCCCCGGGGCAGGTGAGGCATGGTGGTGGGGCTGATGACTTGGGAGCTGCACCTCGAGGGGTGCCGCTCGCTGAAGGAGAAGCGCCACGTTTTGAAGAGCCTCAAGGACCGGCTCCACGACCGCTTCAACGTCTCCGCCGCGGAGACGGCACACCACGACCTGTGGCAGCGCGCCGAACTGACGGTTTGTGTGGTGTCGAACGAGCGGGGCCACGCCCAGAGCGTGCTCCGGGAGGCGGACCGCCTGGTGGACGGGGCGGACGGCGCCCGCATCGTGGATACGAGCACGAGCTTTCTGTGATATGACCCGACGATCCGTCCCGTCCTCGCGTCCTCGCCGCCGCCCCGAGCGCGTGGCCGAGCTGATCCGACACACCGTGGCGGCGTTCCTGACGGCCAATGTGCGAGACCCGCGCGTCGGCTTCGTGACGGTCACGGCGGTCGAAGTGTCGCGCGACCTGACCCACGCCCGGATCCGGGTGAGCGTCATGGGGACCGATGCGGAGAAGGCCCAGACGCTGGAGGGGTTGGCCAGCGTGGCGCGGTTTCTGCGCGCCCAACTGGCGCACGAGCTGCGCCTGCGCACCAGTCCCGAGCTGCGCTTCGAGCTCGACCGCGGCCTCGAGCACGCGCAGCGCATCGACACGGTATTGAAGCAGCTCAAGGAGCCCCCGGGCTGATCGCCGGCGTGGCGCTCGTCGCGAAGCCGGATGGACCCACGTCGCACGACGTGGTCGACCAGGTGCGTCGCGCGCTCGGGCTTAGGCGGGTCGGACACTTGGGCACGCTCGACCCGTTTGCGACGGGGCTGCTCGTGGTCGTCGTGGGGCGCGCGACCCGGCTCGCGCCGTACGTGGCCGAGTGGGCCAAGTCGTACGAGGGCGTCATCCGGTTGGGCCGCACGACCACGACCGACGACGGCACCGGCGAGACCGCCGGCGCCTCGGACGCCTGGCAGTCGCTCGATCGTGGGCGCGTCGAGACTGCGCTCGCGCGGTTTCGGGGCACCTACGAGCAGCGGCCGCCCGCCTATTCGGCGGTGAAGGTGGAGGGCGAGCGCGCCTACCGGCGGGCGCGCCGGGGCGAGCCGGTGGCGCTCGCGGCGCGCCCGGTCGAGGTGTCGGCGCTCGAGCTGACGAGCTTCGCGCCACCCGACGTCGGATTCCGCGCCACCGTGAGCGGCGGGACGTATCTCCGCAGCCTCGCCCGGGACGTGGGGGAAGAGTTGGGGTGCGGCGCGCACCTCGCGACGCTGCTGCGAACCCGGGTGGGTCCGTTCCGACTCGAGGACGCGGTGAGGCCCGAGCGTCTGACCGCCGGCGACCTGCGCGACCCCGCGACGCTGGTGGCGGGGTTGCCGCGCCGGGACCTGGACGAAGCGGGGCGAGTGGCCGTGATCCACGGGCGGCCGGTGTCTGCGGGGAAGGGGGAAGGCGGAAGGGTGGCGTTGTTCGCGGACGGCCATCTGGTCGCGGTGGCCGAGCGCGAGGGAGAGGTGCTGAAGCCGCGGGTCGTGGTGGTGGACCAGTGACGGGCACGGTGGCCACCGTCGGCACGTTCGACGGCGTGCACCGCGGGCACCAAGCGGTGCTGGCCGAGATCGTGCGGCGGGCACGCGCCCGCGGACTGGCGAGCCTGGTCGTCACCTTCGACCCGCACCCGCTCGAGGTCGTGAATCCGTCGGCCGCGCCGCGTCTGCTCACGCTCCCCGACGAGAAGCGGGAGCTCATGGCGGAGCTGGGGCTCGATCGGGTCGAGCTGGTGCCGTTCACGACCGCGCTGGCGCGGCTCGCGCCGGAGCAATTCGTCCGGGACGTGCTGCGCGCCCAGTACGGGATGCAGGAACTGGTGCTGGGGTATGACCACGGGTTCGGGCGGGGACGGACGGGCGACGTGGACCTGGCGCGGCGCCTGGCGCGCGACGACGGCTTCGCGGTGGAGGTCGTGGACGCGGTGCGGGACGACGGGCAACCGATCTCGTCGTCGCTGATCCGCACCGCGGTCGCGCACGGAGACCTCGCGGCCGCCGAGCGCTGGCTGGGCCGGCGCTACCGGGCGACGGGCGTGGTGGAGCGCGGGGCGGGGCGGGGGCGGACGATCGGGATTCCGACGATCAACTTGGCGCCCCTCGATCCCCGCAAGCTCCTGCCGCCGGACGGTGTGTATGCCGTGTGGGTGCGACTCCCGGGGAACGGGGAAGGGGGAAGGGGAGTGCGATACGGTGGTATGATGAACCAGGGGCCGCGGCCCACCTTCGGCATCGCGGCGCGGGCCTTGGAGATCCATTTGTTCGACTTCGCCGGCGAGCTGTACGGCGAAGTGGTGACCGTCGAGTGGGTGCGCCGACTGCGCGACGTGCAAACGTTTCCGTCGCGCGAGGCGCTCGTGGACCAGCTCGGACGCGACGCGATCGCGGCGCGCGCCATCCTCAACCGGTAACACGCCATGCTCTTCCGAACGATTCGCTCACGCCTGATGGTGACCGGGGCGCTGGTGGTCGGCAGCGTCTTTGCGCTCAAGCCCAGTAACTCGGTCCAGCGGATTCGTGATGCCGCCACCGGGCGGATGAAGGACACGACGGTGCGCCGCGTGCCCATCAGCCTGGGGCTCGATCTGCAGGGCGGCATCCACCTCGCGCTCGAGGTGGACCAGAGTAAGGGCCCCGTGCCCGATTGCGCCGACGCGATCAGCCGCGCCGAGCGGGTGGTGCGGAGCCGCATCGATCAGTTCGGCACCACCGAGCCCGTGGTGCAGATCGTCGGGCGCTGCCGTCTGGTCGTCGAGCTCCCGGGCGAGAAGGATCCGGCCCGCGCGAAGAGCATCATTCAGCGCACCGCGTTCCTCGAGTTCCGCATCACCGACATGCAGAACCTGTTCCGCGACGCGCTGCCCGAGATCGACCGCGCGTTGCGTGAGGCGGGGGTACGGGCGCCGGGACAAGCGGGGGCGGGAGCCGCCAACGTGGCGCAGCTGTTCGGCGCCGACACCACCAAAGGCAAAAAGGGAAAGGCGCCTGCCAAGGGCAAGGCCGCCAAGGACACGACCGACCTGAACGCGCCGGGGGCGCTGTCCTCGCTCTTGTTCCAATCCCCCCTCAATATGCCGGGCGAGTTCCTCGTCCCCGAGGAGCAGGTGCCCGTCGCCGAGAGCCTGCTGGCGCGACCGGAGGTGAAGCGGCTCATCCCGCGGGGCATCGATCTCAAGTGGGGCACCGAGTTGGCGTCCCGGGGGGCGCGGGCGTACCGCGCGCTGTACGCCGTCCAGGACCGGCCCATCATCACCGGCGAGGAGCTCGAGAAGGCCACGGCCCGGCGCGACCAGGTGACCAACCAGTCGGTCGTGGACTTCGTGCTGTCGCGCTCGGGCGGCCGCAAGTTCGAGCGCGAGACCGGCCGCCACATCCACGACTACATGGCCATCATCCTGGACGACCGCGTGCAGGGTCAGCCGCCGATCATCAACGGTCAAATCGGGCAGCACGGCCAGATCGAGCTCGGCTCGAAGCCGCTGCAGGACGCGCAGGACCTGGCGCTGGTGCTGCGCGCCGGCGCCTTGCCGGCGCCGCTCACGATCGTCGACGAGAGCACCATCGGGCCGTCGCTCGGCCAGGACTCGATCCGGGACGGCATCCGCGCCGGGGTCGTGGGCGTCGTGCTCGTCGTGCTGATCATGGTGGTGTACTACCGCGTCTCGGGCGTGCTGGCGGTCGCGGCGCTGACCCTGTATATCGCGTTCACGCTGGCGGGACTCTCCCTGTTCGGCTCGACCCTGACCCTGCCCGGGCTCGCCGGCCTGGTGCTGTCGGTCGGCATCGCCGTCGACGCCAACGTGCTGATCTTCGAGCGCATCCGCGAGGAGCTGCAGCACGGCAAGCTGGTGCGCACGGCGGTGGACGAGGGATTCAAGCACGCCATGAGCGCCATCATCGATTCGAACGTCAGCACCGCCCTCACGGCGGGCATCCTGTATTTGGTGGGCACGGGCCCGGTGCGGGGTTTCGCCATTACGTTGATCATCGGGATCGGCGCCTCGATGATCACCGCCATCTTCGTGGTGCGGACCTTCTACATGATCTGGCTGCAGCGCCGGCCGGACATGGCCACTCTGAGCGTCTGAGATGATCCGACTCTTCGCCAACGCCAACTACGACTTCATCAAGTGGCGTCGCTGGGCCTACGCGCTCACAGCGGCCATCATCATTCCCGGCCTGGCCCTGTTCCTGGTGCACGGTCTGAACTACTCGATCGAGTTCACGGGGGGCACGCTCATCCAGGTGCACACGGCGCAGCCGATCGGCACCGCCACGATCCGCGGCGCGCTCGACGCAGCGGGGATCCGGGACGCCGAGATCCAGGAGTTCGGAGATCCCCTGGACTATGTGGTGCGCGCGCGAATCGGGCATGGGGCCGCCGTTGAAGCGGGCTCGACCGAAGCCACCGCGGCCGCGGTGGACTCGGCGCTGGCCCACGCCCTCGGCGCGGCCCCGGAGCACTACAGGATCGTCCGTTTCGACGCGATCAGCCCCAAGGTGGGCCGCGAGCTGCAGGGCAAGGCGTTTCTGGCGATCTTCTTTTCGTTCATCGTCACGCTCATTTATCTCGCGATCCGGTTCGAATGGCGCTTCGGCCTGGCGGCCGTGCTCGCCACCTTCCACGACATTCTCACGACCATCGCGTTCATCCGCTACCTGAACCTCGAAGTGAGCCTGGTCGTGGTGGGCGCGGTCCTGACGATGGTCGGCTACTCGCTCAACGACACGATCATCATCTTCGACCGCGTGCGCGAAAACCTGCGCAAGTTTCGCCGTCAGAACCTGTACGAAATCCTGAATCTGTCGATCAACGAGACGCTGCCGCGCTCCGTGCTTACCCACGGCACCACGATGGCCACGACCGTCGCGCTGGTGCTGCTGGCGGGCGAGGTCTTGCGGCCCTTCGCGCTGGTCATGACCTTCGCCATCTTCACCGGCACGTTCTCCTCGATCTACATCGCCGCGCCGCTGCTCATGTACATCGAGAAGCGCTGGCCGGGCCAGGACGCGCGCGGCGCCCGGGCGTTCCGCCCGGCTGGGACGGCGGCGCCCGAGCCACGCGCCCCGCAACCTCAACCCACGCGGTAAGGGCACGGCACCGCCGTGCCCCCGACGGCGCGCCCCTACTTGGTCGACGCCCACTGCCACCTGGGCGATGCGGCGTTCGACCCGGATCGTGACGCGGTGCTGGAGCGGGCTCGCCAAGCCGACGTGCGGCACGTCATCGTGATCGGCACCACGCCGGAGGACAGCGCGCGGGCCGCCGCGCTTGCCCGGGGCCGCGCCGGCCTCTCGGCCACCGCCGGCCTGCACCCCCACGATGCGGCGGCGTGGTCGGCCGACACCGCGGCCCGCCTGAAGGCGCTGCTCGGCCTACCTGAAGTGGTGGCTGTCGGTGAGACCGGCCTCGATTACCATTACGACCACTCCCCCCGCGACACGCAGCGGCGGGCGTTCGAAGCCCAGCTGGCGCTCGCGGCCGAGCTCGGGAAGCCGGTCGTCGTACACGCGCGCGAGGCGGATGAGGATGTCGCCGCGATGCTCGCCGGTGCCAGGGCGACGGTCGTCCTGCACTCGTTCAGCTCCGGCGCGAAGCTGTTCGAAGCGGGGATGCAGATCGGCGCGTACTTTTCGGTCTCCGGCATGATCACGTTCCAGAAGTGGAGCCCCGCGGTCTCGCTCACCGCATATCCGGCTGACCGCGTGTTAGTCGAGACGGACGCGCCCTACCTCGCCCCCGTGCCGCACCGCGGCAAGCGGAACGAGCCGGCGTTCGTGGGGCGGGTTGCGGAGGCGCTCGGCCGTGCGCTTGGGGCATCCCTCCCGGACGTGGCGCAACGGACGACGGACAACGCCCGTCGCGTGTTCGGCGCGCGGCTCGCCTCGACACTCTTGCACGAAGCGGACTCGTGACCACGACGGCCAAAGTCCCCACCGACATCGCGATCGCCCAGGCCGCGAAGCTCCGTCCGGTCGCCGAGATCGCAGCCGAGCTCGGCTTCGGGGACGACGAGGTCGAGCTGTACGGCAAGTACAAGGCGAAAATCCGGCTGCACGCCCTGGCGCGCCGTCAGCCGCGGGGCCGGCTGGTGCTCGTCACCGGCATCAACCCCACGCCCGCCGGCGAAGGCAAATCCACGGTGACGGTCGGCGTGACCCAGGCCCTGCGGAAGCTCGGGAAGAACGCCGCGCTCTGCATCCGCGAGCCGTCGCTCGGGCCCGTGTTCGGGGTGAAGGGGGGCGCGGCGGGCGGCGGCTACGCGCAGGTCGTCCCCATGGAAGACATCAATCTCCACTTCACCGGCGACTTCCACGCGATCGCGAGCGCGCACAACCTCCTGTCGGCGATGCTCGACGCGCACTTGCACCACGGCAATGTGCTGGGGCTCGACACCCGCCGCATCACGTGGCCCCGCACCATCGATATGAACGACCGCGCGCTCCGCAGCATCATCGTCGGTCTGGGCGGGCTCAACGCCGGCCCCACGCGGGAAGAGCGCTTCGTCATCATCCCGGGCTCCGAGATCATGGCGATCATGGCGCTCGCGAGCGGCATCGAGGACCTGGAACGCCGGCTGGCGCGGATCATCGTCGGGCTCACCCCCGGGAAGACCGCGGTCCGCGCGAGCGATCTGAAGGCGCAGGGCGCGATGACCCTGCTCCTGAAGGACGCCATCAACCCCAACCTCGTGCAGACACTCGAGGGCGGCCCCGCGTTCATCCATTGCGGGCCCTTCGGCAACATCGCCCACGGCTGCAACTCCGTCGTGGCGACGCGGCTCGCGCTGGCGGTGTGCGACATCGTGCTGACCGAAGCGGGATTCGGCGCCGACCTGGGCGCCGAGAAGTTCTTCGACATCAAATGCCGCATGGCGGGATTGCATCCCGAAGCCGCCGTCGTGGTGGCGACGGTGCGGGCGTTGAAGATGCACGGCGGCGTGCCGAAGGACCGCCTTGGCGCGGCTGACCCGGTTGCGGTGCAGCGGGGTGCCGCCAACCTCCGCCGCCACATTCGCAACGTGAAGCAGTTCGGTGTGCCCGTCCTCATCGCCCTCAACCGGTTCCTGTCCGACGGTGAGGCGGAGCTCGCCGCCGTGCGGGAGGCATGCGCCGCGGAGGGCGTGGGCGTGGAACTGTGCGAGGTGTGGGAAAAGGGTGGGGAAGGCGGGATCGCCGTTGCCGAAGCGGTGCTGCACCTGCTCGCCGCCAAAGGCGCGAAGTTCCAGCCGCTGTACGACGAGCGGCGTCCCATTCGCGAAAAGATCGAGACGATCGCCAAGCAGATCTACGGTGCCGCCGGCGTCGCCTTCGCGCCTGCCGCCGAGCGCGCGCTGGAGCAGCTCCCCGCGCTCGGCTTGGGCGAAACCCCGGTGTGCATGGCGAAGACGCAGTACTCGTTCTCGGACGATCCGGCGAAGCTCGGCGCGCCCACCGGCTTCACCCTGCAGGTGCGCGACATTCTTCCCGCCGCGGGCGCCGGATTCGTAGTCGCCCTCGCCGGCGACATCATGACGATGCCGGGCCTCTCCAAGTCGCCCGCCGCGGAGCGGATCCGCGTGCACCCGGACGGCACCATCGAGGGATTGTTCTGATGAAACCGAAAGGACTGGGTATCGTGGTCACCGACGCCGCGCCGAAGGCGATCGGCCCCTACAGCCAGGCGGTTGTCGTGGACGGGACGGTCTACACGGCGGGGCAGATCGCCCTCGACCCCCAGACCGGCGACGTGGTGGGGCGGACGGCCGCCGAGCAGACCGATCGGGTGTTGAAAAACCTCGCGGCGGTGCTCGAAGCCGCGGGCTCAGAGCTTGGCATGGTCGTCAAGACGACCGTCTATCTCGCCGACATGGCCGACTTTCCGGCGATGAACCAGGTGTACGCCAAGTATTTCGGCAACCACAAGCCGGCGCGCTCCACCGTGCAGGCCGCCGGACTGCCGAAGGGAGTACGGGTCGAGATCGACGCGATCGCACGCGCAGGGTAACCCGGGGGCGGCTCGGGCCTGGTGGTCCGACTGGTCTTCAAAACCAGCTGGGGCTCGTTTGAGCCTCGGTAGGTTCGATTCCTACACGCTCCCGCCATCCGGCTCGTTACTCTAGCATTGTGCAGCGATGAACGCATATTGCGGCACGTTACCAGAGGCACCTTTTGAGCATCGCGCCGCCGCCGCAGGGCGTGGTTTTTGCCGCATTACACCCACGCTGATCTCTGCACGGGCAAACCGCCGGTGACGGCGGGGCGCAAAGCCACGGGGTCTCGGGCGCAGCAGCCGAGACAGCCCAGCTGCCAGGGTCGCGAGACGGCCCCCCGCCCTCCATGGGCGCGTGGGGCTGTGTTGCAGGAAGGGTGAGCCTCATATGCAACGGCTGTACCCTCAACGAGCTGATCATCGTCATCCTCATCCTCGCGATGGTGACGACGGACTCGATTCCCTCTTGCCCGCGTTGCCTGCCGCCGTCCCCCCCGCGACATTGGTAGGGACGCCGGTGTTCCTGCTACGCCGTTCGATACGAGTGCGAAGTAGAAACACTTCGACACGGAGGGTTTGACATGAACCGCAAGGGTTTTACGCTCATTGAGTTGTTGATCGTGGTCGTGATCATCGGCATTTTGGCGGCGATCGCGATCCCGAAGTTCGCCAATACGAAAGAAAAGGCGTACCTCGCCTCGATGAAGTCCGACCTGCGCAACCTGGTGACGGCGGAAGAGGCGTACTTCGCCGACTCCGTCAAGTATTCGGCTACGATCGGCGCTGGTGGCGTGATATTCACCCAGTCGACGGGCAATACCCTGCCGACCGTCACCCTGTCGGCCGACGGTTGGACGGCGAACATCAAGAACGCCAACACGACGAAGACCTGCTCGATCTACATCGGGTCGACGGCGCTGGCGCCGGCCAACAAGGAAGGCGAGCCGAAGTGTCAGTAAGGTAGGGTCAGACGCTGTGGCGGTGAAAACACGAGCGGCGGGGACGGGGACGTCCCTGCCGCTCGTGTTTTCACCCCAGGACTTCCCGCACTTTCCGTAGCAGCGCCTCGGCGCTGAACGGCTTCTGCAGAAACGCGAGCCCTCGCTCGAGCATTTGGTGCCGTCCGATGGCGGCGTCCGGATACCCCGACATGAACAGCACCTGCGTACCGGGACGGCGCGCGGTGAACTGCGCCGCCAACGCCCGACCGCCCAATCCCGGCATCACGATGTCGGTCAGGAGGAGATCGACGGCTTGAGTCGTATCGGTCAGCGCGAGCGCGTCCTCCGGGCCTCGGGCTTCGAGCACGGCATACCCGTGGCGCGCCAGCACCTGCCGAGCCACGGCCCGGACGGCGTCCTCGTCCTCAACGAGGAGCACCGTCTCCGTGCCGCGGAGCGACGCGATCGGTGGCTGCGCCGGCAGTGCCGCCGCGCGCGCCACGTCCGTGCGCGGCAGGTAGATCTTGATGCTCGTCCCCAGACCGAGCTCGCTGTACACCCAGACGAAGCCGCCGCTCCGCTTCACGATGCCGTATACCGTCGCCAACCCGAGGCCGGTCCGGGTATTCGCGTCTTTGGTCGTGAAGTACGGCTCGAACAGGTGCGCCTTCGTCTCAGGCGTCATCCCGGTGCCGGTATCGCTCACGGCGAGCAGCACGTACTCGCCGGGCGGCATCGGGCGCTGGTCTGCCATGTAGCTCTGGTCGAGCTCGACGTTTTGCGTTTCGATGGTGATCCGGCCACCCCCCGGCATCGCGTCGCGCGCGTTCAGCACCAGGTTGAGCAATACCTGCTCGAGCTCGCGTGGATCCGCCTGGACGCTGGCGGAGCGCGGCTCGAGCGCGCTCGCTACCGCGATCCGTTCGCCGGCCAGGCGGGCCAGCTCCCGCTCGTGCGCGCGCACCAGCGCGTTCGCGTCCAGCGAGCGCGCGTCCGTCTCGGGCTGACCGCTCAAGGTGAAGAGCTGGCGGGTCAACACCGTGGCGCGGGTCACGGCGGCGCGGATCGCCTCGACTTCGCGGCGGCGGGGATCGTCAGCGGGCAGATCGCTCAGCAACAGGTCGCTGTTCCCGGCGATCGCCGTCAACACGTTGTTGAAGTCGTGCGCCACGCCGCGCGCGAACCGTGCCAGCGCCTCCATCTTATTCGCCTGGCGCAGTTGCGTTTCGGTGACCGGCGCCTGTTCGGAAGGCATGCTCAAGGCTAACAAAGAGAGTGCCGCCGCGGCACGGGCGACACTCCGGCCAAGCCTGACCGGGCCCGCCCGGTCGAATTACCCCGGCCGGTGTGCCCTGAGTCACTTTCCGGCGGGCTCGGCGGCGATACCTTGGGGGCCGCGTTTCGACCGAATTCCGATTTCGAGAGCGGGGGGGGGGAAGATGAAAGGGATGCAGTGGGGTCGTCTCCAGGTGGACGTAAACTGCCAGCTGCGCCGCGGTGCCTGGTATCGCGTGAAACAAGTGGCCTCCCTCAAGGCCGTGCTCGACGTCAACCGTCAGTTGCTCGCCGTGCCGCACTATCTCATCGAAGTCATTTCCGCACCCCCCCGACGCTGGAGCGTGGTGCCGCGCCCGCAAAACGCCCGTGTGCTCCCGCGCGATTGGGGCGCGGCGTATGCCGTGTGCCCGAGCTGCCGCGAGCGCGCCGCGCTGCGCGGGCGGCCCCGGACCATGGAGTGCCGGCGCTGTCGCGGGCAATTCGAGATCGCCTGGGACGAGGCGTATCTCGCGGACTGACCCCGAGGGCTATCTTGCAGCCCTCTGATTCACGCTCATATCATCCTCAATCCCGCCGCGGGTCGCGGCGCCGGCGCCCGGAGGCTCGACGCCGTGGCGCGCGAGTTCCAGCGCCAAGGTTGGGCGGTGGACGTAGCGCGCACCCAGGGCCCCGGTCACGGGACCGAGCTCGCGGCACAAGCGGCGCGCGACGGCGCCACCTGTGTCGTGGCCATGGGTGGAGATGGCACCGTGCACGAGGTGGCGAACGGGCTCCTCCGGAACCATGCCGCCGTCTCGCTCGGCGTGGTGCCGGTGGGCAGCGGTAACGACTTCGCCAAGCTCGTGGGCCTGTATGGCCACGACGCGGTGCGCGCGGTGCAGCGGCTGGTGACGGCCCAGTCGCGACGGTTCGACGTGGGGCAGGTGCTGGGCGAGTGGTTCGTCAACAGCATGGGGCTGGGCTTCGGGCCGGAGGTCGTCCGCGTCCGCAACGCCATGCCGGGGCTCAAGGGCTTCCTCTCGTACCTCGTCCCCGTGTACCGTGCGTTCGCTGGATTCCGGCCGCCGCGGCTGGAGCTGCGCTCGACTGAGTACGCGGAGATCGGGTACATGATGATGGTGGAGGTGTGCAATGGCACCACGGCCGGAGGCAGTTATCGCGTCGCTCCCCATGCCGATCCGTCGGACGGCGAGCTCGATGTGTGTCTGGTCCGTCGGGTGTCCCTCCCGCGGTTCCTCATCGCCGTGCCTCGCGTGATGCGCGGCACCCACGCTCGCATGCGCGAGGTGGTCATGTTCCAGACCCGCGAGCTGACGATCCGCTGCCCGGACCAGCCGCTCCTCCTGCATGTGGACGGCGAGCTGCGCGAGCCGGGGGTGAGCCACTGCACCGTGCGGGTGGCGGCGCGGCGGCTGAGTGTGCTGGTGGCGCGATGACGCCGACGGTTAGGTGGTTAGGCGGATGGACGGGTAGTGTGGCTGGACTCGCGACGGCTCTTCTGACCGTCTATCCGTCTGACCGTCTATCCGCCCAAGTTCCCGACACCGCTCGGGCGCCGGTCGTCACCACCGGTGCGACCGTCGTCGGTCCCGACACAGCCCACCGCATCAGACCCATGACCGCCTTCTGGCACTCGCTCCTGCTCCCCGGGTGGGGGCAAGCCGACACCGGTCGGCCGGTGAGCGGCGCGCTGTTCGTCGTCTGGGAGGGCGTCACCGCGATGATGACGCTCAAGGCCCAGCAGGAGACCCATTACCTCAAAGCTTCGGGCTCGGACAACCTCGGGGCGAAGCGCCAGGAAGTACAGGACTGGCTCGTGCTGTGGATCTTCAACCATCTGTTTTCGGGCGCCGAAGCCTTCGTCTCGGCGCACCTGCAGGATTTCCCGCGGGAGCTCGAGGTCCGGGCCATCCCCCACGGCGTCGGCATCAGTTTCCCGGTGCCTTAATCGGTGAACCCGGCGCCGCTCGGCGTATTCGACTCCGGCATCGGAGGGCTCACCGTGGCGCGCGCCCTGTTCGAGCGCCTCCCACGGGAATCGGTGATCTATTTCGGCGACACCGCGCGCGTCCCGTACGGCCCGAAGTCCCCGGACACCGTGCGCCGCTACGCCGGGGAGATCCTCGCCTACCTGCTGCAGCGCGGCGTGAAGGCCCTGGTCGTCGCGTGCAACACGATCACTGCGCAGGCGCTCGCCTACTTGCAGGAGCGCTCGCCGGTGCCGCTCGTGGGCGTCATCGAGCCCGGCGCGCGGGCGGCGGTGCAGGCGACCAAGACAGGGAAGATCGGCGTCATCGGGACCGCGGGCACGATCGCGAGTGGTGCCTACGAGCGCGCCATCCGGGCGATCCGACCGGATGCGAGCGTGCACGCCCGCGCCTGCCCGTTGCTCGTGCCGCTCGTGGAGGAGGGTTGGTTCGATCACCCCGCGACCGAGCTCATCGCCCGCGAGTATCTGGAGCCGCTGCAACGTGCCGGCGTCGAATCGCTGGTGCTCGGCTGCACGCACTACCCGCTCCTGAAGCCGCTGCTCGCGCGGGTGATGGGCCCGGGCGTGACACTCGTGGACTCCGCGGAGGAGACCGCGAAGGTCGTGGCTCGGGAGCTCGAGGCCGGGGGGCTGCTCGCGGGCGATGGACATCACGAGCACGTCTTCGTGGTGTCGGACGATGAGCCCCACTTTCGAAAAGTCGGCGCGCGGTTCCTCGGCGAGCAGCTGAAGCGGGTGGAAGTCGTCCCGTTGGGGTGACGTCGGTGCGTGACGCCTTTGCGTGACGTCTTAGTGAAACGTCTTCAGCTCAATGCCGTCGCGGGTCACTACCGCGTAGCGGTATCCATCCAGAAACGCCCCGGGATTGAGATACCTCCGCCCGTTGCCGAGCTCAGCCAGCGCCGGACGGTGGGTGTGCGCGAGGATGACGAGGTCGAGGTCGGGGCGGCGGCGGAGCAGGTCCTCCGCGTATTGCGCCTGCGCCCGCGCGGCGCGATCCAGCACCGCCGGATCGCGGGTGCTGTCGGCGAGCCTGCCGGACAGCTGGTGCGCGATCCAGAAGCCCAGGTCGGGGTGCAGCGCGCGGAACAGGCGCACCGTGATGGGATGGCGCGTGATCTGATGCATCAGCTTCGCGCTCCAGTGCTGCTCGGTCAGCCCGTCGCCGTGGGCCACGAATGCGCGCCGGCCTGCCACCTCGATCTCCGCTGCGCCGCCGTGGAAGCCGATCCCCAGGTCCCGGGTGAGAAAATCGCCGCCCCAACGATCGTGATTGCCGCCGACCAGCGTGATCGCGACGCCCTTGGCGCGCAGCGTCTGCAGCTTCGCCACGGTGCCGAAGTGGCGTCGCGGGATCACCGCCCTGTACTCGAACCAGAAATCGAACAGGTCGCCGTTGATGAGAAGGGCCTCGCCCAGGTCGGGGACGGCCTCGAGGAAGCGGTGGAACGCAGACTCGATCGCGGGTGGGACCTGTCCCAGATGGGCGTCGGCGACGACGAGCACGCGGGAGGACACGGCCCCCAAGCTAGGAGCGGCCCCGGAGCGCCGCAAGCGGCGATGCTGTATTTT
>Ga0209055_1001173_pt1 | contig 17434 bp, 10 predicted proteins | sample GraSoiAngelo_110_FD_185875 | JGI IMG/M metagenome (GOLD analysis project Ga0209055, IMG submission 185875) | Grasslands soil microbial communities from the Angelo Coastal Reserve, California, USA - 14_0903_12_30cm (SPAdes) (version 2) | ecosystem: Environmental > Terrestrial > Soil > Grasslands ... | reverse complement strand
CGCGTTTTGTTGGGGGAACCGCTTTCAATGAGAGGTACGCGGAGTCAACAGGAAAAGTTCCCGGAAGTTATGAGTGAAGTCTCTCGGCATGTGCTGCTCAGGACAGATGCCGCTCCTCACCGGTGGTCAGTCAATTTCGTGGATTTGCATGGTGGCGTCGACGGCGAAATTGGGATAGCGAATGGGCGAGCTGGCAGGTGCGGGCGAATGATGCGCAGCGGCCGTGAATTCGCCGCCGAAACATTCGACGGAGTAGGAGTAGCCGTCGCGCTCGGAGCGGGTCATGGGAAGAGAACCGGAGGACATGAGCTCGTCGAGCGGAGCGCAATGGCCGTTGATGGCGATGTAGGCGCGTTCCGCCTCGGCGATCTGCAGGAGGTCGCTTCGAACGCCGATCAGGGTGATGGCCTGCGTGGACGCCGTGCCTTGGTCAGTCGCCGGCATTCTCTTCAAAAAGATGTGGTAAACGACAAAGAAAAGGGCGGCACATACCAGAAGGCCGACAAGAGAGCGCATGAAGAAATTGTGGCGCGGCCCTTGCCGCACTTCAACTGAAGCGCACGACGAGTTGCCTAGGAAACAACGGCGTTCATTCTCGCACCGAGTTGCAGGGGCGATTTTTCCTTGAGGGTGCAACCGCAAGCACGGCGCAGCCATCCAACGAGTGTCATTTGATCAGCGGCGCTCTCTTTCCCTGCTTTGTGCGACCCGCAACGGTGGCGTACACTGAATGTTTCGCGGTCCCGTCTAATTCCGAGTGAGGCATCCTTGAGCATATCGATTCGTAGTCGCGTGACTCCCTTCCTTTGTGCGCTTGCTCTCCTTTCCAGCATGGCGCATTCAGCGCACGCCGCGCCACCGGACACGCCGGCGAAGCGCTCGCCGCTGCTTGCGGCGCTGCAAGCGGAACTGGAACGCTCGATGAAGACTTTGGGCACGCTGGATCCGCCGGCCTACTACCTGGCATACACGGTAACGGAGACACAGCGCGCGGATGTGTCCGGCTCGAACGGTGCGCTGCTCAACAGCAACGCCGCCCGCAACCGGTGGCTGGAAGTTTCGGTTCGCGTCAACGACTACAAGCTCGACAACACCCACAAGGTCGGCGAACGGCAACAGCAGAGCGGCGGGGTTGCGCCCGTGCCGATCGACGATGACGCCGAAGTGCTGCGCAGGACGATTTGGCTGGAGACCGACAAACAGTACCGGGCCGCGTCCGAAGCGCTGATCAAGATCAAGACGGGCAAGGAAGTAAAAGTAGAGACGGCAGAAGGGCGCGCGCCAGATTTCTCGCGCGAAGAGCCGCACACCTCCATTGGACCGCAGGTTTCCCTCGCCGTGGATCGCCAGCCTTGGGAGGAAAAAGTCCGAGCGTACACCAAGGCCTTTCGCGAATCGCCGGCGATTATCAATTCCATCGTGACGTTCTCGGCGCAAGCGCAAAGCGCGTATCAAGTGACCAGTGAAGGCACGCAACTGCAATTCGGGCAGATTCGCTACCGTCTCGAGTTGTTCATCCAGGGTAAAGCGCCGGACGGCATGGATATTGACCGCTACTACAATTTCGATTGGGTGGACGCCAAGGACGCGCCTGACGACAAAGCAGTGTACGCGGCCGAAGCCACGATGCGTAAGGAGTTGGAAGGGCTGGTCGCCGCGCCCATTAACGATCCCACCGTCGGGCCGGCGTTGCTGACGGGACGCGCCGCGGCGGTGTTTTTCCACGAAGTCTTCGGGCATCGCGCCGAAGGCCACCGCCAAAAAGATGTGACCGAGGGACAAACGTTTTCAAAAAAAGTGGGCGAGCAAATTTTGCCGGAGTTTCTGAGCATCACCGACGACACGACGATGAGAAAGCTCGGCAAGCAGGATCTTCTGGGTTACTACCAGTTTGATGATGAAGGCGTGCCGGCGCAGCGCGTGCCATTGGTGGAGCATGGCGTGCTGAAAAATTTCGAGATGTCGCGCTCGCCGCTGGTCGGGTTTCAGCATTCGAACGGGCATGGCAGGCGGCAGCTCGGCGCCACGCCGGTTTCGCGCCAAGGCAACTTGATCGTGCAGAGCAGCAAAACGGTAACGAACGCGCAACTCCGCGCCAAGCTGATTGAATTGATCAAAGCGCAGGGCAAGCCGTTTGGATTGTTGATCGACGACATCGCCGGCGGATTTACGTTCACCGGACGCGGACAGCCGCAGGCGTTTCAAGTGTTGCCGCTGGTGGTCTACAAAGTTTTTCCCGATGGGCGGCCTGACGAATTGGTGCGGGGAGTGGATATTGTGGGCACGCCGCTTGCGGCGCTAACGAAGATTGTTGCGACGGGAGATACGCCAGAGGTTTTCAACGGTTACTGCGGCGCGGAATCGGGCTCCGTTCCCGTTGCCGCGGCATCGCCCGCCATTCTGACTTCGGAATTGGAAGTGCAGAAAAAAGAGAGTTCGACGGACCGGCCGCCGATCCTGCCGCCGCCCGCGCACGACGTCGTCAAGACGGGAGGCCAGCAGTGAGGCGCGCAGAGAGAATGGCAGGACTGATTTTATTTTTGATTGGGATAGGCTCCGGGTCAGCCGCGGGCGCGCAGGCTCCATCGGATAACGATCACACGCTGCAGGCCATGCGTGATGAAATGGCGCGCGCGAAGACTCGCCTGGAATTGAAAATTCCGAACATCGACCAGCCGGTGCGGCCGTACTTCGTCCAGTACCGTTTGCTCGATCTGGAAGTCCGCGAAGTTGTCGCGGAATTCGGAGCTTTGCTGTCCAGCACGCAAACGCGGAACCGCTTTATGGATGTGGATGCGCGGGTGGGCAGTTACAAGCTGGACAGCTCGAATTTTGTAAGCGACGAAGGCTTTCGCGGCTTTATCGGGCCGACGGGCCAGGTGGGAATCGACCGCGATTACGATTCGCTGCGACAGGACCTGTGGATTGCGACGGACCAAGCCTTCAAGGAAGCAGTGGAAACGTATTCGCGCAAGCAGGCGTATCTCAGCAGCCTGGCGCGGCAATCGGATATCGATGATTTCGCAAAAGCCGAGCCGGTACAACTTATCGAACCCCGGGAAACGCCGGATTGGACTAGACGCAACTGGGACCAGGAGGCGCGCGACACTTCGGCGACGCTGCGCGCGTTTTCCGAGATTCACGAATCGCGCGTGACCTATTACCTCGTCTACGCAACGGAATATTTGCTGACTAGCGAAGGAACGGAAATCCGGCAGAATCGGCATTTTGCGGCGATTGAAGCGGGCATGAGCACGTTCGCCGCCGACGGCGTGCCGCTGAATCATTTTTATGCCACGTACGCGACGCGTCCCGCCGACCTGCCCGGCGTCGAGACAGTGCGTAAAGGATTAAATGTTACCGGCAGCGAGCTCATGGCTCTGCGGGCCGCGCCCCCTGCGCAGGACTATACCGGCCCTGTCCTTTTTGAGGCGCGCGCCGCCGCGCCGCTGCTGGCGCAAGTGCTTGGACCCGCCGTGAACGGAGCCCGTCCGCCGATTTCGTTCAGCCCGGTGATGGAGCAGATGCTCGGCAACCTGGGCGGCAAGAGCGATTGGGTGGGTCGGCTCGGCGCGCGAGTTCTCCCGGCTAGCGTTTCCCTTGTGGATGATCCGGGCGCAAAAGATTTCCATGGCGTGGCGCTGATTGGCGGCTATGCCGTGGACAACGAAGGCGTCCGTGCCCAGAAAGTGACGCTGGTGGATAGCGGCAACTTGAAGAACGAGATGATGTCCCGCCGACCCGGGCCGGATTTCAATGAGTCCAATGGACACGGCCGCGCCGCGTTCTTGAATGACGCCAAGCCGACGATGAGCAATCTGTTCTTTTCCTCGGCGGAAACGCTTCCTGCGGCGGACTTGAAGAAGAAATTTCTGGACAGCTGCCGCGCGGAAAAACTGAACTATTGCCTGGTGGTGCGCGAAATGGACAATCCTGTGATCAGCCTGCTGCACCAGGAGGATTTCTCCGAGCTTCTGGCGAGCTATGGCGGAGGCGCCGGGAACGGTGACCGCCTGCCGCTGGTTGTTTACCGTGTGTACCCTGAAACCGGCCGGGAAGAGGTGATTCGCGGGGCGCGCGTCATCGGATTGAACACCCGCGCGCTGCGGAACCTAACCGGAATCGGGAACGACAATTTTGTCTACAACTACATGCAAAGCCAAAACAACGGATTTGCCGGCACCGCACTAGGAGCGTTTGGCTCGGCGCAAGTGGGCTTGCCGGCTTCCGTGGTGGCGCCGTCGCTGCTGTTTGACGAATTGGAAGTGCGCGGAGCGCGCGGCGAAGCCAAGCGCCTGCCGCTCTTGCCGCCGCCGCCGATGAGCCCTGCAAAGTAACGTCGTTTCTGGAATCGCCGCGGTGCATTTCGTCCCGCCAAAGCGGTAGCTTCTACATATTCGCGAAGGAATAAAAACTGGTCTGCTCACTGAGCGGTGAGCGTCAAGTATACTCCTCCGCGTTTCGGCCAAAGATGCGAATCTGAGTTAGTCTAGGCGGACGATGGTTGTTCCCTATTCAGTGGAAGAAGGACGGGAGAAGAAACGGGCGGCGCTCTTGAGCGTGGGCTCGGCACTGCTGCTGGTTTCGCTGAAAACGTTTTTGGTGGTCCGAACGGGCAGCTTGGGAGTCCTTTCGGAAGCGTTGCATTCCGGTCTCGACTTGCTCGCGGCGATCATCACGTTTCTCTCCGTGAGGATGTCCGATCAGCCAGCGGATGAGAAGCATCCTTACGGGCACGGCAAGTTTGAAAACTTCTCGGCGTTCGTCGAGACGGGGCTGCTGGCGCTGACCGCTCTCTACATCGTTTATGAGGCGTTTGACCGGCTGTTCTTCCGCAGCGTGCACATCCAGCCGAGCGTCACGGCAATCCTGATTCTGCTGATCGCTTTGTCGATCGATCTGACGCGGGCGCGGGCCCTCGGATACGTCTCTCGCAAATATTCCAGCGACGCTCTCGAAGCCGACGCCCTGCATTTCTCGACCGATGTGTGGAGCACTATCGTGGTGATCGCCGGCATCGGGCTGGTGTGGATCGGCGAGACGTGGAACCTGCCGTGGCTGAATTACGCGGACGCCCTGGCTGGCCTGACCGTGGCAGCCGTCATTTTGTGGGTCGGCGCTCAACTCGGCAGACGCACGCTGGATGCCTTATTGGACGCGGCGCCGCAGGGCTTGCAGCAGGAAATCGCCAAGGCCGTCGCGCGCATGGACGGCGTGCTGGACGTTGACCGCGTGCGTGTGCGGCGCGCCGGCAATCGCCACTTTGTGGATGCGACGGTAAGCGTTGCGAGGACAGCGAGCCTCGAGCAGGTGCATGCTTTAAGCGACGCCATCGAAAAACGTATCGGGGAAATCGTTCCGTCGGACGTGATGGTGCATGCGGAGCCTCGCGCGCCACAAGGAGAACACCTTTTTGAAGCGATTCGCGCCGTGGCACAGAAGATGGGGCTTGCCGTTCATGACCTGACCGCGGTCCAACAAGATGGACAACTTTTCATCGAACTGCACCTGGAAGTGGACGAGCATTTGAGCCTGGGCGATGCGCACCGCCAGGCTACCGACCTGGAAGAAAAAATTCGCGAGCTGCGAGACGGGCAGGTAGAAGTTAATATCCACATCGAACCGCTGGGCACACACATTGCCACGCCGGATGCGGGCGGCGGGGAAATGAAACAGCTTTCGCGCGCGATCGAAGAGTTTTTGAACAAGCTGCCGCTGGAGTTCGGCGAGCTCGTGAATTGCCACGACGTGCGCGTGCGCCAGGTGGAGCACCACATCCTGGTTTCGTGCCATTGCACGATGAGGAGCGAGCTGCCCATCACGCAAATCCACGACGTGACCGCGGCGCTGGAAGACCGTGTGAAGGAAAAGTTTCCTCAGATTTACCGCGTCACCATTCACCCCGAACCTTTCGAGGAAAAATAACGGCACAGGATTTGTCCTGTGCTGTTTTTGGGAGCAATCATGAGACAAGCGGAGGCGGCGCTACTGCACTTCGGAAGGGCGAGCGAAAACTTGCGCACCCATCGCTATCAGCGCAGGAAAACAAACGAGAACATAGCGCGGCTCGGGCGTTTCCAGTGTGGTCAGAAAGGCCGTGCGGATCAGAATGTATAGCGCCAGGAAGGCAACCGCAGGCTGGGCTGAAGAGTTCGAGCGCCAAAGCCGCGCCGCACCCCAGACGCCCAGTCCTACGTAAAATAAATTCAGGACAAAAAGCAGGCTGGTGACTTCCTGATCGACGGGGTCATCCTCGCGCATTTGCGCCAGCGGAAAAACGTGCCCAGAAACGGGCAGCAGTTCAATGCGCGGCGTAAACCAGATGACGACGGCACGCGCGGCGGGCAACCTGAGATACGTTCGCAAAGGATGGCGCGCCGTCCGCTCGCGCGCTAATTGCGCGAACGCCGCGTCTTCTTCCGGCGTCAGCGTCAAGTCATTGTTGTATTGTTCGAGAATGGCGGCAACGCGCTGCTTCTCTTCCACCGAATCAAAAGCGCGCGCGGGAATCTCTTCGACGTTGATGGCTTCTTCGTTCAGCTTCCACGACACCAGGTAGCAATCCCGGACACGATAGAGCCAGGTCTTTTCCCAGGCCATGAAGCTGTAGGGGACAAGCTCGCCCGGCAGATTCGAGTTTTTGGGAGCGAGGAATTGCGGTTCGCCCAGCGTTATCATGTTCCGAATGGCCCAAGGGGAAAGAATCACCACGCAGCCGAGCGCCATGGCCAGGCAAACCCAGAACCAGCGGCGGAAATTTCCACGCGGGAAAAATAATCCGCCAAAACTGAGGGCAACTGCAACGAGCAACAGCGGTGTTTCAGGGCGGAAAAGCGTTCCCAGACCGACAATCAATCCTCCAACCAGCGCAGAGTATTCGGCGCTTTTTCCCAGGCGAAGATGGGTGCTCTTCAATAGAAAATCCGGCTTCTGCACTCTTCTCAACGCTACCAGGAAAGCATTGCAGGCCAGGGCGGTCCAGAAAGTTGCAAACACTTCGGTCAGGGGCACGGCGGTGTAGTTAGCGGTAAAGGGACACAACGCGGCGAGCCACATCGCAACGGAAAACACCCGCTTGTTCGGCGTTGGATCTTCCGAGGCGCAGGCTAAAAGCGCCGCCAGCCTGGCAATCGCCAGGCAGGAAAGCAAATCCACTCCGACCTGTGCCAACATGACCCAGAGGCGGGCGGCCTCACTCGTCCGGCCCGTGAGCGCGTAGAGGATGGCAAGAAACGCCGGATAACCCGGCATGCGCAGATCAACGGGCGTGATCGCCCCGCTAACGGTCATGGCGTAGACGTGGTGTTTTAGCCAGTTGGTGGCGATTTGCTCGTAAAGAACCGTGTCGCTGGAATTGGCGGGGAACTTCAGCACGAAATAGAGCCGCAGGCAAAGACCTGCAATTAATGCCACAAAGGAATTCGAGAAAACTCGCTTCATCAATGCCACGCATCTTACAATAGAGGAGACGGAATCGCGCAGACGGACTCAGCCCTGGCCTGATGTATATTTGCCTGCCGCGCAGCCGGTTTGAAAGGTGACATGAAGGAACGCGGACCCATATTTTATGACGCGGAGCGTGTGCGTTGGCGCCGCACGCGGCGCGTAATGGAAATCACCGGCGTCCTGCTGACCCTTTTGCTCGCCTATTTTTTCGTGACCATCGCCGTCAGCGTGGAACTGCCCGCAGGTCTACTGCCGGACACCAAGCCCGGATATCACGCCGTCAAATCGAAAAAGAAGCTACTTACACGCGAAGGGCGCCGCCGCCGCGTCGCGAACATCGGAAAGCTCCCGGCAAGCTATGATCCCGTTCGGGCTGCATTTTTGGTGAGCTGGGATCCCAACAGCCTGGCTTCTCTCAAGAAGCATTACAAAGACATCGACTTGCTGATTCCCGAGCAGCTCCATGCCGTGTCTGCCGATGGCGCGCTGACCATTGTGGATTACGAGCGCGGCCAATACACCGCGAAAGCCACACCGGCCGAGGCTATTTCGATTTTGAAAGAAGACAAGCTGCACCAGTGGATGAAGTCGCTGAATCCTCCGGTCGAGTTGCCGATGATGGGCCTCGTCAACAACTACGACGGCGTCGAGTGGCGCATCAAGGAAATGGCGCAGATGCTTGCGAATCCTTCCGCGCGGCAGAATCTCGCGCGGGACATCACCGCGTATGCCGTTGATTCGCACGAGGCAGGCATTGTCGTCGATTTTGAAGAAGTTCCCGACGCCAGCCAGGAGCACTTCCGCGAATTCATCGCCACGCTCGCGCCCGCGCTCCACTCTGCCGGATTGAAACTCATGATCGCTCTGCCGGCGCGCGACGACGCGTATGATTACGAATTCTTCGGCAAGGAATGCGACGCGATCGTGCTGATGAACTACGACCAGCACTGGCTGACTTCTCCGCCCGGTCCCATCGCCGCCCAGGACTGGTTTGGCGAAAACTTGCGCCAGGTATTCGACGTCGTTCCTCCGCAAAAGATCATCGTGGGAATTGCGAACTATGCTTACGATTGGTCCCTTGCTCCCAAAAAGAACCACGAGGCCGCGGCAGAGTACAGCATCCAGGAAGCATTACTGCACGTCGAGGAATCGGATACCGACGTTGAATTCGATAGCGATTCGCTGAATCCGCACTATTCCTACTATGACGAGCACAACCACCTGCACCAGGTGTGGATGCTGGACGCCGTCACCGCTTACAACGAGCTTCGGACGAGCGAGCGATTGGGCGTGCAAGGCACGGCGCTGTGGCGGCTGGGTTCTTCAGACACTTCCATGTGGCCAATCTGGGATGCGACTCACGCCGACGATGCCGCCCGGCAAAAACTTGCCGATCTGCCGCCGGGTCCGGACTTGATCCTCGAAGGCGATGGCGACATCTGGCACTTTACGGATACACCGAAGCACGGCAAGCGCTCCTTCGAGTACGACGCGGGCAGCGATCTTTTCACCGAAGAGTCCTACGACGCCATCCCGCTTTCCTACAACATCGATCGCCTCGGCGGAGCGAACAAGAAAATTGCCATCTCCTTCGACGATGGTCCCGACCCGCAGTGGACGCCCAAGATTCTCGACATCCTGAAGGAAAAGAAAGCGCCTGGAGTTTTCTTTATCATCGGCGACCAGGCAAATAAGAGGCCGGATATCCTAAAGCGAGAATTCGCCGAGGGCCACGAGATCGGCAATCACACGTTTACTCACCCGAAATTCGACGAGATCTCGCACACCCAGCTCCGCTGGGAATTGAACCTGACGCAGCGGCTGATCGAAAGCACCCTCGACGTCAAAACGATTCTGTTCCGTCCTCCCTACGGCATCGATCATCAGCCGGAGTATTCGGAGGAAGTGGCGCAACTTCCCGTTGCTCAGGAGATGGGCTATTTAATCGTGGGCCAGCGTATCGATCCGGATGACTGGAGCTTGCGCAACGGCAAGCCCATCCCAGCGAAAGAGATTGTCGACAGCGTGCTGAGGCAAGCGGGCAACGGCAATATAATCTTGCTGCACGACGGCGGCGGCGACCGCACCCAGACGGTTGCGGCTCTTCCGCAAATCATCGACGCATTACGCAAGAAGGGCTACCAGCTTGTTTCCGTTTCAGACCTCATTGGAAAAACGCGCGCCGAAGTAATGCCCCTGCTCTCCCCCGAAGAGCGCTTCGAGGCTCGTGCCGACGGATTTATCTTCACGCTGTTTCAATGGTTTCGGTTCTTCATCGGGGCCATATTCATTCTTGGCATTGTAATGGTCAGTGGGCGCGCCGTGATCATTGGCCTGCTCGCCCTAATCGAAAAACTTCGGCCGGACCATGCCGTGATGCCGAATCCTCCTCCGAGCGTGACCGTGCTGATCCCCGCGCACAATGAAGAGAGCGTCATCGTGCAAACCGTCGAGTCCGTCCTGCTCTCGGATCTGAAGGAGTTGCGCATTATCGTTGTGAATGACGGCTCGACGGATCGAACGCGCGATCTGCTGGACGAGAATTTCTCGCGTGAGCCGCGCGTGCGCATCATTCATCAGGTGAATCGCGGAAAAGCGGCGGCGCTGAACCTCGCCATGTCCCAGGCGGACACCGACATTGTGGTGACCATCGACGCTGACACGGAAATCGAACCGGACGCCATTAGCAAACTCGTTCGCCATTTTTCCGATCCCAAGGTTGGCGCCGTCGCCGGCAACGTCAAGGTCGGCAACCGTTCGCGCTGGCTCACGCGCTGGCAGGCGCTGGAGTACATCACCAGCCAGAACATGGAGAAACGCGCTTTCGACCTGCTGAATTGCATTACGGTCGTACCGGGCGCGCTCGGCGCCTGGCGCAAGAAGGCCATCGAAACCGCGGGAGGCATTACGGCGGACACTGTCGCGGAAGACGCCGATTTGACCATCGCCATCCGCCGCCTTGGCTGGCGCATCAGCTACGACGAAGAAGCCATTGCCTGGACCGAAGCTCCGGAAACGGCCGGCCAACTGATCCGCCAGCGTTTTCGCTGGACTTTTGGCACGCTGCAATCGTTCTGGAAGCACGGCGACACGCTGCTGCGCCCAAAGTACGGAACGCTCGGCTGGATTGCGCTGCCCAACATCTTTTTATTCCAGCTTGTCCTGCCGCTGATTTCGCCGGTTATCGACCTGATGTTCTTTGGCTCGCTGTTGCTTTGGGGACTCGCGCAGTTCCGCGTCACGCGGTTGCCGCAACTCTGGACCGCCGCGGACGTGGAAAAATCGGTGCTCTTCTTTCTTGGATTCTTGCTCATTGACATACTGACGTGCATGGTGGCGTTCGTGCTGGAACGAAAGGAAGACTGGACCCTGCTCATTCCCGTCTTGCTGCAGCGCTTTTACTATCGCCAGTTGATGTACGTGGTGCTCTTCCGCTCCGTGAAGGAAGCCGTCAGCGGCCGTCCTGTCGGCTGGCGCGGCGTTGAGCCGGAAGCGCCGCCGCGAACTTCCAAAGCTCCGCCCAAGCCGGCCACGGCCCCAGTCGAAGGCAATTGAGCCTGCTCACACCACGGCTGCCAGTGCGTCAGATTCCCTGGGGGCTGTGTGCATGTCTGTCGTCGTTCCTCGTCGCGTCTTTCTAAAATCCTCTGCCGTCGCCGGGGCTGCCTTGCTTGTCCCCTTCCATCTCTCCGGCAATGCGCGAGCTCACAAGGCCTCTGGCTCCTCTACATCCAATACTTCCGGCTCTTTTTCGCCAAATGCCTGGCTCGAACTTTCTTCGGGCGGCGACGTAAAGATCTGGTGCGGCAAATCCGAGATGGGACAGGGCGTCCGTACATCGCTCCCCATGATCGTCGCAGAAGAGTTAGGCTGCGACTGGGCCAGCGTCACCGTAGTGCAGGCGGACCTCGACGCAAAATATGGCGATCAGCTTACCGGTGGAAGCCTGAGCGTTCGCACTTCCTACGACAATCTGCGCAAAGCTGGAGCGGCCGCTCGCGAAATGCTGATTTCCGCAGCCGCCAGGGAATGGTATGTGGAGCGATCCACATGCCGCGCGGAAAATGGCTCAGTCATCCATTTGTCCACGCAGAAACGATTGCCTTACGCTCAACTTGTCGCGCTTGCAGCCGGGATTTCACCTTCGGCTGATCCGCCGTTGAAAAATCCTTCGGACTTCAAGCTTATCGGCAAGTCAACCCGCCGCACTGATTCGTTGGCCAAGGTAACTGGCGCCGCCAAATTCGGCCTGGACACTCGGCTTCCCGGAATGCTCATTGCCTCCGTGGAACGCAGCCCGGTCTACAGCGGCACGCCGCGGCGCTTCAACGCTGACGAAGTGAAGTCCGCCCCGCATGTCCAAGCCGTGTTGGAAGTGAAGTCCGCCCATCTCACGCATCAATTCGGCGAAACCTCCGGACCCGGCAGCCGCAATTACTCCTGCGCGGGCGTAGCCGTTGTCGCCGATTCGACCTGGGCTGCCGTGCAAGCGCGAAAGCTTCTTAAGGTCGAATGGAATGAGCCTCCGTCCGCTTCCGAGACTACCGCCAGCCTACGTGAAAAAATGCTGCGCTTCGCCTCTAAGCCGGGCACTATCATTCGCAACGACGGCGACTTCGAGAAAGCACATGCAAGTGCAGCGAAAAAAATCGATGCGGTTTACGAAGTGCCTTTTCTCGCCCACGCCACGATGGAACCTGTAAATTGCACGGCCCACGTCCGCGGCGATTCCTGCGAACTCTGGGCCCCTACACAGATCCCGGGGGCAGCTGCGGATTCGATAGCCAGTGCACTCGGCATTCCGCGCGAGCGCGTCAAAGTCCACGTCACATCCATCGGCGGTGGATTTGGCCGCCGCCTCATTCAGGATTATGCCGTCGAAGCCGCCCTCATCTCCCGAGATGCGGGCGCGCCCGTGCAGGTCGTCTGGTCTCGCGAAGACGACATCCGCCACGATTTCTACCGCCCGGCCGCCTGCCACGTTTTGCAGGCCGGCTTGGACGCGCAAGGACAGCTAGTCTCCTGGCGCCACGGCGGCTCTTCTCCCTCCATCGAAACCTTTTTTAACGGCACCGGCATTTCTCCTCGTGCCGCCGCGCAGGTGGATTCGCTGGACTTTCCCGCGCTCTTCGTGCCCAATTTTCGCCTCGAATTCACCGTCGCCGAATCCGGCATGCCCCTCGGCTATTGGCGTTCCGTCGACGCCTCCGGCAACCAGTTTGTTATTTCCAGCTTTTTTGACGAAGCCGCGCATGCCGCCGGCCGTGATCCGCTCGAATTTCTTCTCGCTGCGTTCGGGCCCGCGCGAAAGATTCCTGTCGGGAGCGGGGAGACGCTCGACGTGGGCAGGCGTCGAAACGTCATCGAACTGGCCGCGCAAGAATCTGGCTGGGGTAGGCCGATGCCTTCGGGCCGTGGCCGCGGCATCGCCGCCGCGTTTGGCTGGGGCAGCTACGTCGCGCAGGTTGCCGAAGTCACTTGCGACGCGGACAAAGGCACGCTTCGCGTGGATCGCGTGGTCTGCGCCATCGATTGCGGCACTGCTGTGAATCCTCTGGGCGTGAAGGCGCAGATGGAAGGGGCCATCAATTTCGGCTTAGCGCAAACACTGAAGAGCGCCATCACCGTTTCGGGCGGCCGAGTGGAGCAAAGTAACTTCCACGATTACGAAGTTCTGCGCATGAGCGACGCTCCGCCCGTCATCGATGTCCATATTGTGCCCAGCGCCGAGCCGCCGGGCGGTTGCGGCGAACCCGGAGTTCCTCCGGCCGCCCCTGCGGTTGCCAACGCCATTTTTGCCGCGACGGAAAAGCGCATCCGGCGGCTGCCGATCCGTGCGGCCGATCTGGGCCGCCGAGCGGCGCCCGCCCGGTAGGGAATTCTACGGATTTTCAACCACCCCGGTGTTGTTGTAGGATATCGGTCTGCAAGTTGGGAGGACTCCATGGCCATCAGTTTTACCTTGAACGGCAAATCTCAATCCGTCGATGTCAGCCCGGACATGCCTCTGCTCTGGGTGCTCCGTGACAAGTTGGACTTGACCGGCACCAAGTTCGGCTGCGGCATGGCGCTCTGCGGAGCGTGTACCGTGCACATCAACGGCGAAGCCACGCGTTCCTGCGTTACCGCGATCTCCAGCGTCGCGGGGAAGAAAGTCACCACGATCGAGGGCCTTTCCGTGGACGGCAGCCATCCCGTCCAGAAAGCCTGGATGGAAGAAGACGTTCCGCAGTGCGGCTACTGCCAGTCCGGACAAATCATGTCCGCCGTCGCCCTGCTTTCGAAGAAACCCAACCCCACCGACACAGACATCGACGATGCCATGAGCGGCAACATCTGCCGTTGCGGCACGTACCAGCGCATCCGTAAAGCGATTCATCGCGCCGCGTCCATGCAAGCGGGCAAGGCCTAGTCCCGGCTTACGCTGTCTTCAACCGTAGTTGTAATTACAAATTCAGAGGTGTCCCATGGTAATCGCTCCAGTCGTAAATCGCCGTGATTTTCTTAAGACCGGTGCCGCCGGAGGTGTCGCGCTCGTCGTTGGCTTCCATCTCTGTCCGACCGCTCTCGCCGATCAAGCCCAGGACCAGGAAAAGAAAACTCCCAATCCCTTCGATGCCTGGGTCCGCATCACTCCGGACAATCGCGTCACGCTCATTCTCGGTAAATCGGAAATGGGCCAGGGCATCATGACGGCTCTGCCCATGATCCTCGCGGAAGAACTGTGCGTGGACTGGAAGCAGGTGAAGGTCCAGCAAGCGCCCACCAATCCGAAAATCTATGACCTCGGGACGGGTGGCAGCGGCAGTGTTGCCGGCTCCTGGCTGCCGTTGCGCCGCGCAGGGGCAGCCGCGCGTGAAATGCTCGTGGCTGCTGCAGCCAAGCAATGGGAAGTCGGTCCCGACACGTGCAAAGCTCAGGACGGGCAAGTGGTTCATGGTCATCCCCAGCGTTCTCTGTCTTACGGACAATTAGTCGAATCCGCCTCCAAGCTTCCGATCCCCAATCTCAACACCGTGCCGCTCAAGGACTCTGACGATTTCACCGTCGTTGGCCACGACACGCGGCGTTTTGAGGGCCGCGACAAAGCTACGGGCGCTGCCAAGTTCGGCATCGATTCCCGCGTTCCCGGCATGCTTTTTGCCGTGGTCGCGCGCTGCCCGGTTTTCGGCGGAAAGCTCGCCTCATTTGACGCCACGAAAGCCAAAGCTGTGGCCGGCGTTCGCGACGTTGTTCCATTTGAAACCAGCGGACGCGGCGCTTCGACCACCGGCGGAGTCGCTGTTCTCGCAGACAATTCCTGGGCCGCCATCCAGGGCCGCAATGCTCTCGAAGTGAAATGGGAGGAAGGTTCGGCGGCGAAGGAATCCACAGCCGAACTTCAAAAGCAGTTTCTCGCGAACGCCACCAAGCCCGGAAGAGTCTTGCGAAACGATGGCGATGCGGACTCCGTTCTGGGCTCCAGCGCGAAAAAAATCGAAGCCGTCTACGAGCTGCCTTTCGCGCCTCACGCTTGCATGGAGCCGATGAATTGCACCGTGCTCATTCGGCCTGACGAAGCGGAAGCGTGGATTCCGACCCAAGCGCCCCAATGGGCGCAGGGAGTCATCGCCGAAGCTTCCAAGCTGCCTCCTGAAAAAGTGATCGTACATACAACACTGATGGGCGGCGGCTTTGGGCGCCGCTATCAGGCGGATTTCGTGATGGAAGCGGCACAGGTAGCCGCGAAGACCGCGGGCAGGCCTGTCATGGTTCTGTGGACCCGCGAAGACGACATGAAGCACGGTTTTTACCGCCCGGCGTCCTATCACAAGCTGCAAGGCGCGCTAGACGCGAATGGCAATCTCGCGGCATGGAAACATTTTCAAACGTCGACTTCCATCGCTGCCAAGTGGAGCCAGGAGGGCGCGAATGATCCGGGACTGGGCGAGTTCGGCACGGGAGCTACAATTCCTTACATAACGCCGAACCTCCGCCTCGAATACACCTTGGCTGAATCGAGCGTGCCGCGCGCCTGGTGGCGCTCCGTCGAACACTCCAGCAGCGGCTTCGTCGTGGAAAGTTTTATTGATGAGCTTGCCGCTGCCGCGGGCCAGGACCCGCTGGCTTTTCGCCTAAAACTCATTGGCGGAGACCGCAAGATTCCGCGGTTCGGCGAAGAGAAAGCAACGCCGCTCGATACGGCGCGGCTCAAGGGAGTTTTGCAACTCGCCGCCGAGAAGGCGGGCTGGGGGAAGCCTCTGCCCAAAGGTATGGGCCGAGGCATCGCCACATTTTTTTCGTTCAATTCCTACACCGCCGCCGTCGCGGAAGCCAGCGTCAAAGATGGGGCCGTGAAGCTGCACCGTCTCGTTTACGCCGTGGATTGTGGCCGTCCCATTAATCCGGACGGCATCCGCGCGCAAGTGGAAAGCGCCGCGATCTACGGGCTTTCCGCCGCCCTGCACGATGCCATCACCATCAAGGATGGCCGCGTCGAGCAATCGAATTTCAACGATTACCAGATGCCGCGCATCAGCGCGACCCCAAAAACGGAAGTCCACGTAATCATGAGCAAGGAAGAGCCGACCGGCATCGGCGAGCCCGGATTGCCGGTGGTCACTCCGGCCATGTGCAACGCCATTTTCGCCACGACCGGGAAGCGCATCCGGCGGCTTCCCATTCGCGCAGCAGATCTGGCATAGCGTTTCCTGCGCGCGTTATTGCAGAATAGCGCGTGCCTTTATCACCGACTCTTCTCGCCGCCATTCCGCTGGCGATCTGGATATACGTCTTGCTCGCGCGCGGAGATTTCTGGGAAGTGCGTGAAGAGGAGACTCAGCCGGAGCCTTTGCCAAACTGGCCTCGCGTCGCCGCCGTCGTTCCCGCGCGCAACGAAGCTGGAACCATCGCGCGAACCGTCAGCTCTCTAGCAGGACAGGACTATGCCGGAGAATTCTCGATTGTCGTTGTTGACGATCACAGCGAAGACGGCACCGGAGCGCTCGCGCGCAAGGCAGCAGCGGAATCCCGCGCCGCAGAACGAATCGCGATTCATTCAGCGGCAGACATTCCTCCGGGCTGGACGGGAAAACTCTGGGCGCTGAACGAAGGCGCGGAGGCCGCCTCCGAAGGCAAGCCTGATTTCCTTTGGTTCACCGATGCGGATGTGGTGCACGCGCCGGACACGTTGAAGCGGTTGGTCTTTCGCGCGGAAAAAGACTCGCTTGATCTCGCCTCATTGATGGTGCTGCTGCAGGCCAGGACATTTCCTGAGCGGCTGCTGATTCCTCCATTTCTCTATTTTTTCCTGCTGCTCTATCCGCCGCGCTGGATCGCCGACCCGAACGCAAACACGGCCGGAGCCGCGGGCGGCTGCATCTTGCTGCGGCGGAACGTGCTCGCGCCCATCGGTGGGTTTGCCTCGATTCGCGGCGAGGTGATTGACGATTGTGCGCTGGCGCGCGCCGTGAAGAGCCGCAGCGGAAGAATCTGGATGGGCCTGACGCGAACGAGCGTGAGTTTGCGGAGCTATGGCAGCTTCGCAGAAATTCGCGACATGATCGCGCGCACGGCGTTTACGCAGCTCCGCTATTCGTTGGTCCTGTTGATCGTCGCGCTGGCCGGGCTCTTTGCAACCTTTCTGCTGGCTTGGGTTCTTTTTTTCGCTTATCCGGGTGAAGCTTGGCTTCTTGTGGACAGCGCCATTGCTCTAATGGCTGCGTCCTTCCTCGCGACGGTGCGATTTTACAACTTGTCAACAGCGTGGGCTTTGACGTTGCCGGTCGCGGCAATTTTCTACGGTTACGCAACGTGTGTATCCGCAGCGCGCTACTGGCTTGGCCGCGGCGGGCAATGGAAGGGCCGCGCCCAAGCGCCGCGCCGAAACTAATCCGGATGGTGGCGTATCCAAATTTGTAGTCTTGCGCATCGAAATTTGTTATCCTGCGCAAAGGTGAAGTACAGGGCTGTATCCCGTTGGCCGCAGGGCGGCCACCTTAAAAAAAGG
>Ga0209055_1001170_pt1 | contig 17510 bp, 15 predicted proteins | sample GraSoiAngelo_110_FD_185875 | JGI IMG/M metagenome (GOLD analysis project Ga0209055, IMG submission 185875) | Grasslands soil microbial communities from the Angelo Coastal Reserve, California, USA - 14_0903_12_30cm (SPAdes) (version 2) | ecosystem: Environmental > Terrestrial > Soil > Grasslands ... | reverse complement strand
GCGCGGCGACTCGCTCTGCTCGGCGAGCTCGAACGCTGCGCCCGCGAGCGGCGCCTTTTCGCTCCCGGCCGCTTCATCATCCTCCCCTTCGGCAGTCTCGGAGGACTCGCGGCTGAGGGGCGGGGGGGAAGGAGGGGCGTAGGCGCGATCGCCGCGCAGGAATCGCTCGGCCGCGAGTCGGTTGAGACTCAACAGGGCGTCGGGGAACTGACGAAACAGCCCCGCATCGGGGTTCTTCTCTCCGGCCTCGCGCTCGAGCGCCTCCCGCACCTCCGCCGGCTCGAGCGAGACGTACCCCCGCTCGCCCGAGAGCAGCCGCAACACCGCCATCTCGTAGTCCTGGTGCGTGGCGACCTTCAACGTCGAGCGGTTGGAGCGGTACGGCACGAGCCGCTCGTACACCTCGGCGGCGGGGAACGGCACGGCGAGCCGACCGGGCGCGTCGTCGGCAAGCACGCTCACCAACCTTTCGAACAACCGATCCAGATCGTCCGCCACGCTGTCCGTTTCCCCTTTCCCGTTTCCCCTTTCCCGTTACTTCACGATCACGACCCCCTTCATGAAGGGATGCGGCGTGCAGTGATAGGAGTATGTGCCGGCCTTGCCGAAACGATGGATGAAGCTTCCGTTGGACGCGATCAGGGGCGAGCCCGACTCCGCGCCGTCGAAGCTGATCGTATGCTCCACGGGATCATTGTTGACCCAGCGCACCGCTTGTCCGACGGAGATCGTCACCGTGTCGGTGCCGAACTTGTACGCCGCCAGGCGCACCGTCGTCGCGACCGGTGCCGACACGTCGCCGACGGCGGCGGGGCGCGGCGTGCCGTGGAACCAGGGGCCGAATCGCTTCAGGTGGATGGGGATCGTGAACTCGAAGCCGTAGAGGCGCTGGCTCTGGCCAATCGAATTGCCCTGGATCGTGCTCGTCAGCGCGTTGCTGACCTCCAGGCTAAACGTGTGCGGCGACCCTGGGATGACGACGTTCAGCGCGGCGCTCCACGCCGCCCGGACGGTGGGACTCACAAACGAGCCGACGTCCGCGCTCAGCGCCACGAAGCGGTTGACCCGCGCGACCACGCCACCGCCGAAGGCGGCACGAGCCGCCGACTGGCCGAGGGGTTTTCCGGCAACGCGCGCGGCGCCCTGCAGCGTCAGCGGTCCCGTGGTCCAATCGGCGCCCAGCTCGCCGTCCGCGCTCTTCGCCAGAAAGTTGTATGCCGGCGTGACCGACAGGTGGAGCCCCTCCGTTCCCTCGGGACCGCCCCACACCCGCCAGCGGGCATACAACTGCGTCTCGTTCGACGACTGGGATCCGGATCCCTGCTCGATGAGGAACGAGTGGGTGGCGAACTGTGCGCCGAGGGCGACGTTCCGCACGATTCCGGTCGCGAAGGTGAACGTCGGATCGTTCACCACGGTGTGCTGCGGTCCCGGCGCGACGAAAAAGCGGTGGACGAAGTTGAATTGTACGATCCCGGGATCGACCACCCACGTGCCACCGAGGTTGGCCGAGCGATACATGAGCGATTGCGCCGACAGCGGTACGGCTGTAGCGACGAGCAGAGCCAACGAAGCGTGTCTGATCACGGATCCTCCGGGGTGTTCATTCCGCATTCCGCATTCCGCACTCTCTTTCACCGCCATTCCTGCACCCACTTGTCGTACAGCACGGGCGTCACCTTTCCCTGCGCCAGGACCTCGATCCCCGACGGGTCGCGGTACGCCTTGCGATAGAACACATGCGTCACGCCCGAGTTGATCATCAGCTTGGCGCACATGATGCAGGGCGAGGCGCTGACGAACACGACTTTGTCGCGCACGCTCCCGGGCGCCTTGACCAGCGCATTCATCTCCGAGTGAATGCAGCCGCAGTTCCCCGGGACCGCGGAATCGCATTTGTTCGGCAAGCCCCGGGCGTTGCCGTTGTAGCCGATCGCGAGCACGTTCTCGAGCTGCTGATCGGTCACCACCGTCCCCACCTGGAGCCGGACGCAGGTGGAGCGCTTGGCCAGCTCCTCCGCCATGCGCATGTACACCTCGTACAGGGGGATCCGATCGACCGGCGGAGCCACGGCTCCATTCGGCAGGAGGTTGAGGGCGTGGGTGTTCGCGGCCACGCCGTCCCTAGCGACGCTCATGCAGCTCCTCGTCGGGATCGTAGTCCAGATAGTGGCGACGCGCCCGCTCTTGTGCGAGCCAGGTGTCGAAGCCCGACGGCACCAGGCCGTTGGAGCGCTCCTGGCGCTCCGCGGCACGCATCGCGAGCGCGTTGGCGTATTCGTTCTTGGCGTGGCCGGCGTGGCCGCGCACCCAGCGCCACTCGATGCTGTGGCCGGCCGCGGCCTGCACCAGCTTCTGCCACAGGGGGAGATTCTCGATCGCGCCGCCCTTGCGGCGCCAGCCGCGGGCGATCCATCCGGGGACCCACTCCGTCATTCCCTTGATCAGGTATTCCGAGTCCGACACGTAGACGACTTGGGCGCGCTTCCATTGCCGGTGCAGCCACTCGAGCGTCGCGATCGCGCCCGCGAGCGCCATCTTCTGGTTGGTGGTGTCGGGGGAGCACTCGTACAGGTCCCAGCGCGCCACGCTGTCGCCCGCCGGAGCCTCGACCAATGCCGCGTTCCCGCCGGGGTTGGGCGGCTCCGTTCCGTTGCCGAGGCAGCTCTCGTCCGCGTGCACCAGGACGGGGGTGGCGGGTGCACCGGGCATGTCAGGGCTGGATGACCACCGGGATGTCGGTGTGCCGCAGGATCTCCTCCGCGTGGGACACCACGACGGCGCTGGGCCGGCCGTCGACGTGAGTCATGTGGGCGCCGGCGAACAGGGAGTCGCAGTGGGTCCGCTTGATCACCTGGGCGACGACCTCGCCCGGCTTTCCGGGCTCGACGTGCGTGACGAACGGCACCCGTTGCATCGACAATGCCGCCTCGGCCGCGCCCACCACCAGGAGCCCGGCCTCGCGGTCGTCGCTCGCGTGGATGACGTGAATGGTGCTCTCCACCACCGTGGCGAACTGGATGGCGAGCTCCAGGGCCCGCTGACTCGTTTCGCGCCCGTCGAATGCGACCGCGATCGAGCGCATGGGCGACGGGACGCCGCCGCACACGATGACGCACCGCTCCGCGATACGGATCAACGAGACCACGGTGGGCCCCAGCGCGGACTCTTTCGTCGTGACGCCGCGACGACCGACCAGCACCGCGTCGGCGGTCTTGGCGAGCGCGGCCAGCTCGACGTCGGCGTCACCGTCGGTCGCCGCGGTTTCGACTTTCAGCCCCGCCGCAAGGACGCGCTCCCGCGCCCGGTCGAGCATGGCGGCCCCGTCCGCCCCGTGCCTGCCCTCGCGCACGTACGCCACGATCAGCGTGCTGCGAAACCGTTCTCCCAGGACCACCGCCTGCTCGAACGCCGCATCGGCGCGCGGGCTGCCGTCCAGTCCCACCAGCAGGCGTGTGAACACGGTTACGGCAGCACCGCGAACGACTCGAGGTCGTGCAGCGGGAACGCCAACAGCTCGCCCGTCATCGGCAGCCTGCCCTGGAGCGCCTCGTCGCGTGCCACGGTCTCGAGCCGCTCGGCCACGACGACGTATTCCGTGCCGCGGCGTCGCAGCGCCACGCGGCGCCGCTCCCGCACCGCCCGCTCGAGCGCATCGAGGGCGTCGGGCGTGAGCCTCGTGTATTCGGGGATCGTGCTCGTCCGGCGTCCGCTCATCAGCGCACCGCGATGCGGCCGACGCCGCCGGCGACGACTCGGCCGATCACGGCCGCCGTGAGGGTCCCCTCGCGCCCGAGCGCGGCCACGAGCGCGTCGGCCCGGTCAGGGGCCACGGCGATCAGCAATCCCCCCGACGTCTGCGCATCCGCAAGCAGCAGGCGGGTCGTGCCGTCCACCGCGTCCGCGAAGGCGACGGCGTCCGCGACAGCCGCGACGTTGCGCTCGCTGCCTCCGGGGATCGCACCGCGCTCGGCGGCCTCGTGCGCCCGCGGCAACAGCGGCACGGCAGCCGCCGAGAGCTCGGCCGCGACGCCGCTCGCTTCGAGCAGCGTGCGCAGGTGGCCGAGCAGCCCGAAGCCGGTGACGTCGGTCGCGGCGTGCACGCTCTTGCCCATGGTCAACATCGCACGGGCTGCGCCCGCGTTCAGCGTCGTCATCGCGGCCACGGCGGGCGCCACGTCCGCCTCCGTCAGGAGATCGCGCTTCAGCGCGGTGGTCAACACGCCGGTGCCGAGCGGCTTGGTGAGCACCAGCACGTCGCCCGGCCTGGCGCCGCTGTTCCGCACGATCCGGTCGGGATGCACTTCCCCGATCGCGACCATGCCGTACTTCGGCTCGGGGTCGTCCACCGAGTGCCCGCCGAGCACGAACGCGCCGGCGGCGCGCGCCACCTCGGCGCCGCCGCGCAGCACGTCGCCCAGCAGCTCGAACGGCAGCCCCTCGCGCGGCCAGCCCACGAGGTTGAGCGCGAGGAGCGGCGTCGCGCCCATGGCGTACACGTCGGAGAACGCGTTGGTCGCGGCGATGCGCCCGAAGTCGTAGGCGTCGTCGATCAGGGGCGTGAAGAAGTCACCGTCGCCACGATCGCGCGATCGGGTGCCACCTGGAAGACGGCGGCGTCGTCGCGGCTCGAGGCGTCGACCAGGATCCGGGGATCCGTCGCGACCGGCACGTGGCGCAAGACCTGCGCCAACTCGGCTGGGCCGAGCTTGCAGGCTCAGCCGGCGCCGTGCGAGTAGGCGGTCAGACGAATTATGGATTGGGCCGTCATGGCCTGCGGAAGATGCAGGCGGAGGGAGGCGCCCGGCAAGGCACGCTTACCGCAAGGCGGCGACCTCCGACAGGCTCCGGTCGAGCTCACGATACGCGAACCGGATCTGCCCACTGGCGTCGAGAAGGTAGTACGACGGCGTGCCCCACTGGCTGAAGGCGCGGCTCGCGTCCCGCCACACGTCGGCGTAGACCGGAAACGAGAGGCCCTTGGCGGCGAGGAACCGCTGCAGGTCCGCCGTCATGCGCTCGTCCGTGATCGTCACGACCCCGATCCCTGCACGCTCGAGCCGCGCGACCATGTGCCCCAGGGCGGGCAGCTCTTCGAGCGATGGGCCGCAGCGCCGGGACCAGAAGGCGACGAACGTGATCCGCCCCCGCGTCAACGTGTCGAAGCGCACGGGGGCACCGCCCGCCCCTTCCAAACGGACGCTCGCGCGCAGGGGACGTCGTGTGGCGCGGTCGAGGACCCGGCTCCGCAGCTCGAGCCGTCCGCGTTCGATTGCACGGCGCCACGCGGCGGAGTCCACGTCGATCCCCATGAATCGGCGGGTCGAGTCCGCCGTCCAGCTCTCAGTGGCCGGGTCCGCGGCCGCAAAGGCTAGCAGCCTGAGCGCGCCGGCGGTGTCGCCGTTCGCCACCCGCGTGTGGGCGACGCGCCGGAACAGCCCGACGTCCCACCCTTCCCGCACCGCCAGCTCGAGTGTGTCGAGCCCCGCCGCGACCCGTCCGCTGGCGACCAGCGCGTCGCCCAGCGCGGCCAGGAGGGAGCGCGCGGTCGCCGCATCGACCGCGCGCTGCTCTTCGACGGTGCGCTCGAGCGACCGCCGTGCATCCTGTGGAACGTCGAGTCCGCGCAACTCCTGGCGCAGGAGCCGCATCCCTTCCTGGCGCAAGGCGGGGTAGCCGGTGAACACAGTGGCGATCCACGCGGAGTCGCCCCGGTTCATGTCCAGATAGTGGCTGGCCCAGCGGACGAGCGCCGCGGAATCAGCCACCATCTGGGCCAGCCTCCATCCCAGGGTCACGACGGTGCCGTGTGCCGGCCCCACGTCGTCCCATAGCCGGTCCATGTCGGCCAGCGCTCGGAGTGAGTCCTTGTCCTTCCAGAGGCGGCTCCAGATCGCCACCGCGCGATTCTGCGCCGCGAACGGTGACCGGGGCGCTGCGCGCTCCAGCCGCCGCTTCCAGTAAGACATCAGCGTCGTGTCGCCGACGCCCTGCGCATACCAGAACATGTAGCCGAGATCGTCAGCCGAGAGCATGGTGCGGGGCGCCAGCCGCCGGTGGAAAGCCCACAGGCGCGCCCGGTGAGCGGCGAGCACGCTGTCCACGTACGACACCCCGAGCACGTTCTTCTCATAGAAGAACAGGTTCGACCAGGGTGCGACGCGCTCTGGATAGAGCGTTGCGGCGCGACGCGCCGTCTGGTAGCCGAGCTCCCAATTGCGGCCCATCAGGTCGTTCTCGCGTTGGCCGAAGGCCTCGAGGGTCGGGCGCCCCAGGGTGTCGTGCACCAGCAGCTCCCACAATCGGCTGCCGTTGCTGTCCAGGTGTCGGCCCGCTGAGTCCTCCACGGCAAACACGGCGTAGACGACCGAATCCGGGAGCCGCACCGTGCCGCGATACAGCTCGCGGTCGACGCGGGTCAGCACGCCCGCTGTGGTCTGCCGCAGGCCGCGGTTGTAGGACTCGTCCCGCGGGGTACGGTACCTGGCGCGCAGGACCAGCCGATCGGGGCCGGCCAGGAGGGCGGATGCGCGGTACTCCACCTGCACCGTTGCGACGGCGAGGGGTCGGGCGGGGGAGAACAGCAGGAGCCCCTCGCTCGCACCCGCGCTCAAGCGTGCCGCGGGCCAGAGGAGCCATGTGGCCACGAGAAGGAGCAGACCGGCCGCGATCGCGAGCGAGGTCCGGCGAACCCGGGGCGCTGGGCGCGGGTCCTCCGTCGGGAGGATCACTCGATCCCCCGCGGCGAGCCGTGCTTCGATGCGCTCGAGCAGAGCCGGAGCGGGCGCCGGCGTCTCGAAGGCGGCGACCCGCCCCCGCAGCTCCCGCGCGAATGCGACATAGCTGCGACACGCGACGCAACCCGCCAGATGAGCGGCGAGCCGCTCCCGTTCCCGAGCCGTAAGGTCGCCGTCGGCGAACCGTTTCAGAGTCCGCTCGCTCGCATGCAGCAGCCGCCAGATCATCCCTTGCTCCCCAAGGCCCGTCGCAGGGCGCGAATGGCTCGGCACAGGCGGACTTCGCTCGTCCCTGTCCGAATTCCCAGCATGCGACCGATCTCCCCGTGTGAATAGCCCGCGATTTCCTTGAGCACGAACACCGTGCGCAGCACGTCCGGGAGCGTGGTGATGGCTCGCTCGAGCTCCAGCCGGTCGCCCACTGCCTCGGGCCCGGGCTCGCTCGACCGCTGCAGCAGGGGGTCGAGCGGCACCTGGTGCCGACGCCCCTCGCGTCGGAGGCGATCCAGGGCCACCCTGACCGTGACGGTGCGGAGCCAACCGACGAAGGCCCCCTGCTCGTGGTAGCGCCGTACCGCCAGAGGCAACCCCACGAACACGTCTTGCACCACGTCCTCGGCCTCGGCGCGGGAGCCGGTCAACCGGAATGCGATGCCGAGGAGGCTACCGGCGTGTCGTTGATAGATCCCCGCGAGGGCACTCTCGTCACCGCCTCGCAGGCGCTCGACGAGCACGCGGTCATCCCCGGGCGGATCGTCGCTGCGTGGCACGATGTTGATCTGTGTCTGGCCCACTCGAGAAGGGAAACGCGCGGAGCCGTCAAAACCTTACAGGCTTGGACCTCTCAGGCGAGTCTCCAGGCGAGGATGGCCCCGGCGACGACGTAACGGGCCGTGTCCATGAGGCCGACGACGAGGTCGCGTTGTCGCTCGGCCCACCGAACCGGGTACGCCACGAGCAGGCCGATCAGGAGGAACAACAGCCACCATCCACCGCCGCCGAGCGTATCGAACCACAGCGATCCAAGCAGCGTCACCACCACGGCTTCCAGCAGACGCCCCGCGACCGTCCAGCGGTCGTACGCCCAGACGAAGTACCGTGGACCGACCACCACATCCACGCGATAGCCGATCGGCGGAGCTACCACGAACCACACCGCGACCGGTAGCCACGCGAGAACGAGCCGCGTGAGCGTCACTTCGTGCCGCGCGCCCCGGGCGGCACGTACCCCGGGCCGCGCAACCCCCGTCCCGGCCGGGCGGCCGTGAGTCTGCCGTGGTCCAGCACCTTCTGGCCGTTCACGAAGACATACGCGAATCCCACCGACGGCTGGTGCGGCTGCTCGAACGTCGCCTTGTCGGCCACGGTGACCGGATCGAACACGGTGATGTCCGCGGCCATGCCCGCTTTCAGGAGACCGCGATCCGAAAGCGCGACGCGCTGCGCCGCGAGCGCGGTCATCTTGCGTACCGCGAACTCGAGCGGAACTAGCTTCAGGTCCCGCGCGTAGTGGCCGAGGATCCGGGCGAACGTCCCATAGGCGCGCGGGTGGGCGGATTGCGTGCCGAACGGCCCGTCGGGCGCCACCCCGCCAAAGTCCGTGTTCACCGCCACCCACCACGTCTTCAAGGCCGTCTGGACATCGGGCTCGCTCATCACGGCGTACACGGCGTCGGTGCGATGGCCGTGCTCGGCGAGCACGATGTCGAACAGCGTCTCGACGGGATCGCGGTGACGTTGGGCGGCGATCTCGCCCACGGTCTTTCCTTGCAGGTATCGCAGCGAGTCCTGGAACGTCCCCGTGATCAGGACGCCGTCGCCACCGCCCGCCTCATAGTAGAAGCTCTCCGTCGCCTTGGGGTTGACCATCTCGTCGTGCAACCGGGCACGGGTAGCCGGGTCGCGCAGCCGTGCGAGCAGGGAGTCCCAGCCGCCGCTCTCGGCCCAGGACGGGATCGACGCGTCGAGCGCCGTGGCCGCGCGCGTGTACGGGTACTGATCGGCCGTGACGTCGAGGCCCGCCGCCCGGGCCGAATCGATGCGCGCGACGATGCGGGGCATCTGGCCCCAGCTCTTCCGCCCGGACACCTTGAGGTGGGACACCTCCGCCGGGATCTCCGCGTCCCGGGCGATCTGGAACAGCTCGTTCAGCGCGTCGTCGATGCGCACACCCTCGTTCCGCATGTGCGACGCGTAGATGCCGCCATGCCGCCGCGCGGCTTTCGCCAGGGCGATCAGCTCGTCGGTCTTGGAGTAGCTCGCTGGCGCGTACTCGAGCGCGCTCCACAGGCCCAGCGCACCCTGTTCCATGAGCGTGTCCACGAGAGCCGTCATGCGCGCCAGCTCTGCCGCCGTGGGCGCGCGGTTCGCTTTTCCCACCACCGCGAGGCGCACCTGGGTGGCGCCCACGAATGTGGCGATGTTCAGCGCTGCGCCCTGTTTCGCGAGCTGCGCGAAATATCCGTCCAGGTCGCGCCAGTCCTCGCGATAGTGCCATTTCTTCATGGCATCCGAGTCGTCGAGGACGAGCTGATCGGTCAGCGGGGCCACCGAGCCCCCCTCGCCTGTGACCTCGGTCGTGATCCCCTGTGTGATCTTCGAGAACACGCGGTTGTCGATGAGCGCGTTGATCTCGGACTGGCCCATCATGTCGATGAAGCCCGGGGAGACGACCAGCCCGGCCACGTCCAGGGTCTCGCGCGCCTGTGCCCCGGCCAGGAATCCGACGGCGGCGATGCGATCGCCGCGGAGGGCGACGTCTCCCCGGTAGCGGGGATTGCCGCTGCCGTCCACGACCCACCCGTGCTTGAGGATGACGTCGTAGGCACCGCTCCCGTTTCCCGTTTCCCCTTTCCCGCAGGCACCGATGATCGCCGCGGCCGCGAAGGCGAGTCTTACTTTGCCCATGTTCTCCTCAGAGAATCCGGGTGAACGATCCGTCCCCGTATCATGACGAAGGCGATGCGCCGGGTCGCGGCGATGTCCGTCGCCGGATTCGCGTCGAGCACCACGAGATCGGCGACCTTGCCGGGGATGACCGCACCCAGCGAGTCGGCCCGCAACAGCTCGGCACCCTTGCGCGTGGCGGCCGTGATGGCTTCGACCGGCGTGAGGCCGGCGCCGACCAGGAGGCTCATTTCCTCGTGCAGCGAGAGCCCCGGCACGAGCAGCTGGTTCGCGGCGTCCGAGCCCGCGGCCACGAGCCCCCCCGCCCGCTTGAACTCGCGCACGAACTGGTTCTCGCGCGCCCGCGACCGGCGGAACGCTTGCAGGTCGCCCGCCCGCCAGCCGCTGCGCCGCAGCAAGCCGGCGACGTCGCGCACGCTCGCCACCGTGGGCGGCACGTCCTCCATGCCGGGGCGCGACAGCAGCGTGGGGTTGTCGAGGCGGGAGAGCATCTCGTGCAGCACCAGCGTCGGCACGATCGCGACGTGCGCGGCCGCGACCCCCCGGGCCACGCGCTCGAGCGCGGCGGAGTCGAGCAGCGCCCATCCCGCCTCCTCCAGGGTCCAGCCGCGCAGGAAATCGTCGTGCGCCCGCAGGTAGGGCCCCGGGTTGCGGCTGGCCGCCTGCACGACGCCGGCCATGTGCTCGAGCGACGCGACGCCGGCCCGGGCCGCGGTCAGGGCGTCGATCTTGCCGAGGTGCGCCGCCACCGGAAACCGCAGGGTCGATGCCTCGTCCAAGAGCGGCGGCAGCAGGTCGGCGGTGAACTTCGTGTAGATCTTGATCAGGTCCGCCCCGGCGACGGCGCGCTGGTCGACCGCCTTGCGTACGTCGGCGCGGCTGCGCACCGCGGTCGCCGTGGGGTACGTGGACGGCGCACCGTCGATCATGGCCCCGGAGGTGAACATGCGGGGGCCCAGCACCGAGCCGAGGTTGAGGTCGTTCTTGAGCGCGATGGACGAGTCCGTGCTCGACGCGCCGAGGTCGCGCACCGTGGTCACGCCCCAGGCCACATAGCGCTCGACCGCCCAGCGCTCCACGTGGGCGTGCGCGTCGACGAGCCCCGGCACCACGGTCTTCCCGATCAGGGTCATCCTGAGGGCCCCGCGCGGCACCGGGACCTCGTTCACCCGGGCCACGGCTTGGATGTGCCCGTCCTTCACGAGGATCACGGCATCCTGCACCGGCGCGCGGCCCGAGCCGTCGATCAACGTCGCCCCCTCGAGCGCGATGACGCCGTCGCCGGGCGGCTTGCAGCTCGTGAGCGCAAGGACCGTGAGGAGAACGAGCGCGCTGCGGGAGGGGCGAAGCGTCACTTCGGGTCTGACGACGTATGGTCGTGGAGGATCTGCCAGCGGTTTCCCCGCCTCTCGAGCACGAGTGTGAACGGCCCGCTCGCCGTCACCGAATCCCGCCGCAGCAGCTTGAAGCGTGCCGTGCAGAGCGCGAGATCGGGTGCGAGCGGGCGCACCCGGACCTCCTCGAACGCCAGCGAGTCACGCGACTTGCCGGGGGCGAAATACGTCGTCTGGTAGCGGTCGAACAGCCGCTGCCAGCCATACATCACGTGACCGGCCGAGACGTAGCTGGTGAGCGAGTCGTGCGCATAATCGCTCATGAAGCCCGGGAGGTCGCCCCGATTCCAATCGGACGCGCTGCGTCGCAGCAGCGCCGCGATGTCGGCTTGCGGGTCTCCGGCGGGCGAGGGGGGGGCCGCACAGGCCGCCAGTATCACCGCGCACCACACACCACGCACCGCGCACCTCCGTGCGTTTGGGGCTTCAGAACGTAGCGCGGGAGCGTCTCGCGGAGATGGGCCCAACCATCCGAAAGACGCTCCCGCGGAGTGCCGTCGACGGCTGTTAGCGGCGACGCCGTCTCGCCGTCTTCCTCCGTTTCGCTTTGCCGCCGCGCTTCGCCTTGGCGCGCGGCCGCTTCTTCGCGGCCCGCTTCTTCGCCTTGGGTCTCGCCGCCTTCCGCTTGGCAGCTGGCTTGCGCCGCGGCGACGCCATCGGCTCGTCCATCATCGGCGCTGGGGTGGGGGGCGTCGGCGCCGCTGGCGGGTACAGCGGCTCCATCATCCCTGGGCCGGTCCAGCTGCTCTCCGAAAAATCGGTTGGCTCGAGCATCGGACGATCTCTCCTCTGCTGGTTGTCGGTGGGCGTGGCCTATAGCTTACCGCGGGAATGCTGTCACGCAAGTGCGCCGCGCCGAGACCGCGGCCCACGGATCCGGTGCGGGCCGGTCGCGACAAGTTAGCTTGACAAGGGCACTTACGAGCACTTACGTTCGCGCCGCTATGATGGTTCGCCGTTTCCTGCTCAGCGCCGCGCTCGCGTGGCCCGGTGTCGCGCTCGCGCAAGCCGTCACCGAAGTGCAGGTCGCTCCGCCCTCGGTCACGATCAAAGTGGGGGAGCGGAACGGGCTCCTCGCCACGGCCTTCGATCGCGTCGGCAACGTCATTCCCACCGCGCGCGTGATCTGGTCGTCCAACAACGTTGCGGTCGCCAAGGTCGACAACAACGGCACCGTCACGGGGATAGGCGGGGGCGTCGCGATCATCGAGGCGCGGGTCGGAGCTCGCAAGGGCACCGCAGCCGTCCAGGTGGTGGGCAGTCCCCCCGCGGCCGCGGCCGCCAACCCGACGACCCAGCCGGCCGCGCCCGCTCACCCCACTGGGGAGCCGGCGGGGGCCCCTGGACCGGACCCCCTCGCGGGCCAGCTGGCCGGCACCGGTCCCGCGGCGGTCCTGCGCATCGAGCCCCCTACGATCTATCTGCTCCCCTCCGAGAACACGCGCGCCGCGCCGCGCGCCCTGAAGGACGACGGCACTCCCGCCGCGCCGGTCCCGGTCACGTGGAAATCGCTCCGGCCCGACATCGCGAGCGTGGACCAGAACGGGGTGATCGTCGCGCTCGCGCCGGGACAAGGCACGGTGCAGGTGACGAGCGCGGGCGGTCTCACGGCCACTGCCCCGGTCGTGGTACAGCAGGCCGAGATCGCCGTGCAAGAGCCGGTGCCCCTCGTGATGTCGCCCGGGGACGTCGACACCCTGCACGTCGCGGTGCCGTCGCAAGGGGGGCGTCTGGTCAGCCCGCTCGCGCTGCAGTGGTCGACGGCGGATGCGACGGTGGCGCGAGTCAACCTCACGGGAATCGTGACGCCGGTGGCACCGGGACGTACCACGCTCACGGTCGCCGGGCTGTTGCAGACGAAGACCGTGGAGGTCGTGGTTCATCGCACCGTGGAGCAGCTGGCCGTAAGCCCCTCATACAAGGCGGACGTGCCGCTGCCGATCCAGGGGACGGTGAAGTTCACGGTGCAAGGGCTTGCGGCCGATCGCACGCCGGTACCCGAAGCGCAGTTCCGCTGGATCGTGGGTGACACCACGCTGGCGGGTTTCGATCCGGCAGCGGGTACGCTCACCGGCAAGCGTGCGGGAAAAACGACGCTCACCGTGAAAGGCCCGGGTCCGGGACTCAGCGTCACCTGGCCGATCCGGGTGATCGCGGCCGGGCTCAAGTTGTCGGCGTCCCGTCTGGGCGTGTCGCTCGCCCGGCATGTGCCGCTGCGGGCGAGCTTCGCCGACGAATCGGGCGGCGTGATCGGGCCGGCCACGGGCGTGTCGTGGGCTTCGGACAATCCGTCGGTCGCGACGGTCGCCGAGGACGGCACGGTGGCGACCACGGGGTACGGGCACGCCCGCGTCACCGCGACGGCGCCGGGTGGGCGGCGCGCGGTCGCCGAGGTGTTCGTCCAGGGCGAAATCGTGGTGGCGAGCTCGCGCTCGGGACGGCTCCAGCTGTACGCGGCCGAGCGCGCCAACCTGGCGCAGCTGCGCAAGGTCATGGACGACACGGCGACCGCGACCGAGCCCGCGTTCTCGCCGGACGGCTCCCGCATCGCATTCACCTCGACCCGCGACGGGCAGCCCGAGGTGTACGTGATGGACGCCGACGGGACCAATGCCCAGCGGCTCACCAATTCGCCGGGCCTGGACGGCGACCCGTCGTTCAGCGCCGACGGCCAGGCGGTCGTGTTTCACTCGCAGCGTACCGCCCACCGCCAGATCTACGTCCAGCCGATCACCAGCTCCGTCGCGGTGCCCCTCTCGCAGGAGCCGGCCGACAACTCGCAGCCGAGCATGTCGCCCGACGGCGAGGTGATCGCGTTCGTGTCGAACCGCGACGGCAACAACCACATCTGGCTGATGGCGAAAGACGGCACCAATCAGCATCCCTTCACGCGGGGCCAGCAGACCAAAGAGAGCGCCCCCCATTTCTTGCGCGACGGCACGCTTGCCTATCTGGTGGAGCAGAAAGAAGGGGGGCGCACCTCGACCCAGGTGGTGAAGGCGGATTTGACGACCGGCAAGATCGGTCCGCTCGCGGCGACGGATCTGATGGTCACGGATTTCGCCGTCTCGGGCGTGGGCGACCTGCTGGGCCTGGTGGTGGCGGTGCAGAAGAACGTGCTCCGGGTGTACATCCAGCCGATCGGTGCCGGCGGCGCTCCGGTGGCGATCCCGACCAGCGGCGCCGAGCAGATGGTGTCTCCCGCGTTCATGCCGTAGCGGGGGGCGCCCACGCCATGCGCGCCTGGGTGATCCGCGCCACGGGCGGCCTCGACCAGCTGCAAGAGAGCGACGTCCCCGAGCCACCGGGTCCGGGCTCCCTGGGCCCGCGTCAGGTCCGCGTGGCGCCGCGGGCCGCGGCGCTCAACCACCTCGACCTCTTCGTGGTGCGCGGGCTGCCGCACCAGTACCGCTTCCCCCACGTCCTGGGTGCCGATGGCGCGGGCGTCGTGGACGCCGTCGGCTCCGAGGTCCGGTCGGTGCGACCGGGCGACCGGGTCATGATCAATCCGGGGATCCCCGACTATACGTGCGAGTACTGCCGCGCCGGCGAGCAGTCGTTGTGTCGCAGCTACGGCATTCTGGGCGAGCACTTCCCCGGCACGATGGCGCAATATGTGGTGGTCCCCGAGCAGAACGTCGCCACCATCCCGACACTTCCGACACCGCTCACCTGGGCCGAGGCGGCGGCATTTTCGCTGGTGACGCTGACGGCCTGGCGCATGATCGTGACGCGAGCGCAGGTCGTCGCCGGCGAGACGGTATTGATCTGGGGCATCGGCGGCGGGGTGGCGCTCGCGGCGTTGCGGATCGCGAAGCTCAAGGGGGCGAGAGTGATCGTTACAAGTTCCAGCGACGCCAAGTTGCACGAGGCTCGGACGCTCGGTGCCGATGCGACCCTCAACTACAAGACTCAGAAGATTTCCCAGGAGGTTCGCGCCCTGACCGACAAGCGCGGCGTCGATGTGGTGATCGAAAACGTGGGCGAGGCAACCTGGGACGAGTCGCTGCGCTCGCTTGGCAGGGGGGGACGGCTTGTGACGTGCGGTTCCACGTCCGGCCCCCACGTCTCGCTCGATCTGCGCCGGCTGTTTTGGCATCAATGGAGCCTCATGGGCTCGACCATGGGGAACGACGCGGAGTACCGCGAGATCGTGCGTCGGCTGGGTGCGGGCGAGCTGCGTCCCATCGTAGACCGCGTGTTCCCGTTCACCGAGGCGCGTGCAGCGTTCGAGCGGCTGGAACGAGGGGAGCAGATGGGGAAGATCGTGGTCGAAATCAATCCGTGAAGCCCTGGCCCGGCGAGGCGCTCCGCTTCGCTCATGCTGCTTTCCAACAGCGTCTGCCGAGCCCGGGCTTCAAGCGCCGGACCAATGCTAGCCAGGGTCGATCAACCGATCGTCAACCGCGCGTGTAAGTGACGCCCCGAGCCGGTGTTAGGGGCCGCAATCGCGTTGCCTTTCCTGGTCTAAGTGATTATTTTTTAGCAACTTAGGCAACTTTCCCCGAGCTCACACCTGCATTCATGACCGCACCCAACGCTCGCGAACGTATCCTGCCGCGCCTCATCGAGGATGAGATGAAGGAGTCGTTCCTCGATTACTCGATGAGTGTGATCGTGGCGCGCGCCCTGCCCGACGTGCGCGACGGGTTGAAGCCGGTGCATCGCCGCATCCTGTACGCCATGAACGAGCTAGGGCTCGTACCCGGCCGCCCGTACAAGAAGTGCGCGACGGTCGTGGGCGACGTGCTCGGCAAATACCACCCCCACGGCGACGTGGCGGTCTACGATTCGCTGGTGCGCATGGTGCAGGAGTTCTCGCTGCGCTACCCGCTGGTGGACGGCCAGGGGAACTTCGGCTCGGTGGACGGGGACTCGCCGGCCGCGTACCGCTACACCGAAGCCCGTCTCACGCGCGTCGCGATGACGACGCTCGAGGACATCGACAAGGACACCGTCGACTTCGTCCCCAACCTCGACGACCGGCTGCGGGAGCCGACGGTGCTTCCGGCGCGGTTGCCGAACCTGATCGTCAACGGCTCAGCGGGTATTGCGGTCGGGATGGCGACGAACATTCCTCCGCACAATCTCGGCGAGACGGTCGAGGCGATCATTCACCTGGTGGACCACCCGGACGCGTCGATCAAGGACCTGCGGAAGTTCATCAAAGGCCCGGACTTCCCCACCGGCGCCATCATCTACGGGCGCGAAGGCATCAAGGAGTGCTACGAGAAGGGCCGGGGTCGGATCGTGATCCGGGCCCGCGCCAATGCCGAGGAAGTGAAATCCACGGGGCGGCAGCAAATCGTCGTAACGGAATTCCCCTACCAGGTCAGTCCGGAGCGCGTGCACGATCAGATCCGCGATCTCGCGGTGGCGAAGAAGCTCGAGGGAATCTCGGATTTGCGGAACGAGTCCGACAAGGACGGCATCCGGTTGGTGATCGAGCTCAAGCGCGACGCCGTGCCGATGGTGGTCCTCAATCAGCTGTACATGCACACGCAGATGCAGGTGACGTTCGGCGCGATCATGCTCGCGCTCGTAGACGGGGCGCCCAAGGAGATGGCCCTGAAGGAGCTGCTCGAGCACTTCATCGAGCACCGCCACACCGTCATCGTCCGCCGCACCGAGTTCGAGCTGAAGCGCGCGCAGGACCGCGAGCACATCCTCGAAGGCTTGAAGATCGCGGTCGACCACATCGACGAGGTCGTGAGGATCATTCGCAAGGCGAAGGACGTGCCCATGGCCGACGCGGCCCTGCGCAAGCGCTTCAAGTTGTCCGAGAAGCAGGCGGCGGAAATCCTCAACATGCGGCTCGCCCGGCTCACCGCCCTGGAGATCACCAAGCTCGAGGAGGAGCTCAAGGAAGTCCGCAAGTTCATCAAGGAATGCAAGGAGATCCTGGCGTCCAAGCCGCGGCGCCTCAAGATCCTCAAGGAGGAGCTGTCGGAGCTGGCGCACGGCTTCGGCGACGAGCGCCGCACCGAGATCGTCGCCGACCAGGGCGAGTTCTCGATCGAGGACCTGATCGCCGAAGAGGACATGGTCATCACCGTGTCCCACGCGGGCTACATCAAGCGGCTCCCGGTGTCCGCGTACCGCCGCCAGCGGCGCGGCGGCAAGGGCGTCATCTCCGCCCATACCAAGGAAGACGACTGGCTCGAGCACCTGTTCATCGCCTCGACGCACGACTACGTCATGTTCTTCACCCAGCAGGGGCAGTGCTACTGGCTCAAGGTCCACGAGATTCCTCAGGCGGCGCGCGCCGCGCGCGGCAAGCCGATCATCTCGTGCGTCGCCATGAAGCCGGACGAGCGCCTCGCGTCCCTGGTGCCGGTGCGCGAATTCTCCGAGGACCAGTACCTCCTGTTCGCCACCAAACAGGGGGTTGTGAAGAAGACGCGGTTGTCGGAGTTCGGGAATCCGCGCTCGGTGGGGATCCGGGCCATCAATATCGAGAAGGGCGACGAGC
>Ga0209055_1001161_pt1 | contig 17558 bp, 15 predicted proteins | sample GraSoiAngelo_110_FD_185875 | JGI IMG/M metagenome (GOLD analysis project Ga0209055, IMG submission 185875) | Grasslands soil microbial communities from the Angelo Coastal Reserve, California, USA - 14_0903_12_30cm (SPAdes) (version 2) | ecosystem: Environmental > Terrestrial > Soil > Grasslands ... | reverse complement strand
AACCGCGCCCGGATTGCCGGGGAACAGCACGGTTGAAAATTTGCCGTGACGGTACAGAAAGCCCTTGATGCAGGCTGGTGAATCCGCCGCTGGACAATAGGCTGGCGAATCCACAGAAGCCGCATCGCTAAACCCATGGGTGTATGGGGCGGTGTAGTTCCCGACAACCTCACCAGACGGGCTAATTCCATTGGCGCTAGTGCTAACCGCGCCCGGAACGTCAATCGTAGTGAATTGCCCGCGGCTCAAAAGGAACCCGTGCTGCTTACCCACACCATCGGTGAAAACGCCGACAATGTCGCCGGCGGGATTGATGCCGTTAGCGACGGTTTGCCGGGCGATCCCACTTGGACAGCTAGTGGGCGGCGTTGCGCTACAAGGGACATCAATTGCGTTGAAGTTAAACGACTGGGCGGCACTTCTGTTGGTGAACAGCAGCAGCCCAAGAGCCGATGCGAAAATGAATCTTTGCGTGTTTCCCTGCACTTGAGTCCTCCAGTGACCAATCCTTCTACGGCATTGCGCCACGAATTTGAAGTCGTCAGGAACCTGCTCGCGAACGTAAGCGGGATCACGAAAGGCTGCAAGGGACACGTGCGGCCAGACACGAAATGACCGCACTTGGCCATTTCCAACAGCACAATCGCCAAGGCGGTCGCGGCGTGTTAAAATCCGGCCTACTGAACCTTGTCCCACACGGGTTTGTCTATGCCCAACGATATAACTGACTTACGGGACGGTCCTGCCGAGCTGCCGTCCGGTAACCGCCTGGATTCGTGGAAAGAGATTGCCGCCTATTTGAAATTCAGTGAGAGAACAGTTCGACGTTGGCAGGAGGAAGGTCTGCCTGTTCACCGTCATGCCCACAAGAAGAGGGCGGGCGTTTACGCCTACAAGCCTGATTTGGACGCATGGTGGAACGATGGGCATGCCCGGTTGGAGGAGTTGGAGCGCGCGCAAGCCGCACGGCGCCCCTGGTTTTCTTGGCTGGCAAAGCGGGGCCCTAATCCGGTTGGTGACCTGCGAAAGCAGTTGGCGGCCACAGGCGCAATATTGCTGGTAACCGGATTGACCTTGGGCGGCTGGTTGTTTTTCTCCCGGAAAGCGCACACGCTAACTGAAAAGGACACAATCGTTCTCGGTGACTTCACGAACACGACCGGCGATACGGTCTTTGAGGGTACTCTCCGGCAAGGGCTAGCTGTGCAACTCGAACAATCTCCGTTCCTCAGCCTCGTCTCGGACGAGCAGATCCAGCAGACTCTGCGCCTCATGGGTCAGCCCCACGAGGCGCGTCTTACCTCCGAAATTGCACGGGACCTCTGTCAGCGTGCGGGAAGCAAGGCTTACATTCGGGGCTCGATTACAAATCTGGGAAACGATTACGTGATTGGGCTCACTGCGGTGAACTGTGCCACGGGCGATTCGCTGGCACAGGAGCAGATGCAGGCGATAGGCAAGGAAAAGGTCCTCGATGCTCTGGGCCGCGGGGCCACAAATCTCCGAGAGAAGTTGGGCGAATCGTTGGGTTCGATTCAAAAGTTCGACGCACCGGTCGAGCAGGCCACTACACCATTGCTCGAGGCACTTCAGGCCTACAACCAGGGATACAAGGCCCTGACAAATGGTGAGTTTGCCGCCGCGGTGCCCTTGGCCCAACGGGCTATCCGCCTTGACCAGAACTTCGCCATGGCGTATGCCTTGCTCGGGGATACTTACAGCAGCCTTGGGGAAACCGGTCTGGCGGCGGAGAACTACTTGAAGGCCTACGAGCTGCGAGATCGGGGGAGCGAGCGGGAGAGGCTGTACATTGAGTCTGACTACCATCAGAGCATTACAGGGGACTTGGAAAAGGCGCGCCAGATCTATGAACTCTGGGCGCAGACCTATCCCCGAGACTATGTGCCACCACTCAACCTGTGTCTCATCTACGGGAATGTCGCGCAATATGACAAATCCCTTCTGGAAGCCCGTGAGTCACACCGCCTCAGCCCAGCGAATGGTTATATTTATGCCGCCTTCGTCACATCCTACATCAATCTGAATCGCCTGCAGGAAGCCCAGGCCGCGGCCGATGAAGCGCTGGCAAAAAACATTGATCCTGCTCTTCTGCACATCATTTTGTATCAATTGGCCTTCTTAAAAAACGATGCGGTGGGAATGGCACGGCAGGTCGCCTCGTCGGCGGGCAAGCCGGGAGTGGAGGACGTGCTGTTGGCAAGCGAAGCGGATACCGCCGCCTATTCCGGTCGTCTTGAGAAGGCCCGCGAGTTCTCCCGCCGGGCGGTTTCTGCGGCCGAGCGGGCCGAAGAGAAAGAGGTGGCGGCAGGCTATGAGGCGGGCGCGGCGCTGATGGAAGCCCTCCTCGGCAATAGAGCCCAGGCTCGCGAGCGTGCCGCCTCAGCACTCGTGCTCTCCACCGGCCGATATGTGCAGTATGGAGCGGCGCTGGCGCTAGCTTTGGCGGGGGATGCAGCTCGGGCACAAGCACTGACGGATGATTTAGCCAAGCGCTTTCCGCAGGATACTCTGGTGCGCTTCAACTACCTGTCGACTCTGCACGCTCAGCTCGCGCTCAACCACAACAACACTTTGAAGGCCATCGAGACTCTTCAAGCCGCAATTCCCTACGAATTGGGAAGCGTAGGCTACGTTACTCTCTATCCCGCCTTCGTGCGGGGCGAGGTCTATCTAGTCGCCCGTCACGGAAGCGAAGCCGCAGTCGAGTTCCAGAAATTGCTCGACTATCGAGGGCTTCTAGGCAACTCGCCCATCGGGGCTCTCGCTCGTCTTGGTCTCGCTCGCGCCTACGTCCTGCAGGGTGACACCGTCAAAGCCCACGCTGCGTATCAGGATTTCCTCACGTTGTGGAAAGATGCCGACCCCGACATTCCCATTCTTATCGCCGCGAAAAAGGAATACGCGAAGGTGGTCCACCGCATCGGTTTCCCGCAGCAGTAGCCGTGTATTTCGATGTGGAGGATCTTTCGTCTTCTTTGCAGTGTCTTTTTCCTTGCATCCCCGCCCATCCCGATCGCTCGGATTGAATGGCCTTTGTCGGGGTGGATCCCCGACTCGATGCCCTCCGGGATGATCCACGCTTCGCGGAGATTGTTCGTCGCGTCGGCGTTCCACTAGCCGGAAGATAACCGAGCTCCTGAGCCGGTTGCGTCATTTCCCGCCCATGTGATCGAGTCCTTCGCTGGGAAAGTGGTTAGACCGTTTGTGTTTATCTATTTTACGTTTGGAACCGGTTCAAATGACGAGGGACAGACGGCGGCCTTGCAGGCGCGTCAGCCCGGGCTGCTAGGTAAAGGCCGACCACGTTTCCTCCAGGGTCGCGAAATCTGGCGGCTATCTCGGGGCGTCCGCGCCAAGACGCGCTACACGGTGGTGAGGAAGGAGCCGTCGGGGGCAACGAAGCCGTAGGCCATGCGGGCGGTGTTGAACGCGAAGCCGGGATTGCCGTGGCGATCGAGAAGGATCAGGCCGCCGGTGGCGTGCGTGCGTTTGGCAAAAAGATGGACGGCTTCGCGCGCGACTAGATCGGCCGTGGACGTTCCGCAGGAAATGCTGGGAGGCGTGTCGACACACGTTGCAGGACGGCGAAGAAGATCGACGGCGGACTTAGCGAGGACGACTTTCATGATGGCTTCGCCGTAGCCGGTGCAGGAAACGCCGCCGGCTTCGGAATCCGCATAGCAGCCGCAGCCAATCAGCGGCGAATCGCCGACGCGGCCGGGAAGTTTGCAGCAGGTTCCACCGGTGGAAGTGGCGGCGAAGAGGCTCCCGTTGGCATCGAGGGCTACGGCGCCGACGGTTCCCTGTTCGTGGCCGCGGTGATGCTCGGCGGCGTGCTTGTCGGACTTGCATTTCCTCCAGGCGTCGCGCTCGGCTTCACTGACCAGTTCTTCCGGCTTGCACAGCTTGATTCCGTGCTGTTTTGCGAAGCGTTCCGCGCCTTCGGCGACGAGCATCATGTGCGGGGAGTCTTCCAGAATTTTGCGCGCCAGCTGAATGGGATTCTTGACGCGCTGCAAAGTAGCCGCAGCGCCAGCGCGCAGCGTTGCGCCGTTCATGACGATGGCGTCGCATTCGACGTGGCCGTCCAGAGTAAGGTGCGAGCCGTAACCGGCGTCGAAGACAGGATCGTCTTCGAGGACCATGACGGCGGCTTCTATGGCGTCGAGAGCGGAGCCGCCGCGCGAAAGAATCGACCAGCCAGCGGCAAGAGCGCGGTGGCAGCCGGACTTGCAAGCGTCAACAGCTTCGTCAGGAATGTTCCACGCGCCGCCGTGAACGATGAGAGACGGTTTCATCAGAAAAGCATCGCAGAGAAAAAGGAAAATGGAAAATAGAAATTCGGAGAGAGAAATTGGGCCAGGAAAATCACTCGGGAGAAAAAGATTTAACACAGAGGACACGGAGAGAAGAGCACAGAGTTCACCGAGAAAACAAAGGCTTCAGACGAAGAAGTCGAGGACGAAGAGGAGGAAACCGAGGAAGAGAAGGACGGCGGGGCCGTTAATGCGGCTGCGCGGAAAGTGCGTGATGGAGCGCACGAAGGAAACGGGAATGGCTTTGAAGCGCGATTCTTCGCGGAGGGCATAGAACGGACCGGCCGGGGTGTAGCGCGAAAAGTTGCGGCGGAAAAAGGAAAGCTCGTCGTGGAACCACACGGAGAATTCGCCGCGGTTGCGCCACATCCGCGTGGCGCCAGCCAGGAATACAAGATAGCCGAGAACAGTCAAAAGCCCCAGCCCCGGGCCTGCTCCCCAATTCATAAATCCTCACAGGCGGCCCACATCGTTACGTGTAGTTGGACGCCCGGAACGGCCAGAAGGTTTATTCGCCGTCGTGGATGGTGACGAGGCGGACGACTTCAAATTCCTTTTTGCCCGCGGGAGTGGCGACTTCGATTTCGTCGCCGACCTTGCGGTTCAGCAGGGCTTTGCCGATCGGAGAGGTGGTGGAAATGAGGCCCTTCTCGGCGTCGACTTCCTCACTGCTGACGAGCGTGTATTCGATTTTTGCGTCGCGCTGCACGTCGAGCACAGTGAGCCGCGAGCCATATCCCGAGCGATCCTTGGGGATATTGGTGAGGTTCAGCATGCTCAGATCGCCCATGCGCTTCTTGAGATGAGTGATCTTGAGGTTGACGAAGCTCTGGCGCTCCTTGGCGAACTTGTACTCGGCGTTTTCGGAGAGGTCGCCGTGGGCGCGCGCGACGGCGATTTCCTTGGGAAGCTCGACGCTAAGCTCGTGCGAGAGCTGGTCGATTTCGTCCTGGAGCTTTTTCTTGATCTTGGCTAGTGGGTCGGACATGGCAGTCGGTTGTCGGTTCGCTAAAAAAGTCCGCGGGGTCCGTGAGCGATGGATAGCCGCCCGGACCCCGCTTAAGTAGACATTATAGATGCGAGGGAATTGAAGTCACAAGGGGGAGCGCAAGAATTGGCGGGAAGGGGGGCGGCCGGAGGTTATTGGACTTTGACTTCGAGGCTCTGGGTTCGGGTATTGCCGGCGGCGTCGGCGATGGTCAACGTGTAAGTGGTTGTTTTAGTGGGAGTTACGTCGACGCAGCGGGAATAAGAGGGCCAGACGGGATTGGCCTGCGGCTCGAGCTTGACGGTCTTGGCGTTGGCCACGCCGTAGCACAGCTGGACGGATTCACCGCGGCGAACGACCCCGGGAATGGCGTAGAAGTTTTGGATGCCGAGTTCCTTGCCGCCCATTTGCTCAATCGCGGCGCGATCCTGCTCTCGTTGTTGCTGGGTTTGCGCTTCCCTGGCGCGCCTTTCGATGTCGCGATTTTCCTTCCAGCGTGAAACGAGGATGAGGCAAACCACCAGGGCGGCGATGCCAAGAACGGCCCAGGAATAAAGAAGGGGATTCTTGAAGGCAGACTTTTTTTGCGGATCTGGTTCAGCCAGCATGCACGCTCCAATCGAGTGTAAGGGTTCCAATAGAAAATACCGCGGAAGGGTGTCCGGAGGAAAGCAGGCAGCGCGATTCACGGATGGACAGCGTTGACCATTTCCCGCCAAGTGACGAGCTTGATGTTTTGCTCCAGGAGCAACTGGTGGAATTCCTGGCTGGTGAAAAAATCATAATCGCGCTGGCGCCAGGCGGCGCCCCAAGTGTCGCGCTCGCGCGTGGCCGCTTTCATTTCGTCATCGGCGAAAGCGAGGTGGATGACGAATTCGGTGACGCCGGGCTGAAGACTCTTCAGCGCGGTCTTGTAAAACTCCGCCCATTTTGCCGGGGGAACGGCGGGAGCGATGGTGACGGTGTGATCGATGACCACGTCAGCGGGAGTTAAGGTGGATTCCAGATAGGGCTGCTCCTTGAACCAGTCGCGCGTGACAAAAAACGGGAGCTTGTAGGCGTGCGCCACGCGAAGAAATACTTCGAAAAGTTCCTTGCCACTGCTGATGAGGCGGTATTGATGAGAATCAAGATGAGTAGGATGAATCCCCATCGCATAGGCGCGATCAATTTGCGCGCGAAGCTCGAACTCGACTTCCTGGGGATTTATTTTTGTGGACGCGGTCCAGTCGTGATGAAAATAACCGTTTTCGTCGACCAGGCTGGGAACTTTGTCCTTTGAAGCGACGGGGGCCCAGCGATAGTAGACGCGCTCGCTGGTCAGAGTAAGGTGAAGGCCGAAATCGAAAGCAGGATGAGATTTGGCGTAGTCGGCAATTTCTGGAAACCACGGGCACGGGACCATGATGCTTGCTGAGTTGACGGCACCAGTCTCGAGAGCCTTGATCGTTGCGGCGTTCACGGAATGTGTCACGCCAACGTCGTCGGCGTGGACAATCAGCAGCTTGGCATCACGAGGGAAGCCGAGCCTTTCGGCGAGAGTCTTGCTCGCATCTTGCGCGTGCGCATCGAGAAGTGCGCAAGCAAGGCAGAGGAAAAGCAAGTTTGTGATGCGGCTTCGAATCATGGGCAGCCTTTCGAACACCCCGAGCTGATTCCTAATCCTCCAAGGTTGCGCCGGACGTGATTTCGAATGATGCCCGAGTGCCTTTGGTTTGAAGTTGGCCAGGACCGGCAATCGGCTGGCCACCGCCGATCCAGACATCGACCGCGCCAGGGACAACGCGGCGGGCTCCGGCCTCGTCGACGACACTCAAATCGCGGTCGCGCAACGTGAAATCCACATTTTTGGAAGCAGCGGCATCGAGATGGATGCGCTGGAACCCAGCGAGCGCGCGAATCGGAGCGCCTTCAACGTCCGGGTGCGCAAGGTAAAGTTGCACAACTTCGTCGCCTTTAGAGGGACTGGCGTTGCTTACGCGAACGGAGATGGTAACTGTGCCGTCCGCGGCGACCTTCGCCTGACTCACCTTCGCGTCGGAATAATTGAAGGACGAAAAACTCAACCCGTAGCCGAAAGGATAAAGCGGTTGCTCGGTGAAGTAGCGATACGTGCGGCCGGACATGGAATAGTTTCCAAACGGCGGAAGCTGTACGACGGATTGATAAAATGTCACCGGAAGTCTTCCCGCGGGATTGTAATCGCCAGAAAGAACATCCGCGACGGCGGCGCCGCCTTCCTCACCGGGATACCAGGCTTCGACGATGGCCGCGGCGTGCTGCTGCGCCCAGTTCACAGACAGCGCGCTGCCGTTTGTGAGAATAACGATCAAGGGTTTTCCCGTGGCCGCGACGGATTCGAGAAGTTCTTCCTGAGGCCGCGGGAGATTGAGGTCCAGGCGATCGCCGCCGAAAAAGCCTGGATCGCTGGAGTCACTTTCCTCGCCTTCGAATTGCGCGGTGATGCCGACCACGGCGATGACGACATCCGCCTTGCGAGCGGCGCTCACGGCGTCTTCGGTCAGATTCGGCGGCAACCAGAGCAGCCGCGCCGTGGCTTCCCACCAGCCGTGGAAGTACTCGATTCGAATCGGATAAGCATGACCAGCCTGAAGGTGAACGAGAGTAGTCATCGTGCGCGTGCCATGGGGCGCGGAGTCATCGACAAACTTTTTTCCATCCAGGTAAATGCGGTAACCGCCGTCGGCGTTTGCACCCAGACGATAGTCGCCGTCCACTGGCGGGACCAGTTCACCAGTCCAGCGAATGGAGTAATTCCCCGCGGGAACGCCTGGTCCGGGCGAAACATTGTTCCATTCGAAATCCACCTTGGCATCCACGCGTTTCAAAACCGGAGCGCCTGAAAAATTGATGTTGGCAAAATATTCCGCGTTCAAGCCGGGCTGGGAATTCGCTCCGCCGGTGCGAAGGTGCTCCGAAGGAACGATAACCGCGCTCGTTTCCGTGACCGGAGCCCCCCTCGCCGTGAGAATCTTGGCGCCTCGAAAGCGTTTGCGAATGCCTTCGAGAATGGTGGTGTAGCTGGACGGATTGCCATTGTAATTGCCGAGGAGCACGCTCAAAGAATCGCCATTGGGGCCGATGACCGCGATGGTTTTCACGGAAGATTTCAGCGGCAACGTGTTGCGATCGTTTTTCAGCAGCACGATCGACTTGCGCGCGGCTTCGAGAGCAAGCTGGCGATGCGCGGGAGTGTCGTTGTCGGCCATGGTTAGCTTCGACCACGGCACGCGCTCCTGCGGGTCAAACATGCCGAGCCGGAACCGCGCTTCGAAAAGGCGCTTCACGGAGCGATCGACGTCAGTGTTCGAAAGCAGGCGGTTGCGGACCGCAAACGGCAGCGCGGCAAATTCAGGGCCGCAGCTCAAGTCGGTTCCGGCTTTCACAGCCAGTGCCGCGGCTTGCTCGAGAGTCAAGACGAACCCGTGGCCTTGATGGAGGTCGCTGATGGCCCAGCAATCCGAGACGACATAGCCTTTGAAGCCCCATTTGTTGCGCAGCGTGTCAAAGAGAAGGTGATTCGCGCAGGCCGGCTCGCCGCGCACGGCGTTGTAAGCGCACATGACCGAATCGGCATGGGCTTCCATGATGGTGGCGCGAAACGCGGGCGTGTAGGTGTCCGCGAAATCGTGGGGGGAAACCGGCACGTTGAAGCGATGCCGCAAAACTTCGGGGCCGCTGTGGACGGCAAAATGTTTGGGTGTCGAAACTGTTTTCAAATAATTCGGGTCGTCGCCTTGCAAGCCGCTTACGAAGGCCACTCCGATGCGGCTGGTCAAGTACGGATCTTCGCCGTAGGTTTCCTGGCCGCGCCCCCAGCGTGGGTCGCGAAAAATATTGATGTTCGGCGACCAGAAAGTGAGGCCGTAGTAGCGGCCAGTGTTTCCGTGCTGGATGGCGTCATTGTATTTCGCGCGCGCTTCGGTGGAAATCACGTCGGCGACACGATGGATCAGATCGGTGTCCCACGTAGCGGCAAGACCGATCGCCTGAGGGAAAACGGTTGCATTCCCAGCGCGGGCCACGCCGTGCAAGCCTTCGTTCCACCAGTTGTAGGCCGGAATGCTGAGTCGCGGAATTCCCGGCGCGACGTCCTGCATCTGCGCGACTTTCTCTTCGAGGGTCATGCGCGAGACCAGATCGTTCACGCGCTGTTCCAGAGGAAGGCTCGGATCAAGGTATGCCGGCCGTGTGGGCTCCTTGGCCGCGGAAGTGTTCGCCGCAGTTTGAGCGCTCAAACTCGACGCGCCGAATAACAAACACAGAGATGCCGCGAGAAATCGAAAAACGTGGTTTTTCATGGCGGAGATTCTCGCTTACTCAGTGCCGGTAGTCCAGTACTGGTTCGCGACCGTAGCTGTCAACCGTTGGCAAACTTCGGCAGGAACATCCCGGTCTGTTTGGCGTGCGCGGCGAACTTTTCGCCGAACTCCTGCGAGAGGAAAGACTCTTCACGGCGCGCCTTCCAATAAAAGGATACCCAAGCAACGGCCACGGCGAGCAACCCGCGCACTTCGCCCGTGGCAAGGACGGTTCCCAACAGCGCAAGGAGTATCCCGGTATAAATCGGATGGCGAATGTTGCGATACGGCCCGGTGCGAATTAACTCATGGCCCTCTTTCAAAGTGACGACGCCGCTCCAATTGGCCCCCAGATGCCAGCGTGCCCAAAATGCGACAGCCACTCCCGCGGCGGTCAGCAGAACGCCGGCCCATTCCACCATGGGGTTCGCCGGAACAAACCGCGCACCGAGCCACCCGTAGCGTGCCTCCGGCCGAACTAAAAGTTCAGCGGCGGCCACCAGCGGAAGTGTATAGACGAATCGCTGACCCCACGTTTCGCGCCGCTTGGTTTTTTTCCGATTGAGCGCGGAAACCAGCCAATACAATCCAAATAAAACCCAGAGCGCGTTGATCCATTCTCGTGGCGAGGAAAAATCCATGGGTGAGTTGCTACATCAACTCCTCGACGAACGAACGGGCAACTTCGGGCGGCACCTTCAGATCGCCATGGACCAGCGGGCCATCGTTCAGGACCGGCTCGGCACCGTGCAGAGTAGAAACGTCGGTGCGCTCGAAGAATTTCCCGATGGGAATCTCCTCGCCCCACAGCAGCGACTTCTCCATGGCGGCCATCCAGTTGGTGGGATCATGCGCTGAATCGTCTTCGAGTTTCTTCACGCGTGGACGGAACCACTGATAGGTATTGTCGTGATTGTAAGTGACGCACGGGCTGAAGACATCCAGGAACGAAAACCCCGGATGTTCGATGCCTTGTTTGATCAATTCGGTCAGATGCTTTTGCTCGCCGCTGAAGCCGCGCGCAACGAACGTTGCTCCGGCGGCGAGGGCCAGCGAAATCGGATTGACCGGAGCTTCGATATTGCCGAAAGGCATGCTTTTCGTCTTCATGCCAATGCGGCTGGTTGGCGAGGTCTGGCCGGTGGTGAGGCCGTAGATCTGGTTGTCCATGACGATATAGAGCAGGTCCACATTGCGGCGCATCGAATGGACAAAATGGTTGCCGCCGATCCCAAAGCCGTCACCGTCGCCGCCCGTCACCAAAACGGTTAGCTCGTGGTTCGCAAGCTTCAGTCCGGTAGCCACCGCCAACGCGCGGCCATGCAGTGTGTGCATTCCGTAAGTATTCATGTACCCAGGGAAGTTAGACGAGCAGCCGATGCCGCTGATCGTCACCACGTTGTACGTCGGGATGCGCAGCTCAACCAGCGCTTTTTGCACCGCCGCGAGCACGCCAAAATCGCCGCATCCCGGACACCAGTCGGGATCGACTTTCCCTTTCAAATCCGCCATGGTCAGTTGCTGACTCACACGCTGTACGCCTGTCGCCATTTGCGTCTCCTCCTCAGACCATAATCTCGTGCATGGGAACGGACAGTTTCGTCTGCCCAGCAAGTTGCTGTTTCACCGCCGCGACTATGTGGTGCGGCATGAAGGGTTCGCCGTCGTATTTGCGGATGTGGCCATCCGGCACAAAGCTGGTTTCGCTGCGCAGGTAGCGCGCAAACTGGCCGCTGTAATTGTTCTCCACAATGATGGTGTGCCGAGAATCCCTCAGAATGTCCAGAATCGCTTCACCGTGCAGCGGCACGAGCCAGCGGATTTGCAATTGATTGGCGGAGATCCCTTCTTCATTGAGGATTTCACAAGCTTCCTCGATGACACCTTTCGTGGAACCCCAGCCGATCAACGTAACATCGGCATCGCGCGGACCGGCCAGCGTTGGCGGCGGCACGGCGGCTTCGATCCCGGCCACCTTGCGCATGCGTTTTTCCATCATGGCGCGGCGCTTGACCGGATTCGTGAATTCATCGCTGATCAGTACGCCGTCTTCCATGTGTTCATCCGTGGCAACCGTGTGGATGTGACCCGGCACGCCGGGAACCGCTCGCGGTGAAATGCCGCTGTCGGTGATTTTGTAGCGCTTGTAATCGCCGTTCCTGGCAGCAGCGATGGACGCTCCGTTGCCGTTGCCATTCGTCATGATCAGTTCGCCGCGGTCGATGTTCTGGCTGAAATTCAGTTCGTTCGGATGCACGCTGAGACGGCCTTCTGACAGCAGCAGGTCGCAAAGCACCAAGCCCGGACACTGGAACCGGTCGGCAAGGTTGAAGATTTCAGGGATCACCTTGAAGCAATCGCCGATGTCCAACGGAGCGGCGATGACTCGCGGATAATCGCCAAAAGCGGCGCCAAGCATTTGCCAGAGGTCGCCCTGCTCGGTCTTTGTGGGAACACCCGTGGACGGGCCCGCTCGCTGACAGTTGATCACCACCACTGGAGTTTCGATCATCGCGGACATTCCCAAGCCCTCGCTCATCAGAGCAAATCCGCCGCCCGACGTGGCGCACATGGCGCGGACGCCGGCGTGCGCCGCGCCGATCGTCATGTTGATCACTCCGATTTCGTCTTCGACCTGGCGCACCATGATGCCGGCTTTGCGCGCGTGCGCTGCCATCCAGTGCAGCACGCCCGTCGAAGGACTCATCGGGTACGCGCAGTAGAATTTCACGCCGGCTGCCGCTCCGCCCATGGCCATGGCGACATTGCCGCTGAGGATCGCGTAACGATTGTCTGTCTTGGGAATGGGATTCGGAAAAGCCATGAAGCGCGCGGCGGCATAATCGTAGCCGGCCCGCGCCACGCCGACGTTCTCGGCCACCACGGCTTCGCCTTTTTTCTTGAACTGCTCGCGGAGGACTTCTTCCAGCGCCTGGAAGGCGATGCCCATCATGTGCAGGCCGGCGCCCATGGCCAGCGTATTCTGCGCGACTTTATTTCTGCTGATGTCCGCCAACTCGGAAACGGGAAGCGGGCAAAGCTGCACGCCATCCGCCGCAGGGCCAGGCTTGATCGTATCTGCGTTATAGATACACGCCGCGCCTGCAGTGAGCAGCTGCAGGTGCCGGTCCATGGTGTCCTGGTTCAGGGGGATAAGCAGGTCGAGGCGGTCACCCATGTTGGTGACTTTTTGCGTGCCCGTTCGAATCGTCAGTAAGGTGTGGCCGCCGCGGATGATGGATTGGTAGGCGTTATAGGCATTCAGGTGCAGGCCGCGCCGGCTGAAAATTTTTGCGAATATGTCGCCCGGGGTGGCGACTCCCTGTCCGGCCGCGCCTCCGATACCGATAGCGAAGGTCTGCTTCATCGCACCCTCTCTTATGAGTGCCGGCCGTTCCACTGCTCCCCAGCGCTCGGCCGGGCTCAATTCAAAGTTCGTTTTCCCGTCAGCGAGACTCCTCCTGTGAAGAACCAGCTAGTTTTTCGGGTAGCGGGAGTATACACCCAATTCTTCCGCATATTCTCGCCAGCTAGAGATTTGGATTCGAACGCCCAAGCTGGGTTGGCTGGGAGTGTGCAGGGACAAAGAAGCAATCGCACAGAACTCCGCTCCCGACAAATTGTCCGAGCATCAGCCAAATTGGAAGCTGTTTTTGTTGGCTTGCAAGGAGCACACTCTCCTCCATGAAAACCAAATCCCAGCACCAACTCGGGCCGCAAACACGGGCCATTCACGGCGGGGAACCGAATCGCCGCGGCGTCAATGGCCCTATCGTTACGGAAATTATCCGCTCATCCACTTTTACGTTTTCTTCCACGGAGGAAATGAAACTGTGGGCCGAGGGCAAGAACAAAGCTTACATTTATACGCGCTACGGCAATCCGACGCTTTCCGTTGCGGAAAAGAAAATCGCTGCGCTCGAAGGAGCGGAAGCCGCGGTGGTTACTTCGTCAGGGATGGCGGCTATTTCTTCGGCGCTGCTTGCCACGCTAAAAGCCGGCGACGAATTGATCTCCACCGCGGAAGTTTACGGCGGTTCGTACCGCTTGATGCGCGACGTTTTCCCTAATATGGGAATCACGGTGCGCCACGTCGCCACGGATCTAGCGGGCATCGAAAATCTCGTCACGCCGCGTTCAAGAGTTCTTTACGTCGAAACGCCCACCAATCCGACGCTGCGCCTCGTTGATATTCAGAAAGCAGTTGCCTTCGCCAAGAAACACAAACTCGTCTCCATTATTGACAATACTTTCGCCACTCCTGTCTTGCAGAATCCCATCGCGCTTGGCTACGACATGGTCGTTCACAGCGCCACGAAGGCACTCGCCGGCCATTCCGACATCATCGCAGGCGTTGCTGTCGGCAATTCGGGTTGGATGGAGCGCGTGCGCCAAATGATCATCTACCTGGGTGGATCGATGGATCCTGGCGCGGCGTACCTGCTGATTCGCGGAATCAAGACGCTGGGCGTGCGCGTGCAGCGCCAGTGCGAAAACGCGATCGCCGTCGCCAAATTTCTGGAGCGGCATCCGAGAGTGGGGCGCGTGCACTATCCGGGTTTGAAGTCGCACGCGGATCACAAGCTCGCGGCAAAGCAAATGCGCGGTTTCGGGAGCATGCTGGCGTTCGACATGAAGGGCGGGCTGCCGGCGGCGCGGCGCTTCTGCGATCGCGTGCGGCTGTTCCTGCTGGCGGCGAGTCTTGGCGGAGTGGAGTCGCTGGTAATTCTTCCGATTTACAGTTCGCACTACAACATGAGCAACGAAGAATTGCGGCGCGCGGGCGTCAGTCCGGGAACGGTGCGCGTTTCGATCGGCCTCGAAGACAAAGAAGATTTGATCGAGGATTTGAAGCAGGCGCTCGGCTGATTTTTTCAGCGCGCTTCAGTTTTGCGCGGCGCTCAATTTTTAGCGCTCAGCTTTTTACGGCGACGCTCTTGGCAACCGCGCCGGTCTGAAGACGGCCACTACAAAATCAAGAACAAACAAAAACCAAAAACAAAACTGCGACGTCCGCAAAATCCTAGGACTTGGCCGCGGGAACCGGGGCTTGAGCCGCGGCCGCAAATTCGTCCTGCTCGGGGAGCAGGGACTTCACGATGTCTTCCAGTTCGTGCGCGCTCTTCACGTGCTCGGGATAATTGTGCGCGGTAATGTCGAAGGACACGCTGTATTTGGCGCGGACGGTTTGCAGTTCTTCCTGCAGGCGGATGGCGACGCGCTTGGCATTCAGGACGTCGGTTTCAGGCAACACCAGGGCGAAAGTATCCGTCGCAAGGCGGTAGATGGAATCGGTGGGCCGCAGCTTGCGGGACATGGCTTTCGCGGCATCGCTCCAGGCTTCCGAGGTGGCGTCATTATTGGGGGACGCGGATGCGGGCTTGGCCTTCACGAGCAAGATGGAGAGCGTCTTTTGCATGGTCATAGCCCTCCGGTATTCCATGGTGAGGCGATCCCAGAAATGATTTTGGTCGGGCATGGTCTGGAGCAAGTCCACGCTGGCCTGATGCTGCAAGGTGACGTTGCGCTCCAGTTCCGCGAGGAGTTGCTGCTTGAGCTGGCGTACAGTGCGCTGGCGTTCGAGCAAGTAGCCGACAAAGAGCAGCGTCAGCGCGCAAAAACCGAAGAAGGACGCGCGAAGTGTCCAATTGTTGCCAATGGGATGGAGGAACACCAGCGGGTACATGAACATGGCCAGTCCGGCCGCCTGCACGAGAACGAAGGCAGCGGCGAGAATGGTGAGCTGGAGCTCACGGCGTTCGAGACGATCAAGTTCTGTGCGGTTCAGCGTACCCATGAGATTTTGGCCACCGTAAGTACGGTCTTTTTCAGTTGCGACCGTAAGTACGGTCGACTTCACTTGTGACCGTAAGTAAGGGCGATTCCATGGTCAGGCTCGGAGGCGTTTTCTTCAATAGGCGCGAAGTACCGTGTAGCGGAAATGCTACTGTACTTTTGTAGCAAGACAGCGAAGCAACGAAGGAATGACGTAAGGACACAGGCAAGCGCACAGCCAAGAGTGGCTGTGCCACAAAAGGCTAAGATGCCGAGAGATTTCTCCTCGCAAGAAACGCTCGGAGGGGCGGAGGTCTCTCTGCGCAGGCCGACGCATTCGTCCCGCACAACCATCCGGGATGCAAAAACGCACAGGAGCAAAAGGGGAAGAAAAAATCGGCTTGCTGCGTTCGAAATGACGGCGGAGGGGCGGCAGAAAACTAGAAACTAGAAGGCAGGGCAGAAAACCAGAAACTAGAAAGCAGAAAGTAGAAGGCGGAAAGCGTGCGGGGCGCATGAGGACAGGAGGGAAACCGTAGCCGGGCGCTGAGAGGAAGCTTTTATTCAGGCGCCCAGCGCAACGCGAACTTCTCGCCGACCTGCAGCGGTTTTTCGCCCAACTGGCCGTGAACGGGACACTGGAATTCCCATACGGTGTTCAAAAGGCTCTCGCGAGACGCTGCGCGTTTGCGCAGGCTGATCCACGCCGACCGCCAGCAAGAGGGACACACGAGCAGGATATAGTAGCTTTCGCAGGTTGTGTTTCGCAACTCCAGCAAAGTGCGAGTTGGAACGAGGGCTTGGTCTAAGCGATTCACTGCATCGTTCCTGACCGGAGATCTAGCGATGTGTATGCATACAATACATACCATGCACGCGGGCGAGACGCTTGTCAAGGGAATTCTGCGCGTGACACACTACTTGCCGTGCCGCGAACGAACATCCGCCGCGATGTCAGTTACCCGCTCAGTTTCCGCGTTCCGTTGGTTCAAGTGGAGGAGATCGACGAAGCGGTCCTGCGCGAACGCAGGAAGCGCCGCAGTGATTTGCTGGAAGCGATCTGGCAGGTGGCGTGGACAAATTATCAACGAAGCGGCTCCCTCTCGGCGTACGCGGAAGGACGCCGCTCCACAAAGCGCACCAAGCGCGTTTCCGAAGAACTGCAAGACCAGCTGTATACCGCGCTCGAAACAATCCTCGAGCGGGCGCCTTCCGCAGTGATCGAAGAAGTGGCGCGGAAGCTCACACACTGGGCAGGCAAGTATGGGGACGAAAAGTAAGGTCAAGCGAAAAGCAGATGGCGACATGAAGTCGCGGCTACAGCCGACTCACAAGCAAGAGCACAGCCAGGAAAGGCTGTGCCACTAAGAAAAGGCAGGTTCAAAAGCAGAACGGGCGGCGTGACTTGCGTCGCACCGCCCGTTCTGTAATTTTGTGAAGTGAACTGAAACCGGTTCAATCGGGGTTAAGGCCGATCAGGCCGGAAACAATCTGTTCCTTAGAGGGGCTGTACGTTCGAGGCCTGCAGGCCCTTGGGGCCCTTGGAAACTTCGAATTCAACCGCCTGGCCATCGTTCAACGTCTTATAGCCATCAGCCACGATCGCGGAGAAATGGACGAAAACGTCCTCACCGCTCTGGCGCTGGATGAAGCCGAAGCCCTTGCTGGCATTGAACCACTTCACTGTACCTTGTTCTTTACTCACTGCTTTACTCTTTTCCGTCAGCCGGGTTACGGCTGAGCACAACATTTGAGCTATCTGATGCCCAGGTTCCGAGCCCCTCAACAGAGCCGCGGCCGTCTTCAAGCTTCGTTCGGGAGGACTGCAAAGCGGTCAGCCGAACAAAAAAATGGCCGCAAGTGTGACCTTGCGACCGCTTTACTACCCAAAGGCGATACAAGAGCAACAAACGCAAGGACAGAGTAGCACGAGAGGGGAGGGAATGCAAGTGCTTTATGGAGGCGGGTTGTTTGGTACAGGAGGAAGAGGCGGAACTTGGGGCGTGGTGAGAGCGGCACCACCCGCTGCGGAAAGCGTTGACCTGGGCGGGAAGCCCTCCTTACCATGGACAGATGAAACGAGGGCTGCACATTGCCGCAGGTACGCTGCTCTTCGCAGCAGGCATCCTGGGCTGC
>Ga0209055_1001160_pt1 | contig 17558 bp, 16 predicted proteins | sample GraSoiAngelo_110_FD_185875 | JGI IMG/M metagenome (GOLD analysis project Ga0209055, IMG submission 185875) | Grasslands soil microbial communities from the Angelo Coastal Reserve, California, USA - 14_0903_12_30cm (SPAdes) (version 2) | ecosystem: Environmental > Terrestrial > Soil > Grasslands ... | reverse complement strand
CCGCAGAGGGGCAGCGCACGCGTGCCGCGTGGTCGCGGCGACCCCTTCCCCCACCCCCAGCCCCCACCCGCCGGCCCGTTACGCGCGCGCTCGACTAGCGAGAGGTTTTAGCGAGATAGAACGAAAGAGTTTCGAGCTCGATCGAGAGGTCGACGTTCTTGAGGCGAACGTCGCGCGGAACTTTGATACGGGCGGGTGCGAAGTTCAAAATGGCCTTGATCCCCGCCGCGGCCAGCTGGTCGGCGACCGCCTGCGCCGCCTCCGTGGGCACCGCGACGATCGCGATCTGGATCCCGCGCGCCTTCACCTCACGCCCGAGGTCGCGGCTGGCGAAGATCGGCGTCGATTCGACCTCGTGCACGACCTTCGACGGATCCTCGTCGAAGATGGCCGCGATGTGAAATCCCTGACGGGCGAACCCGCGATAGTGGAACAGCGCCGAGCCGAGGTTGCCGAAGCCGATGAGCGCCACGGGCCACTCGCGATCGAGACCGAGGATGCGCTGGAGCTCGGCCTTCAGCCCCGAGACGTAGTACCCGATGCCGCGTACGCCGAACTCGCCGAAGTAGGCGAGGTCTTTTCGGACCTGCGCCGAGTTGAGATTGAACCGATCCGCCAGCTCCTGCGAGGACACGGTCTTCACGCCGTCCTCTTCGAGCTGCAGCAGACATCGGGTGTAGACCGAGAGACGACGGATCGTCATCTCGGGGATCTTCGGGAGGCGAGCGTTCGACCGTGGCATCATCGTGCGGCGCGCCGCGCGCGAGGCGCGTGCGGCGCGCCGGCCCTCCGCTATACGGTGGACGTCATGCGAAATTGATGCCCTTCACGAACAAGAGGATCAACGCGATGACGAGCGTGTAGATCGCGAGGGACTCGATCAACGCCAGACCGATGATCATCGCGGTCTGAATCCGCGCAGCGGCGCCCGGCTGCCGGGCCATCGCGTCGACGGCCGACGCGACCGCTCTGCCCTGTCCGAGCCCGCACAACCCCGCCGCGATCGCCATGCCGATGCCGGCCGCGATGACCGCGAACGGAGCGATCCAGCCGCCCGTGCCGCCCTCGGCCGCCAGCGCCGCGGTCGGAAACGCCAGAACCGCCACACCCACCAGAATCAGTGAACGTCGCACGACTCCCTCCTCTATACGTGTGATCTGCTAGTGGTGCTCGGAATGGTGCTCGGCCTCTTCGATCGCTCCGGAGATGTAGAGCATCGTCAGCATCACGAAGATGAACGCCTGCAGAAAGGCCACCAGGATCTTCAGCGGGTAGAGAAATCCCACGGTGAAGACGATCGTGACGATGCCGCCGATCCCGCCGACGACCGCCCCCGCCACGCTGCCCGACAGCGCCCAGCCGATCAGGCCGTTCAGGCCCATCAGGAGAAAGATCACCGCGAGCAGGATGTGGCCGCCGACCATGTTGCCGAAGAGCCTGAGCGTGAGCGAGAGCGGTCGCGCGAGGTGGCTGATCACCTCGATCACGAACATGAGGGGCTTGAGCGGGAGCGGAACCGGCCCGGCGAAATGCGCCAGATACGGCATCAGCCCCTGCTTGCGCACGCCGATCCAGTGGTAGGCCAGGAACACGATGAGCGCGCACGCGCCGTTGGTGTTGAGATTGCTCGTCGGCCCGGCCAGTCCCGGCACCAGGCTCATGAGGTTGGCGGTGAGGATGAAGAGCCCGAGGGTCGCGATGAGCGGAAGATATTTCCGGCCCTCGTGGCCCATCACGTCGTCGATCATCTGCTGAAACTGCTCGAGCACGACCTCGAAGAAGTTCTGCAGGCCGCGCGGGACGAGCTGCAAGTTGCGCGAGGCGACGAACGTCAACGCCGCCAGGATCACCATCACGAGCCACGTGTACGTCACGTGGTCGGGGATACCCGGCAGGCGGAAGATCGGGGGGTGCTCGATCGCTTCCATCGCTCAGCGCTCCCGACGCGCCGACGCGAGGCCGCGCGCGATCAAATCGCAGGGCAATACGGTGAATCCGGCCACCAGCGCGATCGGATGCGCCCAGCCGGTGGCCAGAAGAATCCCGCACGCGACGGTGCATGCGACGAACCGCAGCCCGGCGCCCACGATCCACGCCGCGGCCGACGCGCTGCCGGTCGAGGTCGCCACAAATGCGCGCGCCACGAGCCACCGGAAGTTCACCACCGCGAGAACACCGCCCACCAGCACGCCCAGGCCGGCCGATTCGCCCGCGAGCCACCACACGAGCGCGGCGAGCGCCGCCACGGCGGCGCACGTGTCGAGCGTCACCCTCGTCGTCAGCTCATTTGGTGTCATCGAGCTCCCGGTCGGCGCGGTTCACCGATCGAAAGAGGTTGACGAATCCCGCCACGATCCCGAGTCCCAGCCCGATCAGCAAGAGCCAGGGCGAGGTTCCCAGCACGCGATCCGCGTAGTAACCCCCGACGAGCCCGATGACGGTCGCCACCACCAGCACGAGCCCGATCGAGGAGAGTTCGCCGAGCGCTTTCCAGGTTCCCTGATCCCCGGGCGGCGCCATGTGAAGAAGGACACTAGCACAATGATCCCGAGCGAACAAGCGATCGGAAGTGGCTGATTTCGCTGTGAGGAAGGCAAGCATCGCCCAGTCGGTTCGGCACAACCTCAGCCGAACATCCCGCCCATGCGCGCGCCCGCGACGCGGTTGATCACGGCGACGCTGATCGCCGCGACGACGATCAGAATGACGCCGAGCGCGGCGGCCTCGTTGGCGCTACCGGCGATGTAGAAGGAGAAGATGCCCACCGTGATCGTCTCCCAGCCTCCGAGCGACAGGAAGAGGACCGCCGAGGCCTCCTGGAGCGACGTCATGAACGAGAAGAGCGCGCCCACCAGGACGCCGCGCCAGATCAGCGGCAAGGTCACGTCGGTGAACGAGCGCAGTCCGCGAGCGCCCACGCTGGCGGCGGCTTCCTCCATGGATCGGTGGACAAGCAGGAGCGAGGCGTAGGAGCCGCGCACCGTGTACGGCAGCCGCCGGATCGCTAGGACGAGCGGCAGGATGATCCAGAAGCTCGTGAGCCCCCGGTCGAACCCGGGCAGGTCGAAGTGGAACGCGCGGATGTAGGCGATGCCGATCGCGGTGCCCGGGATCGCCAGGATCAGCGTGTTCAATCCGTCGAGCGTGTCGCGTCCGGGCAGCCGCGTGCGCGCCAGGATCCACGCGATCGGCACGCCGATCGCGATACACAGCACGACCGCGAGCGCCGAGTAGAGGAAGCTGTTGACGATGTACTTCGGCGTCTCGACGATGACCCGCTCGAAGTAGGCGAGCGTGTAGCGGACCGGAAACGGCGTCAGCGACCATCCCTTGCCCACCGACGCGAACAACACGCCGAGGTAGGGGATGAAGGACACGAGCATCAGCAACGAGAGGAACGCGACGGCCCCGGTCTGCCGGAGCGGCGAGAGGCGCCGGCGCGCCACCTTCGAGTAGGAGAGCGACGAGTAGTCCTTGATCGCGACGTAGCGGCGCGCCGCCACCAGGAACAGGACGGCGAGGACCACCATGAGCGCCGAGATCACGATCCCCATCCGGAACAGGCGCCGGTCGACGAACTGGACGATGTTCAGGTACGCCTGCGAGGCGAGGAGATCGTGGACGCCGAGCACCAGCGGCGTGGCGAAATCCGAGAAGGTCCAGATGAAGACCAGGAGCGCGCCGGCCACGTAGCCCGGCGTCGTCAGCGGCAGCGTGATCCGGACGAGCTTGGTGAAGCCGCGCGCGCCCACGCTCTCGGCCGCCTCCTCGAGCGCCGGGTCGATCTTCGCCAGCGCGTCGACGACGTTCAGGGTGATCATCGGGAACAGGTGAAGCGTCTCCACCAGCAGCACGCCGTGCAGCCCGTACACGAAGTTGATCGGCCGGGTCAGCCCGAACCAGTCCTCGAGCAGCACGTTCACGGTGCCGGCGCGCCCCATGATGAAGGTGAACCCGAGCACGCCGACCAGCGGCGGCGAGATGATCGGGATCAGGGTCAGATAGCCGAAGAGGTTGCGGCCGACGAAGTCGTAGCGCACGAGCAGGAACGCCACCGCGAAGCCCACCACCGAGGTCGCCACGACGGTGCCGAGACCGAGCAGCAGCGAGTTCACGAGCGAGCGCAGGTAGAACCGATCGCGGGCGAACTCGACGAAGTTCGCCAGGGTCAACTGGCCCGCCTCGTCGCTGAAGGCGTCGTAGAGAATTCGCAAGAGCGGATAGACGAGGAAGAGCAACAGGAAGAACCAGACGGCGCCGACACCGAGCGCGGGGAGAAGGCGCCCCGCGCGGGACAGGGCATGACTCCGGGAGGCGGACGTGGCGGCGGCGCCGGTCATTCGTCGGGAAGCGTCAGCGCCGCCGACGCCGGAAAGCTGACGCGCACTGCGGCGCCCATCGGCAGCACCTCGTGGTGCCAGGGATCGCCGATGTCGACCTTGAGCACCACGCCGTCGCGCACCTGGACATCGTAGCGGAGCGTGCTCCCCAGATACGAGGCCAGGACGACCCGGCCCGCGAACGTATTTTCGTGGGCGGCGCCGAGCGCGATGTTCTCGGGACGGACCGCGAGCACGCACCGGTCGCCGACGCCGACTCGCGGCGTCGGCGAGCCCCGGACGGTCCCGATGGTGGTCTCGGCGGCGACCCGCCCGGCCGCGATCTCGCGGCAGGTGCCGGGCAAGAAGTTATTGGTCCCGACGAAGTCGGCGACGAAGCGCCCGGCGGGCCGCTCGTAGAGCTCCTTGGGGGAGGCCACCTGGAGCACCCGGCCATCGCGCATGACCGCGACGCGGTCGGACATCGACAGCGCCTCCTCCTGATCGTGCGTGACGTACACCGTCGTGATCCCGAGATCCTTCTGCAGCTTGCGAATCTCGGCCCGCACCTGGACGCGGATCTTCGCGTCCAGGTTCGACAGCGGCTCGTCGAGGAGCAGGATGTCCGGGTTCAGCACGAGCGCGCGCGCGAGCGCGACCCGCTGCTGCTGGCCCCCCGAGAGCTGGCCGGGATAGCGGAGCTCGAGGCCGGCCAGGTTCACCTTGTCGAGGCCGGCCGCCACGCGCTCGGTGATGGCGGCGCCGCCGAGCTTTCGCAGCTTGAGCCCGTAGGCGATGTTCGCGCGCACCGTCATGTGCGGCCAGAGCGCGTAATTCTGGAACACCATGCCGATGTTGCGTTCATAGGGCCGGAGCCCGTCGACGCGGCGCTCACCGAACCAGATCTCGCCGCCGTCCGGCGCGTAGAAGCCGGCCATGAGCCGGAGCAAGGTGGTCTTGCCGCATCCGGACGGCCCGAGCAGGGTGAACAGCTCGCCGTCGCCGATCTCCAGGCGGGCGCCGTCGACGGCGGTCACGGTCCCGAACCGCTTCACGACATGGTCGAGCCGGATCTTCATCTCAGCGCTCGCGGCGGGCGCCGGGCTCGGTCCGCGCGAACCTCAGGGCTTTTTCCAGGTCGCTTCGATGTCGGTCCGGAACTTCTGCTTGAGCGCATCCGACCGCTTCTGCGCGACCGTCTCGTCGTACACGTTGGACACGTCGCGCTCGAAGTACGACCGCACGCCGCCGGTGAACTCGACGGCCATCTCGGCGGTCGAGCCCGCAGACCCCTGCACCTTGTATTTCGGTGTGATCGGGAACAGGCCGCGCTCCATGAACACGCGCTGGCCGCGCTCGCTCAGGAGAAACTCGACGAAGGCCCGCGCCGCCCTGGGATTGCGGGCGCCGGCGAGGATCGCCATGGGCTCGGGCGTGACGAAGGCGTTCTTCGGCGCCACGAACTTGAGATCGAAGCCCGCCAGCTTCTCCTCGAACGCCATGTACGACGGCACGGCGAAGCCCGCGCTGAACTCGCCCTTGGCCACGACGGTCGGCACGTCGCGGCTGCGCGCGGTGAAGAGCCCGGTGTTGCCGGCGAGCTTGCGGAGCCAGTCCCAGCCCTTGTCCTCCCCGTGCATCGACATGATCACCTCGTACGTCGCGTTGGACGACGACGAGCGCGTGGGCGCGCACTGGGCGACCTCGCCCTTGAGCTTCGGGTTCAAGAGATCGTCCCACTCCCGCGGCTCGGGGATGCCGAGACGCTGGATCTTCTTCGGGTGATAGACGAGCCCGTACGGCTCGAGCGCGGTGCCGATCCAGTAGCCGTCCTTGTCCTTGAGCGGAATGGGCTTCGGCGTCCCGATCGACGCCGGGATCGAGTCCCACACCTCGCGGGCGATCTCGACCTTCTGCAGGAGCTTCTGCTCGGCGAGCTTTTCGAAGAGCGCCGACTCCCCGCCCCAGAAGATGTCGACCTCGGGTCGCCCCTTCCACTCGACGACGCGGCCGTACGCGACCGGCGTGCCCGCCGGGATCGCGTTGACCCTCACGATGACGTTCCACTTCTCCTTCGCGTAGTCGGCGAACGCCTTGAGCGCCGCGTCGTGGATGAACTTGGAGACCGGCGTGATCATCGCCAGCTCGCTCTCGATCGGCGGCGCCTGGGCCCCGGCCGCGCCGAACGAGCCCGCGACCAGCAGGGCCGCCAAGGTCAAGATCGTGAATCGTCTCATCGCTTCGTCTCCTCTCAGGGGACCACCCACGCCCTGGCTCTCTCCACCGCCCGCCGCCAGCCATCGTATCGCGCCGCTCGCGTCGCTTCGTCCACTCTCGGCTCGAACCGCCGCTCGAGGACCCAGCGCCGCTCGATATCGTCCAGCGAGCGCCAGAGCCCCGCGCCGAGCCCCGCCAGGTAGGCGGCGCCGAGCGCCGTCGTCTCGATGATCCGCGGCCGCAGCACGGCGACCTCGAGGACGTCCGCCTGGAACTGGCACAGGAAGTCGTTGGCGGCGGCGCCGCCGTCCACGCGCAGCTCGCGCACGGCGATCCCGGCATCGGCTGCCATCGCCTCCAGGACGTCGCGGCTCTGGAAGGCGATCGCCTCGAGCGCCGCCCGCGCCAGGTGGGCGCCGGTCGTCCCGCGCGTGAGTCCCACGATCGTCCCTCGCGCGTACATGTCCCAGTAGGGAGCACCCAGGCCGACGAAGGCGGGGACGAAGTGGACACCGCCGGTGTCCTGGACCGACTCGGCCAGCGCCTGGCTCTCGGCGGCGCTCCGGATCAGCCCGAGCCCGTCGCGCAGCCACTGGATGGCGGCGCCCGCGATGAACACGCTGCCCTCCAGGGCGTACGTCGTCACGCCGCCGATCCGCCAGGCGATCGTCGTCAGAAGCCCGTGCGATGAGCCGACGGGCTCGGTCCCGGTGTTGAGCAGCACGAAGCACCCGGTCCCGTAGGTGTTCTTCGCGGAACCCGGCGCGAGGCACGCCTGGCCGAACAGCGCTGCCTGTTGATCGCCCGCGATCCCCGCGATCGGCACGCCGCGCGGAAGCCAGCCGAGGTCCGCCGTCTCGCCGACGATGCCGGAGGAGGGCGCCACGGTCGGCAGCACCGGGCGCGGGATGCCGAGGATCTTCAGCATCTCGTCGCTCCAGTCGCCGGTCCTGAGGTCGAGGCAGAGCGTGCGCGAGGCGTTCGTCGCATCGGTGGCGTGGACGCGTGCGCCCGTGAGCTTCCACACGAGCCACGAGTCGACGGTGCCGAAGGCGAGCTCGCCGCGCTCGGCCCGCCGGCGTGCCCCGGGAACTTCGTCGAGGAGCCAGCGGATCTTGGTGCCCGAGAAGTAGGCGTCGAGGACCAGCCCCGTGGTCCCGCGCACTCGCCCTTCGACGCCCTCGGCGCGGAGCCGGTCGCAGAGCGGGGCCGTGCGACGGCACTGCCAGACGATCGCGCGGTGGATCGGCTCACCCGTCGCCCGCTCCCACACGATGGTCGTCTCGCGCTGGTTCGTGATACCGATCGCGGCGACCTCGCCCCCGGTCAGGCGGGCCTCGGACAGGGCCGCGCGCGCCGAGCGCTCCACGGTGGACCAGATCTCCTCCGGCTCGTGCTCGACCCAGCCGGGCTGAGGATAGTACTGCGGCAGCTCCGCGTAGCCGCGCGCGAGCACCCGGCCGTCGGGATCGACGACGAGCGTGGTCGATCCGGTCGTGCCCTGATCGAGGGCGAGGACGTAACGGCCGGCGCTCATCGTCCCATGAGTCGCTTCGCCAGATCGGGTCGGTCGCTCATCACCATGTCGACGCCGAGGTCGACCATCCGGCGGATGTCGGCCTCCTCGTTGACGGTCCACGCGGCGACGCGGATCCCCGCGGCTCGCGCCGCATTCATCACGTCGGTGTCGATCAGCCGATGGTTCATGCCGAGGTCCGTCGCACCGAGCTCGCGGGCGCGTCGCACCGCCTCGGCCGGTCGCGCGCGATCGCGCTCGACGTCGCCTCGCGCCACCAGGAGCATCGTGCGCGCCGTCGGCTCGAGCTCGCGCAGGCGGCGGATCGTCTCGACCTGGAACGCCTGAATGATGGTCCGCGGCAGGAGGCCGCGCGCGCGGATCAGGGCCAGCACTTTCTCTTCGATGCGGTCGTAACGCTGGCGATTCGTGTCGACCTTGATCTCCGGCAGGAGCTCGACCGACGTCGGCGCCACGAGGTCGAGCACCTGGGCGAAGGTCGGGACTCGCTCGGCCGTCACCGCCCCCTCGCGGGTCTTGAGCCTCATCGCGGCGAGCTCGGCGAGCTTCAGGTCGCGGACGGCTCCAGTACCAGTGCTCGTGCGGTCGAGGCTCGGATCGTGAAGCACGACGACCTCGCCGTCCGCGGTCAGGTGCAGATCGAGCTCGAGCGCGTCGACACCGAGCGCCAGGGCCGAACGGAAGGCCAGCAGGCTGTTTTCGGGCCAGAGCGCCGCGCCGCCCCGGTGGGCGGCGACGAGAGTCGCCGGGCGGGCGGCCATCACCGTCGCGAACGTAATCCATGCCACCAACAGGGCGCCGGTGACGTCGACGACGACGCGGAGGCGCCGCGTCACGCGTCGCCCCGCTGCACGCGCTTGGCCAGGTCGGGTCGGTCGCTCGTGACGATGTCGACGCCGAGCGCCAGCATCGTTCGAATGCTCGTCGCGTCGTTCACCGTCCACACCCCGAGCGCGAGACTCGCCGCGTGGGCCGCCGCGACCACCCGCTCGTCGGCCAGCGTGTACTGGAGGCCGAGATCGGTGGCACGAGCGGCCACCGCCCAGTCGACGGTCTGCTCGGGCCGCGCCCCGGTCCTCTCGACCGCGGCCCGTTCGACGAGAAGGCTCGTGCGCGCGCGCGGCGCCAGCGCACGGACCCGCGCGATCACGTCGGGGTTGAACGCCATGACGGTCGCGTGCGCCTGGAGGCCCGCGCGCGCGAGCGCGGCGAGGATCAGCTCCTCCAGCCCCTCGTAGCGGGCGCCGGTGGCGGATTCCTTCACTTCGACCAGGAGTCCGACGGGTCGCGGCGCCGCGGCGACAGCGGCGAGCACGTCGTCGAGCATGGGCACGGGCTCGGCCGTCAGGTCCGCACCGGGACCTCGGAGCCTCAGACGTCGAAGATCGGCGGCCGTCAGCGACGAGACGGCCCCCGTGCCGTTCGTGGTGCGCTCGAGCGTGGCGTCGTGGATCACCGCGACCGTCCGATCGTGGGTCAGGTGTACGTCGAACTCCAGAAGGTCGCTGCCGAGCGCGATGGCGCTCTGGAACGCGAGGAGGCTGTTCTCGGGCCAGAGAGCCGCGCCGCCGCGATGCGCCGCGATCCGCGTCACTTCTCGGTCTCGATGAGGCCTTTCACGAACCACCGCTGCATCACGACGATCACGACGACGGGCGGGAGCAGCACCATCATCGCCGCCGCCATGGCCACGTTCCATTCCGGGAGCTGCGAGGTGCGCGGGATCAGCGAATCGATCCCGATCACGGCGGTGCGCATCTCCGGGCTGTTCGTCACGATCAGCGGCCACAGGTAGTCGTTCCAGCCGTATACGAAGAGGATGACGAAGAGCGCGGCGATGTTGGCCTTCGACAGCGGCAGCAGGAACGACCACAGGAAGCGCAGCGGGCCGGCGCCGTCGAGCTGCGCCGCCTCGGCGAGCGAGTCCGGGATGGTCTGGTAGTACTGGCGGAACAGGAACGTGCCGGTGGCCGACGCCAGCAGCGGGACCGTGAGCCCCCAGTAGGTGTCGACCCAGCCAAGGACGCTGACGACCTGATACGTGGAGACGATCCGCACCGGCACCGGCAGCATCAGGGTGATGAAGATCATCCAGAAGACGACCTGCTTGCCACGGAAGTTGAAGTAGACGATCGCGAACGCGGACAGGAGCGAGATCGCGATCTTCCCGAACGCGACCGCGAGCGCGACGATCGCGCTGTTCAGGAGAAGCCGGCCCATCTTCGCCCGCACCCAGGCATCCGCGTAGTTCTGCAGCATGTGGGTCGAGGGCACGAGCTTCGGCGGAAGGCTCGTCACCTCGTCGAGCGTCTGGGTGCTGATCACGAACGCGTAGTAGAGCGGAAAGGCCAGCACGACCACCGAGGCGACGAGGATCGCGTGGGCGATCACGCCGCTCATGTCCCGGCGCCGGGCGGCGGGCAGGTGCCCCGCCAGCTCGGCGGTCGCGACGGCGCCGGCGGAGGCGACGCGACTGGTCGCGGCCATCAGTAGGTGACCTTCTTCTCCGCGAAGCGGAACTGGGCCGCGGTCAGCGCGACCACCAGCAGCATCAGGATCACCGACTGCGCGGCGGAGTAGCCGAGCTGGAGACCTTCGAAGCCGTCCTTCCACGCCCGGAAGACCAGGATCGACGTCGCGTCGCCCGGCCCTCCCTGCGTCACCGCGTGGACGAGGCCGAAGGTGTCGAAGAACGAGAACGTCATGTTGAGCGTGAACAGGAAGAAGGTGACCGGCGACAGCAGCGGAAACGTGATCGCGAAGAATCGCCGGATGGGCCCGGCGCCGTCCACGCTCGCCGCCTCGAGCACCGAGCCGGGAATGGCCTGGAGCCCGGCCAGGTAGAAGGCCAGGTTGTAGCCGAACTGCTTCCAGATCGCCGCGACCACGATGAGCACCAGCGCCACCCAGCCCTTCAAGAACCAGTTGAACTGGTAGGCCGTCACGAACGACAGGAGGTACGGCAGCACGCCGAACGAGGGGTGGAAGACGAACATCCAGATGACTCCGGCTACCGCCGGCGCGATCCCGTACGGCCACAGGAGCAGCGTCCGATAGATCGCGAGCCCCCGGATCTTCGCGTTGGCGAGCGAGGCTAGCAGGAGCGCGACCGCCAGGCCGACGAAGGTGACGAGGGCCGAGAAGACGAAGCTCGTCGCGACGCTGCGGAAATACGCCGGATCGGCGAGGAGCCGCTGAAAGTTGGCGAGGCCGATGAAGATCAGCCGGTCACCGAACGGCGAGGCCCGGTAGAGCGACAACCGCAGCGAGTCGAAGGCCGGCCAGAAGAAGAAGGCGATGGTGACGGCCAGCTGCGGAGCGATGAGTGCATACGGGAGCCAGCGATTGCGGAAGACCGTGCGTTTCATCCGCGCGAGCCGCCGCCTACTTGTAGAGCGCGGCGAACTCCTTCAGGATCTCGCTGGACTTCGCCACCGCGTCGTCGAGGCCCTGCTTGGGCGTCTTGGCGCCGCTGAAGATGTTCTCCATCTGCTCCTCGATTGCGTCGCGGATGGAGGTGAAGTTCCCGAGCCGGATCCCCTGGCTGTTCGGCGTGGTCTTGCCGGTGTTCATCTGGCTCACCGCGGTCTTCTGGTTCGGATTCTTCGCGTAGTGGCCGGAGGCCTCGAGCGCCTTGGCGGCGGCGTTCGTGAGCGGCAGATAGCCCGTCACGCCCGCCCACCACGCCTGGTTCTCGGTGGAGGCGACGTACTTGAAGAACTGCGCGACGCCCTTGTACTCCTCGGGCTTGGCGCCCTTCATCACCCAGAGCGTGGCGCCGCCGATGATCGAGTTCCCCTGCGGAAAGCCGGAGAGCCGCGGCAGCGAGCCCGTGCCCCACGTGAACTTGCCCTCGGAGGCGCGGGTGAGGTTGCCGATGTAGGCCGATGAGGTCGTGAAGATCCCGCACTCCCCGGCGGTCATGAGCGCCTCGGCCTTGTTCAGCCGTCCACCATAGGTGAACCAGCCCTCCTTCGCGCCGCGCGCGAGGATCTCCATCATCTTCACGCCGAAGGGGCCGTTGATCTTGAGCGTAGTGGCCAGACCGTCGAAGCCGTTCGCGTGGTCGGCGAAGGGCTGATCGTGATAGCCGTGCATGTTCTCGACCAGCACCCACGACGGCCATCCCGAGCTGAACGCGCACTTCACCCCGGCCCCGTGCAGTTTCTTCGCCATCGACTCGACCTCGTCCCACGTCGTCGGCGCCTTGTCGGGAAGGCCCGCCTTCTTAAAGAGGTCCTTGTTGTAGAAGAGGATCGGCGTCGACGAGTTGAACGCCATCGAGTAGAGGTTGCCGCCGGTCGAGTAGTAGCTCTTCACCGGCCCGATCAGATCGTTCCAGTCCATCGCGACCCCGTGGTCCTTCATGAGCTGGTAGACGGGGTACACGGCGCCGGACGACAGCATCGTCTGCGTGCCGACCTCGTAGACCTGGACGATATGCGGGGGCTGCTTGGCTCGATAGGCGGCGACCGCCGCGGTGAGGGTCTCCGGGTAGGAGCCCTTGTGGACGGCCTTCACGACGTAGTCGCTCTGCGAGGCGTTGAACTTCGCCGCCATCTCGCCGACCCGCTCACCGAGTACCGATGTCATCGCGTGCCAGAACTGGATCTCGGTCGCGGCGCGCGACGTCGCCGGCAACGCGGCGAGGAGCACGACTGCGACGAGAACGCTCACGGTCGAGCGCTTCATGAGGGCCTCCATGGCGGAATTCGTCCGAGGGATCATCCGTGCCCGGTGCGCCGCACTATAGCACACGCGTACGACGGCTCGGTGACGGCGCGGCGACAAATTGGAAGCGCGCCTCGGCCGGCGGGGCCCCAGCCCCGCGACGGCCTGCGGCGCGCACGACGGGGACTACGTCCGGAAGCGGTGCGAGCGCGCGACGTGCGCGTGATAGGCCTCGAGCTCGGCGTCGAGCCGGCGCGGCGTCCAACCGGAGAGCTGCGCCATGCGTTGCCCGATCGACTCGGCGCAGTCCTGCCCCTGGCAGCGGCTGGTCCCGATGCCCGTTCGTCGGAGCAGCACGTCCTGCAGCGAGACGGCCATCTCGTCCTGTACGGCGTGGTGCAGCTCGGCGACGACGTCGGGGTTGGAGGGGCACAGCCGCTCGGTCCCGCCCGCCACCTTGCCGGCGAGATCGAGCACCCGCGTCCAGCCGCGGCCGTACGCCGATACCAGGGTCTCGAGCGTGTCGCGGCCGAGCCCGGTGGCCGCCGCCTCGCCCGAGACGTCGAGCCACGCGTGCGCCTCCCTCCGTGGCGCCTCGTCGTCGGTGCCGTCGAGGGCGATCCGCTCGCTCCGGCTCTCGCCGCGACGGCCGAGCGTGCCCATGACCTGGTCACCCAGGTCCTCGGCCAGGCTCCGGAAGCACGTGAGCTTGGTGCCGGTGATCGACAGGAAGCGCCCGCGCTCCTCGGCGACGACCTTGTGCGCGCGCGACACGTCGGACTCGCGCTTGCCCTGCTCGTACGAAAGCGGACGTACGCCGGCGTACGTGTACACGACCTCGTCCAGCGCGACGCGCGAGTCGGGCAGGACCTTGCGCACCTCGCCCAGGAGGTACGCGACCTCGTCGCCGGTCGCGTGCAGGCGCTCGAGGTCGCCGTTGAAATCGGTGTCGGTCGCGCCGATCAGCGAGAACTCACGCCACGGGATGACGAAGATCATCCGGTCGTCGCGAGTCGAGTGATAGATGGCGCGGTCGGTGAGCCGTGGCAGCAGGCAGTGGATGCCCTTTGTCCGTCTGAGAATCTGCGGGCCGCGCTCGGACACGCCGGCGGCCGCGCGGAGCTCGTCCACCCAGGGGCCGGTCGCGTTGACGACGATTCGCGCGCCCAGGGTGGCCACGCGCCCGGTCAGGAGATCGCGCACGCGCACGCCGGTGATCACGCCTCGCCGATCGCGCGTGACCTCGGCGACCTGCGCGTAGTTGAACGCCCGCGCCCCTAGCCGGCAGGCCGACAGGATGTTCTCGAGGCAGAGTCGCTCGGGGAAGATCAGCAGATCGTCGAAGTAGTAGCCGGCCCCGCGGAGATCGCCCGCCCGCAGCGCCGGCTCAAGGGAGAGCGCGTCGACCGCGGGAAGCACCCGATAGCGCTCGCGCTTGCGTCCGGGCGTGAGCCAGTCGTAGAGCTTCAGGCCGATGCGAACCTTGATCAGGCTCCGCGAGGAATCGCGGTAGATCGGCACCAGGAACGGCAGCGGCCGCACCAGATGCGGGGCCAGGTGCCGGAGCGTCTCGCGCTCGCGGAGCGATTCGCGCACCAGCCCGAAGTCGAACAGCTCCAGGTAGCGCAGGCCGCCGTGGATCAGCTTCGAAGACTGGGAGGTCGTCGCCGAGGCGAAGTCGCCCTTCTCGACCAGCGCGACCGACACCCCGCGCAGCGCCAGCTCGCGCGCGACGCCGGCGCCGGCCATCCCGCCGCCGACGATGACGACGTCGTACTCGGCGTCCTCCAGCGGCCACGGACGCCTGTGCATCGGTCAGACGCTCCCGCGCCGAGCCGCGATCTTGGTCATTCGTCCATTCCCTCGGGCGCCGGCGAGCGGCACCAGCCATCACCGTACTGCCCGGCCACGACGGCCGTCAACTTAAGTGGTGCGCGCTGCAGGCCCGTCGCGGGGCTGGGGCCCCCGCCGGCCGAGGCGCGCCTATTAAACGGATCGCGCGCTGCAGGCCGTCGCGGGGCTGGGGCCCCCGCCCGGTGAGGCGCAATTATGGATAGACGAGGTCCCGGATCGACGGGACGACGAGGTCGGGCGCCGTGTCGGCGATGCGCGCGTCGCCGGCGGGGGTGATACCCGTCAGCACCAGCACCGTCGCCAGCCCGAGTCGCTTTCCCATGAGGATGTCCGTCTCGAGACGGTCGCCGACGATCACGCACTCGCGCGCCTCGATCCCCAGACGCTCGAGGGCGACCTGGAGGATGATCGGCGAGGGCTTGCCGACGACGACCTCGACCGTGCGTCCCGTCACCGCCTCCACCGCGGCCGTCATCCCCGCGCAGTCGGGGATCTCCCCGTCCTCGGTCGGACACGTGCGGTCCGGATTCGTCGCGATCAGCCGGGCGCCCTGTCGGACCGCCTGGAGCGCGGTGTTCAGCTTCGCGTAGTCGAAGGTGCGATCGAACGCGATCACCACCCAGCGGACCCGCTGATCGCCGCGCACCTCGAGCCCGTGGGCGCGGAGCTCGGCGATCAGCGGCGGCTCACCGATGACGAAGACCGGAGCGCCCGGGTCGAGCCCCGCCAGGTGGCGGGCCAGCACGAGCGACGAGTTGATGACGTCGTCCTCCCGTGTCGGGATGCCCAGGCGCGTGAGCTTCTGCGCGTAGTCGGCCCGGGTCTGGAGCGGCTTGTTGGAGAGAAACGCGACGCGCCGCCCCGCTCCCCGGAGGGCCGCGATCGCGTCGGCGGCGCCGGGGATCAGCGACTCGCCGCGATAGACCGTGCCGTCGAGGTCGAAGAGCCAGCCGCGATGCGGCAGGACGAAGCCGGCGGGCACCGGGCTCAGCTCGCCGCGCCCATCCGGCTAGCGGAGCAACGGCGCGACGGCGGCCTGGGCGAGATCGACGAAGGGCGCCGGCATGACGCCGAGCAGCACGATCGCGAGCAGCGCGATCGCCAGCGCGAGGCCGCCGGCGAACGACGAGGCGTACGTGGTGGCGGCGCCCTCGGGCTCGCGCATGTACATGTAGACGATGATCCTCAGATAGTAGTAGGCGGCCGCCGCGGAGTTCAGCACGCCGATGACCGCGAGCCAGAAATAGCCCGCCCGCACGGCGGCGCCGAACACGTAGAACTTGCCGACGAACCCGGCCAGCGGCGGAATGCCGACCAGCGAGAGCAGAAACAGGCCGAGCGCCGCGGCCAGGACCGGGTGCTGCCGCGCGAGCCCGGCGTAGTCGGCGACCTCGACCGCCTCGCCGCGCGCGCGCTCGCACAGCGTGATCACTCCGAAGGCGCCGGCCGTGGTGAAGGTATAGGTCAGAAGATAGAAGAGGACCGAGCTGGCCCCGCCCACCCCGCCGGCGACCAGGCCGACCAGCATGTAGCCGACGTGGGCGATCGACGAGTAGGCGAGCATCCGCTTCAGGTTCGACTGCGCGAGCGCGACGACGTTCCCGACCGTCATCGTGACCGCCGCGATCACCCAGAGCAGCGCCGCCCAGTCGGGCGGCACCCCGCGCAGGGTCACCGTGAGCACGCGGATCAGGGCCGCGAAGGCGCCGGCCTTGGACCCGGTCGCGATCAGCGCCGTCACGCTCGTCGGCGCGCCCTGATACACGTCGGGCACCCACATGTGAAACGGCACCGAGGAGATCTTGAAGCCGAACCCGACCATCAGGAGCCCGAGGCCGGCGACGAACAGCGGGTCACGTGGTCTGGAAGCGATCGCCGCCGCGATCCGGTCCAGGTTCGTCGTGCCGGCGGCGCCGTAGATGAGCGCGATGCCGTAGAGCAGGAACGACGAGGCGAACGCGCCGAGGAGGAAATATTTCATCGCCGCCTCGCCCGAGGCGAGCTCCCGCTTGAACACGCCCGCCAGGACGTAGAGCGAGAGCGACATCAGCTCGAGGGCCAGGAACACGACGATCAGGTCGCCGGCGGCGGCCAGCAGCATCATGCCGGCCGTCGAGAAGAGCACCAGCGCCCAGTACTCGCCCGACTCGGCGCCGGTGCGGCGCAGGTAGTCCATCGAGAGCAACACGATGAGGGCGCCGGCGTAGCAGATGACCACGTTGAAGAACAGCGCGAAGTTGTCGAGCACGACCATGTCGCGGAACGCGCGCCCCGGCGCGCTCCACCGCGTGAGCGTCGCCAGGAGCGCCCCGACCATGCCGGCGAGCGCGACCATCGCCGGCAGCTCGCGCGGCAACGAGCGCGGAACGATGTCGAGCACCAGCACGATTGCGGCGGCGGTCAGCACGACCAGGGTCGGCATCAGCGGACCGAGGAGGACGGGCGGGAAGACGATGGCGTCCATGGCTAGCGGTTCGCGCTGGTCTTGCTCTGGACCTGAGCGATCAGCGCCTCGATGGTCGTCTCGGTCTTCCCGGTGAACGCCGCCGGATAGACGCCGATCCACACGATCAGCGTCAGGACCGGGACCAGCACCGCCCATTCACGGGTCGTGAGGTCCGTGAGACGCCGATTCGCGTCCAGCGTGACCTCGCCGAACACGACGCGCTGGTACATCCAGAGCATGTACACCGCCGCGAAGACGATCCCGGTCGTCGCCAGCGCGGCCATCCACGGGTTCTTCTGGAACGCGCCCACCAGGATCAGGAACTCGCCGACGAACCCGTTCAGTCCGGGTAGCCCGAGGGAGGACAGCGCCACCACCAGGAAGAGCGCCGAGAAGGCCGGCACGACCTGCCAGAGGCCGCCGAAGTCGGCGATGAGTCGCGAGTGGCGACGCTCGTAGATCATCCCGACCATCAGGAAGAGCGCGCCCGTGGAGAGCCCGTGGTTCACCATCT
>Ga0209055_1001159_pt1 | contig 17562 bp, 20 predicted proteins | sample GraSoiAngelo_110_FD_185875 | JGI IMG/M metagenome (GOLD analysis project Ga0209055, IMG submission 185875) | Grasslands soil microbial communities from the Angelo Coastal Reserve, California, USA - 14_0903_12_30cm (SPAdes) (version 2) | ecosystem: Environmental > Terrestrial > Soil > Grasslands ... | reverse complement strand
GAAAACCCTGCTTGTCCTTCAGAAGCGTAGTCAAGTCGTAGAAAAGAATGCCCGGCTTCGGGTAATCCGGCACTTCGCGGATCAGCTTCTTCAAATCGTCCATTCGAACGTCTCCCCTGTGTCTCTCATTTGTTCCGTTCAAGCGCTTGGATTGATGACGAATCCGCCTTCGTACTGCGGATCCGGAGTTGCCGGCTCTTCGCGGACTTCGCTGACGCTCGAAAAACGCGGCCCGCGCTGCAACATCGCCCGGAATTCGGCATGCTGCTCCGCAGTACCCATGACATATGCTTCCACGCGGCCATCCCGTAGATTCCTGACAAAGCCGCTCACGTGCAGCTTTTCCGCGGCGTCTTGCGCGAAGTAACGAAAGCCCACGCCCTGGACCATCCCCGAGACGAAATATCGCTTGGCTATTTTTGCGTCGCTCACGAATCGTCGAAATTGTAGCAGAGAGACGAAGATTCTTCCTTGGCCGTCCCTCACGGTTCGGGTTGTTGGGGCTACGTTCAAGGAGTGCGCTAAACTTCTTGCTTCGCCGCCGGGCGCGAGGCTGCCCGGAGGCGAATTGAGCGCATCCAATTCTTATATGAGCCAGGCAAGACTTTTTCCATGCTACAAGCACCGGTCATTCCTTTTGCGCGGGATTGTTCTTCTCGTTTTGGTGGGAACGCATTGGGGATTGCTGCACGCGCAGGACGCTCCTCAGGGCCCGCTCGCGCCGCCGCCGGAGCATCGCGTTAACCGCGTCGGAAATGTATCCGAGCCGGAAGCGCCACCTTCGCTCCCGGAGGCGGAAATCATCAAACACTTTTCAGGGAAAGAGGACGAATATACCCTCTCGCGCACGCGTTATACCTACCGGAAAACAATACGAATCCAGGAATTCGGTCCCGACGGGCAGCCCTCAGGCGAATTTGTGCTGGTAACGCAACCGAGCCGAGATGTGGACGGGAAGCTGTTCGAGAAGGTTGTCGAGAGGCCGCATTCCACGCTCCAACATCTCTTTCTCCGCTCGGAAGATCTCGAGGGGCTTCAGCGCGTTCCTGCATTTCCACTTACTTCAAACCAGCTTGCGAAATACGACCTAAAGTACTTGGGCAAAGAACAGGTGGATGAAGTCGAGTGTTACATTTTTCAGGCCAAGCCAAGAATGGTTGAACGCGTCAGGGCGTATTTCGACGGCATCGTGTGGGTGGATACGAAGTACCTGGAAGTCGTGAAAACCTATGGGAAATGGGTGACGGATCAAGGCGACATGCATGCGGTCGCGGATCTGCCCTTCAGCCTGTTTGAGACTTATCGCGAGAATGTCGACGGAAAATACTGGTTTCCGAACTACTCACGCTCGGATGGCACGCTGAACTTGAAGGGGCTGGAGATTCCCGTTCGCCTGGTTATCAAATGGACGGACTTCAAACCCGTTTCCAGCGTGCCGCAAGCGACGGTTCCGCCGGCTGCTGCGACTTCTGCGAAACCGTAAGCAAGTTGGTGCGTTAACAAAGCAATCTTTTCAGAACGTCCGGCAATTCCTCGATCGAACCAATCAGATATTCTGGCCGGGCCGCGCGCAAACGCTTTTCCGTGGGGAAGGGGCCGAGGACGCCGATTGCGCGCACCCCCGCACGCCGCGCCATTTCCACATCCTGTGGAGCGTCACCGACGTAGATGCAAGCGGATGGGTCCAACTGCATCTGTCGCAGGGCCAGACGCAGCGGCTCCGGATGCGGCTTCTTGCGGAGGGTGTCCCCGCTGCAAACGCGCGCCGCGAATAGCGTGGTCAAACGAAACTCGCGCAATTGACGGGTAACACGATCGCGGTCGCCGCTGGTGACCAGGCCAAGATAATGCGCGCCGCGCAATCTCGCCAGGACGCGGCGCGCACCAGCCATCAGCTTTGGCCGGTGTTTTCCATAATGTGCGCGCCATGCGCGGTCCGCTTCATCCCAGCACTTCCGTGGTAATCCCGCGGCGCGGTAGACCTGATACCAATTGGGTGAGTAATTGTCCTCAAGTTCTTCGAGTCCCCAGGCGATGCCCATCTCTTTGAACATCGCCAGATACGCGGAGGTATCGGCATGGTAGGAATTAACGAGCGTGCCGTCCCAGTCGAAGAGAACTCCTTCAATGGAGCAAGCTCGTTTCGCGGACATGGTTCCACAGAGTAGCAGAAACTCGGCGAAGGTCGAATTCGGCTGATTTTTATAGATGGCAGAAAAGTTTGGAAGTCGGTTCGGAAAAGAGCGGAAGCGAGAGAACTAGGATTTCAGATAACGGGAAGGGATGCGGTCGTCGCGGTCAAACTGGACATCATCGAAGATTGCAGCGATGCCATGCCAGCCAGGCATGGCGGCCGTTTCTGTTCTGCACACACGTGCCATGGTTGCAGCGACAACGTTGCCGAGGCCCAAGGGTTTGCTTACCAGCACAATTTCCAGTTCGATCGGAGTGCTAACCGCCAGTTGCCTGGGACACAGAAAATAGACGCCCGTGGAACTGATGTTGCGAGTGACCAGCGTTATGGGAAATTCCTCGGGCACTCCGCCAGCACTGCGAAGACGCAGCGGAAGGTTCAGGCTGGCACGGGGATATTCACGCTGTTCGGGATGGACACCCACGGCGTGCGTGGGCACGCGGACAAAACGCCGAGGCTGCTCAGAGTGCAGAAGTGGGGTCAATCGCAGCTCAGGAACGCGTAACGCATGGACGCGGGGCGCAAAGGAGATCAATCGCGATCCAGCGGATTCGCGGGCTTCTTCGGACGGTTCGTCCGGCCACAACTCAAATGGAGCTACGCGATTCGTCGCGCTCATCAAGCCCTCAGAGACGTCATTTCACAGTCGCTGGCTTTGGCCCAACAAACTTAACTGTCTAACCGACTTTCTGGATTTGCCCCGTTCCACGCCTGTGCGGAGCGGAGCGCTAAGATGCCACTAGTCGTGACCAGCGTCAACCTGTGGAAAAAGACGGAAGTGTCTTAACTTCAAACACTTGGTAATAGTACTGGAACTCGGCCACTACATTCTGTGGATACGCTGGCAAGATGCTCAACCAATATGGTGCTCGACAGTGGGGGCTGGCGCATCTATTCATGGAAGGGATTTCAGGTGAAAATAATTTAATGTCCACCCCGGCTCCCGATTCTCAGAATTCAGTGGGAACTCCTAAGCAAGCGGCGCACACGCCCGCCGCCGTAACGACTCTGGTCCTTGTGGCCTTTGCTGCCGTCTATCTCGTCTGGGGCTCGACGTATTTGGCGATCCGCATCGGGGTGGAATCGTTTCCACCGCTCATCCTCGCGGGGCTTCGTCACGTTACTGTCGGCTTGTTGCTGTACCCGATCCTTCGAAGGACGACTGGGATCAAGCCCACGGCCGCAAACTGGCGCGCGGCCGTTGTCACCGGGGCTCTGCTGCTATTCGCCGGAAATGGAGGCGTCAGCTGGGCCGAGCGGACCGTGCCCTCTGGTATCACGGCGCTCCTGGTGGCGACAGTATCGCTGTGGCTGGTGATCATGGATTGGCTGCGTCCGGGCGGCGTAAAGCCAGTCCCGAGAGTAGTCATGGGGCTACTAATGGGATTTGCAGGGATGGCGCTGCTGGTTGGGCCGGCGCACCTGGGAGGTTCAGAGCGCGTCGATCCGCGAGGCGCAGCAGTGCTGGTGATTGCCTCGCTGGCCTGGGCATGTGGATCGCTCTATTCAAAACACGGTGGAATGCCCAGTTCGGCGATGCTCGGTGTGGCGATGCAGAGCTTTGCGGGCGGCGCGATTCTGCTGGTTGTGGCGTTGTTTGCGGGGGAATTCCGCGAACTGCATCTAGGTGCGATTTCGCTACGCTCCTGGATGGCGCTGGGATACCTGATTGTTTTCGGATCGGGCATCGGCTTCAGCGCGTACCTGTATATTCTGCAGAAGAGCACTGCGGCGCGTGTGGCGACGTATGCGTTTGTGAATCCGGTCGTGGCGCTGCTTCTTGGATGGCTCATACTCGGGGAAGCCATTACTTTGCGTACGATTGTTGCGGCAGCGGTCATCCTCACGGCGGTCATCTTGGTGATCACCGCGCCGCACCGAAAGCCCGCGCCAATCACGACTCCCGTTCCAGCTCCAGGCGAAGCTTGATCGGCAAGTCTTCCATCGTGCTTCACTTTTTCACTTTGCCGCTTGTTTTCGGATAGATTGGTCCTAAAGCTTGCGCTACTTTTAGCGTGTTGAACATGAGCCACACACAAACTAAATTCGCACAGAACATATCAGCGCACGCGGCCGCGCGGTACTGGCGGGCGACGCTGGCACGCGATTCCCGAGCCGATGGGCGCTTCGTACTAGCCGTGCGCTCCACACATATTTATTGCCGCCCGTCGTGCCCGGCGCGTCGGCCGCTGCGGCGCAACGTCACGTTCTTCCGTACGCGCGAAGAAGCGGAAAAGCAAGGGTACCGGCCTTGCCTGCGTTGCCGCCCGAATGAAATTGCAAGTCCGGTGGCGCTGGTGCAACGCGCCGTCGGTCACCTCGCCAAGTCTTCCGAAGACGGCGTGCGTTTAGGGACGGTGGCTACGGCGCTTGGGACTACACAAGGCACACTGCGCCGCGCGTTTCTTCAAGTGACCGGACTGAAGCCGCGTGAGCTTGCCGAGGCACTGCGCATCAAACGCTTTAAGGCCATGCTCCGTGCGGGAAAAAGTATTACCGATGCGCTGTACGAAACGGGGTATGGATCATCGAGCCGCGTCTACGAGCGCAGCAACGCACAGCTTGGCATGACGCCGGCGACTTATCGAAAGGGAGGACTGGGTATGAAGATCGGATACACCATTGCGAAATCGCCACTCGGGAAAGTTCTGGTGGCGGCGACGGAGCGCGGGGTTTCGGCAGTTTATCTGGGAGATGCGGAAAACACGATGATCGCTGGGCTGCGTGAAGAATATCCGCGAGCGGAAATTTCGCCGGCCACGGATTCGTTTCAACGATGGGTGCGGGAAATCGTGCAACGCATTGAAGGCAAGCAGCCTCGGTTGGAACTACCCCTCGACTTACAGGCGACCGCGTTTCAACGGCGAGTGTGGCAGGAACTGCAGAGGATTCCGCGCGGCCGGACGCGCACGTATTCGCAAGTCGCGCGGTCTCTCGGGCAACCCAAGGCTGGGCGTGCGGTTGCGAGAGCTTGCGCGACGAACCCCGTGTCTATCGTGGTGCCGTGCCACCGCGTAATTCGCGAGGACGGCGCACTGGCCGGCTATCGCTGGGGGCTTTCCCGCAAGGAACAATTGCTGGCGCAAGAGCGTGGAGCAAGCAACTAAACTTAAGCCTTCCAAGCCAGGAAAAACAGAAGGAACCGAGACCAGCCTTAATTACAAAAATTAAAAAATCATCCCCGAGGCTTTTCCACTTTGACATTCTTCGGCCAGTCGGGCTTGAACCTTGCATCACTGATCTTCAGATTCTTCATCACATGGGTATAGTGGGATAAGAAATAGTCATCGGAGCCTGTCTCGAAGAATTTCTGCTGTACCGGCAACCAAGAGGCTTCGTCGATCCACATCCGAATGCGGGCGATCTGACTGCGCGCCTGGTCGGACTTGGGGGTCAATTCCAGAACAACGGTCTTGCGGTTGTCGAAGTCTTCCTCGCCGATCAACGTCAGAACGTAATTCTTCTTGAGTGTTTCGCCCTTGGTGCCGAATCCCAGCGCAAGATATTGGTCTACGAACGAGCGGTGTTTTCCGATGTTGTATTCCTCGACGCGATTGATCTTGGGGGTGAAAACGAACAGAGAATCGCCGTTTCGGAGGATGGTTCGAGGATCGGGCTTTTGAAAATCGATGCGCATCTTATCGTCGCGGCGGACCAAAATCTGACCGGTCTCGGCCGAACTGTCCTTCACCACTGCGGTGTACTTGATGTGCTCGATATCGGCCGTGAGCGTGTGAAAGTCCTGCGCGGACTTGTCCAGCATGGCCAAGACGCCATCGAGGGTCCAGTTCGAAGTCGCCTGCGCAGTGGGTGGTCGAAGCCCGCCGGCGGCACCACACAGACTCACCAAGACGAAAAGAAGGAATGTTATACGTCTCAAACTTGGCCCCTATTCAGAGAAAATGCGGGAGTCATGCAAGCCTTCGGAATCCTAACATATACAAAGAGATGCGCGAACGCGCCGCGGTGTTACCTGGAGACAACTTCTAACGCCGCCGGAAACACGGCTAATGGCGAATCTCCACCTGGTAGGCAATCACCGTGCCCTGGTCATCACGCAGCGGTTCGATGTTGGCGATGGAAAAATTCCCATTGTGCAATTCGGGCAGCGCTTCCTGCAAGGCGTTGTGCAGATCGTTCTGGAGGGCGAGCCTGGTCGGCGGAGCCAGGATGCGCGCGTCCACGCGATACTTCAGCCGGCTACCCTCTTTCGAAATCAACTGAACTTGTCCCGGTGCGACCGGAGCCCCACCTTGCGGTTTATCGTGAAACCAGTTTCGCGGAGTGAGAAGCACGAAGACCAAAATTAGAATGACGGCGAGGTCGTATTGCCACGTGCCGCGCTCGTAGGACCAGAAGAATGTCCGGGACAGGATTTGGCCAAGGCTTGCCATGTCAATCCGCAGGCACGCCGTCGACGATAACGCCGTCGCGCATGTGCACGACGCGATCGAAATACGTGGTTGCTTCAGGATTGTGCGTGATCATGACAATGGTCTGGCCCAGATCTTTGTTCAGTTGGCGCAGCATTTGCAGCACGGTTTCCGAGTTCTTCGAATCGAGGTTGCCGGTGGGTTCGTCGGCGAGGAGAATCTTCGGCTCGTTGATGATGGCCCGGGCGATGGCCACGCGCTGCTGCTCACCGCCGGAAAGTTCCGAGGGTTTGTGATGCAGGCGTCCCGCCAGCCCGAGCATCTGCGTGACGACGTCGAAGCGGTGCGGATCGAACCCGTCGCCATGAATAAACTGCGCGATGGCGATGTTGCCTTTGGCCGTCAAAGTCGGGAGCAGATTGAATCGCTGAAAGACGAAGCCGATCTTGTGGCGGCGCAGTTTGGTACGCGCCGCGTCGCTCAGTTCGGTGAGGTCATTCCCGTCGACCAGCACTTTGCCGCGCGAGGCCTGGGCCAGGCCGCCAATCACGTACAGCAGCGAAGACTTGCCGCAGCCGGAAGGCCCCATCACGGCGACAGATTCGCCGGGCTGCACTTCGAAATTCACGCCACGTAATGCCGGGACTTCGACTTTTCCCGCGCGGTAGAGCTTCCACAAGTTTTCTGTTCTGAGTATCGGCTCCACGCTCTTTTTTCCCTGGAAAATCGGCCCTCCGGCAGGTGTCCGTATTGTAACTGTGATTCCCATTCGTGCCTAGCTATCCTCTCCGCTTCCCGACTCCCGTTTTTGTTTTGGCCACTGCGATCTTGCTGTAGTTGTGCTTCAATCTTCCTGTCCTAATCGTATAACAACGCTTCCACGGGATCTTTGTGGCTCGCCAGCCACGCGGGATAGCTCGCGCCGAAAAGCGCGCCCAAGAGCGCGATGGCAGCCGCACGAAGAATCCAGACGGAAGTAATCAAAATGGTTAAAGTTGGAAACTTCCAGATAAATCCGGCCCGCACCAGATAGCTTAATCCGATGCCAGCCCCAATGCCGAGGAGGCAGAGCACCGCCGATTCCGAGAGCAGCGCCCGGACAACGAACCAACGGTTTGCGCCAAGCGATTTCAAGACGCCGATGTCCCGGGTACGTTCAACCACAGTAGTGTACATAGTGAGAAAAATAACCAGTAGCCCGATGGTGACGGCCAGCAGGATCATGGCGTTGATGAAGGACTCCAGCCCCGGAATATTTGTCGAAGTCATCAGGGAAAAATAATCCTTGAGCGGACGGACGGTGTAATTGGGAAGGAGGTGGCGCATGTCCTCCATTACGTCTTCGGTGTGCTCGGGGCGTGTACACTTTACAAAGAAGACGCTGGCTTTGTCCCGAGCGCCCACCAATTCCTGCAAAGTAGCGCGAGAGACAAATAGCCGAGATCCCTTTCCATGCTCGACAATTCCCGCAACATGCCAATCATGATTGAAGATGCGGTAGGTCTCACCGGGCTGTAAGTGTTTAGTTTTCGCGGCAATGTCGTCCACAAGAATGTCGTCCGGGCCTTCCAGGTCGTGTCCTTGGATGAATACAAATCCGCCGGAGACGGCTCGAAAGCTCTCCTGATCAATTCCGTAAACGATTTCCACGCCGGAGGTGTTGAACTGGAAGAGCACGGGGGCCACGGATTGGACGTACTTCATTTCTGCAAGCTTATCGCCGATTTTTATGGGCATCGGCGCGCTGCCAAAAGCAAAAAAGATAGATGAATTCGCGGGCAGCAGCATGATATCCGCTCCGATGCCCTCTATGCGCTTGGCCGTTTCCGTCAGAAGGCCGCTGGTCAGCCCGACGATCAGAACGACCAGTGCAACCTCCACAGCGATTCCCATGGCGCCGATAAGCGTGCGCAGCGGACGGTGCAGCAAGTTACGAAGGATTAGTTCGCCCATCATGGCTGCTTGTTCTCCGTGGGCTCTCCAACGGGCACTAATTCCATTCCCGCTGGCTGTTCAAGCTTGAATCGCTCAGCAGGGATTTCTTCGTTCACGGTGACTTTCGTGACCTGCAAATCCAGTTTGTAGTCATCGTGTGGCCGTTCGATCCGGATCGATCGTGGGAACGAAGCCACCCCATTCGGAGGCGTGGCCGCACCGCTCGATCCGGCGGCGTTGTCCGCAGGTTGCCAATCCGCAGCTCGAACATCCGAAAGCAGAAGGCCCTTCGGTCCGAAATTCTGCATGCGGGCGACTTGCAAGGTGGAACGGTCAAACCAAATCTCTCGCAGCACTTCCACTTGATAGCCGCCACGCAGAACAGTCAGGATATAGTATCTGGCGTTCTCGTCATTGAATTCCCGGAGGGTCACCGATTCTGCCTTGTGGATTTCCGGCCAGAGCAGCGCGTCCAGCAAGTGCTGCGGCCGCAAATTCTCGATGGGCTTGCTGCTGATGCGCTCTACGGCCACCGGCCCAACGAGGAACTTCTTCTTCGACGGAATCAAAACCCGAAAGGTTTCGCCGTCACTGGCCATGTCGAAGACCGTGGTTCCGATCACAGGCGCTTGCCCGATGACCCGAATCTGCGCGGGCCGCGCCGCCAGCAAAAAGGCCTTGACCTCATGGTACTCGTCGATGACGCCGCTATACTGCGATCCCGCGGTCGGTTTCATTTCGACGGTGGCGTTCAGCGTTTTAGTGGCGCGTGCAATCAAATTGTAGACCTCCAGAAGCTCCTCACGCGTGGCATCCTTTGCGACTGGTCTTTGCGAAACTACGGTGTGGCCGGTCACCACTCTTCCGCCAGGACAACCGCAGGAAATCGCCGCCAGTGTCAGCAGTACCATGCATGTTTTCACACGTCGCATCAATGAGTTCCGTTCCCACTCGTATAAATAACGCAATCTAGCAACCACTTGGATGCCGGCCGAACGGCCGGGTCGCTGCCGGGGAGCCATTCAGTTGGGCCGCGCAATATGAATGTCAAATGGCTGAACCGCCGGGCGCACTCGACGGATGACTTCGCTGGGCCAGAGCGACTCGCTCAGCAGGGTCACCCAGCCGTCCTCCGGTTCGCAAATCGCGCAAAATGTGTAGCGATTGTACGCCTGCTGATAGGCGTCCAAGCCGCGCTTTGACAGATCGCCCTCAAGTGCGGCATCGGTGGATTGCACGTATTTGCCAGCCCTGATGCCAAAGGTTTCGCCTTCAAAGCGTTCAAGAATCTGACGCAACTGCTCTTGATTTGGTTGTGGCAGAACGACGCAACGCTCCGCTGCTTCGCGCAAAGTAATTTCGTGCAGCTTGCAAAATTCTCTTACGCGGTCGATGTGACTGAAAAAATCCACAACGTATGGCTCGCTTCCCACAAGGGCAGGAAACACCGCAGACCAAATCTCCGCGGCATCCTTGCCGTGCACCGGTTCGCGGTTTTCCGTTTCGACCAGTTCGAGCCCTACGGCTTTCACGTCGCCGCCAAGGTCCAGCGCTTGCACATCCAGGAAAAACGGCGGCAACTCCAGCGCACCGCTTCCAGGCGCCGCCGCTCCGGACGCATTCATTCTTCGGACTCCGACTGCGGAAACTTGGCGCGAAAATCCGGCGACTGCTTTCGAACGTCCAGCCAGTCGAAGAAGGCGTCCGGGGTTTCCAGCCAGATGCGAAACCATCCGGCGATCTCCACTTTTTCAGCGCGTTTTTGAGGTTCCACCTTGCGGTTGCGCGAAATCATCTCCGCGCGGCGCTTGCCGAGTCGCGCCACGTTCAAGACGCGCTCCACGGCCGCGCGTTCGCCGTGCTCGCGAAACTTGCGCATCAATTCATCCAGCCGCATGATGCTGACCTCGGCATCCTCCAGCGTCTTGAAATGCAGCAAATCCTCGAATTCTTCTTCGTACTGTTCCTCGGCTTCTTCCACCTGGTTAATGGTTACTTTTTGTCCGGCGTCTTTCAGCACGTCCGCGATATATTCCATTTCCGTTTTGCCGGCCTCGCCATGCTCCGCCAGGAGCCGGCGGCGCAACTGGTCGATCTCTGCGGGCGTCCATTGTTGTACTTTTATTTCCCGCGCGGCTTCCAGGATCAGCGCTTTCTTCGATTTCAAATCTTCTGTCATCTGGCTTTGCCTTGGTGCAGCTTGCTGTGTTTTTTCTTCGGGCTGGAAGGCGCGGGCGGGGGCGGCGGGGGATCCGCCGGAAGTCCTGCCAGCAGCCGACGATACTTCAGCACATTCCTGTTGTGTTCCGCCAGTGTGGCGCCAAAAAAATGCCCGCCCTGCGTGTTGGCCACGAAATACAAATAATTCGTCTGCGCGGGATGCATCGCGGCGCGCAAGGACGCTTCGCCGGGATTCCCGATCGGTCCGGGGGGCAGACCACCGTGTTCATAAGTATTATAAGGAGAATCGAACTGCAGGTCCTTCCCGCTCAGACTGCCATTGTATTTCCCGAGCCGCTCCATCCCGTAGATCACCGTCGGATCACATTGCAATCTCATGCCTCTGCGGAGCCGGTTTTCAAACGCGCCCGCCACCAGCGGACGCTCTTCCGGCTTCGGTGTCTCCCTCTCGACGAGAGAGGCGAGCGTCACAATCCTGTTCACGGCGTGGTGGTCGCCCTCGTCTGTCGGTCCGCTAGCCGCTGGCGAGGCGATTTGCCTCCACTCCTCTTTGAATTTGCGCACCATTTCCGCAGTCAATTCGCTGGCTGCAGGATGCCGGGGAAGCTCATAGGTGGCAGGGAAGAGGAAACCTTCGAGCGTCTGCGCTCCCGGCGCAAAATCGCGAATCAGTGACGGGTCGCCCGCGGCGTAAAGAAAGTCGCCCGCACGCATGAGTTTTCCCGCCTCCAGATCGCGTGCGATATCGAACATGGTCTCGCCTTCGCGCACCGTGAACGGCTGCTGGAACACCTGGCCGTTTGCGATCTTCCAGAAAACATCGCTGCCGGTCATCGCATGATCAAAGAAATATTCGCCTGCCTGAAGCGTGCGCTTCGGATGCCGCCGCGCGTAAATCTCAAAAGCCAGCTTGCTGCGCACGACGTCATTTTTCTTCAGGATGTACCCCACATACCGGCGAGATACTCCGCGCGGCACATCAACGAAGACTCCTTCTTTTGGAAATCCCTGGTACGGGTGCGTCATTCCGTACCACATCCACCACGCGACGCCACCGGCGATCAGCGCGACGAGCAGAAATAGCACGACCAAAGGTTTCAATTCAGCCTCATCGAATTATTTTCTCAGTTCGCTCAGGTCTTAGTGGCCGTCTGTTCCTGGCGATCCAGGTACTCCTTCAAAATAACGGCCGCCGCCACGGCGTCCACGGTCATCTTGGCCTGGACGCTCTTAGTTTTCTTGCTGCCGGTCAGCTTGTCCTCGTGGATGAATCTTCCCTGAACTTCTTCCAGTAGGCGCTCTGCCTCCCAGCTGGTGAGCCTTTCATCCACCATTTCCACCGGCATGCCAATCTGTTTCCGCACGCGCTGCGCGAAGCGCTCCGCCTCTTCGGCCATTTCCCCGCGGGTGCCATCCAGCCGCAGCGGAAGTCCCACAACGATATGCTTGACGTTGTGCTCGCGAACCAATTCACGCAACCGCCGCATGTCCTCGTTTCGGTTGACGCGCTCCATCGTGCTTAGCGGTCTCGCCATCCGCGTTTCGGAGTCCGCCAGAGCGAGTCCGATTCTCGCGCGGCCATAGTCCACCGCCAAAATGAATCGCCGGTCAATTCGGTTCAATTCGGTTTTCACGCTGCCCACGCTTCCAGTATACCGGGAAGGGCTCCACGATATGTGCGATGCGCCCAAAGATGCCCGTTACGTAAATCCAAAGCAAGAACGAGATGGTGAATCTACGGCTTGCGTCCGCGCGCGCCGCTTTGCCACGCGTCCCAGTAACCAAGCAACTTAAGCTGCTGGTCGAGGCCCGTTTCTTTAACCAGAACATCGAGTTCTGCCCGTGAAAGGCGCTTCCCGAGCGGTTCGGGGCGGTCGGCGATTCCCCAGGCGGTCAGCGCGGCGAGCACGGTGTGCAATTTCAATTCGCGCATGTCGACCTTGTCCAAAGTGTCCGAAGCGGCGTGGTAATTCGGCAGATAGTTGGCCTCTTCCTGATTTGCCACCAGTGTGGGCACACCTTCGAGGAGGAAGTCGAAATTGTCGGTGCCAAAGGAAGCGTCATAGGTGTGATTGTTCGCGCCCCAGGATTCCAGCGGCTTCAGGATTTCGCGCACGCCTGCTTCAATGTCGCGCCGCCCTCCCAGCGAATACCCCTTGACGCGGCCTATGCCTGCATCAAAGGTGATCATCGCGCGAATCTTATCGAGTTCTGCGCGATGCGCCTTCACGTATTCCAATGAGCCAATTGTTCCTTGCTCTTCGCCGCTGAAGAGCACAAAACGAATCGTGCGCCGCGGCAGGAGTCCTGTCGCCTTAATCGCGCGCGCCGCGTCAATCACCAGCGCCGCATTACAGCCATTGTCGAGCGCCCCCGTGCCCAGCTCCCACGAATCCAGATGCGCGCCAAGGATGACAACTTCGTCCGGCTTCTCATAGCCTCGGATCTCAGCGACAACGTTTTCCTGCTCCATCGGCTTGCCAATCTTGTTGGGCATGTCAAAATGCACTCGCACTTTCCCTGGATAAGCGGCGACGGTCCGCGCAATCCGCATCGCATCTTCGCGCGCCACGACTGTTTGCGGAATCTTATCGATCTCGCCGGCAAGCGAATTCGTATGGCGATAGAGCAGCAGCCGTTCCCGCGCGCCCATCCACAGAATTGCTTTCGCGCCATCCTTGAGGGCATTCCCGATGATCAACGGCGGGCGCAAGTATTCGTTGAAGAGATCCGCCCAGGTTGAACCGATGTCGCTATGAACCAGCAAAATCGCGCCCTTGACCAGTCCGCCTGCTTTCACGAAATCGTCCTCGCTGCCGTATCCAACGTCGACGATGTTCGCCTCAATTCCTTCCCCCGGTGTTGCCGGCGACCACCCTGTCGCTTTCAGCCGCACGGGAAATCTCACCGGCTCTAGCAATTCGAGCCGCGTGTCACCTTCGCTCCAGGCCACTTGCAGCATGTACTTCTCCGTGTGAACATCCACGCCCGCCGCGCGAAACGCCCCCACTCCCCACTCCACGGCTTTGGCCATTTCCGGCGACCCGGTCACGCGACCGCCGATTTCATCCGTCAGCCGCCGCAAATTTTCCTCCAGCGGCGACGATCCCATCACGATCGGCAAAATCTTTGCTGCCGCCTGCGCACACGAGGATGCCTCTGTCGTGGAACAGCTGGCCTGCGCGCCTTGCCCCGGGGGCAGCGGATTCTGCTTCGCCGGGGGGATCTGGGCTTGCACAGACCCTATCGAAGCGAAAAGGCAAAGAAGCAGAGAGATAAAAAGAATCGTGCGGCGAAGCATGAGTTGGTTCTCTTTTCTTGAAGTTTCTAGGCGAAGCATTCAGTACGGGTTGCGGAGCGGATTATACCGAAGGAAGCTTGCCGATGGCATTCTCCCTGCGGGATTCTTCGCGTTTAGTTCTTCGGTCCGCGCTTCGGATCGACAACGCAATCAGCGACGCTTGCGACCTGCACCATTTCTTCCACATCGTGAACACGCAGAATGTGAGCGCCCTGCAAGATGCTTGCGGCGACCGTTGCAGCAGTGCCCCAGATGCGCTCTTCCGGGGCGGCCGGTTTGCCGTCCCGGGCCAAGGTCGCGCCAAGAAAACCTTTGCGCGAAGTCCCTACAAGCAGCGGATAACCGAGCTTCGCCAGTTGCGGGAGTTTTTGCAGCATTTCGAAATTTTGAGCGAAGCTCTTGCCGAAGCCGATTCCCGGATCGAGGATGATCTGTGATTTCGCCACGCCAGCCTTGCGCGCGACTGCCACGGATTTGCGCAACCCGTGCAAGACATCTTGCGTTACATCCCGCGCAAATCCTCCTGACTGCATCGTTCGCGGCTCTCCGCGCATGTGCATCAGGATCAGCGGCACGCGGTGGCGGGCGGCCACTTCGGCAATCTTTGGATCGCTTTTCAATCCGGAAACGTCATTGAGAAGTTCCGCACCCGCGCGGAGTGCAATCTCGGCGACGCTGGCCCTGCGCGTGTCCACGGAAACAGGAATTTTGAGGCGTCCGCGAAGCGCTTCAAGAATGGGAAGAATGCGGTCCAGTTCCTCGCTGGCCGGTGTTCCGACGGAGCCTGGCCGCGTCGATTCACCACCGATGTCGAGGATATCGGCGCCTGCGCGCTCAACTGCAAAGGCGCGTTCAATCGCGCTCTCGGGGTCCAAGAATTTGCCGCCATCGGAGAAGCTGTCCGGCGTGACGTTCAACACGCCCATGACAAGCGTGCGTTGGCCAAGATCGAGAATGCGCGATGGCAGCCTAAGCCGGAAAACTCTTCGGCGTGGAATCATATGCGCAACAGGAGTGTAGCGCAGGTTCCTTTCCTGCCGCTTAGAACGAAATTCTCTCCGAGAACATCCACCGGTGATCGTAGGTATGGAATCTCGTGACCGCAATTTGCAAGCCCGCTGCTGAAGAGAACCGAAATGCCTTCCGAAGGCGCACTCGTCCAAACCCCAGTCCCGGCGTCAGGAAGACCAGTTTGTTGCCGGCGTTAGGCCCTGTCTTGTAGAGCGTGGAGTTCACCTCCAGTTCTGGCCAAAGCTTCCAGGCTGCCTGGTACTGGAAGGCCGTGTTCCACTGAAGCTGGCGGCCCAACTTTGCCGTGTTCCCTGTTGGCAAGTTCGCTCCAAACGTCGACTGAACGTCGAATCTCCCCCAGCCCTTGCCGACCGCGAGCGTCGGCGTCAGCACCGCGTCGCCTGCACCATACCGGTAAGACCCCGTGGGAGCCGTAGCGCCAAGAATAAACGTCAGCAAATAATTGCCCTCTCCCCGTTCAGCCGAAGCAATACGGAATTTCAGCATCAGCGGCAAATCGCCAAATCCACTAGGAGCGCCATTGGGAGAGTGAAGCGTGTACGAGGGTATACCAGCCAAGATCTGGGTTCGCGAACTGGTGATGAACTCAAATCCCTTGCCGCCCCCAAACTGGAAAGTTCTATTCCCTAGAGTTGAGGGTTGGTCCCAGATATCGTAGCGAAGCTCCTGCTTCAGCCGGCCGGACGTAGTGGCCAAAGGCGAAAGCCAGTCCGGCTGGTTGGCCTGTGTTTCCGTGGCCATATGGAACCAAGAGCGAAAAAGACTACGTCCTTTCTTTTTTTCCGTCTCTGGGGAGTTCTGTGGGGAGGCCTCGTCTTGAGCAGCGTAGCAATCGCCGCCACTTCCTCCTGCTGAACCGGACGTTGATTCCAGTTTCTCCGGCCGATGTTGATCCGGCCACGCTTTTGCGGCCAGAAGTAGGGCCGCGCAGATCAAAGTGATTGTTCTAACGGCGAGTTTCACATGGATTCTCCTGAACTAGATGTCTCGTGAAAACAGAAACGGCCACTGCCAGATGCAAATCTGACGGTGGCCGTCTGAGAAGAACTTAGAAACCTCGTTCTATGCCATCAGCCTCCACGCGCCGACTCGCATGAAATGAGAACAACACGAAGAACTGAATGCTACTCGGGAGCAGAGTTGGCGAATGTGGGACAAAGAAATCCTTCGATATCGAGAACAGCACCAGGATAGATAGAACCAAGTCCGGCGTCAAATCCAAATAGTGAATTCCATGAAACGGAAAAACGAGAAGCGTTAGGTTAGTCCAGGTCAAAATCGCGAATCGGCTTGCCAGCAGGGGCATCCTTGGCTTTCTTCATGGCCTCTTCAAACTTTTTCGCCAGGATGTCTTCCTTGTGCGTTTCCTGGAAGAAGGAATCCGCGAACTTGTCTTCACGTTGGCGCTTCTGGTCTTCAAGGATGCTCGAAGCCTTCGTCAGGTCCACATCGGGACCAGGTCTTACGTGCGCTTCGTGAGACAGAACCGCGCCAAAAACCGGATCAATCACCAGCTTTGCCTGGCAGCACGGGCAGGTGACGTAGAGGTTTTCGCTGTTGCGGTTTCCCATAGGACGTATTGTACTCCTTCGGGACAAAAAAGTAGGGGGCACCCCCTAGGGCGGGTGCCCCGTGATGCCTATACGGTTGAGATGTTAGGCCTTGGCGGGGTTTTCGCCGCGTGTAAATCCCGGCGCCGGCCGCAACTCCGGACGCATCACCTTAGGGTCAGTGCCCGGAGCAGCTTGTGGCGGCGGAGTAGGCGTGCGCGGCTTGTCCGGCAGCGGCTTGCCTTCCATCAGCAACTTCACTTCGTTGGCGTCGATGACTTCCCGCTCGAGCAACGCCTGTGCGATGCGCTCGAGAATATCCCGGTTTTTCCCGAGGATATTTTTGGCCTTCTCGTAGCCGCCGTTGACGATGCGCTTCACTTCCTTGTCGATCTGGATGGCGGTGTCTTCCGAATAATCGCGGTGCTGCGCGATTTCTCGGCCAAGGAAAATGGCCTCATCTTTCTTGCCATAAGCCAGCGGGCCCAGCTCGCTCATGCCCCATTCGCAGACCATGTTGCGCGCGATGTCCGTGGCGCGTTCGATGTCGTTGCCTGCACCGGTGGTGATATGGCCGAGGAAAATTTCTTCGGCGGATCGTCCGCCCATCAGCACGGCCAGCATCGCTTCCAAATATTCACGCGTGTAGGTGTGCTTGTCGTCCTCGGGAAGCTGCATCGTGAGGCCAAGAGCCATGCCGCGCGGAATAATCGTCACCTTGTGGACCGGATCGGCGCCCGGCGTCATCGCCGCGACGAGCGCGTGGCCGGCCTCGTGATACGCAGTGTTTTTCTTCTCTTCATCGGAAAGGATCATAGACCTGCGCTCGACGCCCATCATCACTTTGTCTTTGGACATCTCGAAGTCGACCATCATGACGAACTTGCGGTTCTGGCGTGCCGCCCACAAGGCCGCTTCATTCACGAGGTTCGCAAGGTCCGCGCCGGAGAATCCCGGCGTGCCGCGCGCGATGATGGACAAGTTCACGTCGTCGCC
>Ga0209055_1001156_pt1 | contig 17619 bp, 15 predicted proteins | sample GraSoiAngelo_110_FD_185875 | JGI IMG/M metagenome (GOLD analysis project Ga0209055, IMG submission 185875) | Grasslands soil microbial communities from the Angelo Coastal Reserve, California, USA - 14_0903_12_30cm (SPAdes) (version 2) | ecosystem: Environmental > Terrestrial > Soil > Grasslands ... | reverse complement strand
CGGGTCCCGCACGTCGGATCGTCTGGACTCCTGGAAAGAGATCGCGGCGTACTTCAAACGGGATCAGCGTACTGTGCGCCGCTGGGAAGAGAGCGAGGGCCTGCCGGTCCACCGGCATCAGCACAAATCTCGCGCGGCCATCTTCGCCTACAAATCTGAACTCGACGCGTGGTGGGACAACGGCCGCCAGAGGTTGGAAGGGGACGCGCAAACTACGGCTGCGAGAGGAACGAGACGGCTCATCTGGCCGGCTGCGGCAGCGGGGATTTTGCTAGTCGTTGGCGGGATGTTCGCACGCCACTGGCTGCGGGACAGGAGCATCCGGGCTCACGTCCAGTCGATTGCGGTCCTGCCGCTTGCGAATCTCTCTCAGGATCCAGGGCAGGACTACCTTGCGGATGGGCTAACCGAAGCTCTGACGACCAATCTCGGAAAACTCGGCGCCCTGCGCGTTATTTCCCGGACTTCGACTGCGCAATACAAGGGCACAAAGAAATCCATTCCCGAAATTGCACGCGAGCTGCACGTGGATGCGCTGGTAGAGGGTGCGGTCATGCGCTCCGGAGACAGGGTCCGGATTACGGCACAGTTGATTGAGGCACCGGCGGACCGGCATGTGTGGGCCGAAACCTATGATCGCGACGTCCGGGACGTGCTGGCATTGCAGGCTGATGTGGCGCGCGCGATTGCCGTGCAGATCCGTGGGAACCTATCCTCTATCCCGGCACCGCATGAAGCGATCCCGCTAAATCACGAGGTGTATGAGCTATATCTAAAGGGCCGCTACGCGCGGGATGAGGGCAGCGAGGATGGCCTGAAATTGGCCTTTGAATACTTCCGGCAGGCCCTGGAGAAGGATCCGCAATACGCACCGGCCTACGCGGGACTCGCCGACTGCTACGCCCATCTTCCCTTCTACTCGGAAACCCGTCCGGCAGAGGCCTTTCCCAAAGCAAAAGCTGCCGCGCTGAAAGCGCTGCAGCTCGATCAAACCCTGGCCGAGGCACATGCTTCCATGGCTTACGTGGAAACCTATTACGATTGGAACTGGCCGGGCGCCGAGGCAGAGTTCAGAAGGGCGCTTGAACTCGATCCAAATTATGCGGAAGCGCATCACTCCTACAGCAGATTCCTGGCTTCGCTAGGCCGCGTTGAGGAGGCCCGCGCGGAACTCAAGCGCGCCCAGGAGCTCGACCCGCTTTCCCTGTTGGTTCAGGCCAATAGCGGAGTCATCTCCTATTTTGGGCGGCAATACGACCAAGCCATTCAGGAACTGCGACAGATCAATCGCCTGGACCCGAAATTCTCTGTACCTTACTGGGGCCTTGGCCTCTGTTATGAACAGATGGGCGTGTATGAAGAAGCAGTCACCCAGTTGCAGAAAGCCATCGACCTCTCGGGGAGAGGGGCGAATGGTATTGCTTCTCTCGGCCACGCATATGGTCTGGCTGGTCGGCGCGGTGAGGCGCTGAAAATACTCCTCGAATTAGAGGAACGCGCCAAGAAGAGCTACGTATCCTCTTACCAGATTGCATTGGTTTATCTCGGTCTGCACCGGAACGATGAGGCATTGAAACAACTGGAGAACGCTTATCAAGAGCGCTCCACTCTTCTCACCTACCTTAAAATGGACCCCAGATTCGACCCGCTCCGCTCGGATCCACGCTTTGAGGACCTGCTCCGCCGCATTGGGCTTACGCATTAATCAGCGCCGCGATCACAGCGTCATCGGCCAGCGCGTCTTGCGGGGCCAGGCAGGATGATCGATTGAATCTAAGCAGCAGGTTGAAATGACGAAGGAGAAGGCGAGATGACGAAGTTCTGGGTCGTGCTTCTTGGAGCTGCACTGCCTCTGACCAATCCCGTCGCGCAGAGTCAGCCGGACGCTCGGCAGAGAGTCATCGAACGCGCAAAGTCGCTCGAATTGAACACGCCTTACGTGCCGCCTCCCGGCGATCCGATGGAGCACTACGCGTCGGGATACGCCAAAATCATGTGCTCGTCAGTGTTCATCACCGGCCTGGATCCCGCGTTCGCTGCCGAGAACGTCGGCTATTTCACAGCTCCGTACGCGGAGCGCGCGAAGCTCGGCACACCGAAGATCGACCGCGAGAAGCGCAGGGTGCAGGTCACCATGCCCAATGGGAAGGTTCGCACAGCCAAGCAGGTTGCCAGTCAGGGGTGCGTGACGCTGCCGATCGGCCAAACCGATGTGTTCTTCAAGCCGTCGATTGTGAAGAGCGCGCTGCCGGATCCAAAGACACAGCCGTGGCCGATGGGCGACGTACTTCCCTCCGGGACTCTGCCGCCGGAAGTCAACCAGGCCAAGATTCAGCAGGCGGTAGATGCGGCCTTCGACCCCGCGGGCATGACCGCGGCGTTCGTCGTCACGTACAAAGGGCGGATCATCGCCGAGCGCTACGGCGAGAACATCACACGCACGACGCCGCTCGAGGGCTGGTCGATGGGGAAGAGCATAAGCGCAACGCTTATGGGCATCCTCATCAAACAAGGCGCGTACGAGCTATGGCAGCCGGCGCCAATTCCTGAGTGGCAGACTCCGGGCGATTCGCGCGCGAAGATTCGCATAGCCGATCTCCTGCACATGTCGAGCGGCCTGAGGATCCGCGCGCCACAGGATCCGGACTACGACGAGAAGGGTCCGTATGCCGATCACTTCTATCTCTACACAGGCAGCGTTGACTCCTTCAAATACGCCGCCACTCGTCCGCTGCAGTGGCCGCCAAATACCATTGGACGCTACCACAATACCGACCCGGTCCTCACGAACTACCTGATCCGCCTCGCCGTGGAAAAGCGCAATGAGGACTACCACTCGTTCCCCCAGCGCGCGCTATTCGACAAGATCGGCATGCGCACGATGGTGCTCGACACCGACCCGTACGGGAATTTCCTGCTGCAAGGCTATGAGCAGGGCTCCGGCCGCGACTGGGCGAGACTCGCAAATCTCTACCTGCAGGATGGCGTTTGGAACAGGGAACGCATTCTGCCCGAGGGTTACGTGAAGTTCGTGAGCACGCTCGCGCCTGCGTGGGAGGCAGACAAGCGTCCAATCTATGGCGGGCTGTTCTGGCTGAACGGCGACGGCACATTCCCTGCGCCGAAGGAAACGTTCTACATGAACGGCGCCGGCGGGCAGTTTGTCCTCATTATCCCCTCGTACCAACTCGCCATCGTCCGGCTTGGACACTATAAAGGTGCCAGTGCTGGCGGTCTGGCGCTGCGGAAAGCGGTTGCGATGATAATGGATGCCGTTCCCCCCGTGGACAGATAGATCCCTGGCTTGGATTACTGCCACGTGCCAACGGGCCAATGACAGCTTTTCTCGTTGCTCTGTGACCGAAAGGGTCAACAGGCGCAGTTCACTCCGAACAGGCCGATTCCGGCCTTATGAGCGCGCAAATTGCTCGCCGCAAATCTGACAGTCGCGGGTCAACGGTCACGAAGTAGGAAAGCAACAACTGGACCGTCTCAGGCGCCCTCACGGCCACCGGCAAGCCTTTGCTGGCGAATGACCCTCACCGTGTGATTGCTCAACCCTCATTGCGCTACATAGTGCATTTGAACGCGCCAGGCTGGAACGTCATTGGTGCCGGAGAGCCAGGTTTGCCAGGTGTCGCCGCGGGACACAATGAGCGCATTGGCTGGGGTTTCACCATCTTTGGAGTAGATCAGGAGGATCTGTATCTGGAGACGCTGAACCCGGGCGATCCCAAGCTCTACAAGACTAGGAACGGCTGGGCGCCCATGCGCGAGGAGCACGAAACTATTCGCGTACGCGGCGCACCTGACGTGCCGGTTGTCCTCCACTTTACGAATCACGGTCCCGTAGTGTGGGCGACGGCGAGCGGGCTCTCGCACTGCGATGGATCGGCGCCGAACCGGGAACAGCTGGTTACCTAGGCTCCTTGACGCTTGACCGGGCACACAACTGGCAGGAGTTCGAACGTGCGATGCCGCACTGGAGAGTGCCTTCGGAGAACATCGTATACGCCGATCGGGACGGCAATATCGGCGAACATTCGACCGGGTTGGCGCCGCTGCGCTGAACAGGCCCGCGATCGAGCAGGCCTTTCAGATCTGGCGCAGTGTATTCGCGGCGGCGTTGCCGGTGCAGCGTTCTACGTCCACTTCGCGGAACATCCGTCACGACGTGGCACGTGAAACTGCCACTCACCGTCGACGGCAAAGGGTCAAAGAGCCGCCGGTGGGAGGATGTGGAACAGCGGCGATTTCGATTACCGGCGGCCAATCAGGAAGGGACGCCAATGGACGTTGCAATCCGGTGCATCGGGATGGACCCGTTGCAAATGGTAGCGGGGGGTCGCTACGAGCTTTATAGCGCCTATCCCATCCGGGTGTCGGCAGTACCGGCCAGCGTCTTTCGCGACGCGATGAGACGCTTTGCAACGTCTTGCATTCGCGTGCGCCAGGAGAACAGGCACACTCAGGTCCTCCCGGGCCGCCGCCAACTGAGCGATGGCGGAACTGGCGGACGGGCATCAGACGCCGACCCGGCGGCCGCCCGCGACACCTGGGAAATCCGCTTTCTTGACGGGAGCTACCTAATGTATATACTTGTTTCTACATGCTTGGCGCAGGAGGTAACTACCCATGGCAAAGAGGGCAACCCTCACGGTTCAACGGTGGGGAAATAGTCTGGCGGTACGCATCCCGGCGGCCGTAGCCCGATCCGCACGGTTTGTGGTGGGCCAACCCGTAGAGCTGCACGTCGGTGAAGAGGGTGTGCTAGTCAAGCCGGCCGGAAGGCCGAAATTGACGCTGGCGCAGAAGCTTGCTGTGTTTGATCCCGCTCAGCACGGCGGCGAGGTGATGGCTACGCATCGCATAGGCGCCGAGGAACTTTGATGGCTGGGCGCCTGTCCTGGAGTCCGAGTCGCGGTGACATGATCTGGATCGACTGCAGTCCGCAGGTCGGGCGGGAGATGAAGGACGTACATCCCTTGCTGGTGCTGTCTCCGCGGGAATTCAATGTGCGCACCGGCATCGTGATAGGTCTGCCGATGACGACGGCGCGCTACAACGAGACCAACCCTTTCGCGATTCGTTTCGTAGGTCCGAAGGGCGCAGTGAGCTACATCCTCGGGCATCAACCGAAGTCGTTTGATTGGAGAGCGCGCGCCGCTAAGCCACATCCGTGGAAGCAGGTGACGGAAGAGACGTTTGTGCTCGCGTGCGAAACACTTAACCAGATCATCTTGATTGGCAGCTGATGACGCGGTCTAGACCCAAACTGTCAAAGTCGCACCAACCGCCCGCGAGGCGACTATCCAGCACGGGTCGTTAGCGATACGCCGCTCTGAACGGAAAGGACCTTGAACAAATTGGTAGCGGGGGCAGGATTTGAACCTGCGACCTTCGGGTTATGAGCCCGACGAGCTGCCAGACTGCTCCACCCCGCACCAGGAGGGCGCGCATTCTACAAGCCGATGGCGGGGGCGGCAATAGAAAGAAGAGGTAGCGTCCGGCGTACCAAAGGCTTGCATCGGCAGGCGGGTTTTTCCCCCGCGGCCGCGATCCCGCCAGCCGCGGCCACCCGCCCGGGCGACGAGGCGCGGGGCGAGGCCGCGGCCGCGCCTTCAGGCTAGCTTGCTGGCGATCTTCCCGGCGAGCGCCGCTCCGGCCTTGGGGTCTAGTCCCTTCAGTGGCCAGCCGATGCCGAGTCCCTCGCGCGGACTGGGCTTGGGGATGATGTGGAAGTGCACGTGTGGAATGGCCTGGTGGGCGCCGGTGCCGTTGTTTTCGAGCACGTTGTATTCCTTCACGCCCGTGGCGGCGACGACCGCGCGGCACAGGCGCGGCAGCACCCGCCCGATCGCGGCGGCTGATTCGTCCGAAAGGCGATCGAGGGTTTCCGCAGGCTCTTTCGAGACCACGAGCGTGTGCCCGTCGCTCAACGGGTTGATGTCGAGAAACGCCAGCACCTTGTCGTCCTCGTAGATCTTGTGGCAGGGGATTTCCCCGCGGACGATCTTGCCGAATACCGTGTCTGCCATGGGTAGCCTCTGCGCCAATGCCCCGCTTACGGCCACATTGTCGCGCGCCGTGGCGTACTGACAAGACCGTTCGTGGATTTTGCGGTCCCGGCGCGTGCGCGTAGACTCACACGCTCGCTGCGCCCTGATGAGGGGACCTGGCATGAAGACCAAGGCTGCCGTTGCGTACGCCGCCGGAAAGCAGCTCGAAGTCGTGACGGTCGATCTCGACGGCCCGAAGGCCGGCGAAGTGCTCATCGAGATCCGCGCGAGCGGCGTGTGCCACACGGTCAAATTCACCCGTTCCGGCGGCGATGCGGAGGGCCTGTTCCCGGTGATTTTCGGGCACGCAGGGCACGGCGTTCGGCGGTGCGCGGGGCCGCAGCGACGTTCTGATGCACGAGGGCGAGTCGATCCGCTCGGTGATCACCTTCTGAGAACGCTGCGCGCCTTCGGGGCGCGCGGTGCTCTACACTGACGCTCACAATTCGAATCAGGAGAACCTCATGGCTATCTCGATACATCCGGCCGTCGATGGCGGCGTCAAGGCGGGCGCTACCGACTTTGCGGGCGGTACGCTCACCTGCAAGTGCAGCTCCTCACCCGTGACCGTGAGCCTGAAGGGCAACACGGCGTTCAACCACGTGTGCGGCTGCACCAAGTGCTGGAAGCCCAAGGGGGCGCTGTTCTCAGTGGTCGCGGTCATCGGGCGCGACAAGCTCAGCGTCACCGCGAACGCCAACAAGCTCAAGATCGTCGACGAGAAAGCGCCCATCCAGCGCTACGCCTGCACCGGCTGCGGCGTGCACATGTACGGGCGGATCGAGAACAAGAACCACCCGTTCTACAGCTTCGATTTCGTGCACACCGAGCTCTCGAAGGACCGCGGCTGGTCGGCCCCGGAGTTCGCGGCGTTCGTCTCGTCGATCATCGAGTCGGGCTTCCCGCCGGCGCGCATGGGCGAGGTGCGCGCGCGCCTCAAGGAGCTGAAGCTCGAGCCGTACGACTGCCTGTCGCCCGGGCTCATGGATCTGATCGCCACGCACGCGGCGAAGCAGAAGGGCACGCTCGCGGCCTGATCCGGACCGCAGCCGCCGTGTACGGCCGCTTTCACGCTCGTGCCGGTGCCGGGTCCGCAGGAGGCGGACCGGCGCCGGCAGCTTCGGTTGCGCCAGGGAGAGTCCCGTGGTCGATCGCCGAGAGTTCATCACCGTTGCCGGTTCGCTGGTCGCCGCCTGCGTCGCTTCCTCGCTCGGGAGGGCGGCTCGTGCCACCGCGCCGCCCGCGAGCGAGGCTGCTGAGCGGCTCAACGCGCTGTTCGATGTCTTCATGGAGGAGCGATTTGAGAAGAATCCCGACATGCTCACGATCCTCGGGCTCGACAAGGGCAAGTACGCGTGGGCGAAGTCGAAGCTCACCGAGGCTTCGCTTCAGTGGGTGCGCGAGTCGAAGCAGGACAACGCCTCACGCCTCGAGCGCCTCAGGGCCTTCGATCGCGGCACGCTCTCGGGGGCGGATCTCGCCAACTACGACACGGTCGAGTACCAGTTGGAGACCACCGCGCGGACCGGGCCCTTCGAGTACGGCGACGCGGTGCGCCCCTATGTGGTGAGCCAGCTGACGGGCTCCTACCAGAGCGTTCCGACCTTTCTCGACCGCCAGCATCGCATCGACAACAAGGAGGACGCGGAGGCCTACCTCGCTCGCTTAAGGGCCTTTGCGACGGTGCTCGACGAGGAAACGGAGCGGGTGCGGCACGATGCAGGGCTCAAGGTCGTGCCGCCCGATTTCCTCATCGATCGCACGCGCGATCAGATGCGAGTCCTGCGCGGCACCGCGCCCGCGGACTCGATCCTCGCCACCTCGATCGGGAAGCGTGCGCAGAAGCTCGGCCTCACCACCGACTACGGCGCGGAAGCCTCGCGCATCGTCGGCGCCGAGGTCTATCCGGCGCTTGACCGGCAAATGCGCTCGCTCGCCGAGCTGCGCCCCGCGGCAGCGCACGATGCGGGCGTCGGGCGACTGCCGCAGGGTGAGGCGCTCTATCAGGTTGCCCTGCGCTTTGGCACGACCACCGACATGACCGCCGACCAGGTGCACACCCTTGGGCTCGATCAGGTGAAAGAGCTCGATGCGCGCATGGATACGCTGCTGCGTGCGCAGGGGAAGAAGAGCGGAACGGTATCCGAGCGCATGCAGGCGCTCGCCAGGGACCCGCAGTATCTCTATCCGGACACCGATCCGGGGCGGCAACAGATCCTCGATTACTGCAACGGGCTCATCACTTCGCTCCAGCCTCGCCTCGAGAAATATTTTCACGTCCGGCCGAAGGCGGCCGTCGAGATCCGCCGGGTGCCGGTCTATACCGAGGCCGGCGCGCCGGGCGGCTACTACCAGATTCCGGCGCTCGACGGCTCGCGCCCCGGAGCCTTCTACATCAATCTGCGCGATACCGGCGAATGGTCGCGCTGGAAGTTGCCGACGCTGGTCTATCACGAATCCGAGCCCGGGCATCACTTTCAGCTGGCGCTGGTGCTGGAGATGCCCTCGCTCCCGCTGATCCGCAAGGCGGGCGGCGCCGGCTTCTCGGCGAACACCGAAGGCTGGGCGCTCTACGCCGAGCAACTGTGCGATGAGATGGGCCTCTATGACTCCGAGCCCCTCGGCCGGCTGGGGCTCCTGCAGTCGCTGCTCTTCCGCGCCGCGCGCTGCGTGGTCGATACCGGGCTGCACGCCAAGGGCTGGAGCCGGGAGCGGGCGATCGACTACATGGTCGCGACGACCGGCGAGAACGCGACAGCCATGACGACCGAGGTCGAGCGGTACTGCACCTGGCCGGGTCAGGCGTGCAGCTACAAGGTGGGGCATACCCGCTGGCTGGCCCTGCGCGCCGAGGCGCGCCGCCGCCTCGGCGCGAAGTTCGACATTCGGGACTTCCACGATGTGGGACTCTCGGCGGCGCCCATGCCGCTCGCGGTGCTCGAGCGTGTGGTCGGGGAGTGGCTGGCGAGCCGCAAGGCATGAGTCGGCGGAGGCGAATCCCCGCGCGCGGCACGGCAGGGCGCATCGCGATGGGGCTCGCGGCCGCCTGGCTCGCGTCGGCCGCCACCGGAGCGCTCCCGGGGGCGGTTGCGGCCGGGGCGGAGGCGAGCTATCCGCCGCCGGTGCAGGGCGACTTCCTCCTCAAGGACTTCAGATTCGCCTCCGGCGAGTCGCTCCCTGAGCTGCGCATCCACTATCGCACCTTCGGTACACCGCGCGCGGACGCCCACGGCGTAGTGCATAACGCGGTCATCATCCTGCACGGCACCGGAGGGAGCGGTGCGAGCCTCGTGAGAGCGGAATTTGCGGGCGAGCTCTTCGCGGCGGGTCAGCCGCTCGATGCCGCGAAGTACTTCATTGTGCTCCCCGACGGCATTGGCCACGGCAATTCCAGCAAGCCGAGCGACGGGCTGCACGCCCGCTTTCCTCACTACGGCTACCGCGACATGGTCGAAGCGCAGTACCGGCTGCTGACCGAGGGCCTTCACGTCAGTCATGCGCGCCTCGTCATGGGTACCTCGATGGGCGGCATGCACACCTGGCTCTGGGGCGAGCTGCACCCTGAGTTCATGGATGCCCTGATGCCGCTCGCCAGCCTGCCGACGCAGATTTCGGGCCGTAACCGCGCGTGGCGGCGGGTGATCATCGATGCGATCCGCAACGACCCGGCGTGGCAGGGGGGCGAGTACTCGAGCGAACCCCCCTCGCTCAGGACCGCCCTGGAGATGCTCTGGCTCGTCAGCAGCAACCCGGTGCTGCGGCAGGACGAGGCGCCCACCCTCGCGCGCGCGGATCAGGCGCTGGACGCCTACGTCAACGATCAGATGAGATCGGCCGACGCCAACGACCTCTTGTATGCCGTGAGCGCCTCGCAGGACTACGACCCGGGGCCGGCGCTCGAGAAGATCGAGGCCCCGCTCATAGCGGTGAACTCAGCCGACGACCTCATCAATCCGCCCGAGCTCAAAATCCTCGAGCGCGAGATCCAGCGCGTGCCGCACGGGAGGGCGGTCGTGATCCCCTTCAGCGAGCGCACCCGGGGTCACGGCTCGCACACCGTTGCGGTGCTCTGGAAGCGGCATCTCGAGGAGCTGCTGAAAGCCCCGGAGCGCTGAGTCGGCACGGGTGCCGGGGCGCGGCGGCGATTCCGCCCGCGCTCAAGCGTCGTGCACGAGCTGCGGGCCGAGCTCCGTGATGGAATTGCAGCCGAGCTGACCGAGCACCCGATCGATCTCGGTAGTCAGCATCGCGAGCGCGCGATCCACGCCCGGCTCGCCGCCGGCGGCGAGGCCATAGAGCGTCGCGCGGCCGATCATCACCGCCTGGGCACCGAGCGCGAGCGCCTTGACGACGTCGGTGCCGCGGCGGAAGCCGCTGTCGATGAGGAGGGTGAGCCGCTGGCCCACGGCGCGCCGGATATCCGGCAGCACCTCGATCGGCGCCACGCAATAATCCAGCTGCCGTCCGCCGTGATTGCTCAGCACGATACCGTCGCACCCAAGCGCCGCGGCGCGCTCGGCGTCGCCGACGCTCAGCACTCCTTTGATGAGCAGCCGCCCGCGCCAGAGCTGCCTGATCCACGTGATGTCGTCCCACTGGATGGTCGGCTCGAAGAGCGGGGGGATCACCGTGGCGCCGCCGAGTGCCGTGGTGGCCGACGGCGGCAGGTAGCCCTCGAGATTGCGGAAGCGCGGCATGCCGGGGGTGACGAATGTCCGCCACAGCCAGCGCGGGTGGCGCAGCATGTCGAGCGCGGTGCGCACGGTGGGTCTCCCCGGGGCGCGGTAGCTGCGCCGGTCCCACTCCCGGTTGCCGAACACGTTCGCGTCGGTGGTGAACACCAGCGCCTCATAGCCGGCCGCTCCGGCGCGCTGGACGATGTCACGTGCGATCGCGCGCTCCTTGAGCACGTAGAGCTGCAACCAGAGCCGTCCGCCGGCACGGGTCGCGAGCTCTTCGAGCCGCGTGGTCGAGAGCGTGCTGAGCGTGAAAGGAATGCCGAGGCGGGCCGCCGCGCGCGCGAGCGCGAGGTCACCCTGCGGGTGGAGCATGCCGTTCAGGCCCGTGGGGGCGATGATGAGCGGAGCGTTGGCGGGGCGCCCGAAGATCGCGATACGCTGATGGCGCGCCGAGGTGTCGATCAGGGTCTGCGGGATGAGCCGCAGCCGCTCGAGGGCGTCGCGGTTGCCGCGCAGCGTGACCTCATCCTCCGCTCCCCCCTCGACGTACTCGAAAGCGAAGCCTGGTACCCGCCGTCGCGCGATTTCGCGGAGCTGAGCGATATTGAGGGCGCGCGCCAGGTTGAGGCTGTTGAATGGACGCCGCTTCCAGGGCATGAGCGCGCGGGCTACTCGTAGAGCGCCACGCTGATGCGCGAGGCGACGAATGTGTTGGCCGCGGCGTTCAATTGCCCGACCGCGACCAGCCGGTAGATCTTGTTGGTGCCGTTCAAAGTGGAAGAGAGCGCGCCGGCGAAGGCGCTGGCGCTATGGAACACCGAGATGCCGCTCGTGAGCGTGATGCTGCCGATCGACAGCCGCAGATCAGCCTGGGCTGCGCCCACGATGGTGAAAGGCGGACTCGTGGGGAGCAACTTCAGGTCGTACGTCCCTGGGCGGGTCAGGTCGAGGGTGCCCGGGACGGTGACGATGTGGTGAACGCTTCCGAGACTGGCGTTGCTGAGATCTACGACCAAGCCCGAGGTGTTGGCGGAGGTGAAAGGTGCGGTCGCCCCCCCGTTCACCCATTCGACCACCAGGCGCTGCTCGGTGGCGCTGCCGAGCGCGATGGCGGTCGCGTTGAAGTCGGGCGGTGCGGCCCCGAAGGGGCTGACGAGGCCGTCGACCGCGAGCAGCGTGCTGGCGGCGACCCCGCTCTCATCGAGCGTGCCGGTGTTGACCGCGTAGGCGGCGGGGTTGGCTACCGGTGCGCCGGTGCCGGCGAAGTTGAAGCCGGCGGGCGCGAAGTTGCCGATCGTCAGGACATCGAGCACGGCGCTCCCGGGGGTCGCGGAGCTCAGCGTGCCCCAGATACGGGAGGAGGCGAGGCGCGCCTGGCAGGGTGTCGGCGTGCCTCCGACCATGCACGTGGCCGCGTCCAGGCTGAGATTGCCTGCGCTGTCGACGCTGCACTGGCCGGAGACATCGAGCTGCTGTCCGACCGAGATCGAGGCGGGAGTAAGCCCGCTCGCCATGACCCCATCCTGGCTCACGGTGGTGGCGCTGCCGATCGTGACCGTGGCGTTGTTGTAGAAAGCATCGGGATATGCAGCGCAGGCAGCGCCCAGGCGCTGGAACAGATGCGCGCCGTGCACGGTGAGGGTGTTGCCGCTGCGGGCGCTCACGACTCCGGTGACATGGTCTGAAAGGGTCTCGAGACTGGTGCCGGCGTATACCGCGGTCGCGTGGAAGCCCGGCGTGATACCCGACAGGTCCCCGAGCGTCCCGTAGGCTGCGACCGGCGCGTTGGTGGTGAGGGCGGCCATGGCGGCGAGTCCCGAGGCGCCAGTGTAGGCGGTGCCGTCGACATTGAAATAGGTGTTGGCGTCGGTGCTCACGGTCACCGCCCCCACGGCGGACGACTGATCGGTGAGGGGACGGGTGTTGCTGATGTAGTCGTTCGAGGCGCTCTCTACGATGACCAGGAGTCCCCGCGCGCGCATCGAGCTGGCGTCTGCCGGCGCCGGCCTCATGACCGCATACGGGTGCACGGTCACCTTGGGCGTGGAGCCCGAGGTGTCGATCGAGTTCGAGGCCGCAAGGTCGATGTCGACGGCGAGGCGCGACGACTTGCTTGAGGTGATGGTGAGCTGATTGCTGGGATCGAAGGTGACGGTGACGCTGCTGGTCGTCGGCGCGGTCCCTTTTAAATTGACCACGCTGGCGGCGACCGCCTGTCCGTTGAGGTTGACCCAGACGCTCGCGCTCAGGTAATCAAGGGTGATCGTGGCGGACTTGTAGGTTCCGGACGGCACGGCGTCCGCTACGAGCAGCTCGGACCCGTCGGTGAGAGCCGCCAGGTCGGCGAGCTCGCTCACTCCCGACACCCAGGGGTGCAGCGTCCAGACCGTGCCATTGGTATTGGTGAGGGCGATCGAGTCGATCTGCACGCGATAGCTGGCGAAGTCACCGCTGGTATCCGAGAGTGTCACGACCAGCGTACCCAGCGGGGTGTTGGAGCTGCCGCCGCAGCTCGCGAGCATGACGAGGGCGCACGCGAGGGCGGGCAGCCTGCGCGCGGGGCTCCGGCGGGTGCGAACGACGGTCATCGAGACATCCCTTCGATACGGCTTGGCCGCGGGCGTCGCGGCACCCGCTTAGAGGCAATCCGCGGGCGAAGCGTTCCCCCACCCCGCAAGGCGCGCATAGTGTACCGGTTTCGCTCCGGTCAGTTGATCGTCAGCTGGGCGCTGCCACTCGCGCTGCCGCGCAGATCGATTGGCGTGGAATACGACTGGCGATGCAGAGTGCTGGACGGAGCGGCCGACTTCCAGGCGCGCACCGTCAGGTAATAGAGAGAGGCCGGCGTGCCGCTGGGCACGCTGTTGACGGTGACCGTCGCGCCCGGCCCCTGTGTCAGCGCCGCATCGAGCGGCGCGGCGGCGATGAGCGTGCCGTCGTGCCCGACCAGCAGCTCGCCGTGGTCATACTTGCCCGCGGTTGCCTGCGTGATGCTGACGGAAATCGAGCCGGGGCTGTCGCCCGCTGCGAGCGTCAGTGCCGGCAGCGTGACCGGCGGCGCCGTCGTGCCCGGCTGCGGCGCCGCTACCGAGGTCGTAAGCGGTCCGTCCTGGTACCCCGGGGCACTCGCCGCGACCAGGTAACCTCCCTCTTTTTCCACGGGCGCAGCGCTCACCAGGGTTACGGTTGCGCCGCTCGCGTTGTACGTGCCCGAATCGATGGTGCCGGTCGACAATCCTTCCGCGTTCGCAAGTGTCTGATTGAAGTTCGCAAGTGTCTGATTGAAGGGATCGATGGGGCTCGCTTCGATCAGGTACGGCACTTCGCCTTTGGTCGCCAGCGTCTGGTAGAAAGCGACCCAGGCTCCTGCGGGGAGCGCCGGCCCGCTGGCGTTGCCCAAGTTCACCGTGTAAGGGCTCGCCGAGCGGGGGATCAGCGTGCCCACCGAGACGGTATTGGTCGCGCTCGAGCCGGTAGTACTGGTCGAGCTGGTCGAGCCGCTCGTCGTCGAGCTCGTGCTGCTGCTCGCAGGGCTCACCTGCACGGCCTTGATGATGATGGTCGCTATCCGTGCGCCGTGGATGACTACGTCGTACGTGGGAGGGTTGGAGGAGCTGGTGGGGAGCGGGTAGAGCAGGAAGCTCCCGTCGGCGTGCACCGGCGTGCTGCTCATCACCACGTGACGCGTTCCATCGGCGCTCAAGACTTCCGCGCTCACCTGGATGGCGGGCAGTCCGCTGCTGCCGGTGAGGTTGGTGAGCGTCAGCTGCCCGGAGATTCCTCCGACCTGGGAGAGATCGTAGGCGCTGGCGTGGGAGCTCATCAGGATGCCGTTCGGGCTGCTCGCTCCGGCGTAGGTGAATAGCGCGAGATCGCGTGCCCCGTCGAAGTCGAGCGCGAACGAGGCGGTCGTCGTGCTCGAGGTCGTGGCCGACGCCGTGGTGCTTGGGGTCGAGCTCGTCGGCGTCGTGGCGCCGCTCAACGCTGCGCCGATGTTTCCGATCGGCACGGAGAGCGAGCCCTGGATACCGATGCCTTGGTCGGGACTGAGGAGCTCGAGAGGCAGCTGGTGCGGCGTGCCACCGCTGTCGACGAAGTCCGCTTCGGCGTTGTAGAGCGCGCCCGCGGTCTTTGCGGAAGAAGTCAGGTCCGCGGCAGCGTCCACCGGAATCAGCCGCACCTGCGAATAATTTCCGGAAGCGAGCTTGAGGCCCGTGACGAGGCTGCCGAGGTTGCCGCCGGAGTCGGTGACCAGGTCCACCGTCGCCGGCGTCGAGAGCGGGAACTTGACCCAGCCGCCGTCGTCGGGACCGGCGTTCGCGCTCGTATTGAACCAGACTTCCTGCGCGGTGATCCAGACGTGCGAGTAGAGCGCGGGGCTGTTCCCGGTCACCGACACGTCGGTTTTCACCGAGCAGCCGGCCAGGACGCAGGCGAGTACCGCGATAGGGGCGGCAAGCGAGAGGCTCTTCCGGTTCATGTGCGAGTCCCTGTGCAGGCCTTCCAGGGATGATGTCTCAAGCGCTTTGACCTGGCAACGCACGCCAGGTTCTCGATGTGTCGAATTGTGGCCGCACTGGCAAGGGCCGGTGTAGGTTCCCGCGACGGTCGGCGCGCCCTCTCTAGCGCGCCCGCATGATGGCGCGCCGCACGTCCGCCAGCGGCGCGCTGTCTGAGAGACGCACCGACGAGTCTTCGGACTCGATACCGAGCTCCCGCCACAGCCCCATGAGGTCGGGCGTGACGGGTGAGTCCTTCAGCCGCGCATAGAGATCCTCGAGTGTCGTCGTGCCGACCGCATGATCCCCGGTAAGCAGCACCCGCTCGATCGGCCAGTCCGCGGCCAGCCCGCCACTGTCACGCACGATGGCGCGCAGCGCATCCTGCAAGCCGAAGCGGTTGTGCGACTGCCGGTGAATGTCGACGTCCGCCAGCAGGCAGAACATGGCGCCGCCCCAGTAGGTGCGTGCCCAGGTATGGGTGCGGTCGAGACCGCGGTCGCCCGACTCGGGCAGTCCCCGGGGCATCTGGCGCATCTCCTCCGCCCACACGTCCGCTTCACTGCGGTTACCGGCCTGAACGCGCGCCACGCCCTCGACGTAGGTCGCAAGCCCCTCGGAGAGCCAAGCGTGCGCTTCGCCCGTATCGGGCAGTGCGAGGTGGGCCATCTCATGCACCAGCACCCAGTCCGAGAGCAGCTGCGCCTCGGTCACATCTTGTCCGAGGCGCACCTGAATGTAGGCCTCGGGATTGGCAAAGCTCTTGCCGCCGTGCACCCCTTCGCCGCGCTCGGCCATCACCCGCACCGTAAGGCGGGCGACCGGGAAATGGCCGTAGTACCCGGCCACGATGGAGGCGGAGCGGCGAATCCAGCTCTCGATCGGATCTCCACCGCCGCGGAACGCGCCGCGGTCGAGCTCGATCTGTACGGCGACGTCGCCGACGGTGATGCCGCTGCTACGGCCCGCGGCGAGTCCGAGCAGCGCGCCGAGAGCCAGAAACACGATCGCCGCGGCGGCGGCGAGGGCTGCGCTTGGGGGCCCGGCGCGCGACATCGCCTAAGGCTCGTCAGCGCGCAGTCTGGCCGAAGAGCACGCGCCTCGTCTCCTCGGTGAGAGGCGCCGGACTGCCGAACGCGGGATTCACGGACTTGGCTTTCTCGTAGGCGCGCCGCGTGGCGGGCCGGTCGCGAATGGCCTCGAACCAGCGCTTCAAGTGCGGGAAATCCTCGAGCTTCTGCCGCTGCGTCTCGTAGGGCACGATCCAGGGGTAGGCCGCGATATCCGCGATCGAGTACTCGCCGCCGATGAACGTCCGGTCGGTCAGGCGCTTGTTCAGCACTCCGTAGAGCCGATTGGTTTCCTTCACGTAGCGCTCGATCGCGTAGGGGATCGGCTCGGGCGCGTAGCGGGTGAAGTGATGGTTCTGACCGGCCATCGGGCCGAGTCCCGCCATCTGCCAGAACAGCCACTGGATCACCTCGTAGCGCCCGCGCAGGTCGGACGGCAGCAGCTGCCCGGTCTTTTCGGCGAGGTAGAGCAGGATCGCGCCCGACTCGAATACCGAGAGCGGCGCGCCGCCGCCCTTGGGATCGTGATCGATGATCGCGGGGATGCGGTTATTGGGGGAGAGGGCGAGGAACTTGGGATCGAATTGAGCGCCGGTATTGATGTTCACCGGGATGATCCGATAGGCGAGCCCCGTCTCCTCGAGGAACATCGTGATCTTGTGTCCATTCGGCGTGGTCCAGTAATGAAGGTCGATCATGATGTCCCTCCGGCGAGGGCCACAGATTGGCACGCCCGGCGGAACCAGCGCGAGGCCCTTACGGGTTGGCGCAGCGTACGCCTTTAGCGGTATGGGAGCGAAGCGCGCGTCCGCCCTGACCCGGGAAACCGCGCGTTACGCGCTGCTGCCGGCGGCGGCCGCGCCCCAGACCTCGCCGCCGACGGAACGGTGATCGCCGCTTCAGCGGCCATCGCCGTCCTTCGATGAGCGCCCGTCGATCCAGGTCTCGAGCACGTTGAGCTTCTCGTCGGCGAGCACCAGGTTCGCCTTGAGCCCCGGGGCGATGCGGCCGGTGTCGTGCGTGAGCCCGAGGAACTCGGCCGGCCATTCGCTCGCCATGCGCACCGCCTCGGGGAGGGGGAGCCCGAGCATCGAGACCGCATTGCGTACGCAGCTCGCCATGTCGATGTTGGAGCCGGCGAGCCGGCCGTCTTCGTCGAAGCAGGCGTAGCCGTTGACGGTGATGCGCCGCCCCTGCAGCTCGAAGGAGCCATTGTCGGTGCCGACGCTCGGCATGGCGTCGGTGACCAGCATGAAGCGGTCGTGAGCCTTGCAGCGCAGCGCGATGCGCAGCACCACGGGGTCCGTGTGCT
>Ga0209055_1001151_pt1 | contig 17649 bp, 16 predicted proteins | sample GraSoiAngelo_110_FD_185875 | JGI IMG/M metagenome (GOLD analysis project Ga0209055, IMG submission 185875) | Grasslands soil microbial communities from the Angelo Coastal Reserve, California, USA - 14_0903_12_30cm (SPAdes) (version 2) | ecosystem: Environmental > Terrestrial > Soil > Grasslands ... | reverse complement strand
GACAGTGGGACGAATCCTGAGCCGGTGCCGCCGCCGATGCCGGCGCGCGCGGGCCATCGAGTCCGCCCACCCACCTCGCGGCCACGATCCTCGGGGCTGTAGAATGACGACGGTGATTCGCCCGTACACTCCGATGGCCCCGACAGATGGTCTTGAGGCGTGGGCGCAGATGATCGAGCGCGGCTACGAGGGCTTGGTCGCGAAGGGCGAGGCCAGCACGTACGAGGGCGGACGCACGATGCAGTGGCTGAAGGTGAAGCAGAAGGACTGGACCGTCGAGGAGGACGGCTGGCGGCGGCGGATCAGCGCGGCGTCGTCGCCGAAGACGAAATGAACGACGACATCGGTACTGCCCATGCCCATCCGCACGAATGAGTTCCAGCGGGTCATTGCTGTAATCCAGTCCCATCTGGACCCTGGTTCAACTGTGACCGAGTCGGCGATGCTGACCGACGCGGTGACAGGCAATCAGCGGGAGGTCGACGTAGTTGTCTCTGGCCGAGTCGGCGGACAAGCAGTCACTGTGTCGATGGAATGTCGTGACAGAAGTCGGGGACCGGATGTGACGTGGGTCGACGAGATGCAAACGAAGCACTCGCGGCTACCAACAAACGTCTTAGTTCTCGTGTCGCATAGAGCCTTCACGCCCGAGGCACTTCGAGTTGCTCGCGTCTATGACATTCGATGTCACGTTCTCGATAACGTCGACCCAACGACCCCGGACAGGTTGTTTCCTGACGTCCGGTCGCTCTGGGGCAAAGGATGGCAAGTCACCATTGACAGGGTGGACGTTTCGGTTGGTACCCTGGGTGAACTGCCACCTGAGCACTTTCGGGCGAAGCCCGACACCAAGCTCTTTCTGGACGACAGCACAGAATTTGGCTCTGCTGCACAGTTTGCGAACGCACTCTTTCGCTCGCCGCTGGTTATCGACACGATGAACACAGACGCGCGGCCCGAGCACGGCTTTGTTGAGCTTGTCCTGGATCATCCCGTGGCCCAAGAGCGACCAATTTGCATGCAGAAGATCGAACCCCTTGTTCTTCGTCCCATCGAGCGGTTTCGTGTGGTCGCGAGGTGCACTGTCACTGTCGATGAGTTCCCCTTGAGGCACGGTGTGCTGGAAGGAGTGCGGGTCGCGTGGGGGACCGGCACCATCCTGGGCAGACCCGCAATGCTGGTCGCGACTCGTGCCTCGGCAGAGGAGGCAAGAGTCACGCTGCGGTTCCTCCCAGGCGCCGCGACGGCAGAGGACCACGGAGAAGATCGTGACGCGTCCGGCCCCGTCGCTGATGAACGAGGCCGGGCGCAAAGAGGGTGAACTACTCTCGGCCCGTGCCGCGTGCTCGCCGCTGGACGCTGCCGTAGAATGCCGTCGTGAGTGGATCGAGGCGATGGGAGCCTGACGTACGGGGCCTCGACATGGCCCCCCATACCCCCCAGCGCCCGGAAGCGCCCCGGCGTAGCCGTGGCGCTCCTCGGGTGCGTGGCCGCGGTGGTCGGGTGGCTGGGTGCGGTGGGGACACGTTCACATGGCTGTCGCGACAGGCCTGAGGCGAGTACGCGCGCTTTCGTGGCCCCGGGTGGGCGCGGGGGCGTGGCTGCCGACGTCGCTGCTGATCACGGTGGCAGTCCTCACCGTGACCCCGGTGGCGACAGCGCTGCTGGCCGGCTTCCGCGATGCGCCCCCAGGGCGTCCGGGGGCGATCACCGCGGAGTCGATCCGCGCCTCGTTCGCGGTGATGGCCCAGCCCGACGTGTGGCAGATCCTCTGGACCACGGTCTGGCTCTCGACGGTGCGAGCGGTGCTGGCGCTGGCACTCGCCGTGGTCCTCGCGTGGATCATCGCCCGCACGGATTGCCCCTTCCGCAACCGGCTCGAGTTCCTGCTGATCCTCTCGTTCTTCTTCCCGCTGCTCGGTAAGGTGCTGGGCTGGGCGCTTCTGCTGAGCCCCCAGAAGGGCTACCTGAACCAGCTCCTGCGCCTCCTTCCGTTCTTCCCGGGAGACACGGGGCCGCTCGACATCTTTTCGTACGGCGGCTTGATCTTCGTCAGCGTCACCGGCTGGGCGACGCTCCTGGCAATCTTCCTGATCCCGGCCTTCCGTAACATGGACGCGGCGCTCGAAGAATCGGCGCGGATGTGCGGCGCCTCGCCGTGGCGGACGATCACGCGGATCCTGGTGCCGCTGCTGCGGCCAGCGATCCTGGCGGCGTTCATCCTGTCGCTCACCCGATTGTTGTCCTCGTTCGAGACCGAGGTGTTCCTGGGCACGAGCTCGGGCATCTACGTGCTGACGAACAAGATCTACGAGCGCATGGTGCAGATCTTCCCGCCCGACTTCCGGACGGGCATGACGATGGCAGTCATGCTGCTCGTGATCACCTTCGGCCTCGTGCTGATCAACTGGAAGTTCCTGGGCAAGCGCGACTACACGACCGTCACCGGCCGCGGCTACTCGGCGCGCCCGATGCAGCTGGGCAAGCTGCGCTGGGTCGCCTTCGGCTTCGTCGTGCTCTTCTTCTTCGTGTCCGTGGTGCTGCCGGCGGTCATGCTGATCCAGGTGAGCTTCATCCGGTTCATCGGGCTCAACGTGTTCGATCTCGACAGCTACACGCTGGACAACTGGCGCCGGATGCTCACCTTGCGGGTGAACCGGCTGGCGCTCACCAACAGCCTCGTTATGAGCATCGTCGCCACCACGGTGGGGATGATCATCTACTCGCTCGTGTCGTACGTCGTCACGCGCAGCCGCTACAAGGGCCGCCGCCTTCTGGACCTCGCCGCCTGGGTGCCCTGGGCCGTTCCGTCCTTGATCCTCGGCCTCGGGATCCTCTGGGCCGTCCTGCTCTCGCCCCTGGCGATCCTCTATGGCACGCTCACCGTGATGATCCTGGCCCACATCGTGCGGGGCTTTCCGTTCGGAACGCAGATCATGGGCTCGAGCATGATCCAGATCAGCCGCGAGCTCGAGGAGGCCGCCCGCATCCACAAGGCATCCTGGGCCTCCACATTCAGGCGGATCTGGCTGCCGCTGGTGAAGAACGGGTTTCTCGCCGGCTGGGTGATCCAGTTCACGGTCTCGTTCAGCGACCTCGCCACCGTCGCGTTCCTCTACGGCGCCCGATCGACGGTGCTGCCGACGCTCTTTCTGAGCCAGTGGTCGAACGGGCGCCTCGAAGAGGCGGCGGTGGCGGCCCTCATGATGACGGTCGTCGTCCTGGCGGTGGTGGTCCTGGTACGCCGGCTCGTGCAGGGGAGCGTGCGCACGACGACCGTGGCATAGTAGGCGGCATAGCGAAAGGGGGACCCAGATGCTTTCCAGAGAGGACAACGAGCTGCTCTGCAAGGTCGGTCCCGGCACACCGACAGGCGCCCTGCTCCGTCAGTATTGGATCCCCGCGCTCATGACGAGCGAGCTCCCGGAACGAGACGGCGCACCCGTCCGCGTGCGGCTCCTCGGCGAGAACCTCATCGCCTTCCGCGTGACGTCCGGCAAGATCGGGCTCATCCAGAACCACTGCCCGCACCGCGGCGCGTCCCTCTTCTTCGGCCGCAACGAGGAGGAAGGCCTGCGCTGCGTATACCACGGCTGGAAGTACAGCTGCGAGGGCCACTGCGTCGACATGCCCAGCGAGCCGGAAGAGAGCAACTTCAAGTCGAAGATCCGCGCCACGGCCTATCCGTGCGTGGAGCGGAACGACATCATCTGGACCTACATGGGCCCACGCCAGACGCCGCCGCCTCTGCCCGACATCGAGCCGAACATGTTGCCGCAGGGCGAATACGCGGTACAGAAGGTGCTGCGCGAGTGCAACTGGTTCCAGGGGCTCGAGGGCGACATCGACACGAGCCATCTCGGCTTCCTCCACCTGGGCGCCGTGAAGCCCGAGCAGACCAAGCCGGGGACGTTCGACTACTACAACGTCACCGACCGCGCCCCGAAGTACGAGGTGGTCGATACGGAATTCGGGACGTCGTACGGCGCCTATCGCCCCGCCGAGTCGGACACGTACTACTGGCGCATCGCCCACTTCCTGTTCCCGTTCTTCACGATGATCCCGACGGGCATTTTGGGCATGCAGGTGCTCGTGCGCGCCTGGGTGCCGGTTGACGACAACCACATCATGTTCTGGAGCATCGCGGCGCCCCGCTCGCGCGTGGGCAACGGCGCGGCCGGTGGCGCGTCCGGGCTCAACGCCGGCGGACGGCCGGTCGCGGCGGCCGGCGCGCGGCCGGGGGGCTTCGAGTTCCTGCCGGACACCTCGGACTGGACCGGCAAGTTCCGCCTGACCCAGAACAAGGACAACGACTATCTGATTGACCGCGCGGCGCAGCGCACCGAGAGCTTCACGGGCATCGCCGGCATCCACCAGCAAGACCAGGCTGTCACCGAGAGCATGGGGCCGATCTACGACCGGACGCAGGAGCACCTCGGAACCTCGGACGCGATGGTGATCCGGACCCGTCGCCGCGTGATCAACGCTGCGCGGGCGCTCCGCGACAACGCCACGGTGCCGCCCGGAGTCGACGATCCGACTGTCTACCGTCACCGCTCGGGCGGCGTCATCCTGCCGCGCGACGCCGACTGGCTCGAGGCCACCAAGGGGTTGCGGCGCGCGTTCGCCGAGGCGCCGTCGGAGAAGATCGCGCGATGACGACGGCGACCGAGACGACCGTCCTCAAGACCGCGGTCGCGACCTACGCCCACACGAAGGCGCTGAAGGACGGCAGCGTGACCGCCCCGGGCGTGCGGCTCGAGCACGTCGAGGTGAGCCCCATCGTCGCCGCATTTCGGCGGATGGTCCGCACGCTCGAGTTCGACTTGTCCGAGATGGCGATCACGACCTACCTGACGGCGAAGGCCCACGGCAAGGCGTTCACGGCCCTGCCGGTGTTCGTCATGCGCCAGTTCCACCACTCGCCGATCGTCTACAACGTGAAGTCGGGCGTGAAGTCGCCCAAGGACCTCGAAGGCAAGAAGGTGGGAGTCCGCGCGTATACCGTGACGACCGGCGTCTGGGCCCGCGGCATCCTGGCGACGGAATACGGCGTCGATCTCGACAAGGTCACCTGGGTGGTCGTCGACGAGGAGCACGTGCAGGAGTACCAGAAGCCGGCCAACGTGATGGAGCGCCCGGGCGCCAACCTCGGCGAGATGCTGGTGAAGGGCGAGCTGGCGGCGGCTATCGGCGTCGGCGCGGTCGACTCGCCCGACGTCAAGACGCTGCTCGTGAGCCCCCGCGAGGCGGAGGCCGCCTGGTACAGGAAGACCGGGATCTATCCCGTCAACCACACGGTCGTCGTGAAGGATTCGCTGCTCCAGTCCGATCCGACCCTGGCGCCCCGTCTGTTCGACGCCTTCAAGGACGCGAAGGCCGTGTTCCTGAAGCAGATGGACTCGGGGGCGACCTTGCCCGCCGACGCTCAGGCCATCGCGCAGCGCCGCAGTGTCGTCGGTGACGATCCGCTACCCTACGGGCTTGCGCGCAATCGCAAGGCGCTGGAGGCGATCATCCAGTTCGCCCGCGAGCAGAAGATTCTCCCCCGCGCGGTGACTCCCGAGGAGATGTTCCCCCGCAACACGCTGGACCTCGAGTAGCCATGCGCTTCGAGCGGGCCGTCCCGGTCCTCCAGGTCGCCGACGTCAGTCGAAGCATCGACTGGTACGTCGCGGCCTTCGGCTTCGACCCCGATCCATTTCCCCCGAACCCTCCATACAGCTTCGCGATACTCCGACGCGATGGCGCCGAGATGATGCTGCAGGATGCGACGAGCTCGCGGCCGGCTGACGCGAAGGAAGAGGGCTGGACCGTCTATCTGCACGTCGCGGGCGACGGCCTGCTGGACCTGGCCGATTCGGTGCGGCGGTCGACTCCGCTGGTTCGCGGGCCGGAGCGCATGTTCTACGGTCTCGTCGAGTTCGAGGTCGTCGATCCCGACGGCTATCGCATCTGCGTGAGCGGGTCGGTGCCCGCCGGCGCCAACGTGCCGGCCGCTCGAGAGTGCGAGGAAACCGCGCCGTAGGCCCGGGGATGACGCGCGCCGAGCTGCGCGCCGCCATCTCGCGGGCCGGCGCCTATCCCGCCATCGCCTCGTCGGACGATCTCGGCGACATGCCAAGGAGGACCACGATGCCGCCGAAGCCGCGAATCGCCCATCTCGCTGGATCCAACGCTACTATCCAGAACAGCCCACCCCTGGTGACCAGCAACAAGGCGCGCGGGAAATATGGCCTGCCGCTGCTGACCAGCCCTGACGGCAGCCCGCTGCGCTTCGATGCCCTCCGCGCGCAACGCCTCGCCGCGCCGGTGACGGTCTACGTCGAGCAGTTCAGCGCTCATCCGCTCGAGCGCGACGCCGCCGAGCTCTATGGCCCACCCGACGGCTATCTCGACTCCAGCGGGACGTTCCGCAAGGAGCGCCGCGACGCTGGCGACAAGCCCGTGTACGAGATCACGCTCCAGCCGGAGGACGGCGTCTATCCGTTGCCGTACATGGCGCGACAGGCGGACGGGCAGCCATGGGAGGAGGACTGCACGCAACCGATGGCGCCCGAGCAGCAGGCGCGACAGCCGTTCTATCCGGATGGGTCGCGGCTCTTCGAGGAGATCGATCGGCTCGGGGTCGGAGAGAAAGGGATCGGCAACCTGATCTCCGGGCGCGCTGACATCGATTTCTACCGCGTGGTGCCGTCGTCCGGCTACACGAAAGGCCTCGCGGCGAAGCTCAGAACCGACGTCGGCGACGGCGACATCGCCGCCGAGGTACGCGGGCGCGACTTCTTTCCGTATCGGCCATATCACCTCGGCCCGGCGCCCCCGCGGCCGGCGTTGGCGCGTATCGCCAATGCCGTGCAGCGCGTGCTCGCCAGCGGGAAGTACGCGGGAGCGATCTGGACCCAGGGCAGCCCGCGTATCGAGGAGGCGGTCTACTGGCTCAATCTCCTCGTCGACACAACGCTGCCGATCTGCGGCAACGCCTCGCAGCGCCCGCACGGGCAACTGAGCAACGACGGCGACAAGAACATCGTCGATTCCGTCGATTACATCGTGTCCCGCGTGTGGGCGGACGAGTCCGGGCGCAACCGCGCCGGCGTCGTGCTCGTGCAGGACCAGCAGGTGTTCGCGTCGCGCGACGTGCAGAAGGCCGACGCGCGGCCGGGCGGCTACGTCGCCACCGGCGGGCACGGTGGCATCCTGGGCGCGGCGGGCTGGGAGGGGCCGGCCGTCCTCAACTACCTACCGGCGACGCGGCACACCTACCTCTCAGCCGTGAACCTCACGCGGCTGCCCGCCGCGGTCATGGGTCATCTGGCGGGCGGCGAGACGCGAGTATCCATCAAGGATGGGCGGGGTGATGTGCTCGAGTCGGCGATCCCCAAGGTCACCATCGTGAAGGACGGCAACTACACGGTGGACGACTACGACGACGATCCCTCACGCGAGGTCGACCTGCTCGCGCAGATCGAGCGGAACCTCGCCGCCCATCCGCTGGCCGGCTTCGTGGTGGAGGGCCTGTCGCCCTACGGTCGCCTGACCTCGGCCGTCCGCACGCGCGTCATGCGACGCGCCGTCTTCTCCGGCATGCCGGTAGTGCTGGTGGGCCGTGGCAACGCCGAGGGGTTCGTGCCTCCGCCATTCCCGCGCCCGTTCATCGGGGGAAGGAACCTGACGGCGACCAAGGCCCGGCTTCTCCTCATGGCGTGCCTGATGAAGTTCGGAAGCGTGCCGGGGGCGGTCGATCCGGGCCACCCGACGAGCGGCGAAGTCGAGGCGGCGCAGAAGAAGATCCGAGAGTATCAGGACGTGTTCGACACTCACTGAAGGTGCTGGGATACAGGTGTCGTCGGCTCCCTACGGGGACGTCAAAGTGAAAGGTGAGTGAGATGCAGCCGCAGCGCTCCGGGCCTTTTCCCTATGTGCCGATCAATCGCCGACCCACGATCACTTGGCCGAACGGCGCGCGCCTCGCGCTCTGGGTTATCCCGAACGTCGAGACCTTTCCGCTGAACGAGCCGGTGCCCGGCGGCACCGGTCTGGCGCCCGACGTCATCAACTGGGCGCCGCGCGACTACGGCAACCGCGTCGGGATCTTCCGCATGATGGAGGTGATGGCGCGTCACGGCGTGCGCGGGACCGTCGCGCTCAACGCCGAGGCGTGCGACGACTATCCCCAGGTCATCGCTGACGCCCGCGCGCTCGGCTGGGAGTTCATGGGGCACAACCAGAGCAACTCGCGCCTTCTCCATCTCATGGCACCGGAAGAGGAGCGGCGGGTCGTGCTCGCCACGTTTGCGGGCATCGAGAAGGCGACGGGCCGGCGCCCGAAGGGCTGGCTGTCGTCCGGCCTGCAAGAGAGCTGGCACACGCTCGATTACCTCGTCGAGGCCGGTGCCACGTACGTCGCCGACTGGATCAACGACGACCAGCCTTATCTGATGAACGTCGGGGGCCAGCGCCTGTGCTCGATCCCGTACTCCGGGGAGATCAACGATCTGCCGCAGATCGTCCGCGCCGGCCGGTCGTCGGACGAGTTCGAGCTCATGATCCGCCGCCAGTTCGACACGCTCTACCGAGAGGGCGCGCAGTCGGGACGCGTTATGGCGATCTGCCTACATCCATTCATCATTGGTGTACCGCACCGGATCGGCGCGCTCGACTCGGCACTCGCCTACATCTTGCGCCACGAGGGTGTGTGGCGCGCGACCGGGAGCGAGATCATCGAGCACTACCTCGCCTCCGGGGCGACGTTTTGAGACGGCATTGCCTTCCGGCCCGGCCCGAGTCCACGGCCGCGCCGCAGTATAGTGTGGCTGCGCCGGATACCTGTACGGAGGTGAGGACATGCTCAAGATCGACGGCGTCACCCACTGGTCCATCCCGGTCAACGATCTGGAGGAGAGCGAGCGCTTCTACCGCGACCTGCTCGGTCTTGAATATCGCGGCCGGCTGGGCAACTCCCACATGGCGTGCTTCCACGTGGGCGGCCACGATATCCTGCTCTGCGAGCGCAAGGAAAAGCTCTACCGGACCCCGCAGCAGGACAACCGCCTGCATCACTCCTTCACCCTCTCGCCAGAGGAATGGGAGAAGGCGGTCCGGCTCTTCCACGAGCGAGGGGTGAAGGTTGAAGAGCTCATCTACCGCGAGCACGGCTTCTTCACCGGCCGGGAGCTGTACTTCCTCGATCCGTCGGGCAACCTGCTCGAGGTCCGTGATCCGACTTGGAAGGCGGGAATGGCCACCCCGCCGCTCGCGGACATCGTCGGAGCGGGAAGCCGGCCTCGCGACCCTGCCACGTCCTCTGCGCGACTAGCTACTGAGAGAGGCCAGGGGGCTGAATGACCTGGCCTTCGAGGAGGAGGACCGACGATTAGACGGGTGCGTGCGTCACTCCCCGTCGTAGAGGTAGCAGGCGACGTGGTGGTCCGGAGCGAGCGGGATCAGCGGGGGCGTGGCATCGGCGCAGCGAGGCATGACGTACGCGCACCGCGTGCGGAAGCGGCAGCCCGAGGGTGGGTTGACCGGGTTCGGCGGATCGCCGGTGATGGGTGGACGCTCGAGCCGTCTCAACGGATCCATGGTCGGCGCCGAGGCGAAGAGCGCCTGCGTGTACGGGTGCTTTGGCGCCTCGGTGAGCGCGTCCACCGTGCCGGTCTCGACGACTTGGCCGAGGTACATCACCAGCACGCGGCCCGACACGTACTCGATGACGTTCAGGTCGTGGGAGATGAAGACGCAGGTCAGGTTCAGCACCTGCGCCTGCACCGACTTGTCAAGTCCTGACACGGGCTCGTCCAGCACGAGGAGCTTCGGGTCGAGCACGAGCGCTCGCGCGATGTTGACCCGCTGGCGCTGGCCGCCCGAGAGCTCGTGCGGATAGCGGCGACCGTAGAGCCGAGGGTCGAGCCCGACCCGCTCGAGCAGGCCCCACCCCCGCGCCCTCGCCGCCCGGCGCCCCGCGCCGTGCACAGTGAGGCTGAATGCCACCGCGTCCTCGATGGTCATCCTCGGGTTCAACGACGCATGCGGGTCCTGGAAGACGAGCTGCATGTCGCGGCGCAGACGCTTCAAACGTGCGCGGCCGGCCGCGAGAAGGTCCTCGCCGAGAAACATCACGGTGCCGGCGTCGGGCTCGAGCAGGCGCAGGATCAGCCGCGCAAGCGTCGACTTGCCGCAGCCCGATTCGCCGACGACGCCGAGCGTCTCTTCCGGCTCGACGCTGAACGAGACGTCGTCGACCGCGCGAACCCACGCGTGTGTGCGGAGCAGCACTCCGGAGCGGATCGGGAAGTGCTTCCGCAGCCCACGCACCGAGAGCAGCGGGCCGCTCAGACCCGGATCTCCATCGCGTCGCGGAGCCCGTCGGAGAGCAGGTTGAACGCCATCGAGGTGAGGAAGATGGCGACACCGGGGAGCGCGGGCACCCAGGCGTTCACGTAGATCGAGCCGCGCAGCGTGTTGAGCATCAGGCCCCACTCCGCGGCCGGCGGTGTCACGCCGAGGCCGAGGAAGGAGAGCCCGGCGGCCAGGATGATCGAGAGCGACACCTGCGTCGACGAGAAGACGAGCACCGGCCCGAGCACGTTGGCGAGCAGGTGGTGGCGCATGATCGGCCAGACGCCGCTGCCGCTCGCGCGCGCCGCGGCGACGAACTCGAGCGACTTTACCTGCACGGTGGCCGATTCCGCGACCCGGACGACGCGTGGGATGAAGACGACCGAGAGCGAGATCAGGGTGTTCCAGAGGCCGGGGCCGAGCGACCCCGAGATGGCGATGGCGAGGAGCACGGCCGGGAACGCGTAGAACACGTCCATCGTTCGCATGATCACCGTGTTGGTGACCCCCCCAACGTAGCCGGCGAGGACGCCGAGCATGGTGCCGAACACGAAGCCGACCAGGACAGGCGTGAGGCCGGCGAGGAGTGTCATGCGCCCGCCCCACAGGAGGCGGGTCAGCATATCGCGGCCCTGCTCGTCCGTGCCGAGCAGGTGGCTGGGCGCACCGACGGGCGCCAGGCGCAGGCGAATCGAGCCGACGTTGGGATCGTAGGGTGCGAGCACCGGTGCGAGAATCGCGGAGAACGCGATCAGGAGCAGGAGTGCCCCCGCAACGATGGTGGCCGGGTCCTGCCGCAGCCGCCAGGCAACGGTGCGCCAGTAGGACATCGGCGCGCCGACGACGGTCTCGACGTCGGCCGGAGTGATGGGCGGAGCAAGCGTGCTTGTGTCCATCAGTGTCGCGCGATCCGCGGATCGACGAGCGTCTGCGCGAGGTCGACGGCGAGGTTGAGGAGGACGAAGAACGTCGCGAGCACGAGGATCACGCCCTGGAGCACGGGGAGGTCCCGCTGGAAGATCGCGAGGTTCATCAGGTAACCGGTGCCAGGCCACGAGAACACAGTTTCCACCAGAACCGAGCCGCCGAGCTGGAACCCGAACTGGAGGCCGAGGACGGTGAGGATCTGCGGCGCCGCGTTCCTCACGACGTGCGCGAAGATCATGCCGCGCCCGAGGCCCTTGGCGCGGAGCGCGAGCACGAACTCCTGGGCGAGGATGTCGAGCGCCGCCGAACGCACGACGCGCGCGAGGACGCCGAGCGGGATCAGCGCGAGCGCGACCGTCGGCAGTGCCATGTGTCTCAGGTACTCGACGGCGCCGCCCTCCGCCGACGCGCCCATCGCGGGCAGCCAGTTGAGCTGCACGGAGAAGACGATGATGAGGATGATGCCGGCCCAGTAGTGGGGAACGGACACGCCGACGATGGCGACGGCGCTCATGAGCTTGTCGAGGACGCGCCCTTGCCGGAACGCGGCGAAGAGCCCGATCGCGATGCCGATCCCGAAGGCGAGGAGCGACGCTGAGAGGGCCAGGACCAGGCTGTTCTTGAATGCGTCCTGCACGTCCTGGAGGACCGGGCGCCGGGTGGCGATGGACTTCCCCAGATCACCCTGGACGACGCGCCCGAGCCAGCGGAGGTACTGGACCGGCAGCGGCTGATCGAAGCCGTACGTGCGCCTGGCCGCCTCGATGTCGGCCTGGCTCGCGTCCACCGGCATCACCGCCGAGAGGGGATCTCCGGGGGCGAGGTGCACCATCGCGAAGACGATGATGCTTGCACCCAGCAGGGTGGGGATCGCCAGGAGGAGCCGCCGCCCGACGTACGCCCACACGACGGATCTCCCCGACTACTTCCCGACGCTGACCGACGTGAGGTCCACGAACCAGGACTGTGGCGGCACGAAGCCCTTGACCTTCGCTGAGAGAGCGCGTGGGTTCAGGTCATGGACGATGAAGATCCACGGCGCGTCGTCGACGATGATCTCGTGGAGCTTCGCCAGGATCTCGCCCTGCCGCCCGATGTCGAACGTCTGTGCGGCCTCGTCGAGGAGCTTGTCCACCTCGGGGTTGATGTACGGCATCGTGTTCAACGAGACCGGGACCACCGACTTCGAGTAGAAGAAGCGGCCGAAGGCCGACCACGGCTCCTGGAAATTGAACGAGATGTTCCAGGCGTTCATGCCCTCGTTCTCGCCTTTGAAGCCGAGCCGGAAGCGCTGGGTGAGCGCGTTCCACTCCACCGGCTGGAGGTCGATGTCGATCCCGACCTCCTTCAGGTTCTTCTGCACGAGCTCGTTCATGGCGAGCGGCAGCATCTGCCCGGACCCCGAGGTGGAGATGAGGTGCACCGCCTTCGCCGGCTTCTTGCTAATCCCGTCGAAACCCGCCTGCCGGAGGAGTTCCTTCGCCTTCGCCGGGTTGTACGTGTACGTTTCCTTCGGGCTCCCGAACCACGGATGTCCCTTGTAGGTGACGCCAGTGGCCGGCGTACATGTGTCGTTCAGGAGGCTCTTGCAGATGCCGACACGGTCGATGGCGTAGTTTGCCGCCTTCCGCACGAGCCTGTTGTTCCAGGGCTCCTTGTCGAGCCGGAGCGTGTGCGTCCAGTTGTGGGGGTAGGTGTTCGTCACGATCTGGAACCCGGCGCCCTTGAGTTGCGGGATGGCGTCGGGCGGAGGCACCTCGATCCAGTCGACCTGCCCGCTGCGGAGCGCGGCCAGGCGCGTGGTGGGCTCGGGCATCGGGAGGAAGACGGCCTTGTCGACCTTCGGCTTGCGCTTGGGATCCCAGTAGTCCTTGAAGGCTTCGAGCTCGAGGCGCTCGCGCGGCACGAGCTTGGTCAGGCGGAACGGCCCCGTGCCCGACGGCTGCTCGGCGAACTTGCGCCAGTCGCGGACCTTCTGCCACTGGGTCGGCGACACGATGAGCATGTAGCAGACCTGGTACGGAACGAAGCTGGTCGGCTTGTCGGTCTCGAGCTCGACTGTGTGGTCGTCGACTTTCCTCACCGCCTTGAGCCCCGCCAGGCGGGCGCTCACCTGCGCGGACCCGTACGTATCGAAGTGGGGCGCGTCCTTCTTCTTGATCGACTCCCAGGTGAAGACGACCGCGTCCGCGGTGAAGGAGCTGCCGTCGTGGAACTTCACGTTCCCGCGCAGCTTGAACACCCATTTGGTCGGCTGGTCCTTGCGGACCTCCCACGACTCCGCGAGCCCGGGGACGAGCGGCGCGGGTCGGTCGCTGCGCGTGAGGTCCCACGCGATCAGGGGCTCGTAGATCTGGTAGCCGACGAAGCGGAAGCCCTCGAAGCCGTTGTCGGGCTGGCCGCCACTGTACGGGATGTCGCTCGCGGTCATGCCGACCCGCAGCGTGCCCTGGGCGGCGGCGGCGCCGGCGAGGGCGAGGAGGGAGACCAGACACGTCGCCACCGTGATGAGCCGTCTCATGATGCTCTCCTTCTGGCGCGCCGGATGAGAGTCACGACAGGGACGAGGCCGCCACCGCGCGCGGCGCTCCGAACCGCTCGGGGACGAGGTGACAGCGCGCGACGTGGCCCTCGCGCACGCGGTGGAGCGCGGGCAGCGTGGTACGACACTCACCGCGCACGAGGGGGCAGCGTGGAGCGAACGCGCAGCCCGGCGGCAGCGCGGCGAGGTTCGGAGGCGCGCCGGGGATCGGCACGAGGGGGATGCCCTGCTGGCCCCGTCGCACGGTGGCTTGCATGAGGCCTTCGGTGTACGGGTGAGCGGGACGCGCGAAGAGCTCGCCGATCGGCGCCTGCTCGACGATGCGTCCGGCGTACATCACCGCGGCCTGGTCCGCGATCTCGGCGGCCACCCCGAGGTCGTGGGTCACGAAGACGACGGCCAGGCCGAGGCGGCGCTGGAGATCGCGGAGCAGCCACAGGATCTGCGCCTGCACGGTGACGTCGAGTGCCGTCGTCGGCTCGTCGGCCAGCAGCAGCTCGGGCTCGCACGCGAGCGCGATGGCGATCATTCCGCGCTGCCGCATGCCGCCCGAAATCTCGTGCGGGTAGCTCCGCAGCATGCGCTCGGGCGCCGGCACCTGGACCAGGTCGATCAGCTCGCGGGCTCGCCGGCGCGCGTCGGCGGGACTGAGCCCGCGGTGGCGGACGAGCGTCTCGACGATCTGGTCGCCGATCGTGTAGACGGGATCGAGCGCGGTCATCGGCTCTTGGAAGACCATCGAGGCGACGCGCCCGCGGAGCACCCGGCGCTCGGCCTCATCGAGACGGTTCACGTCGCGATCCTTGAGCAGGACCTCGCCGGAGATCCGGGTGTGCGACGATGGGTGCAGACCGAGGATCGAGCGCAGCGTGACGCTCTTGCCGGAGCCCGACTCGCCGAGAAGCGCGAGCACCAGCCCCTTGTCGACTTCGAACGTGACACCGTTAAGGGCCCGCACCAGCCCGTCCCGCGTGTCGAACTCGACGCGAAGATCGCGCACGCACAACAGTGACATGGCCCCTTCGCCCCTCGACGGCGCCCGGATGATAGCACGTTCGGCAACAGGCCTCTCTCAGAGCACCGGACGCGGTGATCGTACAGCCGCCCGGCCGTCGCCTTGACGTCGTGAGCGGCCGGGGACTACGATGCTCGCCTACTCAGAAGGCTCGACGTCGGGGAGGGCTTCATGATCATCGATTGTCACGGCCACTACACGACGGCACCGAAGGAGCTCGAGGCCTATCGGCAGAAGCAGATCGCCGAGCTGAAGGAGCCGTCGAGCGCCCGCTCCAAGGGCACCATCAGCATCAGCGACGACCAGATCCGCGAGTCGATAGACAAAGCACAGCTGAAGCTTCAGCGCGAGCGCGGCACCGACGTCACGATCTTCTCGCCGCGCGCCGCAGGGATGGGCCATCACATCGGCGACGCGACCACGAGCCTGAACTGGTCGCAGGTGTGCAACGACCTGATCCATCGTGTGTGCACGCTCTATCCGCAGAACTTCGTCGGCGTGTGCCAGCTGCCGCAGACGCCCGGCGTGCCGCCGACCAACTGCATCCCCGAGCTCGAGCGCTGCATCAAGGAGCTCGGATTCATCGGCTGCAACCTGAATCCGGACCCGTCGGGTGGCTACTGGAAGGATCCGCCGCTGACCGACAAGTGGTGGTATCCCTTCTACGAGAAGCTGGTCGAGCTCGACGTGCCGGCGATGATCCACGTGAGCATGTCGTGCAACCCGAACTTCCACACGACCGGCGGCCACTACATCAACGGGGACACGACGGCGTTCATGCAGCTGATCACGGCCGACCTGTTCAAGGACTTTCCGAGCCTGAAGTTCATCATCCCCCACGGCGGCGGCGCCGTACCGTACCACTGGGGGCGCTATCGCGGCATCGCGCAGGATCTGAAAAAGCCGCTGCTCAAGGATCATCTGCTGAACAACGTCTTCTTCGACACGTGCGTCTACCATCAGCCGGGCATCGACCTCCTGTTCAAGGTCATTCCCGCCGACAACATCCTGTTCGCCTCCGAGATGGTCGGCGCCGTGCGCGGCATCGATCCGGAGAGCGGCAACTACTACGACGACACCAAGCGCTACGTCGAGGCGCTCCGGCTCGGCAACGAAGACCGACACAAAATCTTCGAGGGCAACGCGCGCCGCGTCTACAGCCGCTTGAAGAACAAGATCCCCGCTTCGCGCTAGGAGACGGCCATGACTGAGATCCCGCGACTGAACGGCGTCATCCGGGCCCTGGAGCAGGGCAAGACCGCCTTCGTCGGATTCGGCTCGGTGGACAACGAGACCGCCACGGCGCTGGCCGCCTCGAACCTCGACGGCGTGGCGTTCGAGATGGAGCATGCGCCGATGAGCTCGCCGGCGCTGCGGGACGCGCTGCAGTCTATGCTGGATCGGCGTCAGATCGTCGACTCCGGCTCGCTGGCGCCAAAGGTGACGCCGATGGTGCGGATCCCGCCCAACGGCGGCGAGATGAACCAGTGGATCGCGAAACAGGTGCTCGACATCGGCGTGTACGGGATCATCTTCCCGCACGTGAGCACCGTGGAAGAGGCGCGCAACGCCGTCAGCGCCTGCCGCTATCCACGCCTGCCGGGTGCGCCGCTCTACGACCCGCCGGGGATCCGCGGCGATGCACCGACCCGCGCGGCCCGCTACTGGGGTCTCTCCCAGCCGGACTACTATGCGCGCGCCGACGTCTGGCCGCTGGCGCCCAAGGGCGAGATCCTCGTAGTCATCCAGTGCGAGGACGTCAAAGCAATCGAGAACCTCCCGACGATTCTCCAGCAGGTGAAGGGCATCGGCGTGGTGCTGATCGGGGAAGGGGATCTGAGCCAGGAGCTCGGCCACCCGCGCGAGTACGAGCACCCCGTCGTGGCCGAGGCGATCGACCGCATTCTCAAGATCTGCAAGGACCACAACGTGCCGTGCGGCCATCCGCATCCGGACGCGAAGAACATCGAGCGCCTGATCGCGAGCGGCTATCGCTTCCTGATGCCGAGCACGCCGCGATCGTTCGGGGTGCTCGAGCAGGGGCGCAAGCTCGCCGGCCGAGTCTGAGCCCGGCCGCTCCGGGGAGCCGGAGTAAGCGGCAAACCCGTCGCTCTAACGCCGGCCGCTGGCAGCCTTTCGCGGTCGCCCAACGCTTTTGCAGCTACGTCTTGCAGTCGGCGGAGAGCACGATTCCGGGGGTCGCTGTCCAGGAACGCACCGCTACGTAGGGTTCCAGAGCAACCGGGACTTCAGCGATGTCCTGCGATCACGTCGCTAATCAGCCCGCGGGACACGCCGTGCTCGTCTGGAGCGCGCTGTAGGTGACTTCCGCTTTCGAAGCAATCCCCTGAGGGCCTGGTTAACCGCGCGATCATTCGGGAATGCTTTCGCCACTTGTGGGTCGAGGACAACGACGTTCGTTGCTTCAGTGACTCGCTTCGCGTACTTGCCGCGAACGAGAGGACCGAAATCCGACCGCGTGTATGCCGCTCGGAGCCCATCGACCATCTTACGGCTGGGCTTCTTCATAGAGCTTTCTGGCGCTGATGATCCTGATTGTATCTCCGCGGTCGGTATGAGAGACAACCAAAACTCGACCGCCTGTCGAGGCGCCGAACGTGACGAACCGTTCTTCGTCGAACGAGTGATCGGGGTCCGCGCCAGTCGCGGATAACTTATCGCGAAAGACTGTCGCTGCTTCGGCAAAAGATACTCCGTGCCGGGCGAGATTCTCTGCCGCCTTGGCCGGATCCCATTCGAAGTGCAATCACTGAGTCCTGACACCAGCCTGGAGTGGAAGATGTCAGGCGACCCTACAGGTTCG
>Ga0209055_1001149_pt1 | contig 17674 bp, 21 predicted proteins | sample GraSoiAngelo_110_FD_185875 | JGI IMG/M metagenome (GOLD analysis project Ga0209055, IMG submission 185875) | Grasslands soil microbial communities from the Angelo Coastal Reserve, California, USA - 14_0903_12_30cm (SPAdes) (version 2) | ecosystem: Environmental > Terrestrial > Soil > Grasslands ... | reverse complement strand
CGCGCTTGCCCCCGGCGAACTGCCCGCTCGAGCGCCGCGTGCATGGGGAATGGGCCGTCCTGCGGGGTCGCCCACCCGGATGCGGTAAAGCCTTCCGGAATCACTGCGAGATCAACATCGAGGATCGGCGTCGCGGGGGTCTCCAGCGTCATCACCACGCCCTGCCCCCCCTCCCTCACCCTCACATGACCCATTGCATTCGGAAGAGCAATGGGTGCCCCGGGGGGAGGGATGGGTGGGGGTGAGGCTTCGCTAGAAAGGAACTGTTCCGTAAAAAATGTAGACCTCCCTAGACCTGACGCGCTAGATGGACCCTCCCGCACCACGACGAGCGTCTCGTTGTTCCCCGCTTCCTGCCGCACGCGGGCCACCAGGCTCGCTGGAAAGACGGCCCCCGTTGCGACCACCAAGTACGCCACTCCGAAGAGGCCCGGGAAAATCTCCCACGTGCGGGGATCGCCCGGTGAAAACTCCAGCACCGGAAGCCACCGCACTTCCCCCCGGATGCGCTCGTCTGATCGAAGCTGACGTCTCAGGTCCTCCGTCTCGTTCCCCGCCAGCACAATGAACCGGGAGATGCCGCCGCGTTGCAGGGTCAGAATGGTCCGTTGAAACAAGGACAGGCCGCCCACCATCGTCCGGGGGCTCGCGGGCGAGGGCTCGCCCGGCCGGTTGAAGATTCGCGTGGTGGTCAGGATGAGGGCGCTGTCGATGGGGGCGCGGTCCATGTCACCTTTCTGTCATTGCGAGCGCAGCGAAGCAATCTCAAGTCCCTATCAAACAAGAAATTGCGGAGCCTGCCCCGAGCCGAGAGATTGCTTCGGGACTGTGTCCCTCGCAATGACGAGGGAGGGGTCCCGCTCCTCGCAATGACAATCACAGAACTCCCTTCATACTCTTAGATTTCGATATACAGTTCGTCGTTCTGTCGGATCAGCGGATAGACGGTCGCGTTTTCCGGGCGCCCGTGACTGTCGCCCGTGGCCAGGTCAAACTTCCAGCCGTGCATCGGGCACCGAACCGCACAAACGGGACCCTCGCCCCAACTCTCCAGCACCCCGCGGATCAGCGGCCCCTGGCGGTGGGGACACGCATTGTTCAGAGCATAGAATCGCCCCTCGTGATGAAACAGCGCGACGCTAATGCCGTTCACCTGGATGAGCTTGCGAGCGCCGTCTGGGATCTCGGCGGCCTTGGCCAGAAAAATCACGCGGCATACCCCCAGAGCTTGACGATGGCGGTCGCGACCGGCTGGCTGTACGCCTTGTATTTCAGCAACGCGTCGAGCCCGTCGCAGGTGCGCTCGAGGTTCGTCTCCATCCCCGGAAAATCCGGCCATCCATGCTCGCACTTCTGCTGAAGGATCCATTCGAGCCCGCGTTCGATGGCCCGGTCGCACTCCGGGCGCATGTTGAGGACGCTACAGACCAGCATGATCGACCGGCAGCAGTCCATCGTGTGGTCCACGTTCTCCCCATCCCAGGAGCCGTCGGCCGCCTGAACGGACAGGAGCTTACGCACGCCCTTGCGGCAGCACTCCGCCACGTTCAGTTCATTGCCGAGCAGCAGGTCGGCCACGATGGAATCCTGGATCAGGTGCGCCGTGATCTCCACCCCCGTCGGATGGAACTCGGGGTCGTACCAGCCGCCGTCAGCCGCCTGCCGGTCCAACATAAACTTCATTCCCTTGCGCCAGGAGTCCTTGACCTTGGCCAGGGTTGGTTCATCCACGAGGCGCTTGCCGACGGCCAGCAGCACGTCGAAGAAGCTGATCGGGTGACTCACGGCGTCCAGGTCCGCCCAGGACGGATCGGACCATTTCCCGTCCTCCTTCTGAGTTTCCAGGAAATAGCGGACGCATTTCCTGACGGCTTCGCCGATCCGCGGATGCTGCAAGGAGAGATTGCCGCGGATCAGCATCAGGGAGCAGAACGCCGTCACCCACGCGGCGCTCTCCTTGTTGGACGACATCTTCCCCCAGCCCCCGTCCGCGTGCTGGCAGTCCACCAGCGCGAGGTACTCGGACAGGTGCTGCGGGGTGGTCTTCAGGCTCCAGTGCGGGTGCTCGGACATGAAATAGTCGTACTCGCGGTCGATGATCGGTTGAATCTGGTCCATGCGGATGCTCATGAGCTCCTCCTAAACGGTGTCATTCTGAGCGAAGCGAAGAATATACTCCCTTCACGGAGTTTACCCTGAGCGAGGAACCGAGATCCTTCACTCCGTTCAGGATGACAAGCGAAGGGTTCAGGGTGACACCAACCTTGGCAGAATCTCCCGCTCGGCGCGCACGATGTCCTCCGGGAAGTCGACTTCGATCCACGGCTGCCCGCCGATCTTTTCGCAGCCCACCGGAACAGCCCGGAAGAAGGCCTCCCAGGTATCCTCATACTCCATGTCCAGCGCGCCCTTTTGCACAAAGGGCTCCATCGCCGCCAGCATGGCTCGGGAATCCTCCCGGTTGATTTTGATGAAGCCCACCCCTTCGCCGATCAGGTCCGGTGGCTCGCTCGGCACCTTCTTCGTCAGCGCCACCACCCGGCCACCCCGGATGATCGCCATCCGCTCTTCTGAATCCTGACACGCCCTCTCATCAACCAACAGGACGTTCGGATGGGGAGACGTGACCAGCCGCCCCACAAATGAGGCCGGGCACAGCACATCGGCGTCCATGATCAGCAGGTCGTCGTCGAAGCTCCCGCGAGCCAGCCACAGCGAATAGAGACTGCCCCGGCGGTACTGATCGTTGACCACATACCGAATCGCCAGGCCGCGATAATTCTCCCCGACCGCGTCCCGGATCAGCTCCTGCCGATGCCCTACGACGAGGACTGCGCTCTTCACCCCGACAGCGAGCAACGCATCGAGATACCGGACCAGGAGGGAGCGTCCGCCGAACTCGAGCAGGCACTTGGGACGATTCCCTGCCGCCGCCCCGATGCGTTTGCCGACACCCGCTGCCAGAATGATGGCCTTCATATATCATCTCGTTCTTTAAGCTTTCGTCTTCGCCTCTTCCCCGGTATCCTCTTTTTTCGATTCGAGGCCGGCCGCCTTGGCCTCGGCTTCCTCCAGAGCTTTCACCTTGGCCAGGCGGGCCGCCTCTTCTTCCGCCTTCTTCGCCGCCTCGGCTTCGGCCTTCTCCCGCTCTTCCTTCTCCTTGCGGTCCTGCTGGAGGTGCTCCATCTCCTTCACCCGTCCTTCGCCGCGCTTCTGCGCCTCCGGCAAGGCCTCTTCGAAGGCGTCCAGGAAGCCGGTGATGTGGGCCTCGGTCAATGCCCCCATGTTGGCCACCCGGAAAATGCTCTCCGCCAACTGTGCCTGGCCGGCGTACATCACGTAGCCCCGGTCGCGTAGCAGGTCGTGCAGGTGATCGTAGAAAACGCCCTCCGGCAGGTTGAAGGCGGTCAAGGTGCTCGACCACAAAGGCTCGCGCAGGTAGAACTTCATCCGAATGGCCCTCATGCGGTTTCGGATGATCCGCGCCAGCTTGCGATAGCGCGCGATGCGGTTGGCCACCCCCTCCTCCAGCAGCTCGTTCAGCGCCTCATCGAAGGCATAGTAGAGTTGCACGGCCGGGGTGAAGGGAACCGAGCCTTCCTCCTGCTGCTTGTAATAGGTGGGCAGGTGAAAGTACACCGACCGGTGCTCATAGGTCACCATCTGCTCCATGAGGTCCCGCCGGACGAGGACGAACCCGACCCCGGGAAAGCCCTGGATGCACTTGCCCGAGGAGCCGGCGATCATCCCGACGTTGCAGGAATTGAAATCGATCTCTTCCCCACCCAGGCTGCTGACACCGTCCAGCAACAGGAAGCGACCGGCTTTCTTGGCGATCGCCCCGATCTCCTTGACGGAGTTGAGCATGCCGGTGGACGTCTCGTGGTGCACCACGCAGACCACGTCAATAGACCGGTTTTGACGGAGCGCGATCTGGATCGGCTCGGTCTCGAAACGCTCATTCCACTCGCCGGCAATGTCCATATTCTGCATCTTGTGCGCGTTCGCGATCGCGGAGATCCGCTGCGAGTACACGCCATTCTTGATGACCAGGATGCGGCGCCCCGGCGGCAGACAGGAGGTGACGGCCGCCTCCACAGCCGCCGTGCCCGACCCGGTCAAGAGGATGGGCACGAAATTCCCACCGGGGGCGAACGCCCGGACGAGCTTGTCCCGGATGCCCTCGATCAAGTCGTTGAATTCTGCCTCACGATGGCAGATGTCGGGCTTCAGCAACGCCTGCCGCACGCGCTCGGATACATTGACGGGACCGGGGTTCAACAAGATCATGTCACTGCGCCTCCCATAGCGGCCTTCCGAAATCGCTCGGTCATGGCCGCCGGCTCAATCTCCACGCGACCGACGTCCTCCGCCAGCTCCGAGACCTTCACGAGCAGAAAACTCGGACCGTCTTCCTTTAACATCGTCTTCGCCTCAAACACCGCATCGTCGAGCTCCCGCACCCTCTCCACGTGCCTGTAGCCGGCGGCTTTGGCCACCTGCTCCAGTCGCACGGTTTGCGAGAGCGTCGGCTGGTTGCCGGTGCTGCCGTACACTTCGTTGTCGAACACGATGTGCACGAAATTCCTCGGCTTCAGCGCCCCCACCGTCGCCAGCGTGCCCATCGCCATCAACACGTTCCCGTCGCCGTCCAAGACCACCACCTTGCGCCTCGGTTGCGCCAGGGCGACACCCAGGCCGATCGCCGGCGCCAAGCCCATGGACCCGATCATGTAGAAATTCTCCGGCCGGTCGCGCAGCGCGTAAACTTCCCGGGAGGGGAGCCCGTTGCAGACGACGACCAGCTCGTCGGTGAGCAATTCGAGCACCGCGCCGATCGCGCGGCTGCGGCTGGTGAGGACCCCTTCTTCGGGTCTCACGAAAAGACTCCCTTCGGGACCAGCAGGGCGACCGGGATGCGTTGCAACATGAAGACCTGGCCGGCCCAGCCCACGTCCTCGCGCACGGTCTCCGCGCGCACGGTGCGGTGCGGGATGCGCACCAGATCGAGCAACTTCGTCAGGACCTGCCCCATCACCAGATGCTCGGGAGCGTCCTTCCCGTCGTGGCCGCGCCAGGAGACCAGGAGCAGACACGGCTGCAAATAGATCAGGTTCAGCGAGATCAACGCGTTCAAGGACGTCCCCAGCCCGGAGTTCTGCATCAGCACCGCCGGTATCTTGCCACCCATATAGGCTCCGGCCGCCAGGCCCACCGCCTCGTCCTCGCGGACCGCCGGGATGTAGACCCGCCGCTCGATCAGGGTGGCGATGATCCCCCCCAACGTCGAATCCGGAACCCCGGTGAAGAAGTCGAATCCCACGTCCTGGAGCAGACTCACAAAGTCTTTGGCGGGAATCGCCATGGGGCACGCATTATAACGGAGCAAGACGGGCTTCTCAAGGCGCGTCACGCCTTGACACCATGTTGACCTGACGATATTCTCGGTCGAGTCAGCACGAGGGGAATCGTCATGTCCCAGGAGATGGAAATCCGCATACGGCCGATCTTCTCCACCCCACTGTTGGTCTTCACCATCCCGTTTCACGAGCGCATCAACAAGGAGCTGCGCCGGGCGATTCTCGAGCGCGAGGCCTCCCACCCCGCCGAGGCGGACCACGAGGTCATCGGCTGGTCCTCGCCTCACGACATGTCCATGTTCGGGTGGGCCGGCCCCGCTCTCAAAGACCTGATGGCCCCGATCCTCGAAGTCGCCACCCAGGCCACGGAGTTCTCCGAACGCGCGCCAGAGGTGACCGGCAAGCATCCCCGCTGGCAGGTCGTCGAGACCTGGGCGAACGTGCAACGCAAGGGAGGTAGCAATTCGGTGCACCCGCACCCCGGCACGTTCTGGTCGGGTGTGTACTACGTGGATGTGGGGGACATTTCTCCCGACGGCAAGAGCGGCGGTGATCTCCTCTTGTTTGATCCGCGCGGCTGTTTGCCGACAATGCTCGCGCCGTACCTGCGCTATGCCGTGGCCGAGCTGCACGACGCCGGCAAGAGCATTGCCTTCACGCCCACCGCCGGGCAGTGCGTGCTGTTCCCCGGCTGGCTCTCGCACGCCGTCGGCGTGTACAACGGGACGGGCCCGCGCATCAGCGTGGCCTTCAACCTGGACCCCATCATCGAAGAATTCAAAGACTGGCGCTTCAACGCTCCGCCCAAGAAGTGAGAGGACAAGGGGAGACGTATGAAGCTGATCGTGCTGATCGTGGCGCTCGGAGTCGTCGTCGCCATGTACGCCACGCCCAGTTTCTACCTCAGAAAGGGCGTCGGGAAGAGCACCCAGGCGGACGTCACAGAGTATCTCGGCACGCCGTCTCAGGCGTCCGACAAGCCTGACGGCAGCGCCCAGTGGACGTATCAGTCCGAGAAGATACCCAAGGTGTGCGTGGAATACGTCCTCACGTTCAAGCCCAAAAGCGTGAGCGAGGACCCGTCACAACCGGTCCTGCCCATTAAGAAGGTCCTGAGCGAGTGGGACTGGCGGTGGTGCCCGTAGCGCTAGTTTTTGGGGGAGATGTCGATGACGTCGCCGTCGGGAAATCGCTTGTGGTGGGTGATGACGACGACGTGACCCTGGTCGCTGAGGAAAGCGTTCACCAGCCAGCTCACGACGCTCACGAGCATGGCCCCGAACACCGCCGGCCAGAAGCCGTGCACCTCGAAGCCCTTGACCAGTTCGGACGTGAGCCACAGACAGAAGGCGTTGAGGACGAAGAGGAAGAGGCCCAGCGTCACCAACGTGATCGGTAGCGTCAGCAGCAGAAGGATCGGCCGGACGACGGCGTTGATGAGCGCCAGCACCAACCCCGCCGCCAGCAGGGCCATCCCCCCACTCACCTCGATGCCCGGCAGGACATAGGCCGCGGCGAGGATCGCCAGCGCGTTCGCGAGCACCCGAATCAGAAAGCCCACGTACAGCCTCTCTTAACAAGACTGGATATACCAGTATTCCGGCAAGAAGCCAACTGCCCATCAAACTTTTCCCCTTCACGTGTTCAACCTTTCCAATCCCGCCGTGTCTCATTGACAAGGACGGCTAAGCGGGTTAGCCTTCTCTCGCGGCGGAGGCGGTATGGATCAGGAACTCGTTCAGTACCTTGATGGTCGGTTTCAGACGCTCGATCAGCGATTTAATACTATCGATCAGCGGTTTGACCGGATCGAGCATCGGCTCGACGCGCACGATCAGCGATTTAATACTATCGATCAGCGGTTTGACCGGATCGAGCAACAGCTCGACGCGCACGATCAGCGGTTTGAGTCGATGGATCAGCGGCTTGCGTCGTTTGATCAGCGGTTTGACCAGGTCAACGAGCGCATCGATGACCGGTTTGAGGAGGTCAAGCGGCACACCGGGGTACTGGTCGAAGGTCTACGGCATGATATTCAGCTTGTGGCCGAAGGCCTCGCCATGCACATCCAAGTCCAGCACGTGCAGGAACGGGAATACTTCGACCGCAAGTTCGAGGACACGCATGCCCTCATCCGCAGTTCCTATGACCATCTCCAGCAGCAACAGGACCAACTCCGGCAAAACGATGACGAACTCCGCCAGCGCGTGGACAGGCTCGAACAAAAAGGGCAGGCGTAGGGCTACTGCCGCTAGGCGATGATGCCCAGTTCGCGTCCTACCTTTTCGAAGGCCGTCACCGCCTGGGCGAGTTGCTCGCGGGTGTGCGCCGCTGAGACCTGGACTCGGATGCGGGCTTCTCCCTTGGGGACGACGGGATAGCTGAAGCCGATCACGTAGACCCCCCCCTCCAGCAAACGGTCCGCCATGCGCACGGCCAGCGCCGCGTCGCCCAGCATGACCGGCATGATCGGGTGGGTGCCGGGCCTGACTTTGAAGCCGAGTTTCTCCAGAGCCTGTCTGAAGAACCGCGCGTTCTCCTCCAAGCGTCTCCGCAGCTCGTCGCCCTGCCGGATCAACTCCAGGGCCTTGAGCCCCGCCGCGCAGATCATCGGCGGGACGGCGTTCGAGAACAGGTAGGGCCGCGACCGCTGGCGCAGCAATTCAATCAACTCGCGCCGGCCCGACGTGAAACCGCCAGTCCCGCCTCCCACCGCCTTGCCCAGCGTGCTCGTGATCAGGTCCACCTTGTCAGCCACGCCGAGCAACTCCGGCGTCCCCCGTCCGGTGGGACCGATGAAGCCGGTCGCGTGGCTGTCGTCCACCATCACGAGGGCGCCGTACTGCTCGGCCAAAGCGACGATCGCATCCAGACGGGCGAAGTCCCCGTCCATCGAAAAGACCCCATCAGTGGCGATCAGGCTGATGCGCCGCCCCGCCGTCTCCCGCAGGCCCTTTCCCAGTTCGGCCATATCCCCGTGCGCATACCGGTACCGTTGGGCCTTGCACAGGCGGATGCCGTCGATCACGCTGGCGTGGTTCAGCGCGTCGCTGAGGATGGCGTCCTGCTCGCTGAGAAGCGTCTCGAAGAGGCCGGTGTTTGCGTCGAAACAGGAACTGTAGAGGAGGGTGTCGCCGGTGCCGAGGAAGGACGTGATGGCGCGTTCGAGACCTTTGTGGAGGTCCTGCGTCCCGCAGATAAACCGCACCGAGGCCATGCCGTACCCACGCGTACGGACCGTTTCTGCCGCTGCCGCCACGATCGCCGGATGGTCTGCCAGGCCCAGGTAATTATTGGCGCAGAGGTTGATGACCGTGCCCTGCGCGACGCGGATGCTGCCACCTTGCGGCCCCAGCAGGATCCGCTCGGTCTTATACAGTCCTGCCGCCCGGATCTCCGCGAGCTGCTGCTCGATGAGCGGTTTGATCTTGTCGTACGTCATTTATGGCTTAAGGACGACCTTGCCGCATTGCCCTTTCGCCACCAGGTCGAACCCTTCAGCGAATTTGTCCAAGGGCAGGACGTGGGTAACGACGGGCTTGATGTTGAGGCCCGCCTTGAAGAGTCCAGCGAGACGGTACCAGGTCTGGAAGAGCCGCCGCCCGGTCACGCCGTACACCCGGATGCCTTTGAAGATGATCTCGTTCGTCATGTCGAAAGAGACCTGTGCCTCCGGGATGCCGAACAGCGTAACGCGGCCGCCGTTCTTGACGTACAGAAAGCACTTGTGGATGGCAGTGGGGCTCCCTGACATCTCCAGCGCCACGTCAACCCCTTCGCCGCCCGTCATGCGAGTGATCAGGCCGGTGTCATCCCCGGCCGGATTGATCGTGTAGTCCGCGCCCAATTGCTTCGCGAGGCCCAGCCGGTAGTCGCTGATGTCCGAGGCGATGATCACGCCGGCGCCTGCGGTGCGGGCCACCGCTGTCGCGAACAGCCCCGTTGGGCCGCAGCCGGTGATCAGCACCGATTGCCCGGTGAGGTCCTCCACGAGCGCCGCATGGACGGCATTCCCCAGCGGTTCTTGCAGGCAGGCAAACTCCGGCGGGATTTCCCGCGAGGTCTTCCAGAGGACGCGCTCGGGAAGCCGCACGAACTCGGCGTAGGACCCGTCCTCATCGATGCCCAGTATCCGGTAGTTCTTGCAGACGTGCGCGTTGCCTGTCCGGCATTGAAAGCACACGGCGCACGTGATATGCGACTCGGCCGCGACATAGTCCCCGACGGCGACCGCCGCCACCCCCGGGCCGATCTCGACGACCTCGCCGCACAGCTCATGGCCGATGATGCGCGGGGGGTGGATGCGGCCTTGGGCCCATTTGTCCCACCGGTAGATGTGGTTATCGGTCCCGCAGAGGGACGTGGCCAGGACCCGCACCACCACTTGCCCCGGGCCGGCCGACGGCTTGGGAACGTCTAGCAGCTCCAACCCCGGGACCGCCTTCGTCTTGACCAACGCACGCACGCGTCGTCCCTACCTGTCCCCTACTATACCCATCGGCTCGGTTTTAATCGAACGGTGCCCTCTTGTTCGGCTTGCGGCGGGTGGATTCGACCCGCGCCCGCTGCTTTCTCTTCTCCCGGAACGTGCGTAACTCCTCCTCCATCGCATTGAACGTCGCGCGGATGGCCTCTTCGAACGTCTCTTCCGTTTTCGAGGCGGTGAAGGTCCCGCCCCGCACGTTGCACACCAGCCGCGCCATGGCGACCTTGGGCCCCTTGTTGTGGTGCCGGTTCCTCTCCAGGATCATCCTGGCGTGCAGGATGTCGTTATGTCCGTCCTGGAGATCGTGCAAGCGGCCTTCAATCTCCTCCTGCCACTGAGGGACCATCGTGACGTTGCGGCTCTCGGTCCGAATGTCCATGCTCGTCTCCTCCGGTCGTGATTGCGAATACCTGGGTGGCCGGTTTCGTATCCTCGCCCACCATTATAGTATGAGAAGGGTTGACGTCCAGCGCTGATTTTGAGCAACATGCTGGACACGAAGCAGAGGTGCATGCATGCCGATTTATGAATACCAATGCGATGCCTGCCGGAAGCGCACCACGCTCTTCATCCGGAGCATCAGCAACCCCGAGCCCGTGCGCTGCCAGCATTGCGGGAGCGACCGGCTGACCCGGCTCATGTCCCGTATCGCCACCCCCAAGTCGGAGGAGGCCCGCATGGAGTCGCTGGCCGACCCGAGCAGCTTGGGCGACCTCGACGAGAGCGATCCCAAGAGCATGGCGCGGTTCATGAAGAAGATGGCCGGGGAGATGGGCGAAGACTTCGACGAGGGCATGATGGGGGAACTGGACCAGGCGCCCGAAGGAACGGAAGACGCGCCCAGCGATTAGAAAAAAGGATCATGTGTGGTTGACCAATCCCTCTCACTTCTAACCGACATCGCCTACGGGATCATCTTTGCGGCGGCAGCGTCCCACGTGGCGCGGCTCTTCCGCCAGCCATTGATTCTCGGATATGTCCTGGGCGGTGTTCTTCTGGGAACCCACCTCGGGTTTGGACTTGTGACGAACGAAGCCAATATTGAGCTGATCTCCGAGATAGGGCTCTTCTTGCTCCTCTTTATCATCGGCATGGAGATCAACCTTCGGGAACTCGTGAAGATGGGCAAATCGATGTTTACTCTGGGGATCGTGCAGCTTTCCGCCTGCGTGGTACTGGGCCTGCTAGCATTCCGCTTCGTCGGTTATAGGATAGGTAATGGGAACTTCGATCTTCTCTATATAGCGGTGGCGGCAGCCTTAAGCTCCACCCTCATCGTCGTGAAGCTTCTGCACGACAAGTTCGAGATACACACCGTTGCCGGCCGCCTGACCGTAGGAGTCCTGGTCCTGCAGGATGTCGGGGCCATCATTTTCATGGCCTGCCAGCCCAACCTGTTGAACCCCCAGTTGGTGAACATTGCCCAGTCCCTGGGCCTCGGTGTGGTCCTCGTGGTGACCACCTTCCTCGCCAGCCGTCATCTTTTAAGCCGACTCTTCCTTGCAGCCAGCAAGAGTCCGGAGCTGGTGCTGTTGACCTCCATCGCGTGGTGCTTCTTCATCGCCGGTCTGGCGGAAATCGCAGGACTCTCGAAGGAGATGGGCGCCTTGATCGCTGGGATGAGCATCGCAGCCTTCCCCTACGGCACAGCCGTGATCGGCACGCTGTCCGGAGTTCGGGATTTTTTTGTCACGCTCTTCTTTGTCTCGCTGGGACTCAAGGTGCCGGTGCCCACGTGGCAGATATTGAAAATTTCTTTGGCTGTTGCGGCGTTTGTGCTCGGTAGTCGGTTACTTTCTGTGGCGCCCACCGTGCATTTTCTGAAGATGGGACTTCGGAATGGGTTGCTTACCGCTCTGAACTTGGCCCAAATGAGCGAGTTTTCCCTCGTGATCACGGCTCTGGGAGCCAACTACGGCCACGTATCGGAAGGGCTCTCGTCCACCGTTTTAGCCTCCATGCTGGTCACCTCCATTTTGGCGACCTACATCATCAACTTCAATGACACGTTGACCCGGGCCTTGCTGCGCGCCGTTCCCTTCCTGAATATCCAAGAGAGAGGGGTTCAGGAGGAGAAGACCAGGCACCCTGAAGGCCCGAAGCGGGATATTGTGCTATTGGGTTGTTACCAGGCTGGTATGGCGTTTCTGGAAGCGGTAGAGGCTCGCGCTTCACATCTTAAGAAGCGTGTCTTGGTGGTGGACTATAATGCGGCACTGAAAGATCACCTGAAATCACGAGGATTTCATTGGGTGTACGGCGACTTAGCTCACCCAGAGACCCTTGACCATTGGGGGATCGGAGATGCGTCGTTTGTGATCTGTTCCCTTTCGGACACCTTTCTCAAAGGGATCACGAACCGTCGGCTGTTAGCGCACCTTAAACAAATGGCTCCTCAAGCCCACCTTATTATGACCGCTGAAGATAACCGGGAAGCAGCTATTCTTCTAAAAGAAGGTGCCAAGCATGTGATCGTGTCCGAGAAGCTTTCCGGAATACGCCTCTTTGAATTTGTTACGGATGATCTGGACAAGGGTTTGGAATGATCGACGCGTCGCTCAGCGCGGAATCAGGTGGATCGCCGAAGCCTTGACAGTTGCCGTCACTGGCGTGCCAGGTTTCAGGTCCAGGTCCTGCGCCGCCTGCCGCGTGACGAGGGCTGTGAGCGCAAAGCCACAATCCACAGCGACGCGTGAGACCGGGCCAGCCGGGCGTACGTCCGTCACCCGGCCGGCGAGGTGATTGCGGGCGCTGCTGCTCGGTTGCGCGCCGATTTCGAGGATCACATCCTCGGCCCGAATGCAGAGATAGAACTCCTCGCCTTTGCCGCTCGCTTCGACGGCCCAGAGCTGCTTGCCCGCCACATCGAATGCGGCCAGGCCATCCTGACCGCCCACGACTTTCCCCGCAATCACCGTTTCGACGCCGACGATGGCGGCCACTTCAGCATTCGCGGGTCTGCTGAACACAGAATCCGGCGAGCCGGTCTGGAGGATTCGTCCACCGGCCATCACTGAAACTTGATCCGCCAACGTTAAGGCTTCCACCCAATCATGGGTCACGCACAGAGTTGGCATGCGCTGGCCGCGCAGCAGAGCCCGCAGTTCTCCGCGAAGCTGCTCCCTGGTCGGCGCATCCAGCGCGGAGAGGGGCTCATCGAGCAGCAAAAGCCTGGGACGGCGCGCGAGCACGCGCGCGAGCGCCACCCGCTGCTGTTGCCCACCGGAGAGCTGGGCCGGACGCCGGTCTTCCAACCCCTCGAGCCGAAGAAGGCGAATCATTTCATCAAGCCGCGCGCGTCGTTCCCTGCTGTCGAGGTCATGGATCGCATACGTGATGTTCCCGGCGACCGTCAAATGGGGAAAGAGGGCATAGTCCTGGAACAGGTAGCCGACCCCGCGCGCTTGCGGCGGCGCCATGACGCCCACGTCCGTGTCCACCCAGGTTTCCCTCGCAAAGCGGATGCGGCCGCGCTCGGGGCGCTCCAGTCCGGCGAGGCACCGCAAGACCGTCGTCTTGCCGGCTCCTGACGGTCCAAACAGGACGGTCACATGAGAACGGCCGACCGGAAGCCCGAGCGCCGCACGGATCGTCGGCCCTCCGTTGTACCGTTTCTCGAAGTCGGCTGTCATCTCATCGGCCATACCACCCACATGTTCCGGTTGAGGGCATAGACGATCGACAGGATCACAAACGAAAAGATCAGGAGCACCAGCGCGGTTTCTGCCGCCCCGGTGTAGTTGAGGGCCTGGACCTCATCATAGATGTCGATCGAGACCGTCCGGGTTACGCCGGGAATGTTGCCCCCCACCATGAGCACCACCCCGAACTCGCCCATGGTATGGGCGAAGCTGAGGACCACGCCCGTCACGACGCCGGCGGCTGATAAGGGCAAGGTCACCCGAAGGAACGTGGCCAATCGGGATATCCCGAGCGTCCACGAGGCCTCAACCAGCTTCGGATCCACAGATCCGAAGGCAGACGCGAAGGGCTGGACGGCAAACGGTAGGCTGTAGAGGACTGACGCGAAGAGGAGCCCCTCGAAGGTAAAGGCCAGGGGATGGCCGACAAGCGCCTGATACCCTTGGCCTAAGGGGCTCTTCGGTCCGACCGCCACGAGGACATAGAAGCCGAGGACCGTCGGGGGCAGCACCAGCGGCAGCGCCACGACCGATTCCGCCAGAAACTTCCACCGCCAGCGCGAATAGGTCAGCCAGTAGGCGATCGGCATCCCGACGGCCACAAGGATCAGAGCGGTCAGGCCGGCAAGTTTCAACGTGAGAACGATCGGTACCCAGTTCATAAATCAGCGCTCCTTGATGATCATCACCTCGGTGGCCTTCATCAGCGCCACCGCCGTATCGCCTACTTTGATTCCAAGGTCGTCCAAGGCGTCACGGGTGATCACAGCCGTGATCTTGTGCTCGCCCACGTCCAGATTGACCTGCGCCAGGATGGCATCCCGCTTGATGGCTGAGACTTTGCCCACGAACTTGTTCCGTCCGCTGACGTCCTCGCCTTCGGCCTTCTTGCCGAGCCATCTGTCGAGGAGCGACTTCTTGAACCGGTACCGCCCGCCGATCTTCGAGCTGGGGACCTTCCCCTGCCACATGTAGCGGTAGAAGGTCGGCAGGGCCAGCCGCAAATACTTGGCCGCCTCGCGCGCAGTCAGGACATCCTGAGGGCCGTCAGTGGTGGCAGCACGGCGTTTTCTCGGCACGGCGTCTCCACAGAGTTAGAAAATGAATGCGATACTAGGAACCCTGCCGAGACAAGTCAATTACTCTGGAGCATGTGACTGTCAGAATAGTATCAACTTACTTGTCATGCGCGGTCTTCTCCGGCAGAAAGAAGCCGTAACGCTTGAAAACAGCGGTCCCCTCGGGACTCTTGATGTAGTCCAGGAATGCACGAGCCGTCTTTTGATCTTTGGCGGCCTTCAGGATCACCGCGCCCTGCTCAAGACGCGGATAGGCCTCCACCGGAACCTCCCAGAATTGACCGGTGTCTTTCATCGCAGGCGCCACGGCCAGTGACAGTGCGATGATGCCGATATCGGCGCCGCCGGTCTGGATAAACTGCGCCGTCTGCGAGATATTCTCGCCGAGCACCAATTCGTCTTTCACCGTGTCATGCACCTTGTAGTGCTCCATTGCGGCCACGGCGGCTCGCCCGTAAGGTGCGTGCTTCGGATTCGCGATGGCGACCTTCTTCACCGATGGATGCTGCAGGGCTTTCATCCTCAACGACGCGACATCTATTGGAGAGCCTTTGGGAACCCAGACCACGATCCTGCCCACGGCATACATGTAGAGAGTCCCCGATTCCGCCAACCCGGCCTCTTCCAATTTCTTCGGGTAACCGATGTCGGCTGAGAAAAAGAGATCGAACGGTGCGCCGTTTGACAGTTGAGCGAAGAAGTTCCCAGACGAGCCCAACGAAAGTTTCACCGTGTTCCCAGTCTTCTTCTCAAACTCCGCGACGATCTCCTTGAACGCGAAGTTCAGGTCGGACGCCGCCGCAACGGAAATCTCGCCCGCCCGAATAGGGCCGGCCCACACCAAGCTCATTAATCCGATCAACCCTATCCAAATTCCCGATCTAATCGCGACTTCACCTCCTAGTATCGCACCGTGAGCTGCGCAATCAGAAAGTTATGAGCGAAGGTGTCCGTGCTGTTGGTGGCGGCGGACAAGGAATTGTGCTTGCGAATCTCATATTCAAGTTGGAACTTGACCTGCTGCCAGAATCCGGAGGATATCTTGACTGCGTTGAGGAAATAATAGTTCAGCCCGAAGGTCCATCGGTCATAAATGTTGTCATCGTTCCCGCCGATATTTTGCTTCATCTGCTCATACCGAACCCCGAGCAGCAGCCCTGGCGATGTCGGCGTCCGTTGCGGGATCAGCTCATAAAAGCCGGAAAGGTACCAGGTCCGGCGCTCGAACGGGCCGTCGCGCCCATCAGCCGCTTCCCCCATGAACCGGAACCGGGGGATGAGATCCTGCGTGACTTCGAAGTCGCCCCCTACGCGGTTGCGCACACCGCTCTCCTGCTGGATATCAAGCTGGGTGCCCCTATAGCCCGAAACGCCGAATCGCAATCCCCTGTGAGGGTTGAATCCGAGGCGGCCGATAAAGTCCTTGGAATTATTCGTGTCATTGACGTTGATCCCGGCGCCGTTGAAAACGCCCAGCGCATAGTCGAATTTATCCCCCCAAAGGCGTCCCCTGGTCTGGACTCCAATATCCCGTTCCTGAATAAACTCCGCGTTGCTAAATTTCGTATTATCAAGCCCAGCATTCCGGGTGAGCTTGAGGTCAAGATAGGCACGGCTGGTAAACGGCAAGAGGCCCCCTGGGGTCTGAGGTTCGATGCCGAAGGGGATCCGCTGCTGCCCCACCCGCATCACCATTTCCGGTTCGGACAGCACGAGGTCGGCAAATCCATCACGCAAGATTCCCGATGGGGCATTGTTCCCAGGTGGGATGTTTTTCGCGATGGAATCCCCGAGGCCGCGTCCCAGATTATCGCGAGGTTCGATGACCACCTGAGCGAACAGGAGGCCAGGAAAGATGTACCCGGAGGCTTCAAGTTCGGCGGTCGCCACCTGGAACTGGCTTTTGGTGGTTCCTGATGAAGTTGCCAGCCCAGCCTGATCGGAATACCGGGCCTCAAGGTTGTGTAGGTGGATGCCGAAACGTTCCTGTCGGCGCAAGTGGAGCAACATCGGAGTATACGGAGCCTTCTCATAGTCCGAATCACTCGGCGTAAAACCTTCTTTTAGGGCACGGAGAAATCCTTTTTCCAGGCCTTCCTTCACAGCCTGCTTGTCTATAGTAGCTTTCTGTTTATCTGCCGCCTTCTGCGTCTCGACCGCCTTCTGTATCTCGTCGGCAATTGACGACTTCGTCTCACTCTTCGCGGGCGGCTTCGGCTCCTCTGAAGCTTCTTTGAGGATCTCATCATATTCCTTCTGAGTGATCACTCCCTTTTTGAGCAACACATCGAGAATCCGGCGATCGTCCGCCGATGCGCTCGTGACGATCACCGGCAAAATGGCTAACACGAGCGCAGCAATTTTGAGCCTCATTGCAACCTCCCCAACCATGGACATACCCGCCAAATAAAGATTGGAGAGGATGATAAACTAACGATATTTTAAATGTCAATATTATCTGTATTATATCTAAAACTTCTCAAAATATCAACATTTATATTGTCTGGCGTTATCTCGGAGGGACGAACATGAACGAAACGATGAGCAGATCAGACAGGAATTGAAGGCAGTCAGATGCCCCAGCCGCCGCTGAGGTGGATGTTCGTGCCTGTGATGTAGCGGGCCTCGTCGGAGAGGAGGAAGCGGACGGCTGCAACGGGGTCCTTGAGCTCGCCGACGTAGCCAGCCGGGATCTTCTTCACCATGCCAGCCAGCTCTGCCTCCGGGGCGCTACCCGAATTGATGAAGCCCGGCGAGATCGCGTTGACCGTGATCCCATACGGCGCGAGCGCCTTGGCCAGCGTACGCGTGAGAATCAGGACGCCGGCCTTGGCGATGTAATGGGCCGTCACCTCCGGCTGCGCTACCATCTGGTCCGCGTTCGCCATCGAGAAGTTAACGATCCGCCCCGCCTTGCGGGCCTTCATGCCCGGCGTCACCGCCTTGCTCATGTAAAAGACGGCATGGAGGTTGTGAGCGAACATCGCGGTCCAGCCGGCCGGCGTCTCATCCAGGATGTTGACCCGGTGATAGGGCCCGGCGCAGTTGATGAGAGCGTCCACCGCGCTGAACTCCTTTTCGACTTTGCGCACGAAAGCTTCGCCCGCC
>Ga0209055_1001148_pt1 | contig 17674 bp, 15 predicted proteins | sample GraSoiAngelo_110_FD_185875 | JGI IMG/M metagenome (GOLD analysis project Ga0209055, IMG submission 185875) | Grasslands soil microbial communities from the Angelo Coastal Reserve, California, USA - 14_0903_12_30cm (SPAdes) (version 2) | ecosystem: Environmental > Terrestrial > Soil > Grasslands ... | reverse complement strand
ACACGAATGGTGCGGTTGCTCCCCAGCCGCTCGAACTCCTGCTCCTGCAGGACGCGCAGCAGCTTGGACTGCAGCTCGAGCGGAATGTCGCCAACTTCATCGAGGAACAATGTGCCTTGGTGCGCCAGTTCGAACCGGCCGACCTTCTGTGCGATGGCACCGGTGAAGGCTCCACGTTCATGGCCGAACAACTCGCTTTCGAGCAGCCCTGTCGGAATCGCCGCGCAGTTCATCTTGACGAAGGTCCGCTCGCGACGCTTACTCAGGTTGTGGATCGCGCGAGCGATGAGCTCCTTGCCTGTGCCGGTCTCGCCCTGAATCAGCGCAGTGGAGTCGGTCGGCGCGACGGTCTCCACTTGCTTGAGAATACGCTTCAATGCTGCGCTCTCCCCGATGATCTCCTCGAAGTTGTACTCGGTGCGGATTTCGTCCTCGAGGTAGAGTTTCTCGCGCCGCAGCTCCTGGGTCATCCGTTCTTGCTCAGTCACATCCATGCAAGCGCCGACGAAACCTGTGACCACACCGTTTTCGGGCACTGGGGTACCAACCTCACGTACAAAGCGAAGCTCGCCGTCAGGTCGGATGATGCGGTACTTGACGTCATAGCCTTGACCTTCCGACACCAGTTTTTTTTCAGCTTCCTCGATGAGCTTGCGGTCTTCGGGGTGGTATATACGCAGAAAGTCCGCGAGAGTCGGATTTCCCTTTGCCGGGTCTAACCCGAAGATGTTAAACACCTCCCGTGAATAGTAATTGTGGGTTTCAGAGGGATCCCACGCCCAGCTTCCCACCCCGGTGAGCCGCTGCGCTTGGGTGAGGTAGGCTTCTTCACGCGTGAGCTTGTCTTTCAACTCGGTGATCTGCTGATAGGCGAGCGCGTTCTCAACCGCGATCGCGATCTGGTTGGCCACTTGGCTGAGCAAATCGACATCGTCCTGGCTAAAGGCGCCAGGATTAAGGCTGGCGATGTTGAGTGACCCCAACAACCGGTTATGTGATTTGAGCGGCACGCAGCAGCCGGATTTCACGCCCTCCGCGAGCAGGAGCCGACCAACGTCGGATTGTAATCGTTTGAGATCGCCATCATCGAACAGCGCCGGCTTGCCCGTCCTGATGGCGGGACCCGCAGGCGTGCTGTCGACAGGGCCCACGAGGCCTTCTTTGAGCAAGCCTTTGCCACTCGAACTCTCCACCAGGGCATGCCGACGAACGACCTCATTCTCAGGATCGTAGAGGTAGAGGCTAGCAAGCACATGCGGGATCACCCGACGGAGGGATGCCGTCGTCGCCGCAAACACGTCCCGGAGATCTAGGCGAGAGACCACTGCATTGTTCACTTCGAGCAGCAGGCGCAGGCGGTCGCGCTCATGCGTCAATTGTTGCTGGTAGCCCTGGACGCTCTGAGAGTTCAGCGCGTTGTCCACGGCGACCGCCACCTGTCTGGCCACCTGTTGTAGGAATTCCAGATCGGCATCACTGTATGCGGCTTCTTGCAGGCTTCCGAGTCCAAGCGCACCCAACCGTCGCTGTGCGGTGGTCAGTGGTACCGCGCAGAAAGACTTCACCCCTAGCTCAAGCATGCAGGGCGTGACTTTAGGAAAACGCGTCTCCTCCTCGACCCGTGGAATCACCAGGGGCTGCTGCGTGTGCCACACCCATCCGCCTGGAGATTCGTCTACGGGCAATTCGCTGCAAGGCGGCAGATCGCCGGCTTGTGGGGTTTCCAAGACATGCAGCCGCATGGCATGCCGCTCCGGATCATAGAGCAGCAACCGCATGTGTTCGAAGTTGACCACGCGATGCAGTCGCTGGGCGAGGTCCTGACAGAGCCCCGTCAGATCCCGGTGGACGGAAATCGCCTCCGAGACCTCCAACAGGGCTTGGTACTGCTCCGTCAGAGTGTCGCAGGGGGATGCGGAATGCCGATCCATGGGCGCTAAGTATGCCCGATTACAGCGGTGTCCTCAAGGGGCATAAAGTGATTTCTTGGCCGCTCGCCGGGCCAGCAGGAGCCGCAGCTCCCCTTTCATGCGGTCGGCGGGCAGGTGCACGCGGTCACCATGGCCCGGCAGGACCCACTCGAAGGGATACTCCAGCAGCCTTTCCGCCGAGCGGCGCAAAGCAGACTCCTTCCAGACATAGACAGTGGCCAGGCGCAGGCCGTTGATCTCCCGGTCCCACGCCATGTGATCGCCGGTGAAAAGATACCGGTTCCGATACAGCAGCGCCATGCTGCCGTCGGTGTGCCCGGGGACCGGAATGATCCGGAAGTCCGGCGACGTCTCTACCGTGTCCAGGCCGTCAACAATCCATTCGGCGTCCGGCTGGGCGTCCGCATCGGCACGATGGATGATCCGCTTCGCGCCGAAGTGTTTCGCATAGCGAGGCGCATCGCCGATGTCGTCCTCGTGCGTCAAGAAGATGTACGCGATCCCGCCAAACCGCTCGAACGCGTCCACCAATTTCTTCATGTAGCGGGGCGCATCAACCAGCCAGTTGCCGCCTGGGTGTCGGATGAAATAACTGTTCGCGCCGAAGGACTTCTCGGAGTTGAAGCCGTTGTAGTAGACATGGTGTTCGATCAGCATCGGGAAGCTCTCGGTGGCCGCACGCATGATGGCCTTTTCCGGCACAAGGGCACCGATCGACCCGACGGGACAGGCCAGGAGCGCCTGGTAGGCCTGGTAGCGTTCGGCCTCGCGCTCCGGCTGGCGATAGACGGACGAGTACTCGCCGTTCTCGACGAACGACTTCGGCGCCAACTGTCGGCAGGTGTCGCAGTTGATGCAGGTGGCATCCACGAAGAAGTTGCCGGAGATGTTGGTGGGAAGGCGCTTGGTGGCATCAGCCATTCTCCTATGATACTCCCTCGCCGTTGGTTGGGCCACTAACCTGTTAGAATGGTGGTATGGAAGAAGCGTTGACGTTCACGGACCCTGCGGGGCACAAGGTCGCGGGAATCCTGGCGACGCCGGTGGAAAAGACGGACCGCATGGCCGTGCTCTGTCACGGCTTCCTTTCCAACAAGAACAGCAAGACCAACCAGGCTTTGACAGCCTTGCTGCCGCCGCAGGGCATCGGCACGTTCCGGTTCGATTTCTTCGGCCAGGGCGAGAGTGAGGGGCCGTTTGAGCGGATCACCGTCTCTCTGGCTGTAGGTCAAGCCTTGGCGGGGTTGGACCTGATGAGTTCGAAAGGCTATCGAAAGCTGGCGTTGGTGGGATCGAGCTTCGGCGGATTGGTGGCGCTTCTCGCCGCCGCACAACGTCCGCGTATTGCGTGCATGGCATTGAAGTGCCCCGTGCCGGACTTTCCGGAGATGCTGAACTTAGAATTCGGCGAGACCGGGATGGCCCAATGGAAGGCGACCGACACGATCCCCAACGTGGTCCCCGGCGGAAGCGGGCGCATCAAGCTTTCGTACGCGTTCTACGAGGACAGCCTGTGCCACAACGGCTACGACGCGGCCAAAGTGATCACGGCGCCCACCGTCATCGTCCAAGGCGCTCACGATGAATACGTGCCGCCTCGTCAGATCCTGAAGCTGTCGGAGTCGCTGGGAGGCCCGAACTCTGTGGCGTGGCTGCCCGACGCCGATCACCACTTCTCCAGACCGGAGGACTTTCAGACGATGACGATCCTGCTGAGCCACTGGGTCGCCGATCACCTGAACGCTCCCTGCGGCTTCGGCTTCGGATAGATCCTCTTATGCTGCGACTGCTATTCCAAAACCTGGAGCAGACTCTCGGTCCAGCCCTCTCGCAGGTCTCATTGTTCTTTTACTTTGGCGGGCTGACGCTCCTGGTATTCGTGGTGCTGGTGCCGGTGTGGCGGGTCTGGATAGAGAGTGTGACCGCGGGCATGGGGATCGAACGGCGATGGGTGATGACCTGCCATAACTGCGGGAAGCTAACGATCGTCGCAGGCCGCAGGTGCGGCATTTGCGAATGGGACCTCGACATTCCAGTAATCGTGCGCCTCTGGACGTTTTTCACGGGAAGAGGTGAAGGGACAGTGACACGGCGCCTCAGGTGGTGGATCCACCTTCTCGGGGGCGTCACCTTCCTCCTCCTCTCGATCTGGATCGTGACCTCCACAGAAGGGCTGGCCCCGCAAGGATCGTTGCATCGGCTCTTTTTAGGCTTCTCGTTTGTCGCTCTGGCGATGTTCGGCTGGCTAGCCGGGCGTGCCCTACGGATTGGGCAGCAAGGGGTGCTGGCTCGCGTTGGCGACGCGGCGATGGCGCTGGCGGCAATTGGGGCAATGGCCGTCGCTCTGTTTCTGACCGATGCTGTAAGACATACGAAGGAAGTCCCGCTTGCTCGGTTCGACACGATCGCCAACGCCGCCAGAATTGGTGAACGCGTCCTCCCTCTTCCGCAAGGGGAGATCGGATTCAACTACCTCCAACTGGACCAGGAGAACCTGGGGTATCATCGGATCATTGCGTTGGGCTTCTCAGGCAGTGAGCGCATGCCGCTTCAGCGGAACGCGCTGAAAGAGCAGATCATCAGGCATCTTCGCAAGCATGCGGCCGGCTACACGGCTCGCGGACTCACGGTCCGCTTGCGCACTGACCGTCTCCAAATTGTGCCGGGTCAGTCCTACGAGGTGATCGAGCGGGAAGGGCAAGTGCTGCTGCGAAGCGTAGCCAGTAGGTAAGGGAAGATCAAGGAGCCGCTGCTCCTGGGGAAGACGGCAGGGCATGGGCCTTAGGCCGAGGTGTTGGGTCCAGCCTTCTTACCCGCTCGATCGCTGGTTCGTCTACAAACGGCTCGTACCGCCTGAGAGCCAGTGTTAGTGTGTCCCCCTGCTGAACCAGGAGGTCAATCTCTGCCACCTTTTTCTTAAAAGTTACGAGGAACGACCCCTGACTAGTCTGGACCGTCAGAAGAAGGCGATCCCCCTCTCGCAGTTTCCGCACGACTTCTCCATCAATGGTTTCAGCTTTTTTGATCCGAAACGCTTCGTGCAGATAGGGACCGGCCACGTCCGGAGCGAAGATTGTCCCAACAACGCCGAGCGCAATCCCGACCAACAGGATGAGAAAGACCAGCCAGGGCTTCATGATGGGCCTCCTTCTCCCGAGAGTCTCTCATGCCTCCGCTCGGCACTTCCGACGCACGGGGGATGCGGTATTAAGGCAACCGCTTCCAAGTATTCAGATGAAAATTGGGAGAGTCAAGCTTTCTAAGTGCGGGGTCTGCAGGTTACTAACGAAGCTAGGCCACCCTGCGGGACGCTCTCAAGCGTGGCTTGGGTCAATCAAGGAAAGGTGTGGGGGCGCTCGAACCAGAGGCCCTGGACCGGTTTAAGGGGCAGGTCAAATCTGCTCAGAGCACAAATTTCACCCCGACGAAATACAAACCGTTCCGTCCAAATGGCACCGGGCGTTTCCAGCGCACTTCGGCCAGGGTCGGCGTCCCGGCCACCACAGCCGGCATGGGGAACTCGACGCGCAGCACCTGGTCAATTGCCGGCTCCCAATCTGTCAGCAAACACATGCCCCCGCTCCCGACATTGATGGTGAGGCCGGTTCTTGGCCGACCAGCCATGCTCCCCGCCTCGCTGATGGCTGCGCGAGGTTCGTAGGGCACGGGACGCATGAGCGGGAATCGGTCTCCCCGCGCCGATTCATCCCCGAACATCGAACTGGGCCACTCCGAACCCGTCGTCATGCTCCCTAGCCTGGTGAGGAACAGGAAACACTAGCCGGCGAATGAAAGGAAAGCTACAGGCTAGGCCATCCATCGGGACCTGTCAAGGGGGACCTGACGGCCTACACCCTGAGCAGCCAGATGAATTCCACCGAGACGAACAGGTTGTTGATCGCATGGCCGAGGATCGCCGGCAGGAGGCTGCGCGTCCGCTCGTAGGCCAGCGCCCACAGGATCCCGCTCCAGAAGACCGACGCGAACCCAATCACCCCGTAGCCGTGGACCAGCGCGAAGAAGGCCGCACTCACCCCGATCGCCGGCCACACGCCGATCGCCATCCGTAGGGTGGCGTAGAGCACGCCGCGGAACGCCAGTTCCTCGATCAGCGGCGCCCAGACGATGCTATCGAGGAGTTCGCAGGTGACGAGCCATGACGGTCCCCACAGCAGGTTTTCCAAAAGCCCGTCCGCCCAATGGGCCTTGATGTGGAGCGCATTGCTGCCGACGGTGATCAACACCTCTCCGAGCACCGACAGGGTGATGATCACCAGGGTCGCCCCGACGATCCGCGCCGCCCCCCCCGGCCGCAGTTTCAACCCGAAGGCTAGCGGCAACGACAACCCACGGAGCGAGAAGTACCGCAGAGTCCACCAGACCATCGGCACGCCCGCCGTCAGCGTCGAGATGCCTGCGAAGAGAGACTCTTTCGGCAGCAGGAAGGTCGTCGCCAGGCCGATGAGAAGAAAACCGACTACCCCCCGCACGAAGAGCCCGAGACCGTCCTGTGGCGACCAGAGGGGAGGCAAGGGCGCGTCCCCGACCACTAACGAGAGGCGCCTCGTGAGAACCCTGCCCAGAACCACTGTGCCGACTACCAGCAGGGCCAGCTGCCCCAGAATCAAGCCGATCCAGCGATCGAGCAACGCTTCCCCTCGGGCGACGATGGCCGCTTCCGCGTTGGCCTGGAGGGCCTCATCGCCCATTGCGGCGGCCACGCGCGCGACCAGCGCATCGGCAAACCAGCCCGGAGTCAACTCCGAGCGGATCTCCGCCACCAGCGACCGCCCCGTCGCCCGATCGAGCGCGGGCGTCAGGTAAGCCGCCCGGACCCACTTCGCCATGCGAGCCTGCGACGCTCCCTGGAACTCCCAGGGAACCAGCGTGGCGCCCACGCGGTTCAACTGGCCGTCTTCCCCCAGCAGGATGAGCCGGTAGAACTGGGTGCGGGGAGCAGGATAGGCGCCGACGAGCTCGTCGTACCAGACGATCGCATCGCCCAACGGGTCCTCGGGACCGGCAAAGGCCACATACAGCGCCCGCTTCCAGTCGGCAGCCCGGCGGAGCGCTTCCCGCATGTCCAGGTCACGGGACACGAGCCGCTCCAGCGAGTCTTCCGGACGATCCAACTGGTCCAGCCGCGACGAGGAGGCCGGGACGATGGCAAGCCCGAGATACACGCCGACGAAGAGCCCGTAGATGGCGGTCACCCAGGGAGAGAGGATGGATGGCCGGTGAGGGCCTGGCACGGAGGCCTGCAGGATCTCGGCTGGCTGATCGGCGTCAGGCACGGGGCGGGAGTATAGCACCAAACGAGGAATGATGAACTATGAACGATGAGCTCGGAATTCATCATTCAGCGTTCTACGTTCAGCGTTTACCATTGTCGGAGCAAACGGTATAATGCGCCCATGGTGAAATTAGTGTCCGAACTCGTTCCTTCTCCTCGGCTCCTGCTTGGTCCTGGTCCCAGCCTCGTCCATCCCCGCGTGCTCCGCGCCATGAGCACGCCGCTGCTCGGCCATCTGGACCCTGAATTCCTCACGATCATGAACGAGGTGCAGGCTCTGCTGCGCACAGTCTTCCAGACAGAGAACCCTTTCACCATCGCCGTGTCCGGCACCGGCTCGGCCGGTATGGAGGCAGCGCTGGTAAACCTGATCGAGCCGGGCGACAGCGTGATCGTGGGCGTAAACGGCGTGTTCGGCACACGCATGGCCGACATCGTGGGACGCGCGGGCGGGAAGGCAGTCAAGATCGAGGTCCCGTGGGGACAGATCGTCGATCCGCCCCGTCTGGAGGACATGCTGAAACACGGGGGCTCCGTCAAAGCGGTCGCCCTGGTCCATGCGGAGACCTCCACCGGCGCCCATCAGCCGATGGAGGAGATAGGCCCGCTATGCCGGCGGTACGGGGCACTCCTCGTCGTGGACGCCGTCACGTCCCTCGGCGGCGTGCCCGTGCGGGTGGACGCGTGGGGGATCGACGCCTGCTACAGCGGGACACAGAAATGCCTGAGCTGCCCGCCGGGGCTTGCCCCGCTGACCTTGAGCCCACGCGCCCTGGAGGTGGTCAAGGGGCGCAAGACGAAGGTGCAGAGTTGGTACCTCGACCTGTCGATGATCGCGGACTACTGGGCCGAAGGGAAACGCGCCTACCACCATACGGCCCCCATCACCATGGTCTATGCGCTGCGCGAGGCCCTGCGGCTCGTGGTGGAGGAAGGGCTGGAGTCCCGGTTCGCCCGCCACTCCCGCAACAGCGCGGCGCTCATGGCCGGGCTGGCGTCGCTGGGGTGCGCGCCCCAGGCACAGGCTGGACACCGGCTGCCCACCTTGAACTGCCTGCGCGTGCCCGCCGGTGTGGACGAGGCCGTGGTGCGCAAGACACTGCTTGCCGAATACGGCATCGAGATCGGCGGCGGGCTTGGCCCGCTCGCTGGCCTGGTGTGGCGCATCGGATTGATGGGTGAATCCTCGCGGCACGAACACGTGGTGACGCTGCTGTCCGCACTCGAACAGATCTTCCGTCAACAGGGGTGGACCAAACAGAGCGGCGCGGCGCTGACCGCCGCCCTGCAGGCCTACGCCACAGCAACCTGATCTCGGTTGATTCACCCGAGCGGTGGTGCAATGAAAGCCACCGCCTGCGAAAGGAGGAGCGTATGCCATGGGGATTGCACACCAAGGACACGCCGGGCCAGGGTCGCATCCTGATCGTGGACGACGAAGACGACGTCAGGAAGGTCCTTCGCCTGACGCTCACCAAAGCCGGCTATGATGTTGTGGAGGCCGACCACGGGGGCAAGGGCATCGAGGTGATTGGCGCGGACGACAACGCGCTGATGGTTGATGTCATCATCTGCGACATCCGCATGCCCAAGATCAACGGGGTGGAGGCGATCGCCTTTTTCCAGCAGCAGTACCCTTCGGTGCCGATCATCGTCCTGACAGGGTACCCGGACCAGAAGATGGCGACTGAGCTGCTGAATCGCGGGGTCTATGATTATCTGGTCAAGCCGGCAGACAAGGACAAGCTGTTAGAGAGTGTCGCCAGCGCGATAGCGCGCCGGCTGGCATTGAGAGACGACCACTGACCGGGGGGCGCGTGAGCCTATCCTCTCAGAGCATACGGGTGATCATCCTGGGCGCCGGCAAGGGTGGAACGGCGCTCCTCGAACTGTTCACGCGCAGCCCCGACGTCGAGGTGGTTGGCATTGCCGACCGCAATCCCGAGGCGCCGGGACTGCGCCTGGCGAAATACCTGGGCATTCCGACGACATCTGATTCACTCGCCCTCATCGCGGAGGGTCGCGCCGATCTGATCGTGGACGTGACCGGCGACCCTCGGCTGGGGGCGCAGCTCGTCCAGCACAAGCCGCCACGCGCCGAAATCCTGGGTGGGAAGGCTGCGCTCCTGATCTGGAAGCTGGCCCTGCACGAACAGGACCTGCGCGACCAGCTCATCCAGGCGGAGAAGCTGGCGTCCATCGGCACGCTGGCCTCGGGCATCGCCCACGAGATCAACAATCCCCTCTACACGATCACCGGCCTCTCGGAGCACCTGCTGGAGGAGACGCGGCCGGAAGTCATCCGCGACTATGTCGAGGACATCATCAAATCGGGCCGTCGCATCGCGGACATCGTACAGGACTTGAATGCGTACTCCCGGCGCGCCCGCGGGCAAGAACAGTGCGACGTCAACCTCAACCACATGCTGGAGGAGGCCGTCAAAATGGCGCGGCGGGCGACCGTAGTTGATGAGATCAAGGTCGTAACGCAGTATGGCGACGTGCCGCCGGTGCGGGGCAATGCGGATGAGCTCCTGCAGGTCTTCGTCAACCTCGTCACCAATGCCGTGCAGGCCATGGAGGGACAGGGCACGTTGACGCTCTCCGCCTCCAGCGCAAACGGGTTTGTCTACACGACGATCAAGGACACGGGGCCCGGCATCCCCAGCAATAACCTGAAACAGATCTTCGACCCCTTCTTCACCACGAAGGAGCAGGGCAAGGGCACGGGCTTGGGTCTCCATATCGTCCGTGACATCGTGACCCAACACGGCGGACGCGTGACGGTGGAGAGCACCCTGGGGCAGGGCGCCACCTTCACCGTCAGACTGCCCGCCTTAGCCGATTAGTTCCCCGCACCGACACCCCTTGACAGACCGCCGCTCCCGGCAGATATCATGCCGCACCCCCACCCATCCCTCCGGGGCGCCCATTGCTCTGCCAAATGCAATGGGCCATGAGGGTGAGGGAGGGGGGCAGATTTTGGCGCGGAGGGGGTGCGATGGGCGACGAGCTGCAGATAGGCAACAAGGCCCCAGACTTCACACTGCCCGACCAGGACGGCAAGACAGTCAGCCTGAAGAGCCTCAAAGGCAAACAGCTGGTGCTCTACTTCTACCCCAAGGATGACACGCCGGGGTGCACCAAGGAAGCGTGCGGCTTTCGGGACTCCCTGAAAGCGATCGAGAAGATCAATACCGTCGTGCTGGGTGTCAGCATGGACAACGCCGTGTCCCATCAAAAGTTCATCAAGAAATACAGCCTGCCCTTCCCGCTGTTGTGCGATGAGGATGGCACGGTGTCGAAGGCCTACGGAGTCTACAAGCTGAAGAACATGTACGGAAAGACCTACTGGGGCATCGAGCGCAGCACGTTCATCATCGACGAGACTGGCAAGCTCAAGGCGATCTTCCGCAAGGTGAAAGTGGACGGCCACGTCGACGAGGTCCAGGCCGCGCTAAACGTCTAACCGGGAAGGGCGTCACGGGCGCGCGGGACTGGGGGAGGGAAAGAGCAGAGCGCGCAGGGCGTCGACCTCGGCCTTGTCCAGTTCCGAAATGGTCTCGGCCTGCTTGTACACCTGCTCCGGATCGGCGGCGATCAACTCGCCGAGGCGGTGAACGGCCAGAAAGGGACCGGCCAATTTCTCGTTGATCGCTCCACGCAAGAGTGGCTGGAGTACCTTGACCAGCGTAGCCAGCACGGGGTTGTCCAGCCGCGAATAGACCGCCATCTGCGTCTCGACGGACCCCTTCCCACTGTTGCCGCTTCGGGTCTGTGTGGTGAGCAGCACGATCGCCTCGCCGGTGACCAGCGAGAAGACCTTACCGTGATGGCTCCCCTGGACATGGTATACCCGCTGCGTAGGGGCCAGGTATAAGAGATCGAACAGGGCTTCAGAGCCCTGGCCATCCTCGCCGAAGAAGCCTTGGGTCCCGACCTGGCGGACGCGGTACTCGCCCAGAGCCAACTGGCGGACCAGTGCAGCGGTCACGACCATGTGGTCGAGCAAAAAGTCATAGATCGCTTTCCGCACCGGAGTCACAATCGGCGGGTTGACGTGGCTGGTCGTGGGGTCATTGACGACGCCGGCCAGGCGGCACAGGGCTTGGAGTTCCATCTTGTCGAGAGGAAAGCCCACCTCCTGATCGCCGACGTGAACCTCGCAGGTCTGCTCGCCGGCGACCGGACAGACGAGCAGCACCAACGTCACGACGACGATGAAAAGGATAGAGGCTGAAGGATGAATAGGGCTACTCGCCGAGCACCTGGACCACGAGGTCACGCTTCCGCGGACGCGTGTCGAAATCCACCACGACGACCTGCTGCCAGGTGCCGAGCAGCAGCGCGCCGTCGGTGAAAGGGATGGTCACCGACGGACCTTGCAGGTGCCCACGCAGGTGGCTGTGCGCGTTGTCCTCGCCGGGATTGCGGGTGTTGTGCTGCCAGTGCGCGTCGGCCGGGACCAAGCGGTCCCAGATGGCCTTGGTGTCAGCGCGGATGCCCGGCTCGTCCTCGATGAGCATGACGGAGGCGGTGGTGTGCCGGATGAAGACCGTGGCAATCCCGGCCTTCAGGCCAGTGTCGGCGACTGCTTCCTGGACTCGCTTGGTGATGTTCTCGATCTGGGTATCACCGCGCATGTCCAGCCGGATCGGGATGCTCTTGACGCTCACCTCAGCCATCCCGCTTCAGGCTGCGCAAGAACCAGAGCTCCCACAACGGCAGCGCGGCGCCGCGGGCCTCGGCGAGCAGCTTGTCGAACGCGCCCTCCGCGGCGAGCTCGCGCACCGTCTGCACCACGCGCGGGCTCAGGATGCCCTCCACCTGCAGCTTGTCCAGGTAGGCGAAAGCCTCGGGCAAATTCTCCTTCTTGCGCGCGTAGTAATCACGCCCGCGCTGCCGGTTGCTGTAGGCCTCGAACTGCTCGCACGCCACCAGCACCTCAGCCAGCTCGCGGACCCACCGCGCCGACCCGTTCAGCTTCTCGGGATAGTAATAGTAGAGCATGACGCGCGCCATCCACGGCGCCCACTTCACGCCTAGTTGGGCGAGCTTGGGCCTAGCGGTGCGTAGCTGCCGGGCGAGGCGGCGCGCGTAGCCTAAGCGCATCTCCACCTGTTCGGCAGTCCAGGAATCGAGCGGCACGCCGAGCCGGGAGAGGTCCTGGGTATAGCGCACCAGAAACGCCTCCGTCTCCCGACCGTACGTCGTGGACGGATGGACCGCGCGCCATTCACGGGGCCTGGTGGGAATGCCGTTCGCGCGGGCCCAGGACCAGATCTTGCCGAACAGCTCCTGGTCGAGGCCCGCCCGTCCCAAATCATGCAGCAGGCACGCGATCTGGTACCGCTGCACCCGTTCTTCGGGATGGCCCAGGCGCCGCGCGACCGCCGCGCACATACGGGCGGTGCGGAGCGCATGGTGGCGGTCGTACCCGCGAATCACCCGGCCGGGCTTGCGCGGGTGCGGATAGTCGTACAGCCGCATGAGCGGCCCGACCACTGAGCGCGGCATCAGCAGTGGCGCGGGATCGCGGGCAGACTCAGGCATGATGACCCTCTTGCCAAGTTCCGACAGCAGTACAACTAGAGAATATCTCTAGGGAGGAACGCTGTCAAGTTTGGGCGCGGGTTGCCAGGTGACAACGGGAACGGTATGATCGGAACCAGGTCCCTGTGGCAGCCATCATCCGCATCAAGACCAAGACACCGGCGCCTTATCCGATCACGGCGATCAGCGTCGAAACGCACGACACCAAGACCTTCCGATTCGCCCTGCCGGAGAACGCCACGCTGGACATGCTGCCCGGCGACCACCTCTACGTGCACGCCTCCATCAACGGCAAGGCCGTCAAGCGGCCTTACACGCCGTCGTCGCTGCCCGGCACGGTGGGCTATTTCGACTTGACCATCAAGCGCTATGAGACCGGCGTCGTCTCCAAATACGTGCACGAGCAGCAGGTGGGCGACACGGTGCTGATGAGCGGGCCGAACCCGGGCGGGCACTGGGTGGACGGGATGGCCAAGAAAGTCGGCTTCGTCGCCGGCGGGACCGGCATCACCCCGATGATCGCCATCATCCGCTGGATCCTAACGAAGCGCCTCGACGTCGAACTGTTTTTAATCTTCGCGAACAAGATCGAGGCGGACATCATCTTCCGGGAGGAATGGGATCGGGACGCACGTGAGCACCCGAACTTCCACTGCTACCACGTGCTCGAGCACCCGCCGGCGGGATGGACCATGGGGGTCGGCCGCGTCACGGGCGATCTCTTGCGCCAGCGCCTCCCACCACCGGGTCCAAACACGATCGCTTTTCTCTGCGGCCCCCCGCCCATGGTGGAAGTCCTAGAGGGCACCCTGAAGGACCTCGGCTATCCCGAAGAGGCCGTCATCCTGCCCTAGCTAGGAAAAGTGGGGTCAGAGTCCCTATTAGCCTGATTTACGATTAAGTGGACTCTGACCCCACTTTTCTTTCCGGGTGGTCTCACTCGTGCTTGGCCCGGATCGACTTGGCCCGGGAGGCCAGAGTGACCGCTCGGTCTTCGCGGTTGGTCCTCGCGAGCAAGGCCGCGTAGTTTTCCAGGGTCGTGGCCACTCCCAGATCGTCGGGTCCTAACACTTTTTCCTTGATAGCCAGCGCGCGCTGGTAGAGCGGCTCGGCCTGGGCGTAGCGTCCCTGAATGTAATACAGCTCGCCCAGATTGTTGAGGACGATGGCGACGTCCAGATGGTCCGCCCCCTTGGCGCGCTCCATGATATCGAGCGCCTGGCGGAAGAGCGGTTCTGCCTCGGCGTAGCGCCCCTGGCTCCTGAAACTGACGGCGCGGTTATTGAGGTCGCCGGCCTGATCCGTGGGCGCGCCGGGTTGCACAAGTTGCTGGGCCAGCGGGTGCCCCCAGCCCCAGCCGGACAGCTTCCCGTTCTCGATGACCACCGGCGTCAACTGTCTGTGGGTAATCATGCCCTCGGGATCAACTCCGCCCGTGTAGTAGAACAGCACCTCATAGTTCGTGCCGCCCTGCTCCAGGATCTGCGTCCGATAGGGGCTCTGGATGACTTCGCGCTTCTCGCACGGCAGCCAGCCGAGCGCCCGCTGGATCTGGGCCCATGTGGACCATCCCCACTTGATACATCCTTCTACCGGATCGGCCTTCATCCTTTCCAGAACTTCCTCGCGTGATTGGCCGACAGTCAGGGTCTTCAGATGGGCGACATTCAGAGTAGCCAAGTCCAGATTCCTGTCGGGTGTTGGGTAGCGTGTGAAAGTAGCAAAGTTCGAAGCCGAGCATGCGGCTAACACGAGCAATCCCATGACCGAGCCGATCGGGATAATTCGTCTCATCATGCTGTCCTGCTCCCTTTCGTCTTGCCGGTGATCCTGCTGACCTCATCGAAGTATGCAGCGAACGCTTTCATCCCCCCGGACGCCTGCCCCCAGTCGAACCGCTCGTTGGGCGCGTGGTAGCCGTGCTCCGGCAGGCTCAAGCCCAGGAACAGCACGGGCGCCTTCCACCGCTCCGCCATCGTCACGACCGCCCCGATGGACCCGCCCTCGCGGATGAAGGCCGGCTCCTTGCCGAAGCCGAAGCGCAACGCCTTCCGCACGGCCTCCGTATACGGCCCGCCCAGATCGGCCACGTAGGGTCGTAGCATGCCGTGCGTTTCCACCTGAACGTCCGGGTTGAGCTTGCGGACATAGGTGCGGAATAGCCGCAGAATGGCAGCCGGGTCCTGATCCGGCACCAGCCGCATGCTGACCTTCGCTTCCGCGCGCGGCGGAATGGAGGTTTTGACCCCCGGCCCCGTGTAGCCTCCGACAAAACCGTGCACCTCAAACGTGGGCTCGGCCCACAGGCGCTTCATCACTTCCAGACGATCCCGCACGCGCAATTTCGTCAACTGGTGCGCGGCAGCGAAGGCCTTCACCTGAAAGCCCGACTTCAGAAACTGCGCCCGATCCGTCCTGCCCAGCGGCCTGACTGACTTGTAAAACCCGGGGATGGCAACCCGTCCGGTCTTCGCGTCCACGCAGGCCGCAACCACAGCCGCCAGTTCCGTGAGGGGATTGCGGGCCACGCCGCCGGTCAAGCCGGAATGCGCCTCTCGCCTGGCGGTCTCCAGGATCAGCCGCGCGGCCAGATTGCCCCGTAGCCCATAGGGCACCGCCGGACGGCCGCCCGCGAGCCAGATCGTATCGGAGACAACGACAGAATCCGGTTTGCGAAAAACGGGAAGGGGCGCGTCTTGGCGCGCCTGGGGCGGGCGGGTGGAATCCATATTCGCCAAGCCTTCCGCGAAGTGGGGACTGCCCATTTCCTCCTCCAGTTCCCAGACGAGCTGGATATTAACAGGGACGCCCTGCTCCACCGCGTAACGGGCCGCCAGCAGCGCTGTGAGCGCCGGCCCCTTGTCGTCGGTGGCGCCGCGGCCATAGTAGCGCTCGCCTTCGACCGCAAACTTGAACGGCTCGCGCGTCCATTCCGGCTCGACAGCTGGCTGCACATCGAGATGGTTGTAGACAGCCACGGTCGGCCACGCCGGATTGCCGATCCATCCGCCGACCACCAGCGGATGGCCGCCGGTCTCCACGATCGTCGCCTGCGCGCCCAGCGTCGTGAGGTACTCAACTGCCACCGCCGCGCCCCGCCGCATATCGTTGCGACGCGCGGGGTCCATGCTCACCGTCGGAATTTCAACCAGGCGACCCAGCCACTCCTCAAACCTCGGCCTCGATTGCCTGATATACTCATCCAATCCGGCAAATACACTCATCACATCACCACAGGTGACGGCAAGACTGCGGGTGGCGCCAAACCGGGCGCCCCGATGAGGCCGAAGCCACCCGTTGCAATCGAGCGGGTGACACCGCATGGGCGCCCAGATGCAGCGCGGGGCGTACAGCCGAGTCTGCGGGGCCTCGACGGCGAAACGCCCAGCTGCGCTGGGCTATGCGGGGGCAGGACCCGCTCAAAGAGCAACGGGTGCCCGGGCTGCTCGGTGACAGGACCCGCATTTATGCCATCGCCTCCAGCTCCTTCACCATCCCTTTGATCGTCTCAAACCCCGCCTGCCAGAAACTCTCCGACCGGATATCCACGCCGAAATCCTTCAGCAGGGCCTCCGGAGACCGCGACCCGCCCGCCGCCAGAAGCGCGAGATACCGTGGGACGAACGACTCGCCGTGAGTCCGATAGAGCGCGTAGAGCGCCAGCACCAGGAGGTTGCCGAAGCTGTATGCGTAGCAGTAGAACGGGCTCGCGAAGAGGTGGGGGATCGACAACCATTCCCACCGGAATTCATCCGGCACCGCGATCGCTCGCCCGAACTGCTGGCGAAGCTCGGTCAGGTACACCTGGCAGAGGTCCTCCATCGTGGACCCCTCGCCGATCATCCGGTGCGCCTCGCGCTCGAACCGCACGAAGTAGGCCTGCCGCACGATGGTGGCGTACGCGTCATCGAGCTGCTGGACGAGCAGGCCCTGCTTCACTACCTTGTCCCGCTCGCCGGCCATCAAGGCGTCGGCAAGGAGCCGTTCGCCGAACACCGAGGCCGTTTCGGCCAGGGGCAGCATGGCGTGGAAGGTAAAGATCGAATGGTCGGCCGCCAACATGCCGTGCACAGCGTGTCCCAGTTCGTGGGCCAGCGTGGCGATGTCCCGGACGTGGCCCTTGAAGTTCAGGAGCACGTACGGCGTCAGGCCGGGGATCACGCTGTAGCAGAAGGCCCCGCCGAGCTTGCCCGGACGGACCGCCACGTCCACGTGGCGCTCCTCCAGCACCCGGCCGGCCAGCTCCGCGAGGCGCGGGGAAAACCCGCGGTATGCGTCGAGCACCTTCGCCGACGCGGCCGCGAACGAATACCGCCGGCGGGCCTCGCGGAAGGGCGCGTAGATGTGGTACCGGCTCATCTTCCGGATGCGGCAGAGCCGGCCCTTGATCGCGAAATAGTCCTGAAAGACGCCGGCGTTCCGGGCGCAGACGGCCAGCAGGGCCTCGACCGCCTCCTCGGGCACGTCGTTCATCAGGTTGCGCACCGCGATCGGCGAGCGGTGCTGGCGCAGGCCCAAGTGCTCCTGCTTCCAGTCCGTCACGAGGGTCTTGTAGATCTCACCGATCACGTCGGCGGGCTCCGCGAACACCCTGTACAGCTCACGGTAGGCCGCCTCGCGCACGCGGGCGTCAGGGTCGCGCACGTACACGAGCAGGTCCTCGCGGGTGAGCGCGCGGGCCTTGCCGTGGATCGTCAGCCTGTAGGCCAAGCCGCTGGTCAGGATGTCGTAGAGCCCCACCAGCGCCCGGCGGCCTGTGACGCTCTTGACGTTGATGATCTTCTCTTCGGGCTCGCTGAGGGCGTGATCCTTGAAGCGGCGCAGGGACTCCAGGTGGTATGCATAGTCGCCTGCAGCGGCCAGCAGCCGGGCGGCGCTCGCGTCATCGATCTTCTGC
>Ga0209055_1001145_pt1 | contig 17706 bp, 15 predicted proteins | sample GraSoiAngelo_110_FD_185875 | JGI IMG/M metagenome (GOLD analysis project Ga0209055, IMG submission 185875) | Grasslands soil microbial communities from the Angelo Coastal Reserve, California, USA - 14_0903_12_30cm (SPAdes) (version 2) | ecosystem: Environmental > Terrestrial > Soil > Grasslands ... | reverse complement strand
AGGCCAATCGTGGCAAGGATGAATTCCTCGCCACGCTGTCCCACGAGCTGCGCAACCCGCTCGGAGCGATCGTAAACGCCGTGGCCGCGCTCGATCACGGCGGGGCCGGCGGCGAGGACAGGGGGGCGCGGCTTCGACAGATCATCCATCGCCAGACCCATCACCTCACGCGACTGGTCGACGACCTGCTGGACGTGGCACGGGCGACTGCGGGGAAAATCGCGCTCACCCGCCATCCCCTGGACCTGGGGGACGTGGCCGGCGGCTGCCTCCGCTCACTGCGGGAGAGCGGTCGAGCCCATGGTCGTCGGGTGACGTTTCGGGCTGAGTCGGTGATCGTGAATGCCGACTCCACGCGACTGGCGCAGATCATCACCAACCTGCTGGACAACGCCGTGAAATTCACGCCCAGCGGCGGCTCGATAGACGTTGACGTCCTACGAGAAGGGCAGGAGGGCGTCATTCGCGTGAGCGATACCGGGATAGGCATCGATCAGGAGATGCTGCCCCGGCTTTTCGAGCTGTTCGCCCAGGCCGAGCAGACAATAGACCGCTCCGTCGGTGGGCTCGGCATCGGCCTCGCCCTCAGCCGGCGCCTTGTAGAGATGCACGGCGGCACGATCAGCGCCGCCAGCGAGGGCCACGGGCGCGGCGCGCAATTCATCGTGCGGCTTCCTGTAGAGGCGACGGGCACGCCGCCGCCAGCCCCAACCGTGGCCACCCCGGATCGCCGCCGGACTATTCTCATCGTCGAGGACAACGACGACGCCCGCGAGTCATTGGGGCTGCTGCTGGAGTCGCTCGGGCATCGCGTATTCGCGGCGGCCGACGGTCCTCACGGCGTCGCCCTGGCGCTGGCTCATCAGCCCGAAGTGGTGCTAATCGATCTCGGACTGCCAGGGCTGGACGGGTACGAGGTCGCACGGGCGGTCCGCGCGAGCCCGGTCGGCAAGGCGGCTTTGCTCATCGCCGTGACCGGATACGGTCAGGCCGAGGATCGGCGGCGGTCGACGCAGGCGGGATTCGATGCTCACCTCGTGAAACCTGTGTCGCAGCGCCTGCTCTCGACCCTCATCACCGGGCCCTGAGGAGTTGCCGGCTGCGCAAGGGCATCGCCGGCACACCCATCGTGCTCCACCACGCCCACGCCATCTCGGTGATCGTCAGTCACGTGCCACGATCTCGAGCGCGGCGACGATCCGTTCCATCGCAGCCTCGACGTCGTCTCGCGGCCAGCTCCGAACTGTGAGCAGGATGAGTTCCTGGCCAATGACGGCGGCCACGATCATGACACGTTCCGGCTCCGTCGGGCTGTCGCCTCGCGTCAGACCGTCGAGGCGTTCTGATCGTGTCGCCCCGGGCACGCGCAAAGAGCGGGGTGCGACGCTCGCGGCGCGAAGGCCCGCGGCTGCCCGTTCCATGATTTGTCGGAGATGCCGACCGGCCAACGGGGTGAGATTGATCGCGACCGTTGTGGGCACGTCCCCACAGAGTGTCCCGCGCCACACCTCGACGGTGCGGGACTCCTCGGCGATGTGTCGTGCTCCGCTGCTCGTGAAGGCTGCAGGAAGCATCAGGCGGTATCGTGCTCGTTCGACGACTTGATAGGTCACCGGTGCCGATCGCAGGGCAGCCACCTCTTGGGTCCGCGGCCGGTGTCGGGCCCCGGGTAGCCACCATTCCTCCAGGGCCTGCCGCGCGTCATCCTGCACGTGACTGGTACCGTCGCGGAGCGCGAGCGACTCGAGAAAGGCGACGACGACCGCTTCCTGTTCGGCGGTCAAGGTCGCGAGGCGGGGCGGATACCGATCCGGCGGCCGCAGCGAACGGATCAGCGCCTCCACAGCCATCGCCGGATCGTCCGGACGCCGGAAGGCGTAACTGATGAGTCGAGGGAGATAGTGCCGCCACGATTGTGCGTCGAGGTAGCCGAGCCCCCAGAAGGCGAATCCCTCGATGTACGCGTCAGTCGGGTCATCGCACGCGGGGTCGAAGGGCTCGGCGTCGTCGTAGCTGTCGACTGCATTGCCACCGCGGAGGGTCAAAGGAGGCACGGTTTCCGCATCGGCGCGAAACGCCTCGAAGGCGCTCCGCACGATCTCGTCGGACGTGATGGCGACACCTCCTGCGGCGTCGATCTTTCGACGAAGTTTACATCGGGCTTACAATCTTTGAAGATCGGTCCGGCATCCGCATTGATAGAGGCGCGGAGGACCTGGTGACAGTTCAGCCTACACGCCTGTGCATCATCTCCGGCAAGCGGCTCCCAAGTGAGGACTTCGTCGCGGCTCTCCAAGCATCGCTTTGCTCGGAGGGCGATCTTCAAATCATCATGAACCGGCGTCACGGGGGGGCTTCCGGACTACCCGATCTAAAAGAAGACCGCCGCCACGTTCAGGTCGACCTCGCGCTCGAGGCCAATGGGTTTGCCATCGTCCCGGCGTCCGCCCTCCCGACAGAGGACAGGACCCCGCGCTCTCTACTTCTTTCCGAAGTGCCGATCGAGCGCCTCTCCCCGGAGGATGACGAGGACGAAGAGCAGCTCGAGAGCGTCAGCAGTTTCCAGCCCCAACGGTCAGGCACCCTGATCGTGAAGCTACTCGGAGTATTGAGCGGCGTGACTCTGGCCACGCTAGTGCTGTCACTTGTGGGACCTAATAGTGGCCCGAGTCTCCTGAGTCAGCTTTTCACGGGACCGCTGCTCTCGGGCGGAACAGATCGGCCGCCCGACCAGACCAACCGGAGTTTCACTCCGGCGCAATTGCCGGCCACCGAAGAGCCCGTGGTCGCGGAGACTCGGCCCGCGCGCAGCAAGACTCCTCCCCCGGGCAGCCCGAATATCGAGTTACCCTCGACCGGCGGCCCACCGAGCACGAAATGGGTGTCCCCGCGCGACGACGACAGGCTGACTCTTGGGCAACGCGAAACGAGCGGTCCTTCCGAAGTGACCGGCACCGCGTCCTGGGAGCGGGGCATCACGTTCAGAGAGACCAGCCCCCCACCCAAAGACACCAGCCCCCCACCCAAAGACACCAGCAGGCCGCCTCGAGGCGCTAGCACTCCAGCCAATGAGACCGGTGCGCCGACGAAAGCCCGAACTGGCCAGGGAGCGAGCGGAGGCCGGCCCAGACTCGACTCCACGGCCCGACCGAATCCGAGTGCTCCACCATCGTCCAACCAGGTCGCCAGCGCGCCGTCGGCTGAGGAGGCGACGCCGAAGGCCACGCCTACGCAGTTCGCGGGCCGCGCCGAGCTCGTGCGCGAGCCGGTATCGCGGGGATGGGGCGATTCTTACTCTGTGCGCCTCTTCGACCCGGCGGGCCAGCCCATGGTGGTCGGCGACGTGTTGCTCGTCGCGCACATGGCGGACGGCACCGTGGAGAGCATTGCGATGGGCGCCCTCCCTGAGCCGGGCACTTACCGTGGAACCGTGCCGACCGGCCGCTCGACTCCGGTCGATCTTCGAGTCCGCGTGAGTGTGGGTGACGAATTCGTCGAAGTCCCGGTGAGGCCGTAGCGACGCTCACGGTTCGTCCGGTAGGCCGTACACGGTCTGGCGCTCGCGTTTCTTCCGCTGGGTGAGATCTTCAGTCTACGCGGGTTCTGGTAGCATCAGTTGGTGAGGCGTCTCCTTCATCCGTTCGTGCTCGTGGTGAGCGCGATCCTCCTGGCTGGATACGCGTACATCGCCGCGCGATTGACGTCGACGGCGCCGCTCCGGGTGGCGCTGGCGGCGCCGTTCGTCATGGTGTGGGTCCTTCCGGTCGTCTACTGGTTCGGCGATCGGGATCGCCGGGGCCGGGTGCACGAGTGGGTGCAGGCGCTGAGCTTCCTCTGCATGGGATGGCTCAGCTTTCTCCTCGTGCTGACGGTGGGACGCGACGTGCTCCTGCTGGCGACGGCCGCGCTGCCGCCGTTGGCGGCTGGGCACACGCGACTCGATGAGGCGGGCGCTGCGTGGGTGCCGGTCGCTGCACTCGCCGCGGTCTGCGTCGGCGCGCTGGCCGCGCTGCGGGGCCCCTACGTCCGTCGCGTCGATATTCCGGTGGAGGGGCTGGCGCCGGATCTCGACGGACTCCGGATCGTGCAGATCAGCGATCTGCACGTCGGTCCGACGATGCGGCTCGCATACGTCCAGCGGGTCGTCGACATGACGAAGGAGCTCGCGCCGGATCTCATCGCGCTGACCGGCGACATCGTAGACGGGCCGGTGCCGCGGCTGGCGCCCCACGTCGCGCCGCTCGAGGCGCTGGCGTCCGGGGACCGGGCGTTCTTCGTGCTCGGCAACCACGACTACTACTCGGGGGCGGCGCCGTGGACGGCGCACTTCGAGGCGATGGGATTTCGCGTGCTCCGCAACGCCCACGTCACCATCGCGCGTGGCGCGGCACGCCTCCTGATCGGCGGCGTCATCGATTTCGCCGCGCGAATGTCCGATCCCAACGCGCGGCCGCGTCCGGACCTCGCGACCGACGGCAACGCACGGCCGGCCTTCCGTCTGCTCCTGGCGCACAATCCGAAGATCGCGCCGCTGGCCGAGCAGGCCGGCTTCGACCTGCAACTGTCGGGACACACGCACGCCGGCCAGTTCTTCCCGTGGACGTTCGTGATTCATCTGGTCCACGGGCCGCACGCGGCGGGGCTCTCGCGCCGCGGCCGCTTGTGGGTCTACGTCAGTGCCGGCACGGGGACGTGGGGTCCGCCAGTGCGCCTCGGCACGAGGCCGGAGCTCACGCTCCTGCGCCTCGTGGCCGCGAACGGACCGCGCCACCGCTAGCCGGCGGCGGCCCGCCGCGACGGGGCGCGCCTCTCGAAGGCAAGCGTGCGGTTAGGCTAGGGGCCCGCGAGGTTTCCGCCCATGGGTCACCGACCGACCAGTCGCCGCGGCTCCCAGTGGTGGCTCTGGTGAGCCATCACGTCGTCGTGACGGGCGAACAGCTTGATCAGGACCACTCCTGCGACGAAGCCGCCGATATGCGCCCAGACAGCCACGCCGCCCCGCTCCTCGGCGAGGAGCCCGAACAGACCGCTTACGAGCTGGATCGCGGCCCAGTAGAGGAGCATCGTCCAGGCTGGCAACGCGATCGACGTGAAGAAGAAACCGAGCACCACCAGCGCGAACACCCGCACGCGCGGGTACAGGATCAGATAGGCGCCCATGACGCCGCTGATGGCGCCCGAGGCGCCCACCATCGGGATGCCTGAGGCCGGATTGAAGAGGACCTGCAGGAGGGCTGCGGCAACGCCAGAAATCAGGTAGAAGATCGCGAAGCGCACGCGCCCCATCGAGTCCTCGATGTTGTCACCGAAGACCCACAGGAACCACATGTTGCCGATCAGGTGCATCCAGGAGCCGTGCAGGAACATCGAGGTGAAAACGTGCGAGACCTGCCGGCCGGGATCAGTGATGCAGATGAGACCCTCGCCCATCGGGAACTGCGTGCCGGGCCGCAGTGTGCCAGTCAGCTCACCAGGAATCAGCCCGAGGTCGCAGACCGCTCGCGCCAGCGCGAGCGGAGCGCCCGCCCTCTCGATCACGAGCCAGGCGAGGACGTTGAGGGTGATGATGATGATGGTCACGTACGGTGTGCGCTGGGTCTCGTTCTCATCACGATATGGGAACATCGCCTGCACAGCATATCGCGCTCCGACCTCTTCCGGCGTGGGCCTCTTCCCCTCGCCGGGCTCTTTGCCGCGTTCGGCCGCCTCCGGCGCGTGACGAAGGGCCATCGGGGCCCTTTCGATGACCTACAATCCGATGGTCCGGCCCAGGCGCATCACGACGATCTCGTTGAGCACGCTGACCACGCCCGGAATCCGGCCCACGACGTCCGCGGCGACCGCGCGCTGCTCGTCCTCTCGGACCCCGCCCGTCAACGACACGTGGCCGTCCTTGCAGGTCACTGTGAGGCTCAGCGCTTCCACTTGCGGATGCGCCATGAGAGCGGCGCGGGCGAGCGCAGCGAGGCTCCGGTCCACAACCTCTCGGCGGCCTAGCTCGATGGACTGAAAGCGCTCGTCCCGCAGGGTCTCGCGAATGAGCCCGGCGCCCTTCTCGACGGTGAGGCGCTCGGTGTTGAGTACGAGGTCGTAGAGCAATGGGTCGTCCACGTCGAGCTGGTAGAGGAACTTCACGCGAGCCGCCCGCTCGCGGTCGCTATGCCGCACGTAGTTGAGGGCCGCTTCGTAGGTCAGCCCCATCTCATTCTCGAGGCGTTGCGCCCGTGTGTGCTCGGGCGCCGAGGTGCGCACCCGCACCACGTGCGGGACCTGGCGCAGCACGATCGTAGACGAGCGCCCGGCCAGCACTACGTTGTCGCGCGCAGCCATCTCGAGCATGATCGCCTCGACGTATGCCTTGTAGCGATGCTGCGTGTCGCTGAAGCGCTCCCACAGCGTAGGCTTCTCCTCGACGCTGTGACGCAGGTCCGTCACGTTCTCACCGAACTGCTCGGCGGCCTTCGAGAGGATCTCTCGGTCGGCGAACTCCCAGCCGAGACTCTCGGCCAGCTTGCGTCCGATCTCGATGCCCATACTGCCCGCGGTTTCCGAAATGGCCACGATGCTCATTGCCCACCCCCTGTGACATGTGAAGGCCTGAAACACAAATGCCCCCGCCGGAGCCACCAGGTGGCCGACGAGGGCAAGCGAACAGTAGTCCAGACGCCTGATCCAGGAGCATGTCGCCTCGCTAGAAGGGCCGGACGCTGGATCAACGATCCGTGGGCAGTCTAGGCACTCGCCGAAACGGCTGTCAAGGCACGGCGGTAGACGATTCTTACTACCGCGAAAGGCTTGCCGATGTCGTGCGTTTGCTGTATCAGGAGGCGGGCGGACGCATCCGCAGGAATATGACCAGGGAGGATTGCACTCATGATGACGACTGACGTGTACCCGGGCAAGGATCTCGGCACGCTCGAGCTGACGATCACCGACGAGATGGTCCAGCACTACATCAAGGGGCTCGACGAGCCGAACCCCTGGTACACGGCAGCGTCGCCCTTCGGCGGCCCGGTGGCTCCGGTGATCATCTACCAGCAGGCGGACAGCGAGTTCAAGGGCTGGTACCTCGACAACCTCTTCGGCAACCTGTGGCGGCGTCAGGAATGGGAGATCCATGCGCCGACGCGCGTTGGACAGGTCCTGCGCTGCAGCGCGCGGGTGGCCGATCGGTACCGGAGGCGCGATCGCGAGGTCGTCGCGCAGGAGATGTGGGTGCGAGACGAGGCCGGGCACCTGATCGCGCGCAGCGTCCATCACCAGAGCTTCCTGGCGGAGCAGACCAGCGGCGAAGTCACCTTGCGCGATCCGGCGAGCAAGGACGGCGCGAGGCAGGGGGACGAGCCCTCCGGGGAGCCGCTGTCGGTCGAGCTCCGCAAGACGTTTACCGAAGCGATGTGTGACGAGTTCTTCTACCGCAGCCGGAACTATCACAACGACAAGGCCGCCTCGAAGGAGCTCGGTTTCGGAAATACGGTGATCGGGGGCCGCATGACGATCTCGTGTGTCACCGAGCTCCTGACCCGGCATTTCGGCCGCGGCTTCTACCTGGGCGGCCGCCTGGACGTGAAGTTCACCAACGTGTTGTGGCCGAACGAGCCCTTCACCACGCGGGGGATCATCACCGGCCGTCGCGTGGAGGGCGGCCAGACGCGCGCCGAGGTCACGGTTTTCTGCGAGAAGGATGACGGAACCAAGATCATCGTGGCCAGCGCGAGTGCTTTCGAAGGTTGTTGACGCGCGGCGCGCGGTAACTTCGGCCCGGACAAAAGGCTTCGCCGTCTCCGATCGAACGCCGTGGACGACGATCCGCGTGATCGTCGCCTCGCCATGACTTGCTACGAGAGCCGCGATGGGCGGCTACGCTTGTTCCGCGGGGACAGCCACCGCCTCCATCCGATCACGACGGGGAGCGTCGGGGTGATCCTGACCTCGCCGCCGTACTGGGTGAGAGGGCGGGGGCGTCCGTCGGCCGAACGTTACGCGCACGACCTGGCTGTGGGCTTCGGGCGTGAATGGAAGCGTGTCCTCGCACCCGACGGCGACCTGTGGTTGGTGATCGGCGATCGCCACGACGGCGCCGAGTGGGTGGGGATGGACGCACTCGTCACCGGCTGGCTCCGTCGCACCGGCTGGCGCCTTCAGTCGCGCGGCTTCTGGGCCCAAACACGCTCTCGGGAACGCTGGGACAGCCGCGTCAACTATCTCCTGCGCTTCAGGAAGGTAGGTCAGATCGTGCGACCGCGCGGAACCACGCTGTGCTGGATGCTGCCGCTGCCGCGCTCTCACCAGGACAGTATTTGGGACGCGATCCCGGAGCCCGTGGTCCGGACGGCGCTTGAAGGCAGCAAGAAGCGCGGGCCCGTCCTCGATCCGTTCGCCGGCGCGGGAACGGTCGGCCGGGTCGCCGCGTCCCTCGGACGCGAGTGGGTCGGCGTGGAGCGCGATCCGCGCATGGCCCGGGTCACGGCGCGTCGGCTCCAGCTCAGACGCGTCCGGGCTTCTCTCTCCGACCGTCGTCGCGCCGCACGGTGATCACCTCGTCCGCCCGCCGTGGAGTTCCACGAACTTCCGGCACAGCGTCAGGCCCAGGCCCGTCCCTTCGGCCGTGCCCGGGGAACCGCACAGCCGTCCCTGCACCGTAGAAGCTCGAACACCCGCCGCATGAGCGGGTGACAGTTGCAGATCGTGTGCTTACACACCGGGGGCGCAGCGACGAGTCTTGCCGCGGCCGTGCAGGCCGGGCTTCTCCTTTTAGGCACGCGCGGAATCCCCGACAGCCCTCGCTCAGCCGGTCGAGCAGCTCAAACCGGCCGAGCCCGCGAAACCGGTAGAGCCCGTACCGGCTAGAAGGCTAGTCGCACGCGCGCCGTCAGTATATAGGCGTCGTTCGCGTGCCGCCGCGTGTGCACGCCGTTGAGGAGCTCGGCCGTGTCGAGCCCGGAACCGGCGAGGAGATACCCACCCTGCAGATCGAAGGCGGTGTTCGGGGCGAACCGCCACGTCAGCCCGAGATCCAGCTCGGTGCCGAGATATCGGGAATCGCCCTTCACCCAGCTCTGATCGTCCACGGTCGCGCGGTTCGTGTAGGTTTGCTGGGGAGCGAGGACGACCGTCGTGTCCGTGTCGACCTTCTCCGCCGTCCATGTCGGGCTCGCGATCCCATAGAACGCGAGCGCCTGCGTGAGGCTGTACGTCGCCCTCAAGCCGAGCGAGGCCCGACCGAAGCGGTCGTATCCGAGGTTGGTCGCCATGCTCTGGCTGGGACCGCCGCCACCGTTGAAATAGTCGACACCGGTGCCGACGAGAATCGCCCCCCAGCCGGTGTTGTAGCTACCATCCAAGTCCAGCGGCTCGTAGTAACGCTTGCTCAAGGACAGGTTGTCGCGGGCCTTATTGCCGGTGCTGTAGATACCGCGGGCCTCGAGGAGCAGCGGCCCGAGCTGGTAGCTGGCGATCACGTCGACGAGCCAGGCCGACGCATCACCCCGGACCTTCCCCACCGATCCGTTGGTTCTGGTGGCCTGCGTGTCGTAGGCGCCCCACTGATACGAGACCGTCGGGTCCAGGCCGAACGGACCCACGCGCCACCGAGCGTCGAAACCGACCGTGTAGCGCTCCTCGTGCATCGACGGGTCGCCGGGGGCAGTGCACCCGAAGCAGGCGGCGGCGGCCGGGGCGGTGCCGAGCGGGATCCCGGCGAACGCGCCCGTGCCGTTCATCGAGCCGCCTGACGTACGACGGTTGGTCGCGTTGCGGCGCGAGGCGTTCGTCGTGACGCCATCGGCGTGGAACCAAGAGAACATCGGCTTCAGGTCCAGCCCCTTGAACGGCGTGAACTCGGGGCTTTCGATGATGGCGAAGTCCTTACCGCGGTTCGTTCGTATCTGTGCGTTGGCCTGCCTGTTACCACCGGCCAGCGTGTCCTCGATGTCCACCCACGCAAGGTGGTTCTTGATGTTCGGCGTGAACGTCGTGTAGAGGTCCAGGCCCGCGAAGTCACCGTTGGCGTAGTAGACCTTGTAGTTCGCGATGGTCGCGAACGGCTGGCCACCGGCGCGGGCCACGGTCAGAACCGGGATGAACGGCAGGAGACTGTCCTTGCCGGTCAGATCGAACTCCGTATAGATCCACTTGATCTCGAAGAGGCCCGCCACGTCGGTGTTGATATCCAGGCCGCCTCCGGTGCCGAAATGGCAGCCTCCGTTGAAGCCGCACGGTTGACCGCTATTGTTGCCGGGAAAGCCACCGTCGTTGGACCCGCCCTGGCCGTACATCAGATCGAGCTCGATGCCGAGCACGGCCTTCGTCCGCCCGACCGCGAACTCGAAGTCCGGGCGGAAGCGAGTCCGTGCGTACCATTCACGATCGCCGTCGCGCGCGTAGTTGCCGTCGTAGAAGTTCCGGCCCATCGAGGTGACCTGATCGAAGAGTCCGGTGATCGTCACCTTCGGCGCCGGCACCTGGGCGCACGAGGGCGTCGCCAGCGTGAGAAGGGTCAGGAAGGCGATGAGTGCAAGGATCAATCGTTTCCCCATCACGGACCTCCCAAGACGGACGCTAGAGGCACCTCTGTGCAGACGACGCCGTCTGCCATTTGTATGGTGAGCGGCCATGGAAGGGCTGTCCGGGGCCAATGAGCCAGGGGCATCCCTGTCTCCCTCAGGGCCGGACGATAGGATCGAGCAGCGCGGCGAGACAATTTCTCGCCACGGCGCCATGTCAGCCAGAGCGGCTTATATCAGGCTAAAGGAAAATTAATCAACTTAAGTTAACTTAAGGTTGCTGAAGCGGAAGAAGCGCCGCGGAGAGTTCCCTTGCGCGTGCTCATCGCGTGCACTATGGGCACTGCGCACGTGGCTGGGCGTTATGGCGATGAGATGCGGGTAGGGAAGGCTCACAGCGGACTCTCCGTTCGGATGGAGGCTCCCCACAGCGGGCAGGTCGCGGGCTTCATCATCCTCTCTCCACTAATGGCCACTACCTTCGCGGTCGTCGTCTCTTGTGCTCGACGTCTACGAGTCGAGACAACGCGAACGAGGTGTGGTACGTGTCGAGACCGCGGACGCGCGGACGCAACCAGCGTGGAGAGGTGGTGGTGCTGTTCCGGCGAACAGTCCTCGTGCCAAGGAAGAACCATCACGCTCGGGATGGACAACGGACCAGGGAGGCCCACGAGAATGTTGAGAGTCACGCCGCTCGTTACACTGCTGTTGCTGATCGCGCTGCCGCTGACCGCCCACGGGTGGGACCGGGGCGACGTTGACAGATTCGCGACACTGCCAGCCGGGACGTCGCACCCCGAGGGGATCACAGTCGACCGCCAGACGGGTGACGTGTATGTCGCCGACTTCGAGGCCACCGGCAGCGCGGGGCACGTCGTGGTCTTCGACCCGAAGGGGCGGTTCCTGAGAACGCTGACGCTGACGACGAAGACGGCCCCGCCACCGAGCAGCCTCCTGCTCGGCCTGGATTTTCATCCGACGACCGGTGCGTTCCTGGTGATCGACTTCGGCAACGCGCGCGTGCTGAACGTGGACAAGTTCACCGGCGCTTCGACGGTGTTCATGACCGTCACCGGTACCGGCTCGGGACTGAACGCGCTGACGTTCGACGACGCGGGGAATGTGTACGTCTCCGACTCGTTCCAGAGCATCATCTGGCGGACGGGACCGAACGGGGGCACCGCGGCGCCGTGGGTGACCGACGCGCGGCTCGGCACGACCGGCGTGCCGCCGTTCGGCGCCAACGGGCTCGCCTTCAACCACGCGCGGACAGCGCTCTACGTGGCCAATACCGGCAATGACACCGTGGTGAAGATCGCGGTGAACAACGGCAAGTCGGACAATCCCACGGCCGGTCCGGTCATCGTCTTCGTCAACAGTATCAACGGAGCGGACGGGTTGATCGTCGACGACGACGACAACATCTGGGTGTGCGCCAATCAGGCCGACGAGATCGTCGTGATCGAACCGACCCAGGGGCGCGTCATCGCCAAGCTAGGCGACTTCGACGGGATCGGGCGCGACGGGGCACCGATCGGCTTCCTCTTCCCGGCCAGCCTGGTGTTCTCAGGTAAGGACTTGTTGGTCACGAATCTCTCGCTCGACCTCGGCGCGGCGCTCGGAGACCCTGAGAAGCGCACGGTCGATTCACCATGGGCAGCGCGGGTCACGACGCACACGGTGTCGCGCATCCGCGCCCGCATCCCCGCGGTGACAGGCCTGAACCACGACGACCCACGCGACGATCGCCACTGATCTCGCGCGCGCTACCCCGTCGGGCGACTGGCCGCGTCGGACCCGGAGTACCGGTCGGGTGGTCCGTATGGCGACTACGCTCCGCGCGGGCGCCGCCTGATTCGCGGCCTCCGGGATCTGCAGTCAAGAATATCCGGGCGCAGGAGTTGCGTTCTGGGGAAGGGTTGAATGGTCAACCGATTGCGTCGCTACGCTGGCCAGTGCCCGATTCCGGTTGTTCTGCTCGCCTATCTCGCGCTGAGCTTGTTCCTTCGCCTGCCATTTTCCTTCGTGTTGGGCATCGACTGGGACGAGGGCACGTTCGTCATCATGGGGCAGGAGATTCTCGATGGCTATCTGCCGTATACACGGCTCTGGGATTTCAAGCCGCCGCTGGCTTTCGCCGCATACGCCCTGGCCATCGCGACCCTGGGACACTCGATCGAAGCGGTCCGTGTAGCCGGAACGATCTGCGTGGCACTGACTGGCCTGGCCGTCTACGTCGTGGCGAGACGAGCCATGCCACCCGTGATAGCAGTTCTTGCGGGTGTCGTCACGATCGTCGTCATGGTGGCGCAGCGATCGGGACAGGCCACCATGACGGAACACTTTGCGGCAGCCTTTCTCACCTGGGGGCTGGTCGCTCTGCTCGCGAGCGGAGAGTCGCGGCCGATCCTGGTGATCGCGGGCGCGTTACTGATGACCGGCGCGCTCATCCGATTGCATCTGGCCTACACGGTCGCCGCGGTGATCGTCGGGGCGGGTCTGCGGCCCGGCGGGGGCACAGCGCGCCGTCGCATTGCGGACGTCGGGATGCTCGTGACGGGAGCAGTCGTGACCCTGTCGACCGTCCTGGCCCCCTATGTTTATACGGGCAATCACGATGTGCTGATCCGGTCCGCGGCACTCGCTCTGCTTTCGGGTGGGCGCGGCCCGTGGGAGAGCTTCTCGGCCGTAGTCAAGTTGGCCGGTTTCCTCGTCCACAATCCGTTTCTCGCCCTGACCGTATGGGCCGCCGGCCTCTTGGGATCGATGCTGCTCTTTGTGCGTCGCACGGAGGGGGCCGAGCCGAAGCAGTGGAGGTTCTGGCTTGTCGTCGTGCAGCTGAGCTCGAGCTACTCGGTCATCGCAATCGGCGCGGGCTACGGACATTACCTGATCCTACTCGCGCCCATGTATGTGCTCGTCGCGTTTGCGGTGATGAGCAGGGACTCGCTGAACCGGCACCTGCGACATGCCTACTTCCTCGTTCTGGCCGCGGGTTTGCTGATCGCGCTGCTGCCAATCGCATCCGAATATCGAGACCTGACGACGAGGCTCCTGCACGACGGACACCTCCGGGTGGGCCGCGCATACGAGCTCGCGCGAATTCTGGCTGCCCAAAGTCGAGCTCCTGTCCCCATGTACCTCATGGAGGAACACGTGGTCTACTGGCTGACCGGGAACCGGCCGCTCACGCCGATGTCGACGCATCCATCGAACATCGCAAAGCGCGACATACTTCGAGTGATGCGCGGACCCAACGCGACGCCCATCGAAGAGCTGCAGCTGATCTTCGCGCAGGCTCCGCGCTTTGTCGCGCGCCCCACCGAAATCCGTTACCTTAGAAGCGAGCCCGCGGCCCTTACGTGGCTCGACGGCGAGCTCGCGTCCCGGTATCGCCTGATCGATTCCATCGATGGGCTCCAGCTCTATCGACTGACGACGCCGTCCGGGGCGACCAACTGAGGCAGCCCGGCGTGTTTCTCCGACGAGGAGTGAGCGCAAATCGGGTGCCTATTTTCTAAATCGCTGGACGACACCCGTCAAAAAGGTGGCCTGGCGCAACGCTTCAAACTCTGCGCGACGCCATGATTCAGCGAAGCCGGGGTGCACCATGAGAATTCCAGTCGGCGACTCCATGTGCGTCGTGAATAGGCGCAGAAAGTCGCGGTATCGGCGCCAGTGCCGATAATGGTAGACGCCGGCAAAACCGTCGTTGGTCGCCAAGCCGCTGGCCTCGAGCCGCCGACGGAATTGTTTCCCGGGCGTGGAAATCGAAGCGCTTTTCCAAAACGAGACTCCTTGCGCCCGAATTTTGGCGAGGGGCATGTAGCTGTTGCGCACGTAAGGCCGATTTCCGACGGGGATTTTCTCCACGAACTGGATCATTGCGTCAGCGAGGACGGGTAGTTGCTGGACGTGGAGGTGGCCGTCAATAAAGTCGGGAAGGCGTCCAGTCCGTTCGGCGAAGAGCTGGTACTGGGCCGCGATTTCTTCCCTGGCCTGCGCTGGGGTGATTTTTCGGAGCACGCACGACTTCAGAGCGGAGAAAAAATTGACCAGGCGCACCGGAACCGAACGCTCGAAGCGGGCGCCATCCAAGAAACGCGCGGTCACCGTGAAGTGCAGCCCGACGTCAATGTGGTCGGCGTGCTCCAAGAGCGGCTTTAGGTTGTCCGGGGCGCAATGCGGCAAGCCCGCCATGCACGAGACCGCCGATACGCGGCGAGCAGCGACCAGTTCGACGATGGCGCGGTTGGCGTCGTCCGACCAGCCATAGTCATCGGCGCAGACAATCATGAACGTCTCTCGGCAAGCGCGAGAATGGCGTCGGCAGCTTGAGTCGCGCCGTCCAGCTGGAGATTCTCCGAACGGGGCTTCAGGCCGGGCCACTCATTCGCTTCGTAGCACGCTTCAATTTTGTCCATGACCGTGGTGTCGCTGGCAATGAATCCGCAGCCGAGCTGTTCGACGAACCGCGCGTTCACGAGCTGTTCGGCGTGGCCGGCGACGGGAATGATGACCGTTGGCTTACCCAACGCGATCGCTTCGCTGAACGCGGAGTAGCCACCGTTGACAACGAGCGCATCGGCCTTCATCAGCAGCTCGATGTTGTTCATCAAGCGGCCGTGGAAGACGACATCGCCCTTGGTCTCGCCCGACCGCCCAACCACGTCGATATGAAAGGGGAAGTGAGACGTGGCGAAGGAAATTGCAGAGGCGTGAATGGAACCGCTGAGCATGAAGAGGATATTGTGGACTTGGCGCGGGCGGACGAAAGGTTTCGGGGCCACGCGGGGAATCTGAGAGAGCAGGCTGCGGCGGAGGATCAGGCCGATGCGCTTGAATTTGTTGTGGCGCGTCGGCGTCGGCAGCGGCGCGGAACTCAAAACCAGATCGCAGAAATAGCGGTGGAAGAGATAATCGCCAAACTCGATGCACCAAAAGTGGCTGCGAACAGAGGGCGGATTGTGCTTGGCGCGTAAGTATTCAGAGACGACAACTTCGGAGTTGTTCAGACCGACAACGGGGATTGCGCGTTTGCGGAGCGGCCCGACGGTGTATTCGGAGTCAATGACCGCCACGTCGGGGCGAATTGCTGAGAGTACCTTTTCCAGTTCCGCGTTTTTCTCTCGCGCGCGTTGAGCGAGCACGCGCAATGAGGCAACCGTGTGCCACGCGCTAATTCGCCCGCGGCTGACGGCGTAGTAAAACGAGGCCATTGGGCTGAGCGAGCTGACTTGTTTCTTGTCCTGAAAGAATTCCAAGCCGTTGCCTGAAGTCAGGACGTGGATGTTCGCGCCGCGGTCGTGCAAATGCTGCATGATGGCGAAACAACGCGTGCTGTTGCCCATGCCCAGACCGTTAACGATGAAGAGACAGTTGGTCTTCATTTTCCCTGGAACGGCGCCGCATTGCGATGAGGGTCAGGTGATTCGACATCGCTGCCCACCGCCCCCACGGCCCCCTGACCGCCGATGCCACTCAGCCTGCGTGGAATGGGTACCTGCTCACTGTCGCCTGCCCTTGTGGGGTGGTGGGTTACGCCTCAAGAAGCGGACACGGATCTGCTGCGCCTCGAGTCGCTGAACTGAGCCTCCCCGGGCGGGCCGCTACTGCTTATGCGTCAGCTTGATGCCGGCTTGGGCAGCCTCGTCGTACTTCGCGACCGACTCCGCGTGCTTCCCAGCTTGATGCAGCGCCCAGGCCTCCGCCGCGAGTTGGCGGGCGTTGGCGGCACCCGGGTCGTAGCGGGTTCCGATCGCGGCGTCGACCTGAGCTTGCAACGTCGGACATTCTGTGGCCAGTACTGGGCTCGCGGTCGAAGCGACCAAGACGAGTGCTGAGACGAATCGCTTCATCGGTCTCCTCCCACTGAGGGGCTGTCGAACTCGGGATCACCTACGCGCATACCCACAGGTTTGTCAAAGCTAGTCACTGCCACCAGGACGGTCAAGCCGAAAACACTGAAGAAACCTTCAGCCAATCTTCAGGATCTCTTCAGGGGTCACGCGAACTTCGAACCGACTGTCGGCGATTGCAGCTTCGCGCCGATTCGACTTGGGTAGTGCGCGTCCCAGGGGTCGGCCAGAATCCCCGCCAGCGACCGATGCGCCGTGACATGACAACGTATCCAAGCCCAGCCATTGACTCCAGCGTTACGCCCGCTTTAGGTTCCCCACCACGGTGCGGCGTTCGCGGAGGTGAACAGATCTAAGCTGCTCGCGTCGCAACTCTCCGCGAACCGTGATGTGACGATCGGGCTCGAATTAGTCGGCATCACTCGGTGAAACTGGCTCCGAACATCGGTAGACCGCTCCTGGATTCCGCTTGCGAAGCCTCGTCCTGAGGAACGTCCCAGTGTTCGACGAGAACTCCATCGGCGATGCGGAGGATGTCCGCCGCGATCCAGCTCTTTTGGCCGGCCGTGCCCCGAGAAGCGTCCATGGACGATCACGAAGTCCCCGTCGGCGACGATCACGCCCGGCTCATATTTCAGCGTCGCCGGAACGCTTTTGATCAGATTGAAGAGACCATCGCGGCCGGGCTCGATGTGAGCGCTGTGCTGAATGTAGTCGGGAGACCAGTAGCGCTCAGCCGCCACATAGTCTCTCTTGTTGAAGAGGGTATCGAAGGCCTCGAGGACAAGTGCTTTGTTTCGCGACTCCTTGGTCCGACTCATATCCTCCTCCAGATTCCTGGTTGCGGGTCCTGATCATGGCTCGTGGATGCTGACCACAACTGCCGTCGCCAACCCACCAGATCAGACTCGGGAGACTAAGGAACCCGAACGTCGCCATGCCGGCGGCAACCGCGAGAAAGATGCCACTCGTCCCATTGCCGAAGCGAGTGACCAGGAAGCCACCCGCGATGGCTATCGCGGCGCGGACAAGCGCCCCCGTGACCGGCCACTGCATTCGGCTTGTGCCTTGACCGGCGCAGTACAGGGCATACCCCACACCAAAGAAGCCGAAGAAGGGACCGACCGTCCGGAGGTAGGTTGATCCGGTGGCGAGTGCGACCGGATCACGGGTGAACGTGCTCAGCCACACGCCCGGCCAGCACGCAGCCGCCAGACCGATTGTCTCGGCCGTGAGACCGGCGACCAACGTTCCAATCCACGCGACCCGTAGGGCTCGCGTGTTGTGGTGCGCCCCGACACTGGTACCGATCAGGATCCCGGCCGGTCCACCGATCGCGTACG
>Ga0209055_1001138_pt1 | contig 17770 bp, 16 predicted proteins | sample GraSoiAngelo_110_FD_185875 | JGI IMG/M metagenome (GOLD analysis project Ga0209055, IMG submission 185875) | Grasslands soil microbial communities from the Angelo Coastal Reserve, California, USA - 14_0903_12_30cm (SPAdes) (version 2) | ecosystem: Environmental > Terrestrial > Soil > Grasslands ... | reverse complement strand
TATAGGGACGTGACGACCAAGACTCGCCCACGGCCTCTCGCGACCAGAGGGAATTCGGTCTGCCATGTCCGGGTTGGATTCAGCATTATCCCTTCATGTCCGATGTCAGTGGTCAAGATACAAGGGACGTAAGCGCCGGCGTCCTTATCCTTTGACGCAGAGCAGCGGCTCGAGGCGCGCCACCTTGCGGGCTAGCTTGGCCAGCTCGGTCGCGTCCACCACCGCGCTCACGTCCTTGTAGGCACCGGGGGCTTCCTCCGCCACGCCGCGGAAGGAGGGGCTGCGGATCAGGATGCCGCGGCGCGCCAACTCGTCCACGACCTCGCGGCCCTTCCACTTTTTCGTGGCCTGGGTCCGGCTCATGCTGCGCCCGGCGCCATGACAGGCGGACCCGAAGGACCGCCGCATCCCTTCCGCCGTCCCGCACAGAATGTAGGAGCCCGTGCCCATGGTCCCGCCGATCAAGACCGGCTGACCGACGGCCCGGAAGGGCTCCGGGACATCCGGGTGGCCGGGCCCGAAGGCGCGGGTCGCGCCCTTGCGATGGATGAACAGGCGTTTCACGTCGCCGTTCACGGCGTGCTCTTCCACTTTGCATGTGTTGTGCGACACGTCGTAGAACAAGGTAAGCTCGGCGCGGGGCAGCACCTCGGCGAAGGTCTCCCGCACGAGATGCGTGATGACCTGGCGGTTCGCCAGCGCGCAGTTCATGCCGGCGCGCATGGCGCCCAAGTAGGCCTGGCCGACCTCGGAGCTGATCGGCGCGCAAGCGAGTTCGCGGTCCGGCAAGACGATCCCGTAACTGCCGGCCGCCAGCACCATGCGCTTGAGGAAGTCCGTCCCGATCTGGTGGCCGAGGCCGCGCGAGCCGCAGTGAATGCTGACCACCACATCGCCGACTTTGAGTCCGAAGACTTGGGCGATGTCCACGGCGTAGATGGCCACAACCTGTTGGACCTCCAGGTAGTGATTGCCCGAGCCGAGGGTCCCCACTTCGTCTTCCTGTCGTCGCTTGGCGTGATCGGAGACCTCTTGCGGCTTGGCGCCTGCCATACACCCGCGCTCTTCGATGCGCTCGAGGTCTTCCCCGGTGCCGTAACGGCGTTCGACGGCCCACCGCGCGCCGCCGGTGAGCATCGCGTCCATCTCTGCCCGGTTCAAGTGCAGACGGCCGGTGCTCCCGACGCCGGCGGGGATGTGTCTGAACAGCGCGTCGGCCAGACGTTCTTTCACGGGCGGAATGTCGTCGACCGTCAGACCCGTGCAGAGTGTGCGGACCCCGCAGGAGATGTCGAACCCCACGCCTCCGGCGGACAGGACGCCGCCTCGGTCGGGATCGAAGGCGGCGACGCCGCCGATTGGAAACCCGTACCCCCAGTGCGCGTCGGGCATGGCGTAGGAGGCCTGGACGATGCCGGGCAGAGCGGCCACGTTGGTCACCTGTTCGAAGACCTTGTCGTCCATGTCGCGGATTAGCGGTTCGGTGGCGTAGATGACGGCCGGCACGCGCATCGTGCCCGTGGGCGCGATCTCCCACTGGCATTCCGACCGCCGTTGCACTCGCGCAAGATCCATGGGGCTCCTCGGGTTGGCGACTAAGTCTAGCACGCGGGACCGCGATTCTGCAGCCCGGGTTGGAGCACCTTGACAGCGGGAGGGCCATTCACCAGAATCGGGCTAACCGATCGGGAGGTACGCCCTGCGATGCGGGTGAAGAAGCTGTTGCATACCCCGATGCGGGTGAGCGACATGGACGAGACCATTCGGTTCTACACCGACGTGCTCGGGCTGGAGGTGCTGGAGCGCAAGACGTCTCCGCGCGGCTCGCATCTGGCCTTCCTCAAAGTGCCGAACAGCGAGGAGTTGATCGAGCTCTGCAGCTTCCCGCCGAGCGGGCCCGTCAGAGTCCAGGAAGACCTGGTCCACCTCGCGTTTCAGGTGGATAACTTGGACGAGACCATCCGGACCTTGCAGGCCAAGGGCATCAAGATCACCGACGGCCCGACCACCACGTCCTCCGGCAGCCGCTTCATCTTCATCGACGCGCCGGACGGGTACGAGATCGAGTTGATTGAGCGCAAACCAGGCACCGCGATCGTCTAAGATGTCGTTCGAAGCCAGGTTGGCCGAGCTGAAGATCACCCTGCCGCCGGCGCCGAAGCCCGTCGCCACGTATGTTCCGGCCGTGCGGGCGGGGGATTTGCTCTTTCTGAGCGGCACCGGCCCGTTCAAGGACGGCAAGATTGTCTTCGCGGGAAAGCTCGGCAAGGATCTCACCGTTGAGCAGGGATACGAGGCCGCGAAGCTCACGCTGTTAAACGCCTTGGCGATCGCCAAGCAGGAGCTCGGAAGTCTGGATCGGATCAGGCGTGTCGTGCGGATGTCCGGCCATGTCGCCTCCGCCGAAGGCTTCACCCAGCAACCGGCCGTCATCAACGGCGCGTCGGATCTCCTCGTCCAGATTTTCGGCGACGCGGGGCGCCATGCCCGCCTGGCCCTCGGCGCGGCCGAGCTGCCCCTGAACATGGCGATCGAACTCGAACTCATCCTCCAAATCCACTAACACCATTGCTAACCTCTCAAAAGCAGAATTGCGGGTGGCGGCGAGTGGGACCCGGGCGGAGCACAGCGCGACTTGCTTGGTTCAAGGCCGGCCAGCCGCGTCGTAGGTGCGACTTGCTTCGCTTCGCGGAGCACCCAAGATGCGCTGGCCGGTCGGCGGAGCGCGAGCACGCCGGTGATGTGCCGACAGGACCCGCGATTATGCCCTTCCCCTTACCTTGACACCTCGCAAGAGCGCCGTGTTATAGTGCGGAACTCGCTTGAAGAACGCGGATTTTTTCGGATGGAAAGGCTGTATGGCATGAAAACATTTTGGCTTTTTGCAATTCTCTCGGTCGGGGTCTTCGCCTGGGAAGGCGCCTGGGCGGCCTCCGCGATCAATCCCGATTCCGGCCCGATCGGCATCGCCGTCACCATTACCGGTGAGGGATTCGGGAAGTTCGTGTCTACGAAGGACAATGCCGTGCTCTTCGGCAAGAAAAAGGCCCCAGGCCTGGTGGAGCAGTGGGAGGACGGCCGTATCATCGTCAGGGTCCCCCGCAAGGCCGCCACGGGTCCCGTCGTGGTCAAGTCCGGCAAAGGGACCAAGACCGCGGGGACTTTCACCATCGAAGCGCCGACCATCAAAGAAGTCTCGCCGAAGGAAGCTGCCCCGGGTACGACGGTGCAAATAATCGGGCGCAACTTCGGTCCGAGTATGGGCATGAAAGATCCGTTGATGCCTTTCGGAGTGAGCGAGGTACAGTTCAACGGCGTCGCGGCTGAAGTGGTGCAGTGGCGTGACACCCGGATTGAAGTGAAGCTGCCGTCGAATGCGACAACAGGACCGCTGGTGGTCAGAGTCGCCTCCATGGACCCTTTGCCTGACGGGTCCTGCTGCGCCCCCGTGGAGTACAGCAGCACCGCGCCGGTGGCCTTCACGGTCATGACCGCCATCACTCAGGAGCCGACCGAGGGGCCCATGGGCAGCCCCGTCGTGATTTCCGGCCGGGGGTTTGGCCAGAGGAAGCCGGGCGAGGATGCGGTGCTCTTCAACGGGATTCCGGCCCCGATACTCCAGTGGACCAACACCCAGATCCGCGTGATGTTTCCGCTCAAGGGATCGTCGGGGCCGGTGACGTTGAAGCGCGGGAGCGAATCGCGGGTGGTGGGCGCGTTCCGTTTGACGCCCCACAGAATCATCGGCTTCAACCCCGACACGGCGCCGGTGGGGGCGCTCGTGACGATCAGCGGGGAAAATTTCGGCGTGTTTTACGAGGGCGGTCCCAACCAGGTTCTCTTTGGCGGCGTGCCCGGACGGATCTTCCAATGGACGGATCGGGTCATTGACGTGTGGGTGCCCATCAGCGCGAAGAGCGGCCCACTGGTGGTCCGCCGGGGCGCCGGCACGGCGAAACCAGAGGGATCATGTTGCGCGGAGCGCGGGTTCGCCTCGGTCGAAGCCGGCCTGTTCACGCTGGTGGCGCCGAAGGTCGCCTCGCTCTCGCCGGAGACGGCGGAGATCGGCAGCCTGATCACCATCACGGGGAGCGGCTTCGGAGAGTTCATCAAATCCGATGAGCGCACGCAGGACAATCTCTCGCGGGAGGGCCACCAACACCAATTCACGCAGTTCGGCGTGAACATCACGCGGTCGGGCGTGCTTTTTCCGGCGAATAAAGAGTTCGTCAAGGCCAGCCACGTGGCCGGCTACGTGGAGAGCTGGACCGACACCGAGATCAAGGTGCGCGTGCCCCAGGTGGCGGTTCCGGGGAAAGTCCTGATCACTCGGGGATCATGGGATCTCCTGCCGGACGGAACCTGCTGCAAGGACAAGGAATGGATTCAATTCGAAGCCGGACGCTTCACGCCGACAGGTCTCGACAAGATCACCGCGGATTATCTGAAGAACATCCCCAACCTTGGGTCGGAGTAGTGATGAGACGCACGGGCTTGGTCGGCGTTCTGGGCGTGCCCGTGATTCTCCTGCTCGGCTCCCTCTCGTCAACGCTCGTGTGGGCGGCCTCGCCGGCGCGCGACCCGGTGCAGGTGGTCAAGAGCGGGACGAACGTCACGCTCTATGGAGTCGCCTTCGCTTCCCCCACTGCCGGCTGGGTGGTCGGCAGCGCTGGCACGATCCTCGCGACGACGAACGGGGGCGCCTCCTGGAAGCCTCAGAAGAGCGGCAGCCAGGAAACCCTGTACGACGTGGCATTTCCCACGCCGAGAGTCGGATGGGCCGTGGGGTCCAACGGCACGATTCTCATGACGACGAACGGGGGCGCCAAGTGGATGGTGCAGAAGAGTGGGACCATCGTCAGCCTCTATGACGTCACGTTTCTCGATGACAAACGTGGCTGGATCGCCGGCGCGGACGGGACGATTCTCTCGACGGACGACGGCGGGGCATCGTGGCAGGACCAGCCCACCGGCACCAAGGTCCACCTCTACGCCGTCCTGTTTCTCAACGCGAAGGACGGCTGGGCGGTGGGAGCCCTGGGGACCATTTTGTCGACCAAAGACGGCGGACGGACGTGGAAGGTCCGCGAGAGCGGCACGCCGAGCACCCTGTTCGACATCGCGTTTCCCGATCCCACGATTGGATGGATCGCCGGCAACGGCGGGGCCCTCCTCCAGAGCGTGGACGGCGGAGAAAAATGGGAGGACCGGTCCCTCTCTCAACCGGTCGATTTGACCGGCCTGGCGTTCACGGATATCAAGACCGGCTGGGTCGTCGGCGACCGAGGCTCGATCTTCCGGACGACGGACGGCGGGTTCACCTGGGCGCCCTATGGCCGCGGCCCGCAGGCGACGTTTTACGGGACCGCCTTTCGCAATGGAAAGGTGGGCATCGCCGTGGGCGATCGGGGGATTATCGTCCAGATCGCGGTCCCCTGACCTTAGCTTTAGCCGAGCTCTCCCCACTCATACTGGACGATAGCCAGCGTCGCCAGCACGGCGCTTTCCGCCCGCAAGATACGATCACCCAGCGAGACAACGTCAAAGCCGTGGCGTTCCGCCAGGTCGACCTCGCTGGCGTCAAACCCGCCTTCCGGCCCGATCACCAGTGTCACCGAGCCGGGTCGGGCCTGCCCGAGTAGCCTGTCGCGCAAAAGCGTGCGACCGGGCGCCTCCCACAGCAGCCACCGGCAGGCGTCATGGTCGGGTTCGGCACACCAGGCATCGAAGGAAACCAGCCCCATCACGGTCGGGACATCCCACCGCATGCTCTGCTGCGCGGCCTCGAGCGCGATGCGCTGCCAGCGGGTACGCAGGTGATTTGCTCGTCCGGCTGCGGGGCGGACGACCGTCCGCGCAGTGAGGAGGGGGACCAGTCGAGCCACGCCGAGTTCGGTCGCTTTCTGGATTGCCCATTCCATGTGGTCGCGGTTGATGACGGCGAATCCCAGAGTGAGGCGGGGACCGGGCCGCACAGGCGGAGCGGCTTCGGAGAGGATCTCGCCCGTGAGGCGATCGCGGGATGCGGCGGTGATGCGGACTTGGTAACGGGGCCCGCCCGATTCTCCCAGCCAGACCGTCTCGCCGGGCCGGACGCGGAGGCTGCCCTTCAGATGGCGGGCCAACGGCCCGGTGATCGAAACCGTCCCGTCTCGGATGGCGTCCCGCTCGATGAAGAAGACGGGCATCTTAACCCGGGTTATCCATGGATACCTACTGCGGCGTCCGATCCTCTCGCCCGGCGCGGCTCTTCTCCTTCAGCCTCCTCGACGTACTGCTGTGAGTACGCCTGCGTCGTCCTCAGTTGCGAGGAGCCACGGCGGGCTTCGGTCTCGAACGCCTCGCTACGGCATCCATGAATAATCCGGGTTATCCCGGGTTACGCCGGGTTAGTCGAAGATGTTTTTCATCTTGTTGAGGATGCCGCCCTCATGGTCGAGCGGCTCTCCGCTGCTCTTGGCGTACTCCTCTAGCAGTTCCTTCTGCTTCGGAGTCAGCTTCGTGGGGATTTCGACTTTCACGCGGATGAGTTGATCGCCCGTGCCATTGTCCCTCAGGCTGGGCGAGCCGAGCCCCTTGAGCCGGAAGATCTTGTCATGCTGCGTCCCGGGCGGGATGTTGATGACCGTGCCGTCGCCTTTCAGCGTCGGCACCTTGATCTTCGCGCCGAGCGCGGCGGCGGCGAAACTGATGGGGAGTTCGCAGACGATGTCGTTGCCCTTGCGAGTGAAGGTCGGATGCGGGGCCACTTGGATCAGCACATAGAGGTCGCCGGGGGGGCCGCCGTTCTCCCCCGGCTCGCCTTCGTTCGCCAGGCGCAGCCGAGTGCCCGTCTCGACCCCGGCCGGAATGTGCACGGTGAGCACGCGTTCCATCTGCACCCGCTGCTGGCCGCGGCACGTCGGACAGAACGCGGTGATCGTGTGGCCGGCACCCTGGCAGCGTCCGCACGTTTTATTGAGGGTGAAGAAGCCCTGTTGGAAGCGGAGCTGGCCGGCGCCCTTGCAACTTGGGCAGGTCTTGATGTGTTCGGGACTCTTGGCCCCGCTGCCGCGGCACTCCTTGCAGATCTCCCACAAGGGGATCTTGAGACTGACTTCCTTGCCGTTGATGGCGTCTTCAAAGGCGAGGTTCAGGCGGTACTCGATGTCGGAGCCGCGTGTGACCCGGCGTCCCCCCGGCCGCCCGCCGAAGAAGTCCTCGAAGATGTCGTTGAAAATATCGCCGAAGCCCTGCCCGAACCCTTCAAAGCCCTGCGGACCCTCGGCATGGCCGAAGGTGTCGTAGCGACGGCGCTTGTCCTGGTCGCTCAGCGTGGCGTAGGCTTCGTTGATCTCTTTGAATCTCTCCTCGGCGGTCTTCTTGTCCTGCTCGCTGGTCTGAGTGTCGGGATGGTGCTGCCGTGCCAGCCGTCGGTAGGCCTTCTTAATCTCCTCCTCGCTGGCGTTCCGGTCGACGCCGAGGATCTCGTAGTAGTCCCGTTTCACCATTGAGGCGATGACTCGTCATGGCAAAACACGATCATGACTTGTCTTTGTTCACTTCGGTGTATTCGGCGTCCACCACCTTTTCCTCGCCCTGCCCGCCGCCCGCGCTGCCGGTGTGGCCGTCGCTGCTGGACCCGTCGGCTGCAGACGCGCCTGCGCCGCTCGACGCGGTCTTTTTGTACATCTCCTCGCCGATCTTCTGCGAGGCCCTGACGAGGTTCTGCGTGGCCGTCCGGATCGCGTCCAGGTCGTTGCCCTCCATCGCCTTACGGGCGGCCTCGATCTCTTCTTTGATCTTGTTGCGGTCCGCCTCGCCGATCTTGTCACCGTGCTCGGAGAGGAGCTTCTCGATGCTGTAGATGCGGTTGTCGGCTTCGTTGCGGACTTCCACCAGCTCCCGTTTCCTCTTATCATCCGCCGCGTGGGCCTGGGCGTCCTTGACCATCTTCTCGATTTCGTCCTTGTTCAAGCCGCTGGAAGCGGTGATCCGGATCGACTGCTCCTTCCCCGTCGCCAGATCTTTGGCCGACACGTGGACGATGCCGTTCGCGTCGATGTCGAAGGTGACTTCGATCTGGGGCACGCCACGCGGCGCCGGCGGGATGCCGACTAGGTCGAAATGGCCCAGGGACTTGTTGTCGGCCGCCATCTCCCGCTCGCCCTGCAGGACGTTGATCGTCACCGCCGTCTGGCCGTCCCCGGCCGTGGAGAAGATCTGGCTTTTTTTGGTCGGGATGGTCGTGTTGCGCTCGATGAGGCGCGTGAACACGCCGCCCAGCGTCTCGATGCCGAGGGTCAGCGGCGTGACGTCCAGCAGCAGCACGTCCTTCACCTCGCCTTTCAACACGCCGCCCTGGATCGCCGCGCCGACCGCGACGACCTCATCCGGGTTCACGCCCTTGTGCGGCTCCTTGCCGAAGAATTCCCGCACGAGCTGGATGACCTTGGGCATGCGGGTCATGCCGCCGACCAGCACGACCTCATCCACGTCTTTAGCCGTGATGCCGGCGTCGGCCATCGCCTTCTTGCACGGCTCGATCGTGCGCTGGACGAGATCGTCCACCAACTGCTCGAGCTTGGCCCGCGTCAGCTTCATCACGAGGTGCTTCGGTCCGCTCGCGTCGGCCGTGATGAACGGCAGATTGATCTCGGTCTCCTGAGAGGAGGAGAGCTCGATCTTCGCCCGCTCGGCCGCTTCCTTGAGGCGCTGGAGGGCCATGCGGTCCTTTTTCAAGTCAATCCCCTGGTCCTTTTTGAACTCCTCGACCAGCCAGTCCATGACCCGCAGGTCGAAGTCGTCGCCGCCCAGGAAGGTATCGCCGTTGGTGGACTTGACCTCGAACACCCCATCGCCGATCTCCAGGATCGAGATGTCGAACGTGCCGCCGCCCAGGTCGTAGACCGCGATCCGCTCATCCTTCTTCTTGTCCAAACCGTAGGCCAGCGAGGCGGCCGTCGGCTCGTTGATGATGCGGAGCACGTTGAGGCCCGCGATCTGGCCCGCGTCCTTGGTGGCCTGCCGCTGGCTGTCGTCGAAGTAGGCCGGCACCGTGATGACGGCTTCCGTCACCGGCTCGCCCAGGTAGTCTTCCGCGGTCTGCTTCATCTTCTGGAGGATCATGGCCGAGATTTCGGCCGGGCTGTACCGCTTCCCGCGGATCTCGACGTGCGCGTCGCCGTTCGGGGCAGGCACAACCTTGTAAGGAAGGCGTTTCAGCGCTTCGCGCACTTCCTTGGACTCGTACTTTCGCCCGATCAGGCGCTTGATCGAGTAGACGGTGTTCTCCGGATTCGTGATGGCCTGCCGCTTCGCGATCTGGCCCACCAGCCGTTCACCCTTGTCGGTGAACCCCACCACCGACGGGGTGGTCCGGTTTCCCTCCGCGTTGGCGATGACGACCGGGTCGCCTCCCGACATGACGGCCACGCAGGAGTTCGTTGTCCCAAGATCGATTCCGATGACTTTACCCATGGTCTTTCTCCTTCAGCTGTTAGGGCGTCGATTTCACCGGTGCGTCCCGGCATTCGCCCGGACTGCTCGCGGCCACCGTCACCCTCGCTGGCCGCAGCACGCGGTCATGCAGGTAGTACCCCTTCTCATATTCTTCCACGATCGTATTGGGCGCCCGTCCTTGGGGATCCACCGTTGCCACTGCCTGATGCACGGCGGGATCGAAGGGCAGTCCCACGCTGGGGATCGGCCTGACGCCGAAACGGCCCAGGACCTCCAAGAACTGCTTGCACGTCAGCTCCACGCCCTCGATCAGGCCGTCCGTGCCGCCCGATTGCTGAGCGTGCTGGAGCGCCCGCTGCAAGTTGTCCAACACGGGAAGCAACTCTCGCAGGAGACGTTCGGTGGCGTACTTCGTGTACTCCGCCTGGTCCCTCTGCGCCCGTTTCTTGTAATTCTCGAATTCCGCGGCCAACCGGAGGTACCGGTCTTGGACGGTCTTCATTTCCTCTTCCAGGGTTTGAGGCTGCTGGTCCGTGATGTTTGAAGCAGGCTCCCCCGTCGCGGCCGCCGAGCCCTCGGCATCCGGCGCGGCCTCATCGATACTCGGTTCCCTCCCGTCGAACGTATCAGACCCGCTTGTTTTTTCTATCGAATCGCTCTTTTTTCTCATTCGTTCTACTCAGCGTTGCTTTAGAGTAGCCATCGCAGGCCGGTAATCAAGCCAAGAGGCCGGTTTCCCTGGAAAAAATTCTTCTTAAAGCAGGGGAAGTCAGGACGGCCTGTTCATGGCGTGAAGGAGGGCGAGCCCTTCGAGGGTCAGGTGGGGGCGTACCGCGCGGATCGTGCGGGATTCCGGTGCGATCAGGCCCGCGAGCCCCCCGGTCGCCACCACGAAGCAGTCCTGACCCAACTCCTGCTGGATCCGGCGCACGAGCTCGTCGACCAGCCCGGCGTACCCGAAGATCAAACCGGATTGCATGCTGGTCACGGTGTCCTGGCCGATCGCGGTCTTGGGCCGTATCAACTCGATCTTGGGGAGCTTCGCGGCCCGGTTGAACAGGGCCTCGGCGGAGATCCGCAGGCCCGGGGCGATGGCGCCACCCAAGTACTCTCCCGCGGCCGTGACTGCGCAGAAGGTGGTGGCGGTCCCGAAATCCACGATGATGATGGGCCCGCCATATCGGCGGTAGGCCGCCGCCGCGTTGACGATCCGGTCGCTGCCGACCTCGCGAGGGTTGAGGGATTTGATGGTCAGGCCAGACTCCAGTTCGTGGGACACGATCAACGGGGGGCAGTGGAGGTAGGCATCGGACAGTTCCTCGAAGACCGGCGTCAGCGGGGGCACGACGCTCGACAGGACGACGCCCGCCACTCGATCCGGTCTGATCTCTTTCACCCGAAGAAGATCCAGGAGCAGGATGGCGTACTCGTCGGTGGTCTTGGAGTGATCCGTGCTCACCCGCCAGTCGGCCAGGAGTTTGGCGCCGTCGAAGACGCCCCAGACGATGTTTGTGTTACCGATGTCAATGGCCAGCAACATGCTCTTCAACGCCGTGAAGCCAGCGCCTGCGGCTTCCGTAGCCGTGAGGTCGGGGCACCCGTTGCTCCGCTATTGCAACGGGTCCATGAACGGCGTTCCAATCGACGCTTATCGCAAGTGTACGACATTTCCGGCCCGGATTTCGAGAACCTTACCATTCTTGGTGCGAAGACGCAGCGCGCCGTCGGGGGCGAGCACCTCGGCTGTCCCTTCTATCTGTTCGCTGCCGATCAGCTCGACCTGGACCGGTTTGCCGATGGTGTCGCATGCAGCTTGATACGCGGCGGCGATGTCACCCGGCCCGTGGGTGCACGCGTGATCGTACAGGCGTTCCAATTCGTCCAGTAACGCGGCTAGGAGCTGCCCTCTGTCGACGGACGATCCGGTCTCGATGAGAAGCGAGCTGGCGGTCGCGCGGAGCTCTTCAGGGAAGGCCGCCGCCGGCATGTTCACGTTGATGCCGATGCCGACTACCATCGCGCGTCTGCTCCCCGAGCCGGTTCCGATCGCATCAACCAGGATGCCGGCCAGCTTGCGACCCACCCCGTTTCGGATGGCGAGCACGTCGTTGGGCCACTTCAGCCTGACGTTGAGGGTGGTCAGCGCGCGGATGGCGCGCAGCACCGCCACCGCGGCGAGCATGGGAGTCCAGGTGACCGTTTCCGGGGGAAGGGCCCGGGTTAAGAGGATCGACACGTACAGGTTCAGCCCGCGAGGGGAGACCCAGGTCCGCCCCAAGCGACCGCGCCCGGCTGTTTGGGACTCGGCGACCACCACAGTGCCATCAGGGGCGCCCTCGTGCGCGAGGGCCGCAAGCACGCGATTCGTCGAGTCCACTTGGTCGTGCAGGTGGAGGGTCGTCCCGATCACCCGGGTCGCCAGATGAGGCCGGATCGCGTCGAGCGAAAGAGGGGCTGCCGGTCCTGTCACTTGGGGACGATGTCCATGCTGAAGCGAGCCGCCGGGGCCGAGTGCGTCAGCGCGCCGACGGAGATGAGGTCGGCTCCCGCCGCGGCGATCTCGCGCACGTGGCCCAGGGTGACCCCGCCGGAGACTTCGATCGTGGCGCGTCCCTTGATCAGCTCGATGGCTCTGCAGATTGTGGGCACGCTCATGTTGTCGAGGAGGATGATGTCGGCGCCCCCGTCGAGGGCGGCTTTCACGGCGTCGAGCGACTGGACTTCGACCTCGATTTTCAGACTATGCGGGGCCCGTTCCCGAGCCAGTCGGCAAGCCCTCGCCACGTCGCCGCCCGCCAGCGCCAGATGGTTGTCCTTGATCAGGATGCCGTCCGCCAGGCTCTGCCGATGATTCCGCCCTCCTCCGAGCGTCACCGCCCATTTTTCCAAGGCCCGCAGCCCAGGCGTCGTCTTCCGGGTATCGACGATTCTGGTCTTGAACCCCTTCACCGCGTCGCGGAATTTTGCCGTCAGCGTGGCGATGCCGGACAGCCGCTGCAGAAAATTCAGGGCCACGCGCTCGCCTTGCAGCATGGACCGGCCGTCGCCGGTGACCGTGAGGACGGTGGCCCCGGCAGGGATCCGGTCGCCGTCGGCGAAGTGTGTGGTGCATTCCAGCGACGTGTCCACTTGCGAGAAGACTTCCACCGCGACGGCCAGTCCGGCTACGACAAGTCCCTCCGGTTCCTCGGCGAGAATCGTCCCACTGGCCGGAACGTTCGCTGGAAACAGGGCCTTGGTCGTGACATCGCCCGTTCCGCAGTCTTCGGCTAAGGCGTGGGCGACGATCTCGCGAAGGTTCACCCCGCACCTCCTGACATCGCGCGCAGGCGCCGCAGCTCGCCGGTCAGCTTTTCATGCTCGGCGCGACATTCCTCGTGTCGGGCCTTTGTTTTCTTCAGGACATCCGGAGGTACTTTTGCGACGAAGTGGGGGTTCGAAAGTTTTTTCTCCGTCTGCTCGATCTGAGCGGCTAATTCCTTGAGGCGCTTTTCGATCCGGGTCTTTTCCTTTTCAACGTCAATGAGGCCGGCCAGATCGACGTAGATTATTCCTACGCCACCTCCGGGAAAAACGACGGAAGACGATGCGCTGTGCGGGTAGGGTTTGACATCTGTGTCGATAGCCAGGTCGCTTATCCCGGCGATCGATGCAATCAAATTATGGTGAGTTTTCAGGGTGTTTTTGAATGTCTCTGCGGGCGTCGCTACTGCAGCATGCAGTTGTCGAGAGGAGGGGATTCCTTGAGAGCCTCGGATATTGCGTACAGCCGAAACAACAGAGGTTACGCTGGCTATCTCGGTCTCGATACTATCATTGATCAGCGCCGGGTTCGGTGTTGGATAGGGCGCGATCATGATGCTCTCTCCTTTATGGGGAAGCGCCTGCCAGATTTCCTCGGTGATGAATGGCATGAAAGGATGCAGGAGTCGCAGCAGCGTTTCGAAGCTCTCGATCAAGGTCGTGCGCGTCGGGGCAGCCTGACGTGAGGCCTTGTCGGCGAGAGCCGGCTTCACGAGCTCTACGTACCAGTCGCAGTACTCGTGCCAGATGAATTGATAGAGCGTGTTCGCAGCTTCGTCGAATCGGTAGGCCTCCAGGGAAGCATTCACTTCGCCAATGCAGCGATGCAGCCGGCTGAGGATCCACCGGTCCGTGACCGGCCGTGCGGCGACCGGCGCGTCGGCCCGCGGACCTTCCCGGTGCATCAGAATGAACCGCGCCGCGTTCCAGAGTTTGTTCGCAAAGTTCCGATACCCTTCGATGCGCTCCTCCGACAACTTGATGTCACGGCCGGGAGACGCCATGGCGGCCAGCGTGAACCGCAGGGCGTCGGTCCCGTATTTGTCCATCACCTCCAGGGGGTCGATCACGTTGCCCTTGGACTTGCTCATCTTCTGCCCTTCGGCGTCCCGAACGAGCGCGTGGATGTACACGTCCCGGAAGGGCTCCTGTCCCATGAACTTCAGGCCCATCATGATCATCCGGGCGACCCAGAAGAAGAGGATGTCGAAGCCGGTCACCAGCGTGGAGGTCGGATAGAACGTTTTCAGTTCTGGCGTCTCGTCCGGCCAGCCGAGCGTCGAGAACGGCCACAGCGCGGACGAGAACCACGTGTCCAGCACGTCAGGATCCCGCACGAGTTGATGGTGACCGCAGTCAGGACAGTGTGAGGGCGCGTGCCTGGCCACGAGGGGTTTGGCTTCTGCCGTCAGCGTAAAGGATTTTGGTGCCTCCAGGAGGGTCCCCGTATCACGACCACAGTTCACGCAGTACCATGCTGGGATCTGATGCCCCCACCAGATCTGACGAGAAATGCACCAGTCCTTGATGTCTCGCATCCAGGCCAAGTAGTTGTTCGTCCATTGCGCTGGGATCAAGCGGATCTGTGCGGATTCGACGGCCTTGATCGCCGGCTCGGCCAGAGGCTGAATTTTCACGAACCATTGCGGCGAAAGATAGGGTTCCACCACCGTCTTGCAGCGGTAGCACTTGCCAAGCGCCATGGGATGGTCTTCGACCTTGGCCAGAAAGCCCCCCTTCTCCAGGGCGTCCACTACGAGAGCCCGAGCCTCACGCACCGGTTTGGATGCGAGGCGTTCTTGGAGGGCGTCGTCCACCTGCGCGTCGCGCAGGCCGGCTGGATCGAGGCGTGCCTGCTGGTCGATCAGCGCTAATCGCGGCAAGTTGTGGCGCAGGCCAGCCTCGAAATCGTTGAAGTCGTGCGCCGGCGTGATCTTGACCGCCCCGGTGCCGAATTCCCGATCCACGAGGATCGAGTCCCCGACGACTGGGATGAGACGCCGTGTCAGCGGGAGCTTGACGCGCTTCCCGATGAACCGGTTGTAACGAGGATCCTCTGGATGGACGGCGACGCCGGTGTCCCCCAATAAGGTTTCTGGTCGCGTCGTCGCGACGGTCAAGGGCGTGGTCGGATCGTCCGCCAGCGGATAGCGGATGTGGTAGAGCTTGCCGGTGGCGTCCTCGTGCTCCACCTCGATGTCGGAGAGGGCTGTGAGACACCGGGGGCACCAGTTGATGAGACGTTCCCCGCGGTAGATGAGGCCGTCTTCATAGAGGCGAACGAACACCTCGCGCACGGCCTTCGACAGGCCCTCATCCATCGTGAAGCGCAGGCGGTCCCAGTCGCACGACGAACCGAGGCGCTTAAGCTGCTCGATGATCGCGCCGCCGGACTGCGCTTTCCACTCCCAGACCTTCTGGATGAACCGATCGCGCCCAAGCTTGTCGCGTGTCGTGCCTTCAGCCAGGAGCTGCTTCTCCACCACGTTCTGGGTGGCGATGCCGGCATGGTCGGTCCCCGGCACCCAGAGCGTGTTGCGCTTCTGCATGCGACGCCAGCGGATCAGGATGTCCTGGAGCGTGTTGTTCAGGGCGTGCCCCATGTGGAGGGACCCGGTGATGTTGGGAGGGGGCATCACGATCGCGTACGGAGACCCAGGGCCAGTCGCGGAGGCTTGAAAATAGCGGCGTTCGACCCAGGTCTGGTACCAGCGCTGCTCAACCTGCTTGGGGTCGTATGCTTTTTCCACAGGGAGCTATCCTAACACGGAGCGGAAACGACGGGAAGATAAGGGTGGAAGGAAGCGGGGTGTGCTCAGGCTTCGGCTGTCAGGCGGTCGATCTCTTTCTTGACTTCGGCTTCGGCTTTCGCGCCGACCACGTCTCGGGCCACCTTTTCGATGATGTCCTTGCCAAACTGCTCAACTATCGGCCTCAGGAGGTTCGGCATAGCCTTTTCGATGATCTCCTTGTCAAGCTGCTCAACTATCGGCTTCAAGAGGTCCGGCATAGCCTTGCGAGCGGTCTCCTGCACGGTGTCCTTCATGTCGAAGATCTCCTTGGCAAGCTGCTCAACCATCGGCCTCAGGAGGTCGGGCAAAGCCTCGCGAGCGGTCTCCTGCGCGGTCTCCTTAAGGAGGACTTTCTCCTCGGAAACGGCGGTTTGGATAAGGCCGGGGGCTAGTTTTTTCAACGACTCTTCGACCTGCTGCGTGAGCAGATAGGGCACCATGTCTTGTGCAATGGTCCGGACCACGTCCTCAGCCACCTTGGTGATAGCAGTGGTGAGGGGGGTCAGGTCAACATTTGGTGATGGCAGGGGAGTCAATTCGACGTCAGGTACGTCCGCCATGCCGGTGACTCCTTTTAGTGCGCCACGCTAACAGAGGCCTTACGTAATGTCAAGATTGGTTTCATTGACTTGACAGACAGATAGGCTCAGAATCACGCTCTATGGTCCATACAGGTCGAGAAGAACGATGAAGATGAAACGGGTAGTCGTACCACTCGCGCATGGGTTTGAGGAAATCGAGACCGTGACAGTCGTGGACATCCTGCGCCGTGCGGGGATTTCTGTGACTATCGCTGGCGTTGAAGGAGGCACTCCCCCCGCTGCCGTCGAGGGGCGCACTGGCGTTAAGCTCGTACCAGACATGACCATAGATGATGTGGAAGCGACTGATTTCGACATGATTGTCCTGCCCGGAGGGCTCAAAGGCACCCAGACTCTCGCAAAGGACCCGCGAGTGGCCAGACTGCTGCCTCTGTTCCAAGAAGGAAAGCGGTACATCGCTGCCATCTGCGCTGCCCCGACCGTGCTGGCGGCTCATGGAATGATCGCTGGACGGAGGCTGACCAGCCATCCCTCGGTGAGAGAACAACTCATCGGTGCGGTCTACGACGAAGAGCGAGTGGTGATAGACGGCAGATTGGTGACAAGTCGTGGGCCTGGGACGGCAATGGAGTTCGCCATGGCCCTTGTCGAAATTCTGATGGGCAGGAAGAAGGTCGAGGAAATCAATCAAGCGGTGCTGGCGAAAGTCTAAGCCTCACGATCGATCCCCTTCCCTGACTAGGCGTTCCAAGCTATCCAACGACGCGTGTTCCAGACTGGGGAGCACCAGGCGGGCTGCGGCGAGCTGTTCCGGCGGGTAGGTGGTCGCAAGGGCCACCACTTTCATCTTGGCTGCCAAGGCTGCGTGGATGCCGGCCAGCGAATCCTCGATCACGAGACATTCTGCGGCCTGGATCGCCGGGACGGGGCGTGGCGGCGCCTCGTTGAGGCGGGCCAGGGCCAGGCGATAGATGGCGGGGTCCGGTTTTCCGATCGCAGCGTCCTCGGCGGAGACCAGGACCGCAAAGGCTTTCTCGATCGGCGTGCCATGAAGCGCGAACTCGATCTGTTGGCGTCTCCCTCCTGACGCGATCGCCAGGCCATAGCGCGCGGAGGCACGCGTGACGAACTCCACGACTCCCGGGAAAAGAGGGGGCCTGCGCGTCTCCGTCAGGGATGCGAAGAGCGCGGCCTTTCTTTCGGCGATCCGTTGTACACGCGCCGGATCGTGCCGGCCCGTGATCGCTTCCAGAAGCGCGCCGGCACAGGTGCGTTCATCCATGCCGAGGTAGGCGCCATAGTACTCCTCTTTCGTGAGGGCCAGTCCGTCTTCGGCCAGCGCTTGTTGGAAGGCGAGGAAATGGGTTGGCTCGTCGTCGGCAATCACCCCGTTGAAGTCGAAGATGATCGCCCGCAGAGCTGGAATGGTCATGGCCTCACGGGTTTGACACGGAAGCGCCAGGGTTTGGCCGCCCAGGGTCCGGCATAGGCCACTCCGATGCGGGGGAAGGCGCCGATCTGGTTCCGCCGAACATGAACCCCGCGATCCTCGATCCATAAGGCCTTGCCACTCGTCAAGTCGTGATGATTGAGTCGCCGGTCGATCTCGAACAGCCGGCACACGCGTCCCGGTCCATCGGCAAGCCCGGCTTCATGTTCGACTGCTCTGATGAGCACAGCCGCCGGATAGTC
>Ga0209055_1001136_pt1 | contig 17781 bp, 17 predicted proteins | sample GraSoiAngelo_110_FD_185875 | JGI IMG/M metagenome (GOLD analysis project Ga0209055, IMG submission 185875) | Grasslands soil microbial communities from the Angelo Coastal Reserve, California, USA - 14_0903_12_30cm (SPAdes) (version 2) | ecosystem: Environmental > Terrestrial > Soil > Grasslands ... | reverse complement strand
AAATAGTTCATATCTGCGAGATTGCGAACCCAAGAATTGCATTTTGTTTTCGCAATCGACTGGTAACATACAACCGACCTCCCGAAGGCGCAATGCTTCACCGGCTAAGTGGCACGGACTCAATGTGCTGCGGCCCATGGGTCCGCAACTCTTCGGTTTTAACGGTGACATGTGGCAGGCGCCTCTTTTGCTTGGGCGGATGTATGCTCGCGCGGATCGTATACAGCCATAGTTCCTTTTTGGGGCCTTCGGCCCGCGAAACCCTATGAAAGTAGTGTCTGTAACTGCTTTGTTTTCAGCACGGGGACCTCTCTTTTCGACTCTGGTAAACGCCGTAACCGTCCATGTGACAAACGAATCCCGCTACGTCTTCATGGCAGTGCCGCCAGGAGGTCGCGTCGAACGTCGGCGCGATTGAGGACTTCGACGTGGGCAATCTTTCCAGCGACTACGTCAACGAGCAACATTCCTTCGGCTGCGTCCAGGTCGATGCAACGATGGCTAGGGCCGTAGTGTCCTTCGGGTTTTGGCTGAGTGTAGAACGACGAGCAGAAGTCATCCCCGCACCGGCAACGGTCTATGACCGTCAACTGCGACACTTGGGCGGCTAATTCGGCCTCCCCTTGGTTCTTAAGAAGCTGTTCGAGTTCAATGGCTAATGCCGGAAGCATTTCGCTGAGTTGCACAGGTCCATGCCTTGTTTTAGAGAGGGCCGCATCCTAGCACGGTCTGCCTACTTCTCGCTCTGATGGAGGCTAAGTCTTGGTAAAACTTACCGGAAACTGACCCAATACCCCCTGCTAAACTTCGTGTGACTGTTTGCGACCGTCGTGTGACTACGACGCCCATGTTTCGCTGTACTCGCGGTCTCACAAAAACGGCATGAACAAAGGCGACGAACACCGCCTAAGTGAAAGATTCTAGGCCAGTAACACGCACAAACTCAGGCAAAGAGAGGCAATTTCAGATTCCCTATTATTAGAATCCCACCCTCTCCGCCATCAATCGTTTCAAATCACTTTGACGAATTGTCGGGTATGCGTAGAAATTGGCGGTGTGGCTTGGACGACGCTCTCGCCACGAAGATTTATTTCTTCGGTCCAATTGACCGGATTTCAGTCCAACTTCAGTCCAAAACGGGCCATTTTCCGGGTGGATTTTGGTAGGTTAGCGACGTAAGGACAGTTGAATCATCGTGCTTTATGGAGCGGGCGATGGGAATCGAACCCAACGCCAAATGCGGCCAAGTCGCTGAATCTACTAGTTCACTGTGGTTGGTTGGCGTCCATTAGCGTCCAACATCGAAGCTACTTTCTCGACCGCTTCCCGGTGCGCATCACCTACGACATGTCCGTAGATCTCTAACGTAGTCCGAGCATCGGAGTGTCGCAGTTGACGCTGAACAACTTTGGGTGTTGCGCCGGAGTCAAGCAGTAGTGATGTATGTGCGTGGCGAAATGCGTGAAGACCGCACCGCGGGATCCCCAGCGCGTCCAGGATCGTCCACAGGTGGGGTCGCTCCCGCCTCATCCGATTTCGCCGCGTCCTTCCTGGCTTTCTTTTCAAGGGGTATCTCTGCTGCTTTTTACAACTTCGCGTCGCCGTCAAAGTAAAGCGAATCAAAGCGATGGGTGAAGTGCCAGGGTGAAGCCCACTTCACGCCACGTAGCTGAAGCGAACAGCTGTTGCACCTGAAGTCTAGTACTGAAGTGCACTTCTGGTGGTCTTTCGAGGTTTGCAATCCGCGCCGCCTATGCCGAGGGCGGTTTAACGCTCTCATTCTGTACGGAGCGCGACGATTGGGTCGATGGCTGAAGCGCGGTGGGCTGGTAGATAGCCCGCGAACAATGCAACGAGAAGGAGTAACAAAGAGACGACTGTGATGGTTGGGAGATCGCTTGGAGAAAGGCCGAAGAGCATTTTGGCGATCAGGTGGGTGGCGGCGATGGCGGCAGGGATGCCGATCGCTATGCCGAAGAGTGCGAGGGCGAGCGTTTCTCGGAGGACAAGCCAGAGAACATTTTGACGATGGGCGCCGACGGCGACGCGAATGCCGATTTCGCGGGTGCGGCGCGTCACGGTGTAGGACATCAGTCCATAGAGGCCGATGGATGCGAGCAGCAGCGCGAGGGCGGCGAAGAAGCCGGAAAGCATCGCCGTGACGCGTTCTTCGACCAGCTCTGCGTCGATGGTTTGCGCAACCGTTCTTGTCCGGATCACGTATTCGTGGCCGAGGGACTCGACCTCATGGCTTATTGCTTTTTCGAGAGCTTCAGGAGATTCCTTTGTGCGCACAAGAAGACCGCCCCGTTCCGATGGATATTGAAGAGAGGAAAGAAAAAGAACGGGTGTCGTCGCATCCCGAATATCGAAGATTCGAGCGTTGCGGGCGATGCCGACGATTTCAATGTTTTCGTAGTCGGGCATGAAACCGAAACGGATCCGCATTCCGATGGCGTCGCCGTTCGGGAAAAGTTGCTCCGCGAGATTGCTGTTCACGATGGCGAGACGGGGGTGGTGTTGGTCGTCGGCCTCAACAAAGTCGCGGCCGCGAAGCAGAGGAATTCCGAGAGCTCGGAAAAAACCTGGGGAGACAGACGCAGCATTTGTCATTAGGCGGATGCCAGTGCTCGAATCGGCGGTCATTGGAGAAACTGTGTCGTGCCAACCTTGCGGGCTAGGGATGGTTGCGTCCCCAAAGCTGACCGAATCAACTCCAGGCAGGCTGGAGACGCGCGCCAAAAGTTGCTTGTGGTAGCTGTTCAGGTCGAGGTTCTTGTAGCCGCCCGGCCTGGGATTCAGGCTGATTTCGAGCACGCTCTCTTTCTGGAAACCGAGGTCGAGGGAACGCAAACGCTGGAAGCTGCGGACGAAAAGGCCTGCTCCAAGTAATAAAACCATCGAAAGAGCGACCTGCGTGATGATGAGGGCTTTACTTAGCTTGCCGGTGCCGCTGCCCAAGCTGCGCGCGTTTTGCTGTAGCACGGCGGCCGGATCTTCCCGCGAGGCACGCCAAGCTGGTGCGAGGCCAAACAAAATTCCTGTGAGGATCGCCACGGATATGGTGAGAGAGAGGACGCGCAGATCGGGGCTCAAATCCAGCGTGACTGGGAATAGATGTCCTTCCGTCATGAGGAGCACGAGCAGGTGGCTTCCCCAGTAAGCAAAGGCGAGGCCCAGCAATGCACCAGAGAGAGACAGCACCAGACTTTCGCTCAAGACCTGGCAGGCTACCGACCACCGACTGGCGCCGATGGCTACACGCACGCTCATTTCGTGGCTCCGTGCGGCTGCACGAGCGAGCATGAGGTTAGCGAGATTTACGCACGCCACGAGCAAAATCAGCCCGACGATGCCTAAGAGAACGTAGAGCGGCCGCGCAAATTCCGAACGCAAGCCGCTGGTGAAACCCTTTGCGGCCGATGTGACTTCCAGGCCCATCGAGAGAAACCTCTGGCGGCGAGGGCCGGGATTTTCCGTAGAGGCCGTGGCGAGGAGGACTTCCGGCCAGAAAGATTGGAGTTGCGCGCGAGCCTGCTCGATCGTGACGCCATCCTTGAGGCGGCCGGTGACAGAGAGCCAAAGCAGAGAACGGCTTTCGAGAGTGAATTCATTCCCTTCAGTGAGCTGAGGGTAGGCAGTGATGGGAATAGTGATGTCGGGAGGCTCGCCGGTGGTCATTCCCGAAAACCACTTTCGAGTGACGCCGATGATCGTGAAAGGGTGGCCTGCTACGCGAATTTGTTTGCCGACGACGTCGGACGCGCTGCCAAAGCGGCTTCGCCAGAACTCGTAGCCGAGCACGGCGACTTGGGAACTTGTGCCGCTGCGAGGATCGGAATCTTCGGGGACTAGCAATCGACCGAGGAGCGGAGTGATGCCAAGCTCTGAGTAACAATTTCCAGTCACCGTCATTAAGTGGTTCTGCGCGAGAACTCCGTTCACTTCCACATTTGGCATTCCACCGGCGCCCCAGCCGATGAGTCCGGTGAAAACGCGCTGGGCGCGCCCGACTTCGCGGAACATGGGATAGGAGAACGGGACTTTGCCATCCGGGCGGACGGCAACAAGCTGGACGAGTCGCTCGGGCTGGCTGACGGGGAGGTTGCGAAGGAGCAGCGCGTTGACCAGTGTGAAGATGGCGGTGTTTGCGCCGATGCCGAGGGCTAGAGAGAGAATGGCGACGATTGTGAAGATTGGACTTTTGGCCAGGACCCGGAGGATGTAGCGCAGGCTCTGCCAGAAGGTTTCCATAGTAGCCCTCCAGAAAATTCAAGGTTCGGAGTTGCTCTCAACAAATACGCCAAGTGCGGAGTCATTTCAAGCTCCTGGTTTCTCGGTTTCTCGGGCACCGCATCGCGATCCAGCAGCGGCGATCTGTGATGCTCTCCAGCCTCGTCATCCAAACCGGATGCGACCGCGCGGAGCGCCGCCTATCGGTTTTTGGCAGACCAGGGAGCGACGGTGCCTACGGCACCGGGAGTTGGACGGACACGCCACCCCAGGTTGGGAGCTGCAGGGCAACCTTCGGTTGCTGTACGGGAACTATCAAGAAATCAGCGACCTACGAAATTCCCTTCGCTACAGATTGCCGGAGCAGCGCTCTCCGTTAACTTGTTGAATACAAAAGAGCAGCAAAAACCGAAGCAACTAAAGAAAAATCTTTCGCGTCGTTCTCCGCACGGTCCCTTTGGCTATTTTGAAACCTTCTCTCCGGATCGCGCCACACCAACAAGCGATTTGAGGCCGGCGCGCTTCCCTGAGGAACCGCCTATAATTCTGTGGTGTCAAAATGTTGATGATGCGTCGTGCAATCGCCTGCGGCTTTCTTCTCTTCTCACCCTGCGTCTACGGGCAGAGCGGCCCTCTTGAAAGACGCGCTTCCAGCTTCAACTCGAAAGGCGTGGGCCTGACTGAAACGCTTCTCAAGTTCTCACACGAGGAGCATCTTCCAATCGCCATCGAATACGTTGACCGAGCATCGATGGACCGGCCCATTAATGTCAGTCTGCGACACAAAACGATTCGGCAGGCACTTGATTCCATCTTGCTCAATGGCAACGGTTATCGGTGGAAGCTGCGAAATGGAATTGTAGAAATCACGAATAAGCATGGTTCTAAACATGCCGAAGGTTTGTTGAACAAAGTCATCCCGATCTTCAAGATTCCAGAGGGAGAGACTGCACAAATGATGTCCACGAAGCTGTGGTGGCAACTGCAAATTGCGCTTGACCCGAGCATAAAAGGATTCCTCGGCGACATCATGGGCAAGTCGTCAACCGTAAAGTCTGGGACATTGCACAATCGAAAGGTTAGAGAGGTTCTCTCCTACATTGTTGTGAATAGCCGAGCGGAAGCGTGGGTCGTGGCAGGTCCTCCGGAATGTCTTGGTTATACTCCCTATTGCGGGCTTTGGTACATCGTGGAGCAGGAATCCTCTGACAATTCAAACCAATCCGTCTTGAGGAAAGTCCGTGAGAATCTGTAGGTTCATCGGCAGATAGTAGCTGCCATCATCCGTATGAGGGATTTACTTTCGCTGGATAGAGTGGCTAATTCCTGTGTCGCGTACTTGGAGAAGTGCCCCTCACTGGCCAGAAAACGAGAGTTTTATCGGAGGCATTCGAGGAAGTGAGCAATGCATTAGCGGTGTGCCTATCCCCAGCTTTCCGCAAAGAAATTTCGTGCCAGGATCGCCTAGAAACGACGATCGCTAACTCGCTCGACCCATTACATCCCCGGTTTTGTCCCTCCTCATGCGCATGTCCCTTTCCCAAAGTAGAGCGCTGCCAGCATCGGATCGCCTCCAAGAAATCTTGGCCTAGAACGCCAAAGCAGCGTCCAATTGATGACGGCGTCCATCTGGCGTCCAAAATCGACCATTTCTAGGGGTATTTTCAGCGACTCAGCCGCATAAAGGCAACGGAATCATCGAGACTTATGGAGCGGGCGATGGGAATCGAACCCACGTCCGAAGCTTGGGAAGCTGGCAATATAACTCAAAAACACGCTGGACTGGCGGCATTTTTGCGATTTTCGGAACGCCTTAATTGGAAAATAATGGAAAATGGAAAATGGCTTTCTTCGTCCATGACGGCGGCGATGCTGCCGAGTTTGATCGTGCATGCAGAGGCGGTGGGAGGCATTGCGTCACTTCGGCGTAAGAGCTCTTGTTTTTGGTCCGACCCCAATCTCCCAATCTAGCTTGGTCGCTGGAGCTACTGAGTCAATTGCTGGTAGCCCAAGTAGCCCAACTGAGGGACTGAAAATCGGTCGTGTTTCCCGGTAAGCGACACACGATAAAGCATTTACGATTTCAACCACTTCGGCTGTTAACCGAAATGTTGGAGGTTCGAATCCTCCCCGGGGAGCCAAAATTCTTTTGTATCAAGCAATTACAGAGTTTGGGTAGAGCATTCGGCTCTGGACCGAATGCCTGAGCTTCGAGATGAAATCGGCCGTCTGTAAGTGGCGGAAGTGGACGACTTGTGGGTAACCCATCCGGTCCTGTGAACCGCCGTCATGAAAACGTAATAGTTGCATCGGACTCATGGCCCCCACCCTGGCTGCTGTTGGTTGCGAAATGCTGAGATTTACTGCCGGAAGAAACGGGCGAAGCAGTAGAACGTTCGCCGCGTAACCGAATGCTCGTGCGACAAAGTACAGTCGTAAACTTTCTCGGCGAACGGGACTGTTGCTCGCGAGGGGAATATTCAACGAAGGGCTCGCAGTACCGTGCAACACCGCGCATTTCTTTGCCCCGCCGAGATTCTTTTTTTGCTCAAACTAAGTCCTGCCTGAGTGGAAGCGTTCACGAGACATTTCCGGACACAATTGTGACGAATTTGCCGGATTCTCTTTCGCGGTGGATTCCATGTGGACGAGAACGCTGTTATACGTCCAAGTGGATTACTTCCGAATGCCCGTGACAGATCCGCCCGCAATCGGCAGCAGGGGCCAATCCATCCCAACGGGTGGCTCTTGACAGCCGTATCTGAAAGGCGCATTTTCTCAGATATTATGCTTCCGGGGGGCGTCGAGTGGGTTCCCACTATCACATCCGGCAGGAGTCCGCACATGATTTCGCCATCTGCTATAGAGGAATTCAGGACGTCTCTTCGCGGTCCGACCGTCTGCCTCGGCGAGGCGGGGTATGACGAGGCGCGCAAGGTCTGGAACGGCTCGGTTGACAAACGCCCGGCCCTGGTTGCCCGCTGCGCCGGGGTTGGCGACGTGATTTCGTGCGTGAATTTCGCGCGTGCGAACAATCTGCTGGTCGCCGTGCGCGGCGGCGGCCACAATGTCGCCGGCAATGCCGTTTGCGATGACGGACTGGTGATAGACCTCTCGCGTATGAAGGGCATTCGTGTCGATCCCGTACACCGCACGGCCCGCGCGGAGCCTGGTCTGACCTGGCGTGAGTTTGATCGCGAGGCTCAGGTGTTCGGCTTGGCCACGACCGGGGGCCAGATCTCCACCACCGGCATCGCGGGGCTAACCCTGGGAGGCGGCTGGGGCTATTTGGCACGACGGTATGGCCTGTCCTGTGACAATCTTCTGTCGGTTGATCTTGTGACCGCCGATGGCCAATTCCTCACGGCCAGCCTCGCTGAGAACGCGGAGTTGTTCTGGGGCGTACGGGGCGGCGGCGGAAACTTTGGTGTCGTAACCTCGCTTGAGTATCAGCTTCATACGGTTGGTCCTGTCTTCGCTGGCATAGTTGCTTACCCCATTCAGAAAGGGAAAACGGTTCTTGAGCTGTTTCGCCAAGTGACTGGTGCTGCTCCTGACGAGTTGGCCTGCGACATAGTTCTCATCAACCTGCCCGACGGCACGCCTATCGTGGGCATGAACATCTGCTACAACGGACCGATCGCGGAAGGAGAAAGGGTTGTGCGGCCACTCCGGTCGGCTGGGTCGCCGGTGTTGGATCAAGTCGGCCCCATCCCGTATACCGCCGCTCAACAGCTCCTCGACTCCTTTTATCCATTCGGACTCCACAGCTACTGGAAATCAAGCTTTCTCAAAGAGATCAGCGATGGGGCGATCGACACCATGGTTACATATTGCGGCCGCCGACCCACTCCGATCTGCCACGGTATAATCGAGCACCAGTTAGGCGGCGCAGTAAAGCGTGTAGACCGGGAGGCTACCGCGTTCGGTCAGCGGGATGCAGAATACAGCTTCATGAGTTTAGGTGTGTGCGCCGAAGCGTCCGAAGCGGAGGAATGCACTCGGTGGGCGCGGGAGTTCTGGGACGCGATGCAACCTTGGTCGACCGGCGGAGTATACGTTAACTATCTCGGCCGGGAGGCCGACGAGGGCTCCGGACGGGTCGAGGCAGCGTATGGTCAAGAGAAGTATGCGCGCCTGGTCGCGCTGAAAAACAAGTACGATCCTGCTAATTTGTTCCGCTTCAACCAAAACATCAAGCCGAGTCAGGCAGCACAAGTAGCAAGAAGCGCCTAAGGACCAGCGTGTTGGTGTCTTTTCAATATATGGACCAGGTGCCTGGGGTGGCGAGTTCGAGCAAATGGCGGTCGGGATCTCGAAAGTAGAGGCTCCAGCCGCCCGATTCCCACGGACGTTTCTCCTCCACAGTGATCCCTCGCTGCTGGAGCCACAACTCCCAGTTGGTCAATTCCGCTGCCGGGATCGCGAACGCGAGGTGCAGTTCGCCGTCCCCGTCGTGGGGCGATGTGATTGCGCGCGAAGCGCCCTTCCTGAATAGCAACAGTACTTGGCGTGGTCCTGCTTGCATGGCGCAACCGCGCTCGCCGAATTCGCTGATAACGGTGAATCCGAAAGTTTGCTGATAGAAGAGAACGGAGCGAGGCACATCGCTCACATACAAAGAAGATTCAAGGATGCCATCAGTTTTCGGGCGCATCGGCCCCTCCCGCCTGATTATCTGACGCTATTGGATCCAACGCGAGACGTTCGGCTCACGGGTTATGCTGAAAGCCCCAGGAGCCTGTTCATCAGAGCGCAGCGGAGGTAGCGATTATGGACGATTAGCGCGTCAATCGGGACTTATCCTGCTCGGGTTGAGCCCCATATCTTCGTTTGCGCCCGCACGCGCGTTTTCGCTCTTCCCAATCCGTTTTCCACGATGCTCCAAATATGGTTGCAAAGGACACCGTCGGAGCGTATACCCATGTTCTAACCTAACCTGGAAACCCCGGATAGCCCGACCCGACCGTCGGTTTTCCGCAGAGAGGGTCTTCCCAACTTGGAGGTGAATCAATGTTGAACGCCATGAAGTTATTTGGAACTTGGAAGCCAAGAGTGTCCCCAAAACTATACGTCACGATGGGCGCGGTCTTACTGGTGGTAGTGGCTTGCGCATTCGCTGGAATGAGCGCGCCTCAATTCAGCGATGACCAGGGTTCCGCATGCTCAAACCTTCCCAGCTTTTCCGCGCTAAAGAACGCTCTTGTTGCAGCGACTGCTGCAGAAACCAGCGGTCTAAACAACCAGATGTGGGCGACCATTGTCAATCGCGACGGGGTGGTTTGCGGGGTCGCATTTTCTGGCGTGAACCGCGGCGCCCAGTGGCCCGGCAGCCGGGCCATCTCCGCCCAGAAGGCCAACACCGCCAATGCCTTCAGCCTCGACGCTTCGTCAAGTAGCAATGGCTCTGGGCAACCCGCCGGGTTGGCACTGTCCACTGCGAACCTCTATTCTGCCGTCCAACCCGGCGGTAGCCTTTATGGACTACAACACAGCAATCCTGTCGACACGGGCGTAGCCTACGCGGGACCGCCTTCGAGCTACGGCACTTCTTCTGATCCGATGGTCGGAAATAAGATCGGCGGCGTGAACGTCTTTGGTGGCGGCTTGGGTCTCTACGCTCAGGGCCATCAGATCGTCGGCGGAGTGGGCGTAAGCGGCGACACCTCCTGCGCGGACCACAACATCGCCTGGCGAGTGCGAAATCTCCTCGGTCTCGATCATCTGGCCGCCTCCAACTCGCTGCCGGCTGTTGGCGGAGTTTCGGGCGATCCCGCGCGCCCGGACAACATCATTTTCGACATCATCGCAAACCCGAATGGCGGCACCGGCGTTAGCAAATCCGGGTTTGGCCATCCGACGTGCCTGAATACCTCCGGATCAGCGGATCTTCATCCGGTCCAACCCTGATGGCAGGGCAGTCGGCAGTCGGACCGGGCGTTATCAAGGAGGATTTCACTTCTCCGAGAACCGCGTCTATCATATCAGGAGCTGGAACCCTTCATGTGACGGGAACCAAATATTGCCTCCCGGTGTCTCAACAACAGCGCGATGTCCATTCTCACTGCATTGGGATTTACGATTATTGTGGGCAGTTCTTATCGTCACAGCTAAGTTCTAATTCTATGTTCTTTGTCTGATGGCAGCCGCCGTATACACGACATCTTTTCTTGCTCGGACCGTATTTCGCCTGCGCCGTCTGCAAAAGAATGTACCATCGATCGGCGCAGCACTTGTGAGGCGTCGCCTAATTGAAATGATCACGGGAATTGCAACTCAGCGTCAGTTCCACACATTGCTTTTCTTCCTATTCGGAATGTTCTTCGCGAATGAAATGTTGGCCACGCTTCGAGGGATTGAATACTCCTCAATGTCTCTTTCCGCAGCCAGGATTGACGTGTTTGAGGCGGTGACAGCATTCGCGTTTTTTGTCTTCGTGGTGCTTGTATTTCTCCACGCCTTTCAATGGATCCTGGCAGCCCGCCTACGATCATTATCGGACACCTCCGATTAGCACCTTGCACGCTCCTTTTCGGGTAAACTTGCGCCGTGACACTTCGCGAATTCTTTTGGGAGAACTTTGCTGGCGATCTGGAATACCATCCGCGCCGCGCCGTGCTCTATTTGAGCCTTGCCACCGCTGCCCTTTGCTTTTGGATCTTCTCGCCTTCTGAGAGGAAATTTACGGCCATTCCTTTAGTCTTCGCACTTGGCAGCCTTACACTTCTACTCAAAGGCATATTCCTTCTTCGCAAGTCGTCTGAGGGACTCGGGCTTTCGGAACAAGACCTCGCTAATCTCTCCGATCCAGGCAATCGCAAGAGCCTTCCTTCAATCGCCACACAAGCCGCCCAAATCGTTCAGGATTTCGGTACAGGCGCGTTCCTCCTTTGGCCCCTGCTCAGCGTCGGTAAGGATATCGACAATTCCTGGAACAACCCGCCGCGCTTTCCCGTCTTTCTCACCGGCGCAGTCCTCTTCTTGCTCGGCTGGCTCATACGCCGCCTCACTTCGTCTCCGCCCGCGTAAGCTGCGGTTTTGGCCGAGCAGCACAATTGTCATGCGACTAACTTTGGGGGAGGCGGCCCAACTCCCGATTAGTGGGGAAACCGGACTTGTGACAGTTCAGCTTTTGCGGCGGATTCCACATGTACATGTACGCTGTTTCCCAAGAGTTGAACATCGTATCTCGAATGACAAACTTGGGAACTGCAGTGTTATCCTCGTCTTGCATGCCCATCAGGTTACCCTCTAGCGTTCTAATCTCGGCAGTCCTGCTGTCACTTCTGACGCGTACTGCTTTGCGGGATTGCCTTGCGCAGATTCCCTCAAAGGCAGCGGATGCTGCGGCTCGCTCGGCCACTTCGGTGAAGGAACCGCCCTTTGACAAACTGGAGCTGTTTGGATTTCTTGCGGCGGCACCAAATGACGCCTATGCCAATCGTGTGGTTCAGGAACGTGGGACTAGCTTTACTCCTGACGCGACGTTTACCGCATCATTTCCATCGCCGGGATTTCAGGCCATCCTTAGAAGCCTTAAGCCGCAAACTTCGAAGACATTATCCCCAGACCGAGAGCGGGCCTATGAATTGCTTCATAAAGCCTGGAACGCGAAACAAAATCGGCAATGGGCCGCCGCCGGCGAAAGCTTCCAACAGGCGCTGCAATTGGCCCCGAGTTCCGCTACTCTGCATCTGGCATATGCAGCCAGCCTTCTTGTCCCTCAAAATTACCGAGAGGCAGAGGCTCAAGCTCGGCAATCCCTAAAACTCTGGCCCGAAAACGCCGTTGCCCACGCGACCCTTGCTCTTTCTCTGACGGCCCAAAAGCATTTCGGAGAAGCCGAAGCAGAGTCTCGGGAGGCATTGCGAATCGCTCCTGATGACCACTCTGCACTATTCACGCTGGCACTCTCTTTGGCTCACGAGCATAGGTACAAGGAAGCAATTCCGGTACTAAAGAATGCGATGGCGATGCTGCCGAATGTGCCAGAGCTAAAGAAACTCATGGGCATTTCCCTCATCGAGACGGGAGAAGTTGCGGCAGGCATTGACCAACTAAGTTTGTACGTGAAAGCGGTGCCTGAGAACGCCGAGAGTCATTACTACCTCGGCGTGGCATTTCGACTGAAAGGCAGCCCAGACGATGCTCACGCGCAGTTTGCGGAAGCGTTGCGCTTGGAGCCGAATAATTTTCAATACGAAGCTGCCGCGCATCCGGAGGCAACGTCATTTGCAAACGATGCAGTGCCGGGACCGAAACCCGAGGATGGTTCGGTCTTGGAAAACGTCTACACCAACAAAGTCTTCGGTTTCACCTATGCGTTCCCCCAAGGCTGGGTCGTTCTCGGCGCAGACGCTGCTCGTTCAGCGCTCAAGGTCGGCGAACATGTAATCACCACGGATGACCCGGTTGACGAAGACATTAAGAAAGCAGGGGAAAGGCTGCGTCATCCTCTGCTTTTTGTGACGGAAGGGAGCGCTGGCACACAGCAGGCTTCCATGAAAACTGTTTTGGTCAGCGCGTTTGACGTGCGGTCGACCCCAGAGATAACCCCCGAGTCTTATTTGAAGGACTTTGCGCGGCGAATAAACCAGAATACGATGCCGATGGAGGCCAGCACAGTGCCGGAGAAAGCAACCTTTGGAGGCCGAAACTTCTGGAAATGGAGCACCGCGTTCCAGACATCGGCCGGTACAATCTACGGGTCCGAGTTTGCAACCGCAAACAAAGGCTATCTCTCGACGTTTTCCTTCAGCAGCCCGGAACTCGCAACTCTCCGCGAAATCGAAAAATCTCTCGGGTCGATTCACTTCTTGGACAGCGCAAACTGAATTTGTTGGTTGGTGACCGGTGGCCTTTCGCGGCCAATTCCATATGGAAGCGAACGCTGTTACTCAGGAGTTGACCGCAGATGCTTGGAAGCTTGGATTCAGTCCGGCTCGTCGTCTTTCGTCGTTCCCTGATTGAACCACCCCGCAGCCACTCGATAGAGAGTGCGAAATGTTCCGCTTGCAAGGAGATAAACTCCTAAGACAACAGCTACTACATATTTGCCGAAGCGGTGGGAATCAATATTGTATTTGGCAGAGAAAATAGCCGCTATTCCGATGCCCACAGCTATGAGCATCCCAACTCCCAGGAGTTTGAAAAAATCGCGTGTCGGATGCTCACTCCTGGGTTTGATATCCCCAATACGAGAAAGTAATGGTCGCCTTTGCGAAGCGTGCGAATGGCTTGGTCCCAAGTACGTTTTCCCTCGGGGTCTTCCAGCTTCAACCTATCGTAAGCATGGTGGAGAAGCCGTGAAATCTTAGTTTCATAATCAGCTGTGTCATATTGTGCTTCAAATTCTTCATTCAGCTCCACAGGGTTATCACACGACGTGGCATCGCTTTCTGTGAAGTACATCATTTTCTTCTCGGTCTCAGAGAGCGGGACACTCTCCCGAGCCGCTTGCTCAGCAGTTTGCTGTACGAGAAAATCTTTTGCTTGCTTGGTTTTCATTTTGAAAGAATTGATTAGGGATATTATGCCAAATCTATCATGATTTGGCGTCAGTGCCCGATTAGTGGGGTTCCTTCGCGGAAAAGTGGTTTCGGGCCGATTCCACATGCGACCGCAAATTGGACTTCCCCCTATGATATGAAGCGTGATTAAATCGTGTTCATGCCAGATGGTATGTGGCCAATCTTCGTGATACTTGTCTTTCTTTTCTTCGCGGGCCTAGCTCTCATCCTTCTAGTTTGGCCATCCCTGTTTTTGCGCCGGATTCGAAACCCGCTACTGCCCGATACGCCTTGGAACCGAGTGCAAACGCGTGGAATCGGTTTAATTTTGTGCTTGTTTGTGTTGCTTGTGCTTTCAGGAGGTGCCCCGGGATCAGAATTGCACGAAGGATTTCATCGCAATATCTTGGTCGCTCTGTGGGTCTCGGTCTTCACCGTGCCGATACTGTTGTGGATTCTCTGGCAATTCTCGGTCCGTTCTTTCGTTCGTCGCGGCTACGTCAACGGAACATCGGAGGACCCAGCATGGGAGCGTCGGATGACCCTAGTATTTTGCAGCGCACTGGTCTCCGTTATTGTTCTCGCTTTGTTGGCCGCCAACGGGCATCACCCTTAGATTTGAATTGAAGTTGGGAGGATGGAAATTCGCAACAACCAACCAAGTCCTGTGTAGTGGGGTACTCGTAGAAGTGGCCTGCCCGATTCCGCCGATTCCGCAACGGATTGCACTTGTCCGCAATCGCTGTCAGGCATTGGGCGGGAAGTTATCCTGGCAGTCCCTTCTAGTGCGCCGCAACCCGCACAATGTGATTGGGGAAAAGTGCTGTCGTGCCTACGCTGTCGCCCGTCGCGCTAAGCTTTCCGCTCGACAGGTCCCGGCTAAAGGTTACGATTTGCGAACTCGGAAATCCCGGAGTCCCCAAGTACAAACGCGTGCCAGTCGAATCCGTCTCCATCCCCATCGAACCTAGTGGAGTGGCAACAGGTGAGCCCGGCAAGGCGGTCAAAGCGCCTCCCGCGGTCGAGAACTCATAAATGCCCCCATTGTCCTGGTCATCGGTGTAAACGTTTTGTCCTGTGGGATCCAAAACAACCTCTTGGAGGTTCGCGTTTGGCGCGGCTTGCGCTTCGGTGATCCCCGAAACCGTTCCATCCGTGCCATTCACGTCGCCCCACGTAAACCCAGCCATCCAGAGTGGTTGCGGCAATCTTGTTTCCCCCGCGTTCAAACGAATGCGCACGGCGTTTCCACCCAACTGCCCCGGCGCAAGCGGCAGCGGGGCGTCCTGGATCAACTGCAACGAAAGATCCGGCGCAACCGAGAAGACGGCAATGGCGCCGCCGGCATTCAGCGCGTACAACACATTGCCGTCCGCGCGAAACGCCATATCCTGTGGGCTTACGCTAGTTTGGACTGCAAGACCAGCCAGCAGAGCATTGTTTTGCAGCGTAAAGAATTGAATAGTCGAAAATCCGTCGGAAATAGCGATCACTCCTTGCGATGCAATGGCCATTCTGTAGGCGTTGGCCACCGGTGCGGTTAGTGGCGTCACCGAAATCGCTCCACCTGACGCGATGTTCGCAATTTCCAGCGTGGCCGGTCCCTGAGCTGTGGAGGCAGTGACAGCAAGGAACATGCCGGTGGGTGCGACCGCGAAGGCGGTCAAAAGCGTTAGTGGGGGAGAGGGAGAGGCCGGCACGAAGCTCACTGACGATCCGGGAATCGGCTCCAGGTGGCCCGACGGGGCGCTGAATCCTTCGACTTGCCCCGAGAAACTCTCGACGAAAAACCATTCCAAGGCTGTGGGGGGCGGCGGATTCGTTGAAGAAGTCCCTCCGCCACACGCGACCGCAAAAATCGCCAGCCATGTCGCCGCCAGTATCACCAGCTTCGGCTTCAGTGTGTGTTTCGGTGGGACTCCTGAATTTCCTTGAGGACTCCACGCTTCATGATTCGGCTCGCAGCGCACGGTTTACCCCTCCTGCTTTGCGCCGAAACCCGCTCTCGACCCTTAGATCCGGCTATGCATTCGACGCTTCATTGAAAGGAATTGTTACCTGTTTTTCTGTGACCGTCGCCACTGCACCTTGTAGCTTCATCACCCGAATGCCTATTAACCGGACTTGGCGTGTTTTTCCTTCCTGACGCGGTGCATCATTCTGTGCAGTCGATTTGTTGAATTCGAATTATGCCAACCCTTCTCTTCCATTCGCACCGCGAGTCGCACCACTCCTTGAGCCTACCGACGAATTCACCAGTGCGAGACCGCTTGAAAGTTCCGCGAAATCCGCCGAAACCTGTCCCCCACCAAATCCATAGCCTGCTACCCTTCGGTCGCCACACCCAGAGCCTCTCCATGAGATTGCCGCTCGCAGGTATGCTTCGCACCGCGAACATTTCTTTGCTTGATTCGAAGGCTGGTTCACTTCGCAGCTGGAATCGTTCTGGAATCAGTTTTATGTCTTCATCCGGTGGCTGCCACGCTAGAGAAACAACCCGATAACACCCGGCGAATAGCACGTGAGCCGAGGGCTGGCCTTGGCTACACATTTGGACTGGACAGACCAACGCGATGACAAGAAGCCATTTATGGTGACTCATTCCGCCAAATTATGAAGCGTCGCAATGAAACTGTCGAGAACAGGAGAATTACGCCCACAACCTACCTGAAATTATGAAGCAACGTGCGTTCTTGAGTCTAAGTGCCTGATTGTCGCGTTCTCGTCCATGTGACCCGCCGGCTTTCGCGACGGATTTCAAGTCTACGAGAACCGCGTTAATCGGGCACTGCGACGGCTTTTGCTGACGAGTACCGAGATTAGTGATAGATGAACTGAAATGTCGCGTGCTTTTTGAATTCGCGGTAGAAAAGTTCATAACCTCCGACATTGTATCGATCAATGGCAAACAGAAGTTCGGATTTGCCATCGCGGTCGTAATCGCCTGCATCCACTAGCCACAGTCCTGAGTCCAAAAAATTAATCGCTCCGGAGGGGTCAGCGACGTACCACTGAATGTCGAACGGGCCGCCGCCCTCGATTGGGCCGTCGCATCGATACGTGGTCAGCTTCATCCCGGCCACGAACCATTTCTTTCGGGAGCCATACGCCTTCTCGATCGCTATATCATCGTCACGATACTGCCACGGCTTCAAACGATTCTCGTCCGGATTACTGCAGTTTGAAACATTCGGAAATTTATTTCGGAATTGCTGACGCAGTGCAACAGTCATTTCGGCCGACAACTTTGCAGGCTTCCACACTTCCCAGTCCTCGAAGTTCGCTTGAGAGACGGCTACGAGTGGACGATAAACTTCAACCTCCACGAATCCAGAATAGTTCTGCGAACGTTTTCCTACTGTTGGAACCGAACTGGTGCTACTGATTTCTTCGAGTCCAACATCCGCAGGATATCTGTACTCCGAGGGGCCGCGACTCGTGACTTGCCCGAGGTTTTTCCCATCGAATGCAATGGTCCAAACCACTTCCCGCGGGTACTGTGCAGCAGTCGCCTTTAGGCAGGCTGCGTCACGGCAGGCGCTCCGAAATGGCTGCCATTCATCGCCATTCTTCTGAAATAACACACGCACAGCGCGAAACTCAGGGTGTTGTGCATCTCGTCCTGGAACGTCTTCCAAAACTCCCAAGAAGGGATTGACGTCCGAGAGTACTGAGGAAATCTGAGCTTCTATCCGTGTACACAGGGGTGCTTCACCAGACGGGCAAAGTGATTTTGCGTTTTTCGCAATACTTCTCAATTCTTCTTGAGAGGCCAATTCATCTATGTGTCTGAGGACGAACTTCTCAAACCCCTTATCCCTCGCAGCTAAACGAGCCAGGGCGTCAATATGGTTCCAATCTTTCCCCAACAATCGAATAATCGAGTCATCTAGGCCTTCTGAAACAGCTCCGTTGTCGCAATGCGCAAATTCTTTGAAAAAGCGATAAACGGCATCCCAATCCTTCAACCGATCAGTTTCATTTTCGGCACGGAGTCCTTGATCCATCGTGCACGCTGTTTCAGTTGTCGTTTGCGCCT